>PVMK01157421.1_pt1 | contig 34446 bp, 42 predicted proteins | sample 1853481 | NCBI WGS metagenome assembly PVMK01 (sample SAMN08533507, study PRJNA380276) | Marine sediment metagenome, whole genome shotgun sequencing project. | reverse complement strand
TTGTCTATGAATTTACGCCGATCGGATTTACTCAAATTCGGGCCGGTGCCCGGATTCGTGACGGCGTTCCGCAGAACGATCTGCAAAACACAGATTTCTACTTCGTGCAGCTGAACGCTTTCTTTTAAACAGATGGCCGGACTCGGTCCGCATCAAAGTCGGCGATGCCGCCGTCTGGCTGTTCGGTTGGGCTTTAGGATCGTTGGGCTGGACGTGGTGCAAAACCGCGTAATCGCCTTCAACAGACCAATATCAGAAACCCGCCGAAGCCGGTTCCTGACGTTGGTTTGCTGTAGTTATTTAGGCTGGCTTGTTGCGACGTATCCAGCCCAACAAACCCAAGGCTGAACCGAAAAGCCACATAGCGGCGGGGATGGGGACTGCGGTATACGTGACAGAAAGTAGTGGCTGGTTAGAAAGAGCTTCGCGGGCAGCAAATTTGCGAACATTCCCCGAGGTCGTGGACCCCGTGAGAATCCAGCCGAAATTGCCGAGCGACGCGTCAACCCATCCTTGCACGTCGCTCAACATTGCCGCGCTGGTAAACGTGACCGTGCCAGCGGAAGGTATCAATGCTGAGTCGCTCGGCGCAAAGACGAAATTGGCCCCGGCGGTCGTCCAAGCGGGGCCTAAGCCGGTCGCAGTCCAAGTGACGTCATCGCCACCCGCGGCTACTGATGGCTGACCGCCACCCGTGCCCATGCCTGCCTGGTCGCCCTCCGTCCAGTCTTGCATTAGCCTGTGGAGTGACCCCGTTACAGTTCCCTGCGCGCTCAGTACAGACAATGTCAGCGAGGCGTCGGTCACGATAGAACCGAGAGGAATACCGGAAAGATCGAAAGACATCAGAGCACGGCGTTCATCGATAACCCCCCCCATGCCCCCGCTGGTCCCGGCAAACAAATCCCCGATACCATTAACTCCACCACTCGCGAAGATCGTCGCATCCTGGGATGGATTGGCGGTAACCATCACCGCATTTGCCGAAATCGAAATCGCGCTCAGAACAAGCAAAATAAAAGCTTTTTTCATTTTCTTCTCCAATGCAAAGTGAAAGACCACGTCAATTACGCCACTAGGCTCGCCTTCCGATCGGCCCGGCTCGCTTGATTGGTATCTAATCTGTATACATGCAAACCCCGTGCCACCTTGTAAATACCCATAAAACCAATCGGTTACAAAAATGCCCTCTGCGCCAAATGGGGCGACGTTGCGGCAGTCAGATTGACGAATTGGCTCAAACACCGGAAACACGGGGTTATCTGGAACTGGGGCGTGGATGCCTCAAATGAGGCGGCAATGCCTCAGTGATGGTAATCGCGGTTGACAGTGCTTAATGTCTACTTTGGGTCGGGCGTCGGCGCATCGCTGCGATTCAACAATTACGGGCCGTGAGCAGACCCTAATCCCCTGATTTCACCGGCTCTAGGCGAAAGGTCTGCTCCCGACCCAAAGAGGAAGTTCGTCTGCGACAATTTCGATCCGCGAAAGAGCACCCGATCCACTGATCGCTGCGATGCATTCATCCATTTGGGTGATACACCTTAATCTTGAATCGTTGTAGAGTTGAATAGAAATTAAAGCCAAACCCGCCGCAAGCGGGGACGGAAAGCCACGGGTCCTCGCGTCCTCCGCGACGCCAGGGACTGCGACGCCACGAAGGACCCCAAGATCGCCGGGCTGCCAGTCTCAAGACACCGCGCTGCAAAGACGCTTTGTGTGCGGGCAGCTTCAAATAAGAGGTGCTAAAAATGTATAAAAAACAGCTTCTGTCTTTTTTCGGAATGGCGCTGGCACTGATGGTCATGTCGTGCGAAAGACTCGATGAGCCTCTCCCTACGGCGGGCACGTTTATCGACTACCGTACTGTGGCCGAGGAGATTCCTTTAGCGCACGGACGGTTTGTGTCTGCGACCACATTCGGCCAAAACGGGACGATGCTTTGGTTCGAGCGGCCAGATCAAACCGTGATTGGTGTCCGCGTCAGCACGTCGCGCGGCACCGTAAGCGAGATGGTAATAAACATACCTCGACATTAGAGACTCCGGTCACGAAAATATTGGGTGATGAAAGGGAAGATGGATTATGAATATTGACAACCTTTGCAAGATTTTTTCTCGTTTTTTATTCTTTCTTGCGCTGGCCATGTTGGCAATCGGTTTCGTCGAAATAGCTGCAAATTTGCTCGGGTACACCGTCCTGAGCAGAGCGTATACCGGCGGGCGACTGGTCGAACTATCGGCTGCACTGTTGGTTTTCGTAGTGGCCATTTTACTTCGACAAATTAGAGATGCGCTCGCCAATCGGGGCAGCATCTGATTCGAGTTATCCTCTCTGGCGCTTCTTGGATTTAGTTAGAAGGCGTATGAGTGGAATAAGGACCTATATAGAAGGACCGGACTTCGCGCCGGTTTGTCTTTGCTCTGTGGATGTCTGCTCCTGGCCTATTCCGTTGAAAAACTCCAAATCTTATAGACGCTGATTTTCCGCTGAAAGGCCATCAAACGGAAAATCCAATGCGTTTCTTGCGTCTGACTTCGCCAGCGGTCACATGGCGAATTTTCGACTGTTATTGGTGACCCCACGTATCAAAAATAGTTTAATTTGCCCGAGGAGCTAAGATTTTTTCATCGGCTACTAAAGTAGAGTTTTTCAACAAAATAGGCCGTGAGCAGACCCTAAACCCCTGATTTCACCGGCTCCAGGCGAAAGGTCTGCTTCCGACCCGAAGCGGACATATGCGGTTTCGTTGTTGTGTTGCATTATATCAACTTGATGGGGCGCGACCTGAAGCGTATCTTGAAGTTACTCGACCTGTCCGATGAAGAAGAAATAACTCCTTCGGTCAGGTCGGCATTGCAATATTGGTATACGCTGCTGTGAAGTTTATCGCGCACTTTCTCGGTTTCGAGATCAAGCAGCTGCGAGGGCTGGAAAGCGTCGAGGGGATACGCGAAATGCGCCTGCGATTAGGGAGCTACATCCTTTTATCGCTCGAGTTCATTATTATCTCCGATATCATAATGACGGGTATAAGCAGAAACGTGGATGACCTTTTGGCGCTGGGCTTACTCGTCATAATCCGCGTCGCGCTGAGCTTCTTCCTCGGCCGTGAACTGAACGAAGTCAAAGTCCAGGAATAGAGCCCGGCGTTCACATGGGCACTAGAATGGGAGGCGCGACGATGACGCAGCGATCCGGTGACCCCGTACCCAGCATTGCCGAAGCCGATGCGACCGGAGAAATCGCGGAACTTTATGCCGACATCCGCCAATCTTTGGGCATGCCGTTCGTCAACTTGGTTTGGCGCAATCTGGCGTCGGTTCCTGGCGGCTTGAAGTGGGCGTGGACCACAATGAAGCCCCTGTATCAACAAGGCGCCGTCTATGTAGAAGCTCGCCAATTGCGGGACAGTCAAACGCTGCCACCCGTACCGAGCCTGCCGCGTGCAGTGCTGCGCGCTGTCGGGGTCGATGCAAGCGCCGAGGTGTCGATTCAGGCCGCCATTGACGGCTACGATCGCGGCAATCCGCTCAACATTGTCACCTTTTCGGCGCTAATGAGCCGACTGCGCGGCGAAAAGCCTACGGCGTCCCCCCCAGCGCCGGTCGACGCGGGGCCCGAGCTCCCGGTCGTTGGTGAAACGCCCAAGATGCTTAACTTCGATCAGATGGATCCCGTTGCCGCGGACATGGTGCGCGCCGTCAACCTTTTGGGCGCCCGCGGACGCGCGCGCGAAATCCAAGTCAGCCTTCCTCGAAACCTGGCGCACTGGCCCGGTTTCCTCTCTCTCTACTGGACCATACTCGCACCGCTTCATGACGATGGCCGGCTCGCCGCCTGCATCGATACAGTGCTCGAAGACGGCCGCGAACGTGGCAGTCGCATGGCCGCAGCGCTTGGCGACACGCCCGAACCGTCGGAAGAGACTCGCCGGGGCGTGCTCGAGTCGCTCGAAAACCTCGTTCCGAACGCAATGGGCCGAATGATACCCGTTGTCAGCTTGCTTAAGAAAATGATGCCCGCTGGTGACCCCGCTTAACTTAACCGCTTTAACCAGCCTCGCCACTGATCGGGGTTTCTTTGATTGCATCCACCGGTTGAAATCGCAACCCAAGGCGGACATTCGCATTCCAGTTTCCCGATTAGACGTCATCTAATCGCCAAGCGTTGATCTCGGGTCATCCATTTGGATGATGTTTCGGAAATACATCTTGGATAGACTTTTGAGCACGTTAACAGGCTGAAATTAATTTTCTGTATCCCGGGAGCAGTAGTCTTATGAGCAAATCGGCAAGTACTGATGGGTTAGCCGGTTCAATCTACGCGACAGTTTGGCGTATGGTCTATTTGAGCGTTCATCGATATAGCAGCAACCCCACCAGAGAGCTGTTAACCGTGATGACAATCTTACTACTCGACAAAGTAGGGGTCAGTCCATCGACTGCCGAACTGGCTGAGCTGACCGGTCTGCCAAAATCCGATATTACGAGATACGTGTCTCGGCAAATTAGGAATGGTTTCCTGAAGGACACGGTTAGTTTGTCCGACCGCCGCGAGCGGCGTGTTGCTTTGACGCAAAAGGGTAAGCAGGAAGAGGCTTGGCATCAGGATCGTACTCTGGACCTTGCGCGCATAACCGACGCCGCCATTCGGGGTGTGGGCGATAGTAAGGAGCCTTTTGCAGACCTTAAGGCGATTCTATTGGGCATGAAAAGTAGCGACATGCCTGATCCCGAGTATGCTATCTCGATCCAACCTGGGTATGTGTTGGTTGAAGACCCACCCAATTACGATGTTGTTTGGATGGAGCAACCCTCCAAGTTGCGTGCGATCGGAGCCGCTTGTCGGAAAGCAGGTAGCAGAAAGGTAATCATCCGGGGATCGAAGACCAACGTGAAGCTGTCCATGTTGGAGGTCCTGATGCTGGCAAAAGGGATTGCAAAACTGAAGTTGATGGTTGCGATTGTCAGCCAGCATGATTTGTCGAAGGATTTTGCGTCATTGTTCAAAAATGTCGCGAAAAACCGCGGTAGCCCCATTCAATTTTTTGACAATGAGCAGGATGCTAAAGACTGGCTCGCCGTCTAGCCGCTATAGATCGATTTGAGTTAGCATTTGCTACCCGCGTAGATTTCACTGAATGTCTGCTATTGGTTGCGATTTCACGCCGGTGTTGCGTCCACCGGTTGAAATCGCATCGGAATGAGGCGGAGAAAGAAGCCCAGCCTTAAAATAATGGGTGTCAGACACCAGAATATCCCTTATCGTTAGTCAATGGTGTCAGACACCAAATATTCAGCAGCGGGCCGCCTGAATCTTTCGGATTTGGATCTCTTTATTTAGCCATGGACGAGATCCCCCGCACCGACGCTGACTACCCGTACAAGAAATTCACCATGCGGTTGCTGTTTCGAGATCTGCGCTTTCGCAGCGGAACGGGCAAGGCCGGCGATCCCCTGCCGAAGTCTGAGCTCTTTACGACTGAAGGGGAGCCGACGTCGATCGAGAGTCTGGCTAACGGCAAACCGGTTTTGCTCATATTCGGCTCGCTGACCTGCCCGATGACCGCGAGCGCCGTGCCGGTGCTAAAAGCGCTCTATCGTGAGTTCGGCGAGCGCGTCGAGTTCGTGATGGTCAACGTCCGCGAGGCGCATCCCGGAGAACATTATCCCCAGCCGGATACGGTCGACGAGAAGCTCGCTCACGCCCGCGAGCTCGCGAATTTTTACTCTATGCCCTGGGCCGTCGTCAGCGACGACATCGAAGGGCATCTGCATCGCAGCCTGGACCCGAAACCCAATTCAGCTTTTTTGATTGACGCGGGTGGCGTGATTGTTTTTCGTTCACTGTGGGCGAGCGACCGGCCGGCATTGCAACGGGCACTCGAGAGCGCAGCGAAAGGTGAACAGCCGCTGCCGTCGCAAAGCACGACGATGATGGGTCCGGTGTCCCGCGCAATGGGTCAGGTTCAGGAGGTCATGCGGCGAGCGGGTCCTCAGGCGGTCAGCGATTTATGGTGGGGCGCCTTTCCGATGGCGCTGGCCGGGCGTCTCGCCACGGTATTCTCCGGTGCCTCCCCCGATCGGCGCGGGATTTACGCGGTGCTCTTATTAATGTTGTTGCTCATCATCATTGTAGTCAGCGTCGGTACGTGGGGATTTCGTTGACCGTCATTGATATATAGATCAACAGATGAGGACCTGTTCATTCGACACGAACCGAATCCCAAGTACCTCTGCGACCTTCACTTCGGATGCTGAATAAATCTTTGAAATAGACTAAGATCATGATTCTTAAGAAAAAGTATAAGGTGCGAATTGACCGGTCAAACGTGCAAATGTCCGCGCTGATGAATCGCCGAGCAGAATACCTGCTGTTCTCTGCCGCGTTGGGAATTTTCTTCCTCGGTGCGCTGGTCTACCTGTTCGATCGCTCGGCCGGCGATATTTATTTTATTCCCGAGTGGTGGCGATTCGCCGACGGCAAGCCTTCACTGTTTGGCGCGCTCGGCGGCAGCCTGCCGAGCTTTGCCCACACCTATTGTTTCATTTTGCTGTTTAGCGCGTTGCTGTCGCCGTGGTCGATTGCACCGTGGACGATTTGCATCGGCTGGTGCGCGATCGAGGCGTTTTTCGAGCTGGCTCAGATGGATGCTCTGGCCAGCCGCATATTGCCGGCGCTGCCGGAGTGGTTCGCCGACTGGCCGATCCTCGCGAACGTCCCGCATTACTTTGCCAATGGCCGCTTTGATCCACTGGATCTCGCGGCGATCGGTTTAGGCGGCGTTGCCGCCTGGCTGACCGTTGTTTTTTTTAATCGTAGATTTTTCGATCGCACCGGAGTAGATGACCCATGTCACTCACAATAACACGTCAAAAAATAATGAAGTTTTCATGAATCGCGGCGCTCGGGGAACCTTAAGCCGAAAGGCCGCTGATAAATTATCATGGCTGTGAACGGACGTTTACGCACCGCGCTCAATAAATTCTTTTTCAGTGTACCGGCGCGTGATGTGCTGGGGACAGTTCCAGTCGAACGCCGCGACGTCGATGACGACAATGCGCTCGACATGCGCGCGGTATTCACCGAGTTGCACCTGCTCGAGTAACTCCGGCGCTGCGCTGGCGGCCTCCTGCACGTGCATATGGCCCAGGATCTTCAACCGCTTGCGATGCGGGTAATCCATCAGGATCAGCGAACAGCGGTCGTTGACTGACACATTGCCCGTACTGATCAGTTGCAGGTTGCCACGAAAATCCGCGTAGGCGAGCTGATGCGGGTTGACCACTTTCAGAAAGCCCTTCGGCCCGCCGCGATGCTGAACGTACGGCCATCCTGATTCACTGACCGTCGCCAGGTAAAACGTATCGCGTTCGGCAATGTACCTGGATTCTTTCGGGCCGAGCTGATCATTCGGTCCGACCGTCGCTTGCAGGCGTTCGTTATGCGGCCGCGAGCCGTAGTCGGCCTGCGCGGCCTTGACGCTGTCGGTGAATGCGATATCGGCGAATCGGTGGGTCATATCAATCTCCCGGAAAATTGGTGTCTGGTGTCAGACACCAATTTTCCTATCAGTTGCTAGTCAGACAGCCGGCTGTCCTGATGGCGCTCGATGAAGTCGCGCATCAGGGCCGCGATTTCGTCGCCGTGGGTTTCGAGCGCGAAGTGCCCGGTGTCGATCAGGTGATAGTCGAGGTTCTCGAGGTCTCTTTTATACGGTTCCGCACCTGCCGCGGGAAAGATCTCGTCGTTTTTGCCCCAGACGATCAGGGTCGGCGGCTGGTGTTCCCGCAGGTAGGCCTGCCAGGCCGGGTACAGCGGCGGGTTCGTGCCGTAGCTGTAAAACATCTCTAACTGAATTTCCTGGTTGCCCTCTCGATCGAGCAGCGGCTGAACATGGCCCCAGTTGTCCGGACTCACGGCCTCGATATCGGGCACGCCGTTCGTGTATTGCCACTTCGTGGCGCCGAGCGTCAACAGGAAACGCAGTGCATCTTCGTTCGCCATCTCGGGTTGTTTGTACGCCTCTTTGACGTTTTTCCACCAGGCGTTGTCGAGTCCCTGGTTGATCGCCGCGCGGTCTTTCCAATACGCCTGGATCGGTTCCCAGAAATTGTTGTCGATGCCTTCGACGTACGCGTTGCCGTTCTGAATGATCAAGGTTTCGATCTGCGCCGGCCGGTTGACGGCGATGCGGAAACCGATCGGGCGCCGTAGTCCATCAAATACAGGCTGTAACTCTCGAGTCCGATCTCATCGACGAATTGCTCCATGAGCTGCGCGATGTTGTCGAACGAATACTCGAACTCATCGACGGCAGGCATCGCACTGAAGCCGTAACCGATAGTCCGGTGCGACCAGGTGGTAGTCGTCGGCCAGCGCCGGGATCAGGCCGCGAAACATGTGCGATGAGGTTGGGAACCCGTGCAAGAGCAGGATTGTCGGGTTCGTCGGGTTTCCGGCTTCGCGATAAAAGATCTCGACGCCGTTAATCTCGACAGTCTTGTAACTGATCGGGTGCATCGGCTCCGCTGCCGTCACGACTCGCGCCAGGCCGAAAAAAAGATACAAGGTCGCGAGGGCCAGTGAAATGATGGGTTGCTGTTTCATGAGAATCTCCTTCTAAATATCGCGGTTTCGCTGCTGTAAAAAAAGGGTCGTCCAGGGCCATATCGCGGGGGGAGGCGAGGTGTTTGGCCCCGGACGCCCAGATTGCCAATGGTCCGATTACTATTGATCCATTTGTGCGACGGCAGCTTTGGTCGTCCACACGGTGTTGGCGATGAAGCGGAAGTTGACCAGCGCGGCTGCGTAGCCATCGCCTTCTTCGACCTGCGCCGCTGCCGTGGCATCGCTGACGACCGCGACTTCGAAACCCTGTTCCATGAGTTCGCGCATGTGCGACTCGGTGCAGAGGTTGGCGGACATGCCGCCGAGGATGACTTTGTCGATGCCGCGCTTGCGCAGTTGCAGGACGAGGTCATTGGTTTCGGGGCCATAGACTTTGTGGGGGCTCGTCACGACGGTGGCGCCGTCTTCGATGTAAGGCTTGTAGCGCTCGAGCCAGTCAGCGCCCGAACCTTCGAAGCCTTCCGTCGACAGGGCGCCCGTGCGGTCGAACATGCCGAGGTTGTGCATCAGGCGTTCCAGTGCACCTTCAAAGTGCCAGCCGTGATCCGTCGGGTAGTAGTAGTGCGGCGAAATAAACACCGGGATGTCATTGGCCTTCGCGGTCTTGAGCAGGCGCTCGATATTCTCGACCGTGTTGTTGGCCTCGACACTTTTGCCGACCACGCCCCATGCCACGCCTTCGGGGACTCAGAAAATCGTTTTGCGGGTCGGTGATGACCAACGCGGTGCGGCCCTTGACGATCTCCATGCCGGGATCGGGTAGCGCGGCGCTGGCGCTGCTGATAATGCCCAGTAACGCGAGGGTGGTAATAAGTTTTGTCATGGAAGTATTCATAGTGGGGTTTCCTTAATCGTTTGGATGTTGAATTGATGTGAATCTAATTGGCGGTGCCGATGCGGCGGTCGCCGGCCGAAATCTCGACGTCGTTGGCGCTCATGTCGCGCCGCTGCATGTAGCCATCGGCATCGAATTCCCAGTGCTCGTTGCCGTGTGTGCGGTACCACTGACCCGTGGTCGCGTGTTGCCATTCGTATTCGAAGCGCACCGAAATGCGGTTGTCGGTGAAGGCCCAGAGTTCTTTCATCAGGCGGTAGTGCAGTTCATTCGCCCACTTCCGCGTCAGGAAGGCCTTGATCTCATCCCGGCCCGTGAAGAACTCATCGCGATTGCGCCACTGTGAATCCATGGAATAAGCCATGGCGACGCGCTCGGGGTCGCGGCTGTTCCAGGCGTCTTCGGCGGCCTGCACTTTCTGCCGCGCAGTCTCGGCGGTGAAGGGTGGGACGGGGGGTCTTTGCATCGGTTGTCTCCGTTAATCGGGTGTATCCCGTGCCCAATACATTGCATATCCCGTGCCAACTCGTGAATCATTTAAAAAACAATGACTTAAGTTTTAGCCGAGGTCACAAGTATTTGTGAATCACAAGAAACTGTGATTAGATTCGCAAATACTTGTGGAGCACGGTCATGGCCAAACACAGCGATGAATTCAGTCGCCTGCAGTCGTTGCAGCAACTGATCCTGGATGCGGCCGGGGAGGGGATTTACGGCATCGACAAGGACGGCAAGACGACATTCGGCAACGCGGCCGCGACCGAAATTCTGGGCTGGCGCGCCGAGGACATCATCGGCAAGTCCGCGCATGACGTGCATCATCATTCACATGCCGACGGTTCCCCGTACCCGCGCGAAGACTGCCCGATTTACGCGGCGATTCGGGATGGCAAAGTCCACCGCGAGCAGGATGAAGTGTTCTGGCATACCAACGGTCAGCCGGTGCCGGTCGAGTACACGAGCACACCCCTCTGGCGCGACGGCAAGCTCGACGGCGCGGTCGTCGTGTTCCGCGATATCTCCGCACGCAAAACAATCGAAAAAGAACGTGCAGAAGCCTTTGCCCAAATCCGTGCGCTGAAAGAACAGCTCGAGCTCGAGCGCGATTACCTGCGTGATGAACTCGATGTCACGATTCATTTTGGCGAGATCGTGGGCGAGAGCAGCGCGCTCCAGCGCACCCTGTCGCAAATCGAGGCGGTGGCCGCGACGCCGGCCACGGTGCTCGTGCTCGGTGAGTCGGGTGTCGGCAAGGAAATGATCGCACGGGCAATCCACTCGAACAGCACGCGGGCGGACAAGGCGCTGGTCAAGGTCAACTGCGCGTCGATTCCAAAGGACCTGTTCGAAAGCGAATTTTTCGGCCACGTGCGCGGTGCGTTTACCGGCGCGCATGCTGACCGGGTCGGCCGCTTGCAGCTGGCTTCCGGCGGCACTTTGTTTCTCGATGAGGTTGGCGAGATTCCGTTAAGCCTGCAGGGCAAGTTGCTGCGCGTATTGCAGGAACGGCAGTTCGAGCGGGTTGGCGACGATAAGACCCTTGACGCCGACGTGCGCATCATTGCCGCGACGAATCGAGACCTGGAAACAGAAGTACGCGAAGGTCGGTTTCGTGAAGACCTGTATTATCGGCTCAGCGTGTTTCCGCTGACGGTTCCGCCGCTTCGAGAGCGGGTGGAGGACATTGTGCCGCTGGCCCATCACTTCGTGGCGCTGATCTGCCGTGACCTTGGCCGTGCGCCATTGCGCATCAGCCGGCAGGCAGCCGAAACGCTGCGGCGTCACGACTGGCCCGGAAATATTCGCGAGCTGCGGAACGTGATCGAGCGCGCGATCATCATGAGCAAGGGCGATCGGCTGCGGCTGGATCGCGTCATGTCGGAGTCGCATCTGGTCGAGTCGACTTCGGCGGAATCCGGGGCGACCGAAGATGATTTTCTGACGGACGCCGAGATGCGTGAACTGGAGAAGGCCAACCTGTTGAAGGCCCTGCGCCAGGCCAAGTGGCGCATTTCGGGAGACAGCGGTGCGGCGGAGTTATTGGAGTTGAAGCCTTCTACGCTGAGCTATCGCATGCGTGTTTTCGGCATCGAGAAATAGAAAATTGGTGTCAGACACCAATCCTTTAATAAGGAGACATTGATGCGATATCCGTGGTGTATGTGTTTGGTTCTGATCATTGGCGCGTTGTCTGCGTGCGCGTCGAACGATGACTCAGTCCCCGTGGCATCCGTTGACCTCTCCAAAGATCAGGCGCCGGTCGCGGAATTCGAGCGCATCGCGTACGGCGGCCGGCTCTTCGACATGTGGTATGAAGAGATCGACGGGGCATTCATTCCGGATGATCCGGACACCCCGGAAGTTGATGGACGCGGTGGCCCGAACGGCAACGGCACGCTGAACCGTGCCGACGGAACACCCCTGGCGAATACGGGTCACGACTACCGATTCAAGAATTTGCTGGGTTGGGATATGCGCGGCGATGCCGGAATCTACGGGCGCGATTACCAGGCCAAGGCGTGGGTTTTGCCGACCGGTCCGCTCAGCGCTGAGCACGCGGATGTTTCTCGCGGCGAGTGGATCGCTCGCGTGACGAACGGTGACCGAGAGCTTCCGGCCTACGGCGACGTGTTGAGTCCAGAAGGGATCGAGGCACTGGTCGACTTTATGCTGGCCGTGCGTGACGGCCAGTGGCCGCATCCCGACGACTTGTATGCACTATCAACCGACTCGCCGAAGGGTTTTGTCCTCGCGCCCGGGGGCGATGCCGAGCGCGGCCGGCGGTTCTATGCTGCGCAGTGTGCCGATTGCCATGGCGACGATGCGACTCGTATCATTTTCGATAACGGCGAGCAGAGCCTCGGTCAGCATGCGCGTTACTACGGTTATGCGATCGCGATGATCGCCCTGTCCGGCGAGCCCGGTTCGGAAATGGGTTCGGAACTGTCACTGAACCTCAGCGCTGCGAAGCAGACCGAGACCTTGCTGGATCTGCTGGCGGCGCTTTGCGACCGCGAGCGCTATCCGCGCGGCGCCGGGACCGATCCGGACGTGCCGGACGGCGATCCGCGCTGCGGGGAGAATCTGCGGTAAGGATAATTGGTGTCAGACACCAATCTTTTAACTCTGCTCGATAAACTCGATCGTCTTCTCGGCAAGTTCCTCCGGGTTTTCCTCGATCAGGAAGAACCCGGTATTCGGATACAGCGCATGCGGTTGGCCCTGTGTGCCCGGGATCTGGTCGTGGAATTCCTTCGGATTAAAGCTCTGCTGGGCGATGGTTTCGCTGACCAGCGTGAGCGTCGGCTTCTCCCAGCTGCGCAGCGCTTCCCAGACCACCTTGTTCGGCGCGGCCGCCGGGTGCATGAACGTCGCCGGGATCATCATCGGAAAACGCCGTGGCCCGGCTTTGTAGGATTCGTCCGGGTAGGGCGCGTCGAGGCCGGTCAGCGTTTCGGCATCGAGCTCCTTGTCGGTCATGTCCGAGACCATGCCGCTGATCGGAAACACCTCGGGCTTGAGAATATACCGCCGCCAACCCGCGACCCAGACCGCACCGACCACGCTGTTGCCGCGTGGCACGGTCGTCGTGTTGAGCACGAGCCGCGCGAAGATGTCAGGGTGTTCGACCGCGACGGGCAGGCCGAAGTACCCACCCCAGTCAAATAAAAATCCGGTCGCGCCCTTGATGTTCAGCGCCTCGAGCGTCGCCGCGAGCCAGTCGATGTGTTTCTCAAACGTGTGCGCATTCCAGTCGGCGGGCTTGTCGGAACGCCCGAAGCCGATCAGGTCCGGCACGACGACCCGGTACCCGGCGGCCGTCAGTGGCAGGATCATTTTTCTGAACGAATAACTCCAGGTCGCCTGGCCGTGCAGCAATACGATGACGTGGCCATCCGCCGGACCTTCGTCGAGGTAATGTACGCGCAGCGGGCCAAAATCAGGATCCGCGATTTCGACGTAGTGGGGCAGGAACGGAAAATCGGTCAGCGCCTCGAATCGCGCATCGGGCGTGCGCAGCACCGGGATGTCGGGATCGAACGCGACCGCATCGCCGGTGGACTGGACGTCCCAGTGGTTGTACACGAACAGCAACGCTACGCCGATGACCAATACGGCGATCCCTGTGATTATTTTTTTGCCCATGGTTTGATCTCCGAAAACTGCGCTCAAATGCTGGGAATATCTTCCGGTGCGCTTTACGCTTTATGTGTGTCTGACACCGTATATTTATTGAAGTTCGGTCGGTGTCTGACACCTTTTTGCCGGTCCATTCACCACGCGGTGTAGAATCAGCACATTAATACAGGAGACAACCGCGATGCCCATCCGAACCCCGAGCAGGATTAAACCTGTTGTTTCTATCAGCGCCCTGGTGGCCATTCTCGGTCTCGCCGGGATGGCGCCCGCTACCGCCCAGGACCCGTCGCACGCTCACCACCAGATGACCGATGAGCAGTTCGCCGAACTGCGCGAGAAGGTGCCGCTGTACCGTGAGTTCACGGACGAGCAAATCATGGAAAACATGGGACGCATGGGGCCGAACTTTCATGTCTACCTCAGTGATGCGCAGATGTCCGGCAACATCGGCGTGCTCGCACTCGGTCATGGTTACGAGCCGAGCGGGAACGAGGCGTTCAAAAAAGCCTACGTCCCGACCGCGGATAAATATCCGACCGCGGTCGCGTTCGGCATGGCGATGATGTCGTCGGATCACATCCAGGCCGCCGTCGACGAGCTGACGGCTGCCGGCGTGGACACCGTGCTCGTGATGCCGGTGACGACGCTGAAGTCGGGCGGGCTGATCGGCCAGTGGCGTTACATCTTCGATTTACAGGATGACGCGCCGTGGATGTCAGTGGCCCGTGTGCAGACCGACGCGCGCATCGTGCTCGGTCCCACGCCGACGACCGACCCACTGATCTCGGCGATCCTGCTGGATCACGCGACCGAACTCAGTCGCGACCCGGCCAATGAAGTCGTTGCGCTGATCGCCCACGGCCCGGACGAAGTCGATGCCAACGCACTGGAACTCGCGATACTCGAGCAACATGCAGTGATCATCCGCGAAGGGCGTGCGTTCGCCGACGTGCGCGGCTTTACGCTCCAGGATGACGCACCTTCCGCCGTGCGCCAGGCCAATATCGACCGGATTCGTAATTGGGTGCAGGCTGCAGTGGATAAAAATCAACGCGTCATCGTGCTGACGACGTTGCCCGTAAAGGGCAGTGTGCAGAAAAAAATCCGGCGTGACCTCGAAGGGCTGGACTATGACCTGAGCGAAAAGGGCGTCGTTGAGAACGCACTGTTCAGCGAGTGGGTCGATGCGGTTATTGCCTCTGCGGAGTAAAGGGAAAAGGCACCGTTTTAATCCGGCAACTTTTTGCCGCAGTCGGGTTGCGTCTTCATTAAAAAGGAATTACTGTTAGCTCGAATAAAAAGAATAATAATAACAACGATTTAACATAAGGGGCTTCCGATGAATCGAAGTAAGTTTCTTTCGAATTCAGCCGCTGAAGGAACCGCAAGCCTGATTCTCTCAGGCAAGACGTTGGCAGATTTACAGCAGGCGGGGACTTGCAGTGCACCTTATCCTCAGGCCTCGACCTGGCGTTTGCAGTATCCGCTGACCACCGACGAACAAAACGCGGGGTTGTCAGTGACCAATTCAACCTACCCGCCCGGCGATACCCGGCGCTACGCCTGATCAGTCGGAAATAGGTACCGAGGAAAAACGGGGCCCCATTTTTCCTGTTAATGCACGGTGCCCGAGCAGGGCACCATCGCGAGCAATTCCTCCAGCACCGGTTCTGCTTCCTCGCTGTGCAGCCAGTCATTGACCTCCGGTTTCCACGACTCCATATTGAGCTGTATCAATCGCCTGTACGCCTGGATCACGGCCTCGGGCGCATAACCTGTAACCATCTCCATCTCCTGTATCGTTGCCGCCATTTGGCGGCCGGGCTACTTATTAATATGGGGGCATTGGGCGAGAATTAAACGGGGCAAGACACCAATGGGTGTCAGACACCAATTTACATTACAAACACATGCCGCCGTCGATATACATCGTGGTGCCGGTAATAAAGGTGCCGCGCTCAGAGATCAGGAAGGCCGCGGCTTCACCCGCGTCGTGTTCCGGATCGCCGAAACGTCCCACATGATGTTTGGCGGCGTTCTTCGCCTGAAATTCCGGCATGGCGTCCATAAATTCCTTCGCCTTCTCTGTTTCGAATATGCCGAACAACAGCGTATTGATGCGAATGCCCTGGCGTGAGTATTCGAGGGCGGCCGCCTGGGTCAGACCCTCGACCGCCAGTTTTGAAGCGATATAAGGGGCCATGCGCATGCCCGTGTCGCGGGTCGCGCCCGAGCTGATGTTGATGATGGAATAGTTGTCGCCCGTATCCGCGCCCTGGGCGATGAACTGCTTGATCGCGTGCTTCATGCCGAGATAGGTGCCGGTCACATTGGTGCTCATCACCTGCTCGAAACTCTCGAGAGACTCATCAGCCAGCAGCTGGAAATCACCCGGGAACACGGCGTTGTTGATAATCGCATCAAGGTGTCCGTAGGTGTCTACCGCGAATTTAACGACGCTTTCGTTATCCGGTTCGCTCGTAATATCCATCTGCAGGTACACAACGTTTTCGGCGTCGCAGCCTGCCTGCTCTCGCAGTCGGCCCAGCGCTTCTTCACCCGTGTCGCTGTGGCGACTCGTGATGACGACTTTGGCGCCGTACTGGGCGAGTCGTGTCGCCATGCCAAATCCGATCCCCATCGTGCCGCCGGTCACGATCACTACTTTACCTTCGAGTTCCTTTTTGTTTTCCATGCCGAGTCCTCCTGTTGATTCTTTACGTTTAGCCATCTTGGGTTTCGGAGCGCTGCCATCACTGGTGGGTGCGCCGCCGCCGTGTTTCGCCTGCAATTCTTCGAGCAGCGCGACCGTGACGAAGTTCGTCCCATTCTCTTTCGCCGCTTTCTCTGCATTCTTGATTATCATCGGCTGGATGAAGCCGGGCGCCTTGTCGACCCGCGCCAGTGCCTCGGCTTCCCACTCGAGCGTCGCGTTGGACTTGGCGTCATTGGGCACCAGCGGTTCCGATTTGCCGTAGTCCTTGGGCCGGGTCGGTTCGACGTTATCGATATCCACGAATTTCAACGCGCTGACCGGGTGTTCGGCAACCTTGCGCGCGGCGATGCGCGGCATGGCCTCGAACACCCACCCGTCCGGGTTGGCCTTGCGGGCCGGCGAAGGGATGATGCGGACTGCCTTGTCCGGGTCGGCGAGTTTCGATCGATCGATCTGCCAGCCCCTGTTGCGCATCTTCTCCATCAGGCCCCAGTAGGTCAGCATGATCTTGTCTTCGTCGTGGGTATAGAGGCCGTTCGGGTTCGGGCCGGTCGGCGCGACCTTTGGCCGTTGTGATTCTGCCAGGCGCATGTCCTGGTGAACGTTCTGCAGGTTGCGCCGCGTGTGTTCGACGTCGAAGTCTTCTTCCATCATGTAATTACGCAGGAAGTAGTGGCGCATCATCGTGCGGTGTTCGTCGATCGGTGTCGTGAACTCGTAGAAAATATTGAACTCGCCGGAACCGATCCCGCCAATCTCGACCTGGCCTCGCAGCGTAAAACCCGGCACGAAAAACTTCATGATTGATTCAATCTGCGCGCCTTTCTCACGCAACTCGCTCCATATTCCCCTCACTCGGTGACGGATTGACGCGCATGACCGATTGGTAGCCGTGATCGGTGGCCGTGACCTTATGCTCGGGCGCCTGGATCGGGTTTTCATTGCCCTGAAACAGGATGCCGTGCACGACGGGCAGGTGGACGTAGTCGAGATTGGTAAATTTAGCGGTGTGGTAATCGGCCTCCCAGATTTCCTCATTCACCGTGAAGCGGAACGCGTCATCACCCCACTCCGGCATATCGAAGATCGGCGATGCGGCATCCGGGTCGTCTCCGAGGCACACCCAGACCAGTCCATATTTCTCGACCGTGGCATACGCATCGGTGCGCGCGCGGGGCGCGACGACCTCGACCTCGTGATCGCGCCGCGACGGAATCAACGTGCAGGCGCCGCTGCCATTGAAACGCCAGCCGTGAAACGGGCAGGCCAGGGTGCCGTCCTTATATAAGGTGCCCGCGGCCAGGCTGGAACCCCGATGGGGGCACACGTTGCTGATGCACTGGGCCGCGCCGCCGGCGTCGCGAAACAGCACGAGGTCGGCGCCGAGCATGGTGACTTTGATGGGTGCGTCGGTCAGGTTCTTGCTCAGACCCGCGACGTACCAGACATTCGTGTACACGTCTTCTCCGCTCAGATTCGGTTCAGATGTTCATGCCCCGACGAGTGGCTAAGCCACTTCACCGAGACCAGTCTTTATCCACAGCTGCGACCGCGTCGCCACTTCGGCACTTTCCTCCGGGGTCAAACCCAGCATGCGCAGCACCAGTTCCTGGAAACAGGTGGACGCGTTGTCGTCCGCTGTGCCGTTCAGTATGTCTTGCATCAGCGCGAGCGCCGCGCCGCGAATGGCCAGCGCGATCGTGTGCGGGCTTTCGGTCTGAAAGCGGCCCTTCTCAACGCCCGTCTTGATCATTTCGACTAAAGGATCGGTTTTGCTGGATATTATGAGGTCGCGCAGCGTTCTACTTTTGATCAGGGTCCAGGCGATCACCGGGTCTTTGGTCGCGACCGACAGAGTATGGTCGATGTTGATCGCGATGGCTTCGGCGGGATCTGCGATCTGTTCGAAAACGGCCAGTTTTTCCTGCCGGTCATTGCGAAAGAACTCGGCGGTAATCTCGTGAGCGAGTTCGCCCTTTGATTCAAAATGATTGTAGAAAGACGGTTGCGAAACACCGGCGGCCCGCACGATCTCGAGTACGGTCGTGGCCTCGACGCCGGCCTCGGCAAAGGCCTGGCGACCCCCCTCCAGCAAACGTTGCCGGGTCCGCGCCCAGCGGGCGTCAGCTTTGTCAGGATCAGTAGCCATAGGCTATTTTGCAAGCTATAAAATAAAAAGCAACCTGTTTAACATAATGCGGTGGTGTCAGACACCCGTTAATTAGCGGGTGTCTGACACCATTTCCCCCCTATTTCCATTTGATGTTGCAGCCGATGCCTGGTGTTTGCTCGGCGCTAAGCGGCTGCCCGGCCAGCAGTGCATTTATCGCTGCACGCATGTCTTCTCCGGTGACCGGAACGTTATTGTTCGGGCGTCGCTGCATCGAACCGGCCCCGGTAGACCAGTTTCCGGTTTTGGTCGTAGAGAAAGAAATCCGGTGTGCATGCGGCCTGATAGGCATGGGCGACTTCCTGTGACGCATCGCGCAGGTACGGAAACGTATAACCGAACTCTTCGACATCGGCGCGCATCTGCTCCGGGCCGTCCTGCGGATGGCTGATCTCGTCATTCGACGAGATCGCAACGATGGCGACATCTTTGGCCTGGTATTCGCGGGCGAACGCAGCAAAGCTCTCGCGAATATGACGGACGAACGGGCAGTGGCTGCACCAGAACGTGACGAGCAGTGCGGGCGCTTCTGAAAAATCGTCGATCGTCACGGTGCGGCCGGCCGTGTCGGGCAGGCTGAATTGGGGCGCAGGCAGCCCGAGTTCGGGCATTGTCGAGGGTACCAAAGTCATTCTGCAGCTCCTCTATGGTGTATCTTAAAATGGTGCCATTTTCCGGGAGTCTATAGTGAAAGACCGTCTGGCGTTTATCGACTTTGAGACGACGGGCCTGTCGTCCCGGCGTGGCGACCGGGTTATCGAGGTCGGTATCGCCGTGCTCGAAGGCGGCCGTATCGTCGACCGTTATCAGAGCCTGATTAATCCCCGGATGCCGATTCCCTGGCAGATCGAAGACCTCACGGGAATCACGGATGACATGGTCCGCTCTGCGCCGGGCGCGCCCGAAGTCATGAGCGAGGTCCACGACTTCATCGGCGAGATGCGACTCGTCGCCCACAACGCTGGTTTCGACCGCGGATTTATGGATGCCGAGTTTTCACGCATCCGCCGGCGGCGCAAACAGAATTTTATTTGCTCACTGCGCGTGGCGAGAAGGGTGTACCCGCGGGCGCCGAATCATAAGCTCGGCACCCTCGTGAGTCTGACCGGCGTGCAACCTGCGGCCCGCGCCCATCGCGCGCTCGGCGATGCTGAAATGACGGCCCGCGTCTGGAGCCACATGGTTAAAGAAGTCCGGGATAAGCGCCAGATCCGCACGGTGCCCATCGAGCTCATGGAATCCCTGCAGTACGTACGTGTCCGCGATGGCGACGAGGCGATAAGAAATTGGTGTCAGACACCAATATAAAGAATGTTGCCTGACACCAATTTATAGTCGCTCAAAGTTGTCGTCTCGCAGCCCTGTCAGTACGGTGTGACCGCTGTCATCAACGCGAAGTTCTCCATACCGCGCTGACTGAAATGTCTCCGACTGATCTTCTTCGAAGAAGTACGCATCGCTCGCCAGGCGCACGGTTTCGCCGCGTTTCCTGAATTGCAGCAGGTGTTCGCCCGGCTTTAACGCTTCATCGTCGTGAAGCCGGATGAAGCGCGCGACCTGTCGATCGTCCAGTTCCACGACCACATGGCCGTCACTGATCTTCACCGTGTTCGCGGCCCGCCCGACTTCGCCCGCCAGGGCATAGCGCAGCGCCATGAAGTCGCCTTGCATGAGCGAGCGCGGATCGCGCGGCGCCAGTCGCAAAAGCACAACCGTGCCGTTGGCGATAATGCGTTCCTTGCCGACGATCATCATGTTCACGGCGCCGAGGATGACGACTGTCATCAGGCCGACGACGATGTTGCGTTGTGTGTCGGTCAATTTATACATGTCCTTCTTCCGCGCCCGCCAGTTTCAGGATCAGCCAGCGTGAGAAAAGAATCACGGCGCCTGTCGCGACGAGCGTGACCGATTTTGTCAGCAGACTGATTTCGATGCCGTAGAAATACATCGTCGTGAAGACGACGAGGAATCCGATGCCGGCACCGGTCAGCGCGCGGCTGCTCGAACTCGTGCCGAGAATGATGACGATGAGCGCCAGGATCAGCCCCGGATTCGCCCACGCGGCCGCGATGACGGCGAGCATGAGCGCGTAACCGGCATACACGGCTGTCGAATTCTCGCCGAACACCTGCGGCCATAGGCGTCCGCCGAGATAGAGCAGCAACGCGCCGAGCAACAGGGTCGAGAGCCATGGCCTCGGGTAGATCGAGAGGTCCTCGCCCAACTCGGGCAGCAGGTAGACCGTCGACAAAAGTACACAGCCGAAAGCGCTCAGCATGAGCCCCGTCATCGCGGCCCGCGCCTGTTCGCCCCTGAACCGGACGATCCATCGCGCTTCAGTCTGTTGCAGGTAGACCATCGCGGCGCGAGCGCCGGACCGAGCAACGGGAATTAACGCCTTCAATTCCCAGTGATAGATAAGAATGACTGCCGCCGCAGTCATGAACAACGCCTCGAGCACGCGCAGCGTTCGATCCGGGAAAATCCAGAACACGAACCCGCTGGTGAAAAACGTCGCGAGCAGGAATTCTTCAGACTCGACGTCGTGCCCGAGAATTTCGCTGACGCCGTACGCGAACAACGCCTGTCCGGAAAGTCCGACCGCGAGGCTCGCCTGGACCATGAAATCGGAAACGTATTTTCTGCGCACGTAGCAACCCGCGAACACCATCAACCCACCGATGACGAGATAGCCGCCATCGAAAGCGACACTCAGTCCGACGATAAAACTGATCAGCATCAGGCTCGCGAGCCACGCGCCGAAGCCGACCATCGCGCGCACATACCATGGTTGAGCGACATCCATACGGTTGAGCACTCTTTCGGCAAGTGCGCGATCTGCGACGTAACCCTCGACGTGTAGCTGGTCGATCAATTTGCTGAGGCTTGTTTGGCTCATGTCGTCGCGTCCTCCCGCTTGCGAGAGATATTACGCAACCAGAACGCGGCGCCGGCGGTTTGTCCGATGATGAGGAGTGCGAGCAGCAGGGTGTCGTCAAAGCCGCGCATGGTGCGTGCGAACAGGCACGTCACAACCATGATAGCACCGAGCAGGCACAGCGTTAGGATGAACAGGTCGGGCTGGCGTTTTTGATAATAGTAAAAGCACGCGGCGACACTGGCGGCAAATAATACCGGCGAGATCGGCGACAAGTGCCCGTCGCTACCGAAGCTTGCACCGATCGCAATGAAGAGTGTCGGGATCAATACGATCGTCAAACATTCGAAGGCGATGATGCGGGGACACCAGCGCGCCTGCATCCAGTCTGCACCGCGTAATGCGAGGATTTCCCATGTGGCGAGGATGATGACATTCAGCGCGAAGATGATATTCGCGAGACGCGAATCCATGATCGTCGTGCCGAGCCATGCGAGCGGGCCGAGCAGCTGAGACAGTACCCACCAACCGGACGGCGGAAAAAGCACCTGCGTCCAGTACATGATGATCGCAAGGTTGGCGAGCACGGTGAGCAACATCCACAGGCCGGCTTGCCGGCCGATGATCACCCACGGCAGAATCAGCAAACCCCAGCCGAGAAATAAGCCATACGGATCGGCGCCGGTCTGATAAACCTGGCCATAGACCGCGAGTAAAACACCGACGAGAAAACCGGCGGCGAGCAACGCGGCGCGCCCGGCTATCGAGTCGAGTTTCATGCGCCACGCGATGATGACGGCCAGTGCGATGCCGCTTTCGATCAAAGCGAACTGGCCTATTTTTTGCAACTCGGCCCAGTTCCACGCAAAAAATGCGGCGATGCCCGCACAGATCAAAAGGGCGCCGAGCGCCATGAGAAACCCGTTGATCGCTTTTAGCCAGTACTGCCGATCGGGCACGGTGCCGGCGAGCTCGAGCGCGCGCAGGTAGCCGGCCTCGTCCAGGCCGATGGCCGCGGCCAGTTGCCGCAGCTTCGCCGGTGTCGCATCGTGGGCCATAATCCGCGAATTCTAGCGAAATCAGGGTGGTCCGGACCGGAATTGGTCGGCATTTTTCCCGAGTGCGGTATATTCCGATGGATGAATGACTCGAAATTACCGCATCTGAGTCGGCGGGAGTTGCTCGCAGTGGTCGCGGGGCTCAGTGTCGTTGGCGCGGCCAGGGCCGCTGACATGCCGACCCCCGCGCCTCGCGGTAACTCTATCGATAATCTCGATGCGTCACAGACCGTGGTGGCGGAACAAATGCTGTCGTTCATGGACGACCTCGAGCAGAGATTCTTCGCCGCCGCCAGAAAGTTCAACGGGTCCGATACCGCCGAAACCCGGGTGTTCGATTACGACAACGCGCATTACGAAGTGCAGGTCGTGCGCGGCAACGTCATCGAGAAAGGCGGCCTGATGAAGACCTACGCCAAAACGGCGATCAAGCCTTACGTGCCCGAGCCGCTGTGGCAACGATACGTCGAGGTCGATTTGCACCCGAAGACGCCGCTGGTCGGCCAGTTGCATGCGACGCTGACCTGCAGCTTCCAGGTGTCGGGCAAGAGTATCGTCGCCGGTTATATGGACTACACGCCGGCCGTATGGATAGACGAAGACGTTATATATATAAAGAGTGCGGTAGATCGCCATTTTGCCGCGCACAACCGGGATGTCGACCGGGAACGGCGGATGCTGCAGCAGAAATCGCATAAAGATATTTTGCGAGCGTCCTGCGCAGGGGTCGCATTTTTCCCGCCGACTTTGGCGCTCACGGCTGAGAACCTCGACTTTGTGACGGCGACGCACACGACGATATTCAATGCATATCTGGACATTCTCGAAATGCGTCTGGACCAGCCGTACGCGGCGGCGGACGTTGCTGAACAAGAGGGCATGCGCAGGCGCTGGCTGGAAGACCACCTGTTTCATGACCCGGTGACGAGGAAAATGGTACCGTATGAGGTCTGGTCATTCGCGGACCAGGCGCCGACGGTAATGTTCTAGAATAGAGTGGCGAGTCAGAGATCGGATTCAGATGGCCCGAGACGATGACAAAACGGAATCTGTGAGCCCACCCGACGCGTTGACGCGGCGCGGGTTCCTTGCGACCAGCGGGGGCCTCGCCTCGCTGGGCCTCGGACTTCTGAGCCAACCGGGCACCCCGGCGCACGGCAAGGTACCCGATAGTCCCGCGCCGCAGCCACCCTACGACAGCATCCGTGACTGGGTCGCGGCACTCGAGGCCCACGGCCTGCTGCTCCGGATGGGCGACGTCGATCAGGATGCATTTCATGCGACCGGGCTGTTCTTCAACCTGACGGATCAATACACCTGGTTTGGCGCCCCCGCAATGCTGTTCGACCGGGTCAGGATCGATGGCGAGTGGTTCGACGGTCCGCTGCTCGCCAACCTGCAGGGGCACCTGAGCACCGACTCGATTATCTGGGGGCTTGAAACCCGGCCGGGCGAGGCGGAGGGCAATTACCGTCGCGCCAAAGAATACATGCGCAAGGTTTTCCGCGAGAACGGCGATGCTTGGCCGTACATCGACCCGGTGGAACTTCCGGCCGCGGAGTCGCCGTGCAAAGAAGTGATACTGCGCGGTGACGAGATCGACCTCACGAAGTTCGCGTTTATACAGACGAATCCGGCGGACGGCGGCCGTTACGTCAATTCGGGATCGCTATTTACCGAGGATCCTGAGACCGGCAAAAACATCGGCACCTATCGCTGCCAGATCAAGGGGCCGCGCAAGCTGGCGCTGAATCCAGAGACCAACCAGGGCGGATGGAAAATGATCACGGCGGCGCGCGATCGTGGCGAAAAGGTGTACAAGATTGCCGTCGTGGTCGGCCAGGATCCGGTCGTGTTCATGATCAGCAGTACCAAGATGACCGGGTTTTTTCACAAGGGCAGGCTGCCCGATGAACTCGCTCTGGCCGGCGGTCTGCGTGGCAAAGCGCTGGACGTGGTCAAGTGCGAGACCAACGATTTGTTGGTGCCGGCCCATGCCGAAATGATCATCGAAGGCGAAGTGCTGTTCGACGAGCCGTTGGAGCCGGAAGGGCCGTTCGGCGAGATGTACGGCTACTTGGGGCCGCGCGATGAGGGCAAGTTCTGGATGCGCGTTACGGCAGTGACGCACCGCAGGGATCCCTGGATTCTGAACATGTTCACGGGCATGGAACGCGGCCTCGTGACCGCGCCGATGCACACGTTGATCGAACACGATTTGCGCCAACAGTTTCCCTACTTCGTTGAGTACTACCAGCCGCACGACACCATGGGCATCGCCTACCTCGCGATCAAAAAAACCAAACCGGGGCAGGGGCTGGAGATCGGCAGCGCGGTTGCCCGAGTCAATCCGATTGCAAAGATCACCGTGGTGCTCGATGACGATGTCAACCTGTTGAACGCGCAGGACATACAGCGCGCGATCGTGGCGCGCTGGCAGCCGTATCCTGCAACCTTTATCCTCGAGCATGGTCGCGGGATCATTATCGATCCGAGCCCGCGTGTCAGGCGCGAGACCAGCAAGATCGCGATCGACGCCACCCGCCAGTGGCCGGAAGAGGGCGGGCCGGATGTGTTTGCGGGCAACAGCCGGGATCTGCTGAACGAATTGCAGCCCGACGCGATTTCTGAATCGGCGCAACTCTATGCGGCGCTGCTGAATGGTTGGAAGGAAGTTTAGTCCCGAACCCTATTGTCAACCGGAGGGCTATTCGCGATATCCGGAGCCTAATCGTTTGACCGAAACGACCAGGCCATTTTCAAATTTAATTATTCGCATGAGTCTTCGCGGCCCAAAATTATAGGTCCATTCTTCGACCCGGATTTCACCGTAACCTGGAATTCTGCGGTGGCTTCTGTCAGGAATACTGACGTAGCCGCGAACGATTATCCCTGACTTCAATCGAAGTCGGCTCGCCGCAGTACTTCAGAATCTTGGATTTGTGATCTCCGGTGTTGACGAGCCTGGACCCGCAGCGCAGCGCGAGCGCCGGTTCGGCGATGGTCAGGATGCAGATGCCGATCAGCAGGTATTTGAGGTTCACTACGTTCCCCTGATATCCGGGCCTCTTAAAGGGCCTCTCTGTTTCGACCCTATCTATCGGAAAAAGTTGGTGTCTGACACCAAATCTTTCAGACACCATACAATGGCGGGTATGGACGACCGACTCTGGATCGTGGCATTGATCATGGCCGGCTTTGCGTTGTATGTGGTGGCGAAGGTCATCGGGTATATGCGCCAGAGTGAACGTCAGTGGAAACAGGTGGATAAATCGAAGCTCAAGCAATGGAAGGACGATGATGAGTGATAGGAAAATGTCACCGTGGTTAAAATTTCAATGCGGCATACACGACTGATCATCGGGCTGGGCGTTGCCCTGCACCTGATCTTCTTCGTCCTCATGTTGCGGGGCGTGGAACCCTTTCATACGTTCTTTTACCTGTTCGCGTGGTGGACTTTTTTGCCGGTCATCGGGGCCATCAATGCCGAGCGCGGCGGCAATTCACTGATTTTCGGTGCGAACCGGCAACTCGCGTGGCTGGCCGGCTATTCCGTCGTCGTCTGGTTGTTTTTCGAGATCTGGAATTTCCAGCTGCAGAACTGGCGGTATGTCGGCGTGATCGAACTGACGTGGCTGCGTTGGGTGGCTTACGCGGTTTCGTTTGCAACGGTGTTGCCGGGAATTCTCGAAGTCGATACGCTGCTCGGCAATTTCAACGTGGTCCGGCGTGCGCACGGACCGGCGATCCGCGTTTCGGGGAGGGTGCTGAACGGCATTATCGTTGTCGGGGTCGTGATGATGGCCCTGGTCATGTTGCTACCGCGCTATTGTTTCCCGTTGCTGTGGGGCGGAATGGTATTCATTCTCGACCCGCTGATCTACGAGCGCGACCGTGATGCTTCGTTGCTCGGCCAGGCGGCGCAGGGATCTTATGCGCGGTTGCTGCGGCTCATGCTCGCGGGGCTTTCGTGTGGCGTGCTTTGGGAATTCTGGAATTACTGGTCGGGCGCGAAGTGGATTTACACGATTCCGTTTTTCAATTTCTGGAAAGTGTTCGAGATGCCGTTGGTCGGCTTCGTTGGCTTCATGCCCTTCGCGCTGGAATGTTATCTGTTCTGGCAACTTCTGCTTCTGGTCAGGCAGTCCGTTAAGCCGGATTGGCGGATCACGATTTTCGTCGCGGGTCTGGTGGTGCTTTACTGCGCGCTTGTTTTTAACGGTATCGACAACATCACCGTGATCTGGAGTTAAGCAGTAAAAAGTGACGAGAATTCAAACGATGCTGATCGGCCTGTGGGTGACGGCCGTGTCCTGGCCCGCCCATGTTAGCGCCCAGGACGCTGGCGCGGAGTCCGCAGCAGAATTGTTCGCGAAGCATTGCGCAGTTTGCCATGGTGCGGGTGGCCAGGGTACCGCGGGCGTTCCGGATCTGACCGATGGCGTCTGGCAGTTCGGTGGCTCTTACAAAGACGTCGAGCGTTCGATTACCAATGGCCGCAGCGCCGTCATGCCCGGTCTCGGAATCGCCCTCGGTGAACAGGGTCTTGACGATGTCGTGGCCTATGTCCGGAGTTTAAGTGGGGCGGTCGCGCCGGCACAGGACAAGCTCGCGGGCGGCAAGGCGTTGTATTCGGTTTTCTGCGCGTCGTGTCACGGCGAGGACGGCACGGGCACGCCCGCGCTGGGCGCGCGGACCTGACGAACGGGACCTGGCTTTACGGCGGCGGCGCGGAGGAAATTCGCGCCGTCGTGGCTAACGGCCGCGCGTCCGACATGCCGGCGCAACGCGACAAACTCGCGCCGAAGGAAATCAGTTTGCTGACCACCTATGTAAGGAGTCTCGGCGATGCGCAGTCGGACGAGTAACCACAGCTATTTTTTCGCGTGCCTGCTCGCCGGTTTCGGTGCGTCGGCAGCCAATGAATCACCAGTTGTGTCAGCCGAATTAACGGCCGCGCGCTATGCGATCCGATGTGACGCGCAGTCCGGTTTGTGTTGGCAGGATCCGCAGAAAGACCCGTTTGATCTGTCTGACCCGGGCCTGGTCGCAACCGAGGCGGCGCGTTATTGTGCGGAACTCGAGCTCGGAGGTTACGGTGACTGGCGCCTGCCTGACAGCGACGAGTTGCGTGCGTTGATCGACGGTCATGCGGCGACTGAACCCGGCGGGCAATGCAAGCTGACAATCGGTGGCGATCGTGATGAAACACTGTTCCGCGCCTGCGAGGGAGGCAGACAGGGCGACGGGCCCGGCGATAATGGCTGTTACCTGCAGCCGTGGCTGACCGGCACGTGCAACAAGCCCGGGTCCGCCGGCCGCGACCCAGTTTCTCGAAGCCTGGGCGTCAAACCGGCCGGCCGATGATGCTGACGGATGGCAGGCCTATGTGTCGTTCGATCGCGGCAGTCTCGGCTACAACCACGTCAACAGCGCCGGCGACGCACGCTGCGTGCGAGCCGGCATAGTCGCGGAACAAAGCGATTTGCTACCGGGAAATATTTTTGTTGCGCAGCGGTTTCAAATGGCCGAGCAGGATCCGTGCGAGACGAGCGACAAACTCGTGCTGAATATTAAGGTGCCAGATAAACTCACACGCACACCCGATCGGCTGATGGCATTTTTGTATCGCGCGGACAAATGGCGCTTCCCGCCCGCGGGTCCTCCGGACGGCGGCACGGACTACAACACGGTCATGCACCCGGAGTTTGCCGGGGACGGCACGCTGCGCGTCGTCGTGCCGGGGTGCACGTTTTACCGTGAGGCGATGCTCGAAGGGGAATACCGTGTGTTCGTGCAGTTGTTAATGGATGAGCGACGGCCACCGATGGCTGTGGCCGGGGACTACTTCTGGGGCAGCAATCAGCGGGTGTTTCCGATCCCGTTCGACGGCCATGCGCATCGCGGTGCTGAGCGAGCGGTCGATGTCGTCCTGTGGCCAGTGGTGCAAGAATAGGGGCTGGCCCGACCTGCAAGACCCATTTTCTGTGCCTGGAGTCTCAACCCTACGCGACTTTTTCTTCGATGCGTTGAAATGCATCGACAAAAACGCCACTGTCCTGCGCGCCTGAAATCAGGTACTGCTCGTCGATGATAAAGGCCGGCACGGCGTGGATGCCGCGATTCAGCCAGTGCTGCTCCTCGTCTCGAACGGTGTCTCGATACCGCCCGTCACCGAGAACGGCCTTGGCTTGGGCCTCGTCCAGGCTGGCGCGCGCCACGGCATCGATCAGCACCTCGATGTCATCGATATTTTTCCGGTGGGTGAAATAGGCCTCGAATAATTCGAGCTCAAGCGCGGTCTGTGCGCCCTGTTCCTTCGCCCAGTGCAAGATTTGATGTGCCTTAAATGTGTTGGCGACGCGCATGTCATCGGTGTAGTTGAAGGTGAAGTTCAGTGACGCGCCTAACTCGGTCAGGTTGTCGCGGGCGGCGCGGGCCTCCTCGTCCGATCGCGCGTATTTTTCGTCCAGATGTTCGACCAGGTTCTGTCCGGCGGGCGGCATTTTGGGGTTTAGTTCGAACGGATGCCAGCGCAGTTCGAATTTCATGTCATCCTGCACCTGGTCCATGGCCTGCTGCAATCGCTTGAAGCCGATGATGCACCACGGGCACACGACGTCGGACACGATGTCGATGCAAAGGGTGATCGGTTGCTTATTCATGCGCTCAAGCTCCTGTCGTGCCGGGGTCAGACTCTTTCAAAGAATCGCTCTCAATGAATGGGATGAGCCTCCACCACGATTGCGTTTCGTGATGCGGCTTCGAGGTCTTCCGCTACCAGGCTCTTGTCCCTGTTCAGGCGAATATCGTGATAAGCCGCGTCCTGCGGGAACAGGCTCAAATAGGACAGAAGCTGCTTTTTCACTTCTCCCGGATCGTTCTCGATGACCACGGCGTGAAATGGCGCGTCGCGGTCCTGCGTGCGAAGAGTCACATCGGCGCCGCCGCGCAGGTTTCGCCACCACTGATTCTCCGCGGACGTGAAACACCTTACGGTCTCACCCTCTCGAACATAGCGCACCGGCGTCGTAAACTGGCGTCCACTTTTCCGTCCGGTGAAGGTGATGAGCATCAAACTGCGACTCCAGAAAAAGTGCAGCGGAGACCTGAGCAGAAACCGCATCATCGGGTTGATGATGACGAAGAAGGGTTCTGGAATCTTCACTCAATAACCTGTACGCCTTTCCAGAACGCGATTCGACCCTGGATTTCCTGCGCGGCGTCCTTTGGCTCGGCGTAGTACCAGGCCGCGTCCTGGTTCGTTTCACCGTCAACCACAATGCTGCGGTAATTCGCCGTGCCCTTCCAGGGGCACACACTCGTGGTGTCACTGTCTTGCAGAAGCCCGTTCGCAACGGATTCCGCGGGGAAGTAATGATTACCTTCAACGATGACTGTCTCATCCGATTCTGCGATGACGGTGTCTTTCCAGATGGCCTTCATTTTGATAACTCCTTTATTCGCCTTTCGGTTGATTCATATGTTTGGTCAACAATTGATCCAGATAGTTCGCAAACGCTTGCCGGTCACTCTGACTGAGTGCCGGTGGACCGCCCGTATCAATGCCACTCGCGCGCATCGTGTCCATGAAATCTCTCATATTCAGGCGCTCTCCTATATTCTCGGTCGAATACAGTTCGCCACGTGGGCTCAGCGCATGGCCGCCCTTTCCAATGACCTCGGCCGCCAGTGGAATATCGCTCGTGATGACCAGATCTCCGGCGCTCAGCCTTTTAACGATCTCGTCGTCAGCGACATCAAATCCGGAAGGCACCTGCAAAGTTTTGATGCAACGAGAGCGCGGTACTTGCAAAGGTTGATTGGCGACGAGCGTCAGCTGCAATCCGGTGCGTTCCGCCGCCCGAAACAAGATTTCCTTGATCACCACGGGGCAGGCATCCGCATCTACCCATATTTTCATCTCGCGATATCAGCGGGTGGGCTGGTGTCAGACACCAAGGGTGTCTGACACCATTCAGGGCGCCAAATATCTACGGCGTGTACCAGATCGGCGACGTATACGCGCGGTCCTGTGTTGACGTCGGTGCGCCTTCGGGTAACGCAATGCCAAACCGAAATGCATCGTAGGTGGTCCAGCGCGGCGTCGGAATCTCGATGACCCGGGCGTAGTAGACCGCCCTCTGATCTTTATCGAATTCCGGGTCCGTCCAGACGGTGGCGAGTTCGGGTGCGCCGATCGTGTTGGTCCAGTTCGCGTTTTTTACGTCCACGGTATTGCCGACGGGCGGTAATTTGCCACCGGAGCCCATCGCGCGATCGTCTGACCAGACAACATCGTAGACTTTCTCCTGACTCTTGCCTTTGCCGTCGAGCCAGCCCTTGACGATCTGGATGCGATCGAGGTTCGCGCCAACGACGTCGCGCAATGCATACACCATGAACGTCGGTGCCGTGGCCGAGTCCGGCCTGGCCGTCAGGTCGCCACCCATCGGCACGCCTTTCTCGTAGCCGGCGAAGGCCGGTTGCCGGCTGTTCAAATCCTGGTCAGTGTATTCCCAGCCGCCGAAAAACCGCACCATCAGGCGCGAGCCGGTCGTCGCATACACTTCCTTGCGCGTCATCGCGTCGAACAAGGCCCCACGCGTGTTGTCCGTGGCCCAGACCGCCGCCAGGCCCGAGGCGACCTGCTGCCAGGCATACAGCGTGCCGTTATCGTTGGACATGAACGGGTGTCGCATGCGCTCCGGACTCGGTTCGTAGCCGGAGTGTTTGCCGAAGAAATTGTCTTCCTGGGTGGTTGCCAGCGAGGTGTGGCTGTCGGTCGAGCCGATCATGCCGAACTTGTACGGATTGGTGCCGGTCTTCGCCTCGATCGTGAGACCGCGCTTGAGCGCCTCGCGCGCGTACTCGCCGGCCAGCATGTCATCGGTCTTGGCCTCCGACATGTCGAGGTTGGCGACGTCCCAGATTTCGTAGTCCGCGAACTCGTCGTTCGGCGACAGGAACGGGTGGGTTTCACCGTCGCCCTTGATCTGGGTCGCTTCGTAGAGCGGCTCCCATTTGCTGCGGTTGGCCAGGTATTCGGCATCGAGTTTCGCGCCGTCGTACTGTTTCGTGAGCGGGAACATGATGCCATTCGACAGGTTGCCGTTATGGGCGATCGCCAGCACGTCGCCGCCGGTTTTGTCTTCGTATTGCTGCAGCCACGTCCAAAGGTCGCGCGGGTTGATACTGCCCATAGGCGCCGTGGTCGTATAGGGCACCATCTGTCCGCCCTTGTCGCTGCCGTCGCGGTAAACGACGACACGATGCATGTTGCCGCCCCTGACCAGTGACGTCCATTCGTAGCCGATGAAGGCCGTGAAGACGCCGGGCGCGTTGTATTTCTCAGCGGCCGCCAGGGTCATTTGCCAGGACGATTTGTACGCCGCGGAGTCCGGCCAGTAGATCAGCCCTTCAGGAAACTGGCCCTGCGAAAACATGCCGATGATTTCGAGCGCGACGTTCACGCCATCGCCGGCGTTGATCCGGTCGTGCCAGTCCTTGCCTTTCGGGTCCTGCATGATATGCGTCTTGCCGGCCAGCAAATCCGGAAAGAAGCCCATGTTGTCGGAATGATCCGCGACCACGAGGAAATCGAGCGGCCGGGACAGCCGGGCCCGCTGGCCGGTCGACGTCGTGACTTCTTCGCCGCGGGCAAAGCGGTAGGCCTCGTCCAGGCCGAGCCGGTTGCCGAACGCGCCGGCGTCGAACGAAATTTCGGTGTGCAGATGCGTGTCGCCCCAGTAAATGCGGCTCGGGAAACTGCGGCCGGCATAGGGCGAATAGGCCTTGCCGGGATAACTATTGGACAGCGCGGCCGCGCCATCCGGCGGCGGCGGCAGCTGGGCCCACGCGCAGGGGAGGCTCAAGGCTAAAGACAGGGGGATAAGGCAAAGACCCAGTAGCGCGCGTCGCATTATTATTCTCCACGGCTGGTTATTCGAACGGGGGAGCATGATAACAGAGGCTGAACTCGGGCACTCCATCCGAAGTGCAAAAACGCGGTCCGACCCTTGTTTTTGTTTTTTGCGTGATTAAGCGTTCAGGTCGCCGAGCCAGTCGGCAAGCGCCGTTCCGACCAGCACCGATGATTGCTCTTGGATAAAATGTGTGCCGGGCACCGTGACCTCGACCTGGTTATGCCATTGGCGGCAGTATTCGCGATTTTCGCCGGTCAACGTGATACCGGGTTCGGCATTGATGAACAGTTTCGGAATGTCATTCGTGCTCATCCAGTCGGTGGCGGCCTTCAGCGTCACATATAAATCCGCCGGCTCACCGTCGACGACAATCTGCCGTGGCCAATCGAGGGTTGGCCGCCGTGACTCGCCCGGCGTCAGGTAGGGTTTGCGATAGACGTCCTTGTCGGCCTCGGTCAGATTGTCCTTGAGCCCGCCGAACATCAGGCTCTCGACAAAAAAATTGTTCTCGAGGACCTGCTGTTCCATTTTTTCGGTCTTGAACATATCGGTGAATCGACGTCCGCCCTCGGTCGAGGTGCCCGGTGCAGACGGTCGGACCGAGGTTTCCATATAGGCAATGCCCTTGATGCGGTCACGGTACCGGTTGGCCCAGTGGAAACCGAGCGGGCCGCCCCAGTCGTGTACGACCAGCGTTATGTTATCGCCGAGATCGAGTTCGTCGAATAGTCCATCGAGATAGCGGCTGTGCTCCGCAAAACTGTAACGGCCCGGACCGCTGTCCGGCAGTTTCCCTGAATCGCCCATGCCGACCATGTCGGGAGCGATCAGCCGGCCGAACGATTCGGCGCGCGGCATGATGTTGCGCCACAGGTACGACGACGTCGGATTGCCGTGCATGAACACGATCGAATCACCTTCGCCGACCTCGACGTAGGCCATCGGGATGCCGTTGATCGGCAGATAGTTTTTCCGTGTGAAACTGGCCGCCGTGTCCGCGAGGCCGCGTCCCCCAATGCTCGTCATGGCGAGGCCTGCGGCGGACTGGAGCAGCGTGCGGCGGCTGAGTTTTTGATTATTAGCCATAAGAGTCATCCTCGGAAAAAGCTGCCGGTGTTCACTTATTGACCCGTCCAGCCGAAAAAGGTGCCCGGAAAAACGCCCCGATTTAATATCCGTCACCTGATTTTTCACCCGAGGTATGCCCGATGCAAATCGAAACACTGGAACCGCTCCTGAGCCGCCGTGAACTGGTCTGGGGCGCGGGTATGATTGCGGCGCTTGGTATGTCGCAGGTTCAGGCCGGCGGCCATACCGGACCGGCGCGCAAGATTTTGACACCCGAGGAGCAGCAGGCGCTCGAAGAATCCAACGAGGCCCTCGTGACGAACTTCATCCGCGACTACGCGCAGCGCGATGTTGAACTGCTCGCGAGTTACATGGCGGACGATATTATTTACCAGGTGTCCGAGACCCAGGGCGAAGTGGTCGGTGTCGAGGAATACAAGAAGCGCAACGGGTCGATGTTCGAGGGCCTCGAAAAAATCGACTGGCAAATCCTGCGCTCGTTCGCGATCGGTCAGCTCGTGATCAACGACCGCATCGACGAATTCTTTCCGAAGCCGGGCAGCCGGGTGCCGCGCATGCGTTTCCGGGTGTCGGGTTATTTTCTCGTCGTCGACAACAAGATCAAGGTTTGGCGAGACTTCGGCTACCCGGGGGCCAAACAACTCGTCGAACCGGCGCCGAAGGCCTGATTGATTGGTGTCTGACACCACAATAGCTTGTAGGGGTGCGGGCGGTCGACTATAGTCACATCCTGACTAGTCACCTTTGGAATAATGTGATCAAAAAGCTGCTTTTGCTGGGCCTGCTTCGTGGCCAGAAGCTGCACGGGTACGGGCTTATGGAGTACCTGAACTCCCACGAGAGCGGGGGCTCCGCGATCGGCAAGTCGAACGCTTACCGCCTGCTGCGGGTACTCGAAACGGACGGCCTGATCCGCAGCCGGACCGAGCGCGACGGCAACCGGCCGGAGCGGCATGTCTATGAAGTGACCGACGAGGGCGAGGTGTTATTCCAGCAG
>PVMK01130179.1_pt1 | contig 34450 bp, 38 predicted proteins | sample 1853481 | NCBI WGS metagenome assembly PVMK01 (sample SAMN08533507, study PRJNA380276) | Marine sediment metagenome, whole genome shotgun sequencing project. | reverse complement strand
TCATTCTGATCAGAAATCTTTAGTGAGGATATTTTTTCGGTCTGGCAGATTCAAATAAACCAGCACCGCGTTGCATCGGTTTAAGATTAATGAAAGGAAAAAGACGTGAAAAGGAGACATTACTTATTGATACTCTGGATAATCTTGCTGGTTTTTATAGCCTACAGTTGCGCCACTTCGCCGTTCCACGAGACCCCAAAAGAGAAATGTTTGGCCCTGTGTCAAGCTGATCTCGAAGATTGCAAAGAGGGCTGTGAAGATTCGTCCGATTTCGAACCGGGAGCTGCTCAATGCGTAGACCAATGTCAGAAGACATTGTATTCCTGCAATGAGAAATGCCCCGACTAGAACAGGAGTGTGGTAAATGGGCAGGAGACGATACAGCTGGATGATAGTTTTTCACATGATAGGAGTGTTTTTGGCAGGACCTCTTTCCATCGATGTGTTTGCAGATGGTTTTTCCGATAAGCAGGTGCAAATTGATGGTATCAATTCCCAGGGAACAGTCGATGACCAGAATAATCTGGAGTTCTTAGGGCTAGGGTTGTGGAATGGGCCGGTAAGACTTTCATTCAGTCCATCGGTACGGACACTTTACTCCTTGGGAGCCACTGTAGAAACAGAGACCGGTGAAATAATGGGCAAGTATGCGGTAACGTTCCATCTTGCCCCAAGGAGTGGCGACGTTAATAACCAGAATCTCAAGATCACCGTCGTGAACCGTAGGGGTTCTGAAGTGGAAAGTGAAGTTATGATGACTGACCAGGGTTCAAGAGTCGCCATAGAGGTTGCTACGACAAAAAAGCCTCATGAGTTTCGCATTTCCTATTCCCCCTCCCCCTAATTCCCTCCTCTCCGAGGCGTCGGCTCTACGAGCCAGAGTCCGCCAGAGGTGGGGGGACACAACGTGCATCGAAAGTTCCCTTTCCCTCGTGGCAAATCTCGCCTTAGTTGCGGGGATGGGGTGGGGTAAATGGTACAGGGTAAATGTCATGAGAAGATTACTGGTTTTGATGTCTGTAGGGTTACTATTGGGCTGTGCAAGTTCAACTAAGGAGACTTTCGACGCCCCACCATCCGCGCATGACGAATGCGTGTACGGATGTGAAAATGAATACTCTTCCTGCATTCTCGACTGCGAAAAAACTCGTAGGATTGGAAGTGGATTGGATTTCTGCACAGAACAATGCAAAGCGACATGGGCTGAGTGTAATGAGGATTGTTCAAAAAATCGGGAAAGTGCTTATTGAGAAGGAGTGACTCAGCTTCGAATCCAGGGTGCTAAATCTGTCTCAACATGGTCCAACAATGGCAAAAGAAGTTGATATATTGGGCCTGACAGCTTGTCACGCCTGTGATCTGCTTATTGAGAAGCACCATATCTTGCCTGGGAGCAAGGCAGCGTGCCCACGTTGCCGTACCCCCATATATGACCCTAAAGCAGATACTGTGAATAGAACTCTGGCAGTGGCGATCACCGGTCTGATTCTTTTTGTGCCGGCCATTTCCTTACCCATTTTGACCATGACCATTTTGGGAAAAACATCGGTTAATACGCTAGTTGAAGGTGTTATCGGCATATACCTCGAGGGCTTTTACTTGGTATCTTTTATGGTCTTAGCCTTCAGCATAGTGGTTCCTTTTCTAAGACTGTTCTTTCTGCTGATTGTTCTGCTTCAAGTTAAACTTCATTTTTATTCGAGGTACTTACCGGGCTTTTTCAGGTCCTTTGGTCATCTGGAGAGTTGGGACACGGTCGAGGTCTACATGCTTGCCATACTTGTAGCGGTGGTCAAACTCCTCGATTTAGCAAAGATTCACGTGGGACCGGGATTGTATTGTTTTGTCGGGTTGCTATTAGCCAACACCCTGGCATCGACCATGCTGGACAAAAAACAAGTCTGGAAAAACATAGAGGAATTATGCAAACTCAACTAACGGCACAATCTGCAGGACTGATTCAGTGCGGTGATTGCCATAAGCTGCTCAATTACCTAGCTACAGAGCAGGGCGAAAGGCAGATCTGTCCCCGCTGCGGTGCAACTGTCTATCAGCGCAAGCCGGACAGCCTGTCGCGAACCTGGGCCCTGGTAACTACCGCCTTGATCTGCCTTATACCCGCCAACCTGTTTCCGATGATGACGGTCATCTACGAAGGTACCGGTGAACCAAGCACCATAATCGATGGGGTTATCTTGCTGGTCAAATTGAACATGATACCCATTGCCCTGGTTATCTTTATTGCCAGCATTGCCGTTCCTTTTCTGAAGCTGGGAGGCCTTATTTTGCTGATGTTGTCTGTCCAGTTGAAGTGGAATCTGAGTCAACGGCAGCGCACGCTTGCCTACCGGATCATCGAAGTCATCGGGCGCTGGTCAATGTTGGATATCTTCGTTATTTCCATTTTGGTTGCCCTGGTGAAACTGGGATCCATCGCTGAAATCAAAGGAGGGGTAGCGGCAACCTTCTTTGTCTCAGCCGTGGTTATCACCATATTCGCCGCCATGAGCTTTGATCCACGGCTGATATGGGATGAATAGGGGACAGTGCCGGGTGTCAGGGTTCAGGAGGGATTAGAAAAGAAGAACATTGAACATCGAACGTCCAACATCGAACATTGAATGAAAAAAGATGAAGAAACAGACATATGACCTGGAAGAAAGGCTGCCGAAGAAAGGATGAACATTGAACATCGAACGTCCAATCACGCCAAGGCGTGAAACATTGAATGAAAACGGGGACGTAGGTTCTAAAGCAACTTAAAGGAGTAAGCAGCACCGAGGGAGGGGTCAGGACAAATGGAGGGTTCAGGTGTCAGGTGTCGGGTTTCAGGAAAAAGAGACATAAAAGCTGAAACCTTCATGCGGGACTATGCTGGAGTGACTAAAAATTCCAAATCACAATGACCGAAATTGTCCGCGCTTCGCTTGGACTCCCCACCCTGCGGGCGGGTCCCCAGTTTCAAAATCCCAAACCTGTTTTGGTCATTTGGATTTTGGTAATTCGAATTTGTTTCGGATTTCGATATTCGGATTTCGGATTTAAACTATCTCCGTGGTTAGTAAATAGAAATGGATATCGAAATCTAGTATCGACAGTATGCGGAGCTAAGGCAATAGGCGTTTAGTCAAATATGGGGGTGAAAAAATGACTAACGAAAGATCAACCGAAGATTCTGCCACCATTGAAAAAGCTATAGTAAAGCGCAAAAAGGGCATTTCGCCCATCTGGATACTGCCCATTGTGGCTGCCCTGATTGGCGCCTGGCTGCTGTATAAAGGTATCGTGAATGCGCCCATAAAGACCGTGATTAATTTTGATACGGCAGAGGGTATCACAGCCGGAAAGACCAAAGTGCTGTACAAGGGCCTTCAGGCGGGCATGGTCAAGTCTGTGAACATGAATCCCGATCTTAAAACTGTTGATGTGGTCGTTGATTTTGATCGAAAGGCTAAGAACCTTCTGCTGGACACTACTGATTTCTGGCTGGTGCAACCTCAGGTGTCTCTACAGGGAATAACCGGGCTGGGTACCTTGTTCAAGGGAGATTACATTAACATGCGGTCAGGAAAGGGTAAGGGTAAGCGGGCCAGACGGTTCAAGGCACTCGCCAAACCCCCAACCATACCAGACAGTGCTCCCGGGCTGCATTTAACCCTGACTGCTGAAGATCTGAGCTCCATCAGCCACGGATCGCCGGTATATTATAAAAAAGAGCAGGTGGGAGATGTGCAGAGCTACAAACTTTCTAAGGACCAGCAACATATAGAGATCAAGATTCACATCCGTACTAAATACAACCATCTGGTGAAAAAACACAGCCGTTTCTGGAATGCCAGCGGCATAGAAGTGGAAGGCGGTGCTTCCGGCTTGAAAATACGCACCCAGTCCATGGTATCCATTCTGGTCGGAGGTATTGCATTTTTTACCCCTGAAGCCGTTGGTGACGGCCGCAAGGCAGCAAATGGTGATAACTTTAAACTATATACAGATTATGACAGTGCGCATGAGACGGGGGTTGCTATTCAAATTACCTTTAAGGGCGGCGGCCTGGATGAAAATGCCAAGATTCAATATCGTGGAATAACTGTGGGCACAGTGGACTCTGTCGTTCTCAGTAAATCGTTGGATAAAGTTGTTGTATCGGCGCATTTGGATCCACATGTCAGGGCATTCGCCAGGGAAGGAACCAGGTTCTGGATCGTAAAGCCGGAAGTCGGTCTTGCTAAAGTTTCACATCTGGGAACCCTGATTACGGGCAAGTACATCGAAGTCAGACCAGCGAAGAAGAAAGGGAAGTTCAAATGGAAATTTGTCGGACTCCAGACACCTCCCATGGAAAAACCAACCAAGACAGGCTTGAACATTAAGCTCACAGCTGAGCAGCTGGGTTCGATAAAGGAGGGTGATAAGGTCTATTACCGTGAAATCGTGGTTGGGCATGTCGCCAGCTATGAACTGGCAAAGACGGCAGACCAGGTTTTGATACATTTGAATATTCAACAGCGCTTTGCCCCCCTGGTCAGAAAAAATACAGTCTTCTGGAATGCCAGCGGTATTGGCGTTAATTGGAGCCTGTTCAAGGGGCTCCACGTTCATACGGAATCGCTTGAATCCATCCTTGCAGGCGGCGTTGCCTTTGCCACCCCGGACAACGACAAAATGGGCAATCGCGCCAAGGAGAATGCTGTTTTTCCCCTTCACGCAGAAGTGAAGGATGAGTGGCTGAAATGGAAGCCAACTATCAAGTTGCCCGACAAATAATCCACGCCCAGACGATGTGACTTTAACGTCCCCCGAGGAGAGATCCTGCAGCAGATGCGCCTTGCCTGTGAGCGGACTGCTTCACGGGTTGTGAGCGCAACAAATCAACAGGGGCTCCTTTTAGCTTTGAAATGAACGCACAAGAATCTAAGAATCTCTTAAACAGCGAGAGGGATAGAATAGCAATGCGCTGGAAATGGGTCATAGGGATTGCTGCCCGTTCTCATGGTCACCCTGGTGGTGACGGCTTACCTGATCCTGGCCAGCTACGACTACAACAAGTTCAAGCCGAGGATTACTCAGGCAGTCAAGGATGCCACCGGCCGAGAATTGACCCTTGGGGGTGATATAGAGCTCGCTATTGGCTTTTCGCCTTCGCTGGTGGTGGCGGATGTGACTTTCGCCAACGCGGTTTGGGGCTCACAGCCGCAGATGATGAAGGCCGAGAAGCTTCAGGTACAGGTCCACCTCCTGCCGTTGCTGTTCGGGGATGCGGAGCTGGAGGGAATCGCCCTTATAGGCATGGATGTGTTGCTTGAAACTGATGCGACAGGAAAAGGCAATTGGGAATTTCCCGCCGGTGACAAGTCAACAAAAAGCTTCTGGCCGGTGAGAGAGTTGGAAGTAGAAAATGTGAGAGTCGTGAAACTGAATCTCACTTTCCACGATGGCAAGACCGGATCGACGACGCGATTCAGTCTGGATAGTCTGGATGCGTCCAGGAAGCCGTCTTCCAATGAACTCACAATCGACCTCAAAGGTACCGCGAACGGACAACCGCTTGCCGTATCGGGCAAGATAGGATTGATTCGCAATCTTTTGGCACACAAACCGTTAGAGGTTGACCTGTTGGCACAGGTTTCGGGCGCGAGGATCACGGTCGCTGGCGTCATCGGAGACGTCCTCAAACTCGACGGCATAGACCTCAGGATCAGGGCGACGGGGAAGGAGGCGGCTGAAGTTGGGCCACTGATTGGGCAGGGGCTGCCCGAGTTGGGCAATTTCAATGTGAGTGGACACCTCACCGGTTCCTCCAAGGCTCTTGCGTTGGACGGCTTGTCAATAATCGTCGGGCAAAAGCGACTTCAACGGCTCAGCAAAGGTGGAGTTTCGCCAACGACCAAAGATCACCCTGGTGCTGGAATCGGGCCTGATCGATTTCACCCCTCTCATTGGAGAAGAAAAAAAGGAGGAAAAAGAGGTCAGCACGAAAGGGGGATATGACAAGCCTTTATTCCCCGATGATCCCCTGCCGTTCAAGGTCCTCAAGAAGGTGGACGCCGATATTGTGCTCAAGGCCAAGAATATGAAAGCAAGAGAGGCCCAGTTCGATCTCGGGCACCTTACCCTGACACTAACGGACAGTGAACTGGCCATAGATACCCTCGAAGCGGTGTATAAAGGCACAAAGCTTTCAGGCTACGTGCACATTTATCCCGGATCACCTCCCCATGTTGCCACCAAATTTCTGGTTCAGGGTTTTGATCTTGGCGGCTATCTCCGAGAGATTGGTGCAAGCGATAAGGCCGAGGGCCTGGTAGATATCGCCGCTGACCTAAAGAGCAAGGGCGACTCCGCCCACACTCTGGCGGCCAATCTCGACGGTACATTCGGTGCTGTGATGGGGCAAGGCTACCTGACCAAATGGCTCGACCTGATAGCCACGGATCTCTCCAAAAAGGTGATGCCTTTTTGGGGCAAACACAAAGAGGCGGGAAATATCATTTGTGCGGTAGTTGAATTTGATAGCAAGAATGGCCTTGCAACGAGCCAGGCTTTTGTGTTCGATACCGAGATTGCCATCCTGACCGCTGAGGGAGATATTAATCTGGAAACGGAACAAGTTAATTTCTTGCTCTCGCCGAAACCCAAAGGTCTGAGCCTAACAACCCTTAACACCAAGCTGCGAGTAAGGGGCTCGATTAAAAACCCCAAGGTGAGGCCTAGCATGGCTTCACTGGCATTCAAGGGTGCGAAAGCTCTTAGCGCCCTTGTGGTTGGTCCGGTTGGACTCCTTGCACCCTTTGTAAGCCTCGGTGCGCATAAAAAGCACCCATGCGATGTTCAGAGTATCGGGAAAGGTGACCAAAGCGTTCCTGTAAAGAAAGGGGACGCCAATAGGTAAGTAACGCATGCTCAAAATCAAAAGGGGGGGTCTGGCAGAGGGTCAAAGGCTGGATTTGATTGGGTGAGGCCCGTCTGCATCTTTGACATTAAGAGCACGAGAAAAGAGAAGCGAAGAGATTAGACTGATGTATCAGAATGCTTAAGGAGGAACTATGCACTTTTTTTCTATATTCACTCTTATGACACTGGCACACGTGCTGATCATAATCGGCGTGTCCATTCGGATCATCAAGGTGCGGCTCCCGGTGGCGACATCTCTGGCCTGGCTGATACTGGTCTTCTTCTTGCCCTTCGTGGGAGCGGTACTCTACCTGGTTTTTGCCGAGAAAGATATAGGGCGAAAACGTACGGCCCGAGCCAAGGCCATTCAGGGGCGCTACGACAGCTGGCTAAAAAACGTGCCGCCGGAAATTCGGTCCGACCCTCAAGGTTTGAGTCCGGAAGCCGAGGCCCTCAGCCGCCTGATGGAAAATAGCATTGGTATTCCCGCAATCTCCGGCAACCGACTCCAATTACTCGATGCGGCCGAACCGATTCTCCGCTCCATCATCAGCGACCTCGATAGCGCCAAGAGATTCTGCCACCTGGAGTTTTACATCTGGCACGAAGGCGGTATGGCGGACGAAGTTGGTGAAGCCCTCATGCGGGCCGCCGGTCGCGGCGTAACCTGCCGTGTGCTTCTGGATGCAATCGGAAGTGGTCCGTTCCTCAAAGGCCAGATGCTGAAGCGGTTCAAAGCCAGCGGCGTCGAAGTGGCCGTCGCCCTCCCTGTCAGCCCTCTGAGTGTGTTCAAGGTGCGGCCGGATCTACGGCTGCATCGGAAGATCGTTGTCATAGATGATGCGGTCGGCTATACCGGCAGTTTCAACCTGGTGGATCCCCGGTTTTTCAAGCAGGATGCCGGCGTCGGGGAGTGGGTCGATGCGATGGTGCGCCTTGAAGGCCCGGGAGTCCTTGCTCTGAACGCGCTTTTCAGGTGGGACTGGGAAGTGCAGACCGACCGCGATCTGAGCGCTGTGGCCGAAGGGGGAGATCCAGCCGCCAACCTCCGGGCAGGCACGGCTAACGTGCAGGTGATCCCCTCGGGCCCAGGGGGGACCGGCGCGAGTATTTATCAACTGCTGCTGCTGTCCATTTATTCCGCCCAACGTGAACTGGCTATGACCACTCCCTATTTCGTGCCCGACGGAGCGGTCACTACCGCCCTGCTTACCGCAGCAAAGCGCGGCGTCAAGGTGACGGTCATTATGCCGGAACGCAACGATTCCCGGCTGGTGCACTATACCTGTCGTTCCTACTTTGATGATATGCTGGCCGCCGGTATCCACATTTTCGGATTTAAAGGTGGGCTGCTGCACACCAAAAGCGTTGTGGTTGACCGGGAAGTTGCTCTGTTCGGCTCCGTCAACCTGGATGTCCGAAGTTTCTGGCTCGATTTCGAGGTGACCCTTTGCGCCTACGACCCGGATTTTTCGGAACGGCTGCTGGCATTGCAGGATAAGTATATCAAGGATTCGATACCTGTGGACCCGCAAACCTGGCAACAGCGGCCGGGCAAGGAGCGCTTTATCGAAAACCTGGCACGGCTTGCGAGCCCGCTTCTTTGAAAATAATAAGGGAGGATAAGGTGATAACGAGCCGAAAAGCATTCATTATTGTTGTCGGGCTGTTGCTGGCAGCCCAGGTGTTTTTTGTAAGCACGGTTGCGGCTGAGGAGGAAAGCGTAGACTCCGAAACGGTTGAAAGACTGGAACGCCTCATCAAGGAACAACAGCAACAGTTGGAATCTTTGCAAGAACAGATGAATGAATTGAAAAAAACAGCCACCGAGGCGCATACCAAGGCCAAAGAAGCCAAGTCTGTGGCCGAAGAAGCGAAAAAAACCGTGCAGGCGCCCCTTAAAAAGGTCGTTACTTCGGCTGGTGGGGAGCGGATCAAGCTCGCCATCTCAGGGCAGGTTAACCGGGCAGTGAACATCGCCGCAGACGGGAAAAACACCAAGGCCTACTTCGTCGACAACGACGCCAGCAACACTCGGGTCCGCTTTGTCGGCACCGCAAAGGCAAGCGACGATTTGACCGTCGGCACCAGAATTGAAGTCGCAATTGCTCCGAATGAATCCTCGGAGGTCAGCCAGGACAACGAGGACGAGAGCGACGACTTTTTCGACCAGCGCTGGGCGGAGGTGTCACTTGACAGCAAGCGCTTTGGCAAGCTTTCCCTCGGCAAGGGCGACACCGCCTCCAACAACAGCGCTGAGGTCGACTTGTCTAAAACCGACATAACCCACTACTCGAGCATCGCGGACGTTGCTGGTGGGCTCTTGTTCCGGCAAACCAACGGTGACACACTCACAGATGTGAGCGTTTCTGATGCCTTCAATAACTTGGACGGTTTGAGCCGGAAAAACAGGGTGCGCTATGACACGCCCACATTCTATGGTTTCCACCTCGCCACCTCGGCTGTCAGCGATCAGCGCTATGATGGGTCTTTGTGGTGGGGGGGACAGGGCTATGGCTTCAAGGCCGCCGGTGCCGCGGCTGTCGCTTTTCCCAACGAGGACGACACCGACTTTCAATACGACGGCTCCTTTTCACTATTGCATGAGGACACCGGGTTGAATCTCACCCTGTCCGCCGGTTTGAAGGAGCGTGACAACCAGGGCGACGAGGAGAACTTTTACGCCAAGGCTGGATGGCTGACGACATTTTTCTCCTTCGGCGAGACGGGTTTTGGCGTCGACTACACTCGATCACTGAATTTTCCCACCGGCAGGGACGACGGCTATTCGGTCGGTGCGGCGGCGGTCCAGCAATTCGAGGAGTACGGCACTGAAATTTACTTGCAGTATCGCCTTTACTCGCTTGATCGAGATGTTGAGCCCAGTGTCCAAGACATCAACGTGGGAACAATCGGCGCAAGGGTGAAGTTCTGATGGGTATATCTAGAACTCATAGACGAAAAGCGCTGTGGATCGGCCTATTGCTGGTGGCATTGCTGGTCATTGCCGGGTGCGCCGGCATCAAGCCTTACGAGCCCCGGAACAACCGGGAGGAGGGCCCGGAGAAGGGCCTCTTCACCGGATCAGAGGGCGAGTTCGTAATCTTAAGAAAGGCAGACGAGCCTGAGACTGGCAGCGAGGCCAGCAAGAGATCGGGTGAGACTGCGGACGGCGAACAACAGAAAACGGGCAGCGAGGAAAGGGAAAAGAAGGCAGAGACCAAGAGCGGTGAGCAACAACCGTAGGGGAGTAGGGTCGGGCCAAGATAATGTTATAGGCGAAAGGCACAGGGCAGTGACATGCCGTTGGAGGTTTGAGGTAGGAGGTTTGAGGCGAAAAATTGATGGAGATGTCTTTGCCTCCAACCTTGAGCGAGGCTTGCTGAGCGGTCCTCCAACCTCTAGCCGTGAAGCCCTATGCCTTATGCCTTGGGCCTTACGCCACCTGTCTTGCTTGTCTCGCCTATTTCCCTGACACCAGGCGCCTAGTTGCTTATGCTACTGGGAAAAGGAGGTGATCTCATGGCGACGGCCACCGTACGTATCCCCGCAGAGAAAAGAGACATTCTCAAAGTCATTGCCAGCCTTGAGAAAAAGGAAATGAAGGAAATTCTTTCGGATCTCATAGACGAATATATCGAGAGGCACAAAGGGACTCTCGAACTTCTTTCTAAACCAGAATCGGTAGAAGCCATTGAGCAGGGAAAAGCGGAAGTAGTAAGAGGAAAGAAAGGGAAATCTCTCGATGAGCTGGAAGGTTGAGGTAAAGCCCACGGCCGAGAAATACTACCCGTACACCGTTTGGGGTCGCCCTTTCTCATAGAGCTCTTTCCCTCGCATTGACACCAGAGCAACTCCTCGCTAGTATCTACCCACAGAGTAAAAGATCCCATGCCATCAGCACATGCCCGTGAATCGTTTTGGCCTGCAGCTTCCGGGGCCGGAACAGGGGTGTGGCTAAACCTCATGCGAGCCCTGGAAACGATAGGATGAATAACCGCCTGATCTGGCTGATCCTGCTCTTTATTTTTCTCCCCTGCCACCTGGCTTTCGGCCAGAGCATCATGGTCGGACCCGATGGAAAATTTGAGAAGAATGTCCTCAACCTGCCCTTTGCCTTCTACAATGAAAATTTTGGTTTTGCCGCTGCCTACGTGTACGCTGTGACCGGATACCCCCAGAAACAGGCGGCACTGATCTCCAGCGCCATGGTCGGCAGCAAAGGGGGAGGGATGGGGTTTTTGATGGGCAGAGACCTGCAAATGCCATTCTTCGATCGACTGTTTCTCGATGCGATTGTCCAGGTCGGCTACTTCCAGGACCTTGACATCTACGTGGACGGCGATCCTGGTTTTCCCGATGAGCGCGCCGGAAGCAACGACTCCGACGAAGACAACTTTGTTACAAGCGACGGCACCTGGGACAACTTCTTCCGGCTCCGGTTCAAATATCTTCTGCCCATGGGCCACGGCCGTGACACGATTATCGGTACTCAGGTTGTTGACCAGGGCATGCTCGTTGACGGGGCGACCGGCGGGGAGTCCTGGAACCCGTTTGAGAGCGGGCTAACCTACTTAGAGGTGAAGCCCTTCTACCGGCTTCAGCAGATCGACAGCGACGAGGTGCGGGAAGATGTGAAGACCAATGGTCTCGAGGTTTCCCTGTTCCGCGATAACCGGGACTTTAAATTTAACCCTTCGAGGGGAAGCGCCGTTCGGCTCAGGTGTAGCCGGGATTTCGGCTGGTTCGACAGCTCGAATTCCTGGACTGTTGTGGATACCGAGGTCGACAAGTATTTCTCACTGGGGGAGTCGGATTGGTTCCGCCAGCGTGTGCTCGCCTTTGATTTCTGGACAGCGTATTCACCGACCTGGGACGAGAAAAATAACGGAGATATCGAGCATGGGCCGCCGACCTATGCCGGGGCCACTCTGGGCGGGCTCTGGCGTATGCGGGGATATCCGTCACAGCGATTCAGCGATAAGGCGGCCATCTACTATGCGGCGGAATATAGGATGATTCCGCGGTGGAATCCCTTTGAAGGCTGGGACTGGGTGCAGAAATACGTCGGGGTCCAATGGCTTCAATTTGTCCCTTTTGTGGAGGTCGGGCGCGTGGCCCCCGATTGGGGCGTCAATAGGCTCCATGAAGACATGAAGTGGGACGCGGGTTTAGGGTTGCGTTTGTGGGCCAAGGGGCTCGTGATCCGAATCGATTCGGCCGTCTCCGATGAGGGTGCTAGCGTCCAGATGATGATCGCTCAACCGTTCCAATTCTAAAAAGGGAAGGGCTCAAGGTACAGGGCACAGGGCAGTGAAATGCCGTTGGAGGTTTGAGGTTGGAGGTTTGAGGCGAACTTATGAAATCCCAAAATCCAAGCACCAAATCTCAGGGTGTCAGGTGTCAGGAAAAGGAAACATAGAAGCTGAAACGTGTTGGAGCGAAGCGGAAATCCCGTCTGAAGCGAAGCGGCAGCGGGGAACACTGAAACCTTAGTCATTACTCTAGAACAGCTCTCAATCTTTACCATCATGTAGACTGTATTCGGTGCCAGCAACGCATGGTCGCGTCCAGAGCACAGTTCATGCAAAGGGTAACGATCTCACCCTCATTGTTTATGAAGGCCATGGCCACATCGGTATTTTTCCATCTTTCTGGATCATTTTCTTTAGCTGTCGCCCAAATCGGTATTCTGGTAACCATTATTTGATCCTCTCTGATCCAGGCGCTGCAAAGATAGCAAGTCTTTTCCTGCATGGTCACTAACCTCCTCCTTAAACGATTAGGTACTTTGCTCCACATTATGACGGCCTGACGAGGCCTGATTGAAGATATTTACCACAGAGGCACATGGCTAGTGTAAATCCGAAATCCGAATATCGAAATCCGAAACAAATTCGAATTACCAAAATCCAAATGACCGAAACACCAGACAAGTCTTTTCGAGAAGTTACGTTTTGAACATTTGAGAATTCGGATTTTGTATTTGTTTCGTGCTTCGGACTTCGTATTTCGAATTTGAGTGCGAAGCACTCCTCCGTGTCTCTGTGGTTAATAGACAAAAGTGGACATCGAAATCTAGTATCAGCAGTATCCTGAGCCAAGTCACAGGGGCTGATGGACTATATTCGTCCCGCTGATTGCTTGTAATAATAACACTTGCGAGGAGATAAAGATGGAGGGAAAAACAGTCCAAGAAAGCAGTGTCACTCTTTCACACGTCATGATGCCTCAAGATGCCAATCCTGCAGGAAATATTCACGGAGGCGTTGTCATGAAACACATTGATGAGGCAGCCGGTGTGGTTGCCTTTCGGCACACACGCAGCAACGTGGTGACCGCTGCTATTGAGAGACTTGAATTTCATCACCCTGTGTTTATCGGAAACCTGCTTACGCTCAAAGCAAGCATCCATATGGTTGGAAACACTTCAATGGAGATCGGTGTTCGAGCTGAGACCGAAGATCTTTTCACTGGTGAGGTTCGGCACACGGTTTCAGCATATCTGACCTATGTGTCATTGGATGAAAAGGGACAACCTAAGAAAGTGCCACCTCTCATATTAAAATCTGAAGTTGAAAAGAGGCGTAACCGAGAGGCTCGATTTAGGAGAGAGGCGAGATTGGCAAGAGATGTTTAACCCATATCCGGAAGGTACTACCCCAGCATTTTGTGCCGAGTCCTTAGAAGTTGAAAGTGTGAATTAAGGGATGTAATCTTTACTTTTGCAGTGGTTGAGTGTGTATGAAGAGAAAACCATTGGGCAAAGCGACCATTGATCCCAGAAGAAAGCCTATGACTACCGATACAATAGCTGTAATTGCCCCCATTATTGTCCTCCTCCCTAATGCACCCACTTATCTTTCACAGACTCCTTGGCCGTCTTTTTGGCAAACTGTAACGCAACGATCATTTTATCAACAGCATTAGCAACCGCTTCGTCCTCACGGATCCCCTGCGCCAACCCACCAATGAGTCTCTCACCAACATGCATGACCCTGAAATACAACTCGTTTTTATTGGTGATCCCGAGGAAAATAAAATCCTCCAAATTTGCCTTGACCACGAAGTCTTTCAACAGTGCATCGATTTGCATCTAAATCACCTCACTTTCTCGCTGGTTGCCTCCTGGTCGTCAGGCTTGCCATTGAAATCACCTTCTTTCTATCTGTATTTTAATGAATGTCCCGTTAAATCCGTCAAACTCTTAGCATGAAGATAATTTGCCTTGCATCCACGGCAATAAACCTTGTCCTTTAGAAGAAATATGTCATCAGCGGACGAGCGGCCCAGATCGCAACCACAATCTGCACAAATAAGTGGAACTCGTTTGAAAGACGTTTCTTGCGTCTTCTTAGTTTTGGTCTGTTCTCCCATCGCACACTTTCTCTACAATCGCAGGTAAAGTTAAAGCAAGGCCACTTTCGCATCTTCCCTGGCCATCTAAATCACCTCCGCTTCTTCCTCTATTCTGCCTGTACTCGCCATTACTGTTCAATAATCTCAAGAACCACATTCTTGCCGAGTTTCCTGGAGGCACCGTTCAAGATGATCCGCATGGCCTGGACATTGCGGCCTTTCTTACCGATTATCTTTCCGATGTCCTCCTTGGCTACCTTCAATTGAATCACTGAAGTATCTCTTCCAGCGATCTCAGTTACTTCCACCTGATCAGGATTGTCCACCAGTGCCTTCGCCATGAATTCAACTAATTCTTTCATCGCTGTAACCTCCGTGCCGATTGTGCTAGATGGGAGCTTCAGATGGTATTATTGACGGCTTCGTAGAAAAGTCCATCTGCTGTGTTGCGCTTCATCTTTAGTCATTGCGGAGTACCTGTAAGTACGCCTCATTCCTAAAGATTCGCGCGCCTTGCATCTGAAGCTTTTTACTGTGCCGTCTCATTAATGGCTTTTTACGAGATCATCATTATTGTCTATGTTCTATAGTACCACAGCCTCTTGAGAATGCTTGATGATTAACAAGCAGCTCTAGCGATGCTTCCCTCTTTGAACCCTTTTTCCTAATCGTGGTAGAAAATCCAGTGGGTGAGGTTCTCCTCCTATTGACCTCGCCCTGTGGTGCCCCTTTTAGGGTAGCCCCCATTGGCCTTGCGCTGGACTGGTCAGTGGGAGTTTTTTTTGTTGCATCTTCGCCCCTCATTCCTGTAATTTGAAAGCAGTTCAAGACCTCCTGAAGAAGTACGAGAAAAAATCCTCTAAGAAATAGCTAGGGCAGTGGCAAGAAAGAAGAAAAAGGTACCCCTTATGGCACACCCTACGCAGTGCCCGCGCGGACACAAACACCTCTCCTGGTCCCCAGGTGAAAAAGAGTTCTTTTGCTGGGACTGCCACAGATACTATCCGGTCTCTGAATATCTCAGTCGGCCCAAAGACATCGACTGGAAAGAGGAAGAACCAGATGAGTAACACTCTGGAGCCCTGACGAAATCAAACGAGTCAAATTCAGGTGATGCCATGCTCAAAGTAAAAGATATCATGACAAGAGAGCTAATAACAGTCTCACCCGAGACGGAGATTGTCCACGCAACAAAGCTTCTTCTGGAAAACCGCATCAACGGCGTCCCCGTGACGGATGAAACGGGAAAATTGGTGGGAATCCTCTGCCAGAGTGACCTGATTGCGCAACAGAAAAAACTTCCCGTCCCCTCTTTTTTCACACTTCTGAATGGATTAATTCCTCTGATCTCCAAGAAACAAATCGAAAAGCAGGTTCGGAAGATCGTTGCCATTACCGTGGCTCAGGCCATGACGCCAAACCCGGTCACCGTCCAGCCCTATATGAACATCGAGGAGGTGGCTGCCCTCATGGTGGACCATAATTTTCACACCATTCCTGTGGTGGATGAGGGGGAGCTTGTGGGAATCGTGGGAAAAGAAGATATGTTGAGAACACTCATAACCATATCAGAAGCAGAATGATCCGAGTTTTAAGAATGCCTAAATAAGTAAAAGGGTATCATGTAGGGCAAATATCGGTAAGCCGTTCTCGACGAACGCGAGAAATAAAGAGGTCAGATCTCCGTTTGACTTTTGCATGATGACGTATGGAATAAAGAGTCGACCTGACCTTTTCTCATTCCACTATATATGGCGCTAGAACTGGCCAACCGGCTACTTACTATCCCTGCTATCTATAGGTGTCGGGTGTCAGGGAAGAAAAACAAAAAATCTGAAACCTCCAGCCGTTCGCCATCTTTCCTAGCAATACCATTCAACTCTGACCTTCCGCACTGGACCACGTTTTCTTGTACTAGATCAAAAAAAGTGATTTTCGGTGTCAACCGATGCGGAGCTTCTGCGTTCTATAGTGTAGAGGGTTCGAAAATATTTTCCTTGCTAAGGAGGTAAAGATGATGAAAAAGTTGGCACTGATTACATTTTGCAGCCTGATGTGTTTGTGGTGGACATTCCCGCAGTTCGGTCTGGCAGATGACTCGGAGCAGATCAACACGGAACAAAGACGGGAATCCCAAGAGCGCTGGCAGAACATGACGCCGGAGCAGAGAGAGGAAATGCGTCAGCGCTCCCAAAGTCAGCCAGGCCGGGGACGATCCGGTCGGCGGTAAGGAAATTTAAGGCAGAAGGCGTGAGGCATAAGGCTTAGGGCATGGAGCTTCACGGCTGGAGGTTGGAGGACCGCTCAGCAAGCCTCGCTCAAGGTTGGAGGCAAAGACATCTCCATCAATTTTTCGCCTCAAACCTCCAACCTTAAACCTCCAACGGCATGTCACTGCCCTGTGCCTTAAGCCTTGAGCCCTTCCCTTCGCTGGACGAGAACGGCCATCCAGGTGAAGCTCCCGGTTGGGGGTACTCCGAAGAAGACCAGATCTTCACTCAACCAGCTGTTGGCGCTGAGCCCCTGACGGCTCAGCTCCTTTTCCAGCACATACCTGTCCAGATCCTGAAAGCCTGAGAGCACAAGGGATCCTCCACTTCTGCTCAGTCTCAACAGTTCAGGAAGTTTTTCTCGGAGCACCTGCATAGGCAAATTTGCCAGCACCAGATCGAAGCTGCCGTCCACGGCCTCGGTCGAACCTCTGACAAGCATGAGTTGTTGCTCCAGGTGGTTGAGCTCAGCATTTGCCCGACTGGTGATAATTGCCCGAGGATCGAGATCGACGGCAACCGCACGTTTCACCCCCAGCTTCAGTCCTGCCAGCGCCAGAATACCGCTGCCGCAGCCCACGTCCACCAAATTTTGGCAGGGTCTCTGTTTCAGATCCTGCAGCATGAGGCGAAGGCACATTTTCGTGGTGGGATGGTAAGGTGGGAAAGCGTTGCTGCTTTTAAGGAGAATGCCCGTCGGGGCCCTTTCAACTACAAAACGAAACCAGGGACCACCGACGGTAAGAGAGCCATTGATACGGTAGTAGAAAAGCACGACTGCCTGCTGGAATTACCCATGTTTGCGTTCAAATTCGGCCATGAAGGAGACCAGAGCCTCTACTGCCTCCAGGGTTGAGGCATTATAGATGGAAGCGCGGCAACCGCCCACAGAACGATGGCCTTTGAGCCCGACGAGACCATTTGCCAGAGCTCCCGCAATAAAGGTCCCCTCGAGAGAGGAATCCTTCAGAAGGAAGGTGACGTTCATAATTGATCTGTCTTCCTTCGCCGCAGTGCCATTATAGAAATCACTCTTATCCAGATAGTCGTAAAGAAGCGCGGCCTTTTGCCTGTTGAGCTGCTCCATGTTGGCAAGGCCGCCTACTGATTCCTCAATCCATTTCATCACCAACTGAAGCACATACACTGCGAAGCAAGGGGGGGTGTTGAACATGGAGTTCTTGTCTGCGAAGGTGGTGTACTTCAGCATAGTGGGAAGATCCCCCGGTACCCGTTCCAGCATGTCTTGCCGAATGATTACCAGGGTGACACCAGATGGTCCCACATTTTTCTGAGCCCCAGCATAAATAAGCCCAAATGGAGCAACATCGAAAGTGCGGCCCAAGATGTCGGACGACATGTCACTTATCAAAGGCACATGGCCTGTGTCAGGAAAGCTCTGCCACTGAGTACCTCGAATGGTGTTGTTGGAGGTTATGTGAGCGTAAGCAGCATCCCTATTGAAAGCAATATTTTTAGGGATATAGTTGAAATCTTGGTCCTCCGAAGATGCCGCCACCCGTGCTTGCTTGCCAAGAATCTCTACCTCTTTGATGGCTTTGGTAGACCAGGTGCCGGTGTCGACATAGTCAGCCACCTGGCCATCAGCGAGTAAATTCATGGGCACCATGGAAAATTGCAGGCTCGCCCCTCCTTGCAGGAAGAGGACCTTGTAGTCTTCACCCGCATTGAGCAGCCGTTTTACCCGGTCCGCCGCATCGTTGATCACCTCATCGAACGTACTGGAGCGGTGGCTCACCTCGGTTATGGACATCCCAGATCCCTTGAAATCCAGAAACTCCGCCTGAATCTCTTCAAGAACCGGTAACGGCAGCGCAGCTGGCCCTGCATTGAAATTGTAAATCCGCTCCCCCATCCTTTGTTCCTCCTTAGCCCGGACATTTCATGAATCACTTGCTGCGACCACGGATATGGCCGTCCTTCCTGGCGTCCTCGGGTGTCGACCCCTGCGACGTACCGTTCAGGTACGCCTCGGAACCAATCCCGCGGTCCGCGGGACGGTTGCCCGGTGGCACGCCCATCTTCGTGGTCTCGCGACAGCAATTCATGAAATATCCGGGCTAGGCCCTATTCTCGTCCTTGAGAAAGTAGTGGTGATACTCCTCCTCACTCATATGCTTTTTCATCAGGCCGGTGAGGTGGTCCACCAGTTCCTCGATCTCCGAGTCACTAAGCCGGTTGCTCAGCAATTTCATGAGCTCATCATCAGAGAACTTTTGCAGAAATGCAATAAGGGAGCGCTCGTCCTCCTCACGTGAATAGCCGAAGGCCATCATCCCGTCGTACTCTTCCACAAATTCATGCCGGTGTCGACGCATGCGCACCTCTCAATTCTGACAATTCTCATCCTCTGCGATCTCAGCGGACTCTGCGGTTAATTCCTCAATTCCTAAATCTCTGAATCCCTAAATCCCCCCATTATCTATCCAGAGAGCCAATTCCTGCAGATTTTGACGGATCATACCTCGGAGGTGATGTTCAAAAGGTCGTCCCTTCCAGCCTCGAGCCAAGCTCGCTTCCAGGTAATAGTGGATCCGGGTTCCGTTCCCTCCTGATCCGGGATCTACCCACCAGTGGCCACTAAAGGAAGTAAATGAGCCGAGACGCTGGTTGAAATAGAGAAAGGGTCTCTCCTCCACAACCTCCATGACCAATTTAAAAGTCAATGGCAATAGGGAGATTCCCACTGTTGCCGTCTGTTCCACCAACTGATGGTTTCTGTTTCTCTTGAGGATTCTGCTCCGTTTCAAACCACTCAGGTGCGCCTCCATCTCCTCAAATGAGGTTAGAACCCGCCAGATACGCTCCATCCCTGCCTGGACGGTCATCTCCGCCAATATTCCTCCGTCCTTGCGCCGAAGTGAAATGTAGTTATCCGATTTCTGAACCATAGCTTCTTTCTGACCTCATCTTTTCAGCTGCTACCAACTCTGGACACGACCTGTCCTTCAATCTTGACCGTGAACATGGTTGGCGCTAACAATGCCCAAGGCCAATTTCCTTGTCAAGGTAATTTTAATGGCCCAAGAGTGATAAAAATCCCAAACTCCAAGCACCAAATCACAAATAAATTGCAAATTCCAATATTCAATGACCAAAACAGGTTTTGAATTTCGAATTTCGGTCATTGTGATTTGTTTGTTATTTGATATTTGTGATTTGGAATTTATATTCCTACAATACTTCAGTACTGCAAAACACCTCGCAATCTACAATCTACCCTCTGCTCTATGCCCTATGCCTTATGCCCTCCGCCTTATCTTTTAATTAAGATTATCAGCAAATTTTCTATAGATATTCTAAGAAAAAGTTAGAAAAGTGATTTTTTGTACTTGAAATTTTTTATTTAATGAGTAAATTGCTTTATGTTAGCACTCATTACTAGTGAGTGCTAACAGGCAGGGACCACAGGCCCACATCCCACAGAATCAACATCAGACTGCACCCCCATGGAGTGCCAATCAAGAAAAGGAGAGTGATTGTATGAAGTATAGACCACTGCACGATCGGGTTATTGTCAAACGAGTCGAGGAGGAGGAAAAGACCTCCGGCGGGATTATCATCCCGGACGCTGCCAAGGAAAAGCCTCAACAGGGAAAAGTGCTTGCCGTTGGCAAGGGAAAAATCCTCGAAAATGGCAAGGTCAGTCCACTAGCTGTTAAGAAGGGCGACCGGATCCTTTTCGGCAAGTACGCGGGTACGGACATCAAGATCGATGACGAAGAACATCTGATCATGCGTGAGGACGATATACTTGCCATAATCAAGTAAGTTCGAGGCTGTCATCCTCGACAACAAGGAGGGAATAGTTCAATGAGTGTAAAAGAAATTAAGTACGACAGCGCGGCCAGGGAAAAGACCATGAAAGGGATTAACACCTTGACCGATGCCGTGAAGGTAACCCTTGGACCCAAAGGTCGCAATGTGCTCCTGGAAAAATCATGGGGTTCACCCACCATTACCAAAGACGGTGTGACTGTGGCCAATGAAATCGAGCTCGAGGACAAGTTCGAGAACATGGGCGCCCAGATGGTGAAAGAGGTGGCCAGCAAAACCTCGGATGTGGCCGGCGACGGCACCACCACAGCCACCATCCTGGCACAGTCAATCTATTATGAAGGCTCCAAACTGGTGGCAGCGGGTCACAATCCCATGCCTCTCAAGCGTGGCATTGAAAAAGCCGTTGTTGCTGCGGTTGAGCAGCTCGCGAAGATGAGCAAGCCCACCAAGGATCAGCAAGAAATCGCCCAGATTGGAACCATCAGCGCCAACAACGACGAAACCATTGGCAACATCATTGCCGAGGCCATGAACAAGGTTGGCAAAGAGGGCGTCATTACGGTGGAGGAAGCCAAGGCCATGGAGACCACCCTGGAGGTGGTGGAAGGTATGCAGTTTGACCGTGGCTACATCTCGCCCTACTTCGTCACTGACCCCGAACGCATGGAAGTGGCGCTGGAGGAGCCCTATATTCTTACCCACGAGAAGAAGATCGGCACCATGCAGGACCTGCTCCCTCTTCTCGAGCAGGTTGCCAAGATGGGCAAGCCACTGATGATTATTGCCGAGGACATTGAGGGAGAGGCTCTGGCCACATTGGTGGTAAACAAGCTGCGTGGGACCTTGAAGGTGTGTGCGGTGAAGGCCCCTGGTTTTGGCGATCGGCGCAAGGCCATGCTGGAAGATATTGCCATTCTCACCGGTGGTCAGGTGTTTTCAGAGGACTTGGGCATCAAGCTTGAGAATGTGACCGTCAATGATCTGGGTACGGCCAAAACGCTGCGGGTTGACAAGGACAACACCACTATCGTGGATGGTGGTGGAACCCGGAATGCCATTGAGGGCCGGGTAAAACAGATCCGCGCTCAGGTTGAAGAGACCACTTCTGATTACGACCGCGAGAAACTCCAAGAGCGTTTGGCTAAGCTGGTTGGCGGTGTGGCGGTGATCAACGTTGGGGCTGCTACTGAGACAGAAATGAAATCAAAGAAGGCACGGGTGGAGGATGCTTTGAACGCCACCCGGGCTGCGGTTGAAGAAGGTATTGTCGCCGGTGGCGGCGTGGCCCTGCTCCGCTGCACCTCGGTCTTGGAGAAGTTGCAAGTCCAGGGTGAGGAAGTTTTCGGTGTGAATATCGTCAGGCGGGCCCTGGAGGAGCCAGTCCGGCAGATCGCTGATAATGCCGGACATGAGGGCTCGGTGGTGGTTGATCGGGTCAAGAACGAAAAGGGAGCCGTCGGTTTCAATGCTGAGACCGAGAAGTATGAAGATCTTACCAAGGCAGGTGTGATAGATCCTACTAAAGTGGTGCGGTTTGCCCTGCAGAACGCTGCCAGTGTGGCGTCACTACTCCTGACCACTGAAGCAATGGTAGCCGAAAAACCCAAGAAAGAGTCACCTATGCCGGCAATGCCGCCAGGGGGCGGGATGGAAGGTATGTATTAGATTATTTCAGCAGGTGAGAAAAGGGCTCAGGCGTCCGGGCTTTAGCTTCCGGATTGCCCGGGCCCCTTTTTTTGAATATTGAATATCGAACAAGGAATTTCGAACAACAGAAGTTATTAAAAGAAATTGAAAATGTTTTTCACTTCGATATTCTGCGGTTCCTTGTTCTGCGGTTCTGCTGTTCATATTCTCGGCGACCTGATAGCTGGCAGGTTATTCTCCGTTGAGATCTCTATACTCCTGCCCGCTGCCTGCTGCCTGCTGGCTCCACTTTTTCCTTGCTTCCTTCAAGCTTCTCGGCTATAAATGCTTGTTTCGAGGAGGATAACTATGGCTCGAGTCACAATTGAAGATTGTCTTGAAAAGGTTAACAATCGTTTCTTGCTGGTTCATCTTGGTGCCAAGCGGGTTATTCAGCTTCGCAAAGGAGCACCCCTCTTGATAGACGCACCCAAGAACAAAGAGGTTGTGCTGGCGCTGAGGGAAATCGCTGCTGGAGAGATCAGTTTTGACAACATAGTCAAGATCGACCAAGATGAGGAGGTCGTCCAAGCTCTGGAGGACTCTCCTGAGGCTGCTGAAGCCGACACCCCTGCCGAGGAGACCGAAAAGAAAGCTGCACCCCCGGAGGAAGATGAATCGAGCGGAGACGAGCAGGCTAAAGAAGCCGTTGAGCAAAAAGATAGTCCTGACGATAAGGCTAAATGAGCATCGGCTCGTGGGCTCGATGTTGACAGTCTGAGAGACAGAGAGTTAACGGAGGTTTTGGCGTTGGCAGGCAAGAAACTCCTGAGTTGCCTGAAAAAACGCGATCTGCTCAATTCCGGCAAGGCAGACAAATCTGAACTAATAAAGTTGGGTGAACACTACCTGTATGAGGACCGCCTTTCCGATGCTATTGATTTTTTTGAAAAAGCGGAGCATTTTGAAGGGCTGATACCGCTCAAGGAACAGTGTGTTGCCAAGGGAGATTATTTTCTTTGCCATCGTTTAGCGAAAATCGTGGAAGAATCTCCGTCCTCAGCAGAGTGGATACAATTAGGGGATAACGCTTTGCACCTCGGCAAGCTTCTCTTTGCTCGTTCAGCTTACCAGCAGGCAGAGAACCCTGAAAAGGTGGCCCAAGTGGAGAAACTTCTCCAATCTTCCGCCCAGGAACAAGTGCTCCACTAACTGGTTTCCATCCGGAAATACCCTTTCTTAGAGCCAGCAGCACGCACTCCTAGACTGGCTATAACATTGACAAATATAGGCTGGATGATTATAAAAATCGCAATAGCGAACAACCTTTTCCATGAAGTTTTAGGGAAGGCGAGGAGGAGGAGTGTGCGTATTTGGCCGCCTTGTTTCAGCCGGACCATCACTTGATAGATGTAGGGAATCAATCTGATGAATAAGCGAGACTACTATGAGGTTCTTGGCGTTGATCATCGGGCCTCTGCAGAAGAAATAAAGAAGACGTACCGAAAGCTCGCGCTCAAGTACCACCCGGATCGAAATCCTGGCGACAAAGAGGCTGAGGATAAGTTCAAGGAGGCGGCTGAGGCCTACGAAGTGCTGCGGAATTCAGAGAAACGCAACATCTATGACCAGTTCGGCCACGAAGGATTGCAGGGCACGGGATTTACTGGTTTTGGTGGTTTCGACGACATCTTTTCTGCTTTCGGAGACATATTTGAGGACTTCTTCGGCTTTAGTAACCACAGGAGGGGTCAGAGGACTACTGCCCGCCCTGGCGCTGATCTCCTTTACGATTTGCGCATCGACTTCGCTGAGGCGGTCTTTGGAACCGAAAAGGAAATAGAGATACCAACCAGTGAAATATGTGAACCTTGTGGAGCAACAGGGCGAGAGCCTGGCACAGATGAGCAAGTTTGCCCTATGTGCCAAGGCCAGGGTCAGATTTTGCAGGCGCAGGGTTTCTTTCGAATCAGCACAACCTGTCATCGCTGTGGTGGACAAGGCCGGATTATTACGAATCCATGCCACAGTTGCAATGGTTCCGGACAACAGAAAGTAACCAATAAAGTATTGGTCAAGATACCGGCAGGCGTTGATACCGGTACCCGTCTCCGTATCCCAAATCGAGGAGAAGGCGGCTACCGTGGAGGTCCCCCCGGAGACCTCTACGTACGCTTACATGTGGATCCACATGAATTTTTTGAAAGGGATGGCAACGTACTCTACTGCCAGATCCCGATATCAATGATTCAAGCTGCCATCGGAGATACCATCGAAATCCAGACCCTGGACGGCAGCCGCAGCGTAAAAATCCAACCAGGGACGCAAAGCAGCGAGATCATCCGTTTGAAGGGAGATGGAGTACCCAATCTGCAAGGATATGGCCGTGGGGATCTATTGATAGACCTCCAGGTTAAGACCCCGGTGAAACTCAACAAACGTCAGGGTGAGCTTCTACGAGAATTTGCCGAGATCGAAAATGGCAAGAAATCCTCTCAGAAGCCTTTCGAATTCTGGAGTTGGGGGGATAAGGGGAAACGGTCCAAGTCAAAACACAAGCATTGATGATCTCTTGAAAAGCCATTAATGAGACGGCACAGTAAATCCGCCTGCGGCGGACAGGTGGACTTTTTACGAAGCCGTCAAGCATTAGGACCTGCAGACCTGACTACCTGAAAACTTCGAACCGCGGCTGATGTCAAGAAGGAACTCTCACGATGAACGTTGGGCAGAATCAGCATAAACAGTTTGATGAGCTCCAGGCCACTGCTCTATTCTGCCCCAAATGTCGCCAGGCAACACCGGTTCGGCAAAGACTTCTTCTTTTTCTCCCTGACGGTGAACTCCATGAGTATCTCTGTCAATATTGCGGCAGCTCGGTGGGAACCAAAAAGGTTACCCAGCAACCCGATTTCCATCTCGCAACTCGCTGAGGAGACCGACCAGAATGATAGAGGTGGACAACCTAACCAAACTCTACGGCTCGGTGGTTGCCCTGCGCCAGGTAAGCTTTCGGGTGGACCAAGGGGAAATCGTTGGATTCCTCGGCCCCAATGGAGCAGGCAAAACCACAGCTCTGAGGATTCTCACCTGCTTCATGCCACCCACCTCGGGAACAGCTCGGGTGGCTGGACTGGACTGCCAGCAGCATTCTTTAGAGGTGCGGGGTAAGATTGGCTATCTCCCCGAAAATGTACCCCTCTACCCGGATATGACCACCCGCCGTTTTCTTGCATTTGCTGCGGCTGCCAAGGGGGTCTCCCGCTCTCGCAGGGGGCAAGAGATAGAGCGGGTAATGGAAGTCTGCACCCTTACCTCAGTGGCCGAGCGGCTCATTGGGCATCTGTCCAAAGGTTACCGCCAGCGCATTGGTATCGCCCAGGCACTTTTAAATGATCCAGCCATCCTTATTCTGGACGAGCCCACTATAGGGTTGGACCCCACCCAGATAGTTGAAATTCGCTCCCTGATCAAAAAGTTGGGTGCTGAACGCACCATCATTCTCAGCAGCCATATCCTTCCCGAGGTGAGTCAGATCTGTCAACGTATCCTCATCATTAATAATGGCCAGATAGTCGCGACTGACACTCCGGCAAATCTCACCGTTCAACTACAGCGAAACCTGCAAGTGTATCTCGAGGTCGAAGGGCCCAGGACTGAGGTTATGCAGAAGGTGGAGGCGATGGCTGGTGTTTTGGAGGTCAAGCCCACGAACGGTGAGTCCAGCTATCTCATAGAGACCAGCCGTGGCCAGGATTTGCGCCCTGAGCTGGCTCGCACAGTGGTGGAGAGCGGCTGGCAACTCCGTGAGCTTAAACTGCAGGACTTGAGCCTGGAGGACATTTTCATGAAGCTGATAACCGATGAAGAGGCCGGGGAGGAATAAGAATGAAGGGAATCTACGTTGTCTACCGCAAAGAGCTGTACCGGTTTTTTGCTTCACCTATCTTTTATGTGGTTGCCTTCATCTTTCTGGCCCTGGTCGGATATTTTTTCTACTCGTCGGTTGCCTATTACTCTCTTTTGAGTTTTCAGGCAGGCAGGACTCCCTTCCTCTCTGAACAGCTCAACCTCACGGACATGGTACTTGAGCCGTTCTTTGGGAGCATCTGTGTTGTTCTGCTGCTCATGGTACCACTCATCACCATGAGGCTTTTCGCCGAAGAGAAAAAAACGGGCACCGTAGAACTCTTGTTTACCTACCCAATCTCTGACCGGGGGGCGGTGCTGGGAAAGTTCAGCGCTGGCGTCTCTGTTTTGGCTCTTCTTTTGGCGGCCACCCTGCCTGCCATGTTCTTACTGGAGGCTTTCACCAATCCCCCTTGGCCCACCATCATGGCTGGCTATCTGGGCCTTTTGCTGACCTGCAGCGCTTTTGTCAGCCTCGGCCTTTTTGCCTCCTCGCTGACTCAGAATCAGATAATCGCTGCGACTATAGCTTTTGGAGCCTTGCTGCTGCTGTGGATCATCGGTTGGGCAGAAGCCCTGGTCGGTCCCACCCTGGGGAGTTTCCTTAAATATCTCTCCCTGCTCACTCATTTTGACAACTTTGCCAGGGGAATCTTGGATTCTCGGGACGTGTTTTTCTATCTTCTTTTCACTCTGTTTTTTTTGTTTACCACTCTTCGAATCCTGGAATCTCGTCACTGGAGGGGATAGTCGGCAATGATCAGGAAGCCTGGTAAGCTTACTCTTCTGTCCAATACCGCCTTGGGCTTTATTGCCTTCTTAGGCATTTTGGTTTTTGTGGCCCTTATTGGCCAGCGCCATCCAATGCGCCTGGATCTTACCGAAAGCAAGCGCTACAGCATCTCAGATCAGTCGCAAAAAATTGTGGAGTCACTGAAAGACGACATCAACTTCAAAGGTTTTTATCAGGAAGCCGACCCCAATAGGGAGCAAACCCGCAATTTACTGGAGACCTATCGATACTACTCAAAGAAGATCAACTATCAGTTCACCGATCCCGATCGGGATCCCAGTCTGGCAAAACATTATCAGATTCGCACGTATGGGACTTTGGTACTGGAAGGTTTCGGCAAAACTCAGACCATCTCCACCGCCGATGAAGAAACCATTACCAATGCCATCCTGAAGCTGACTCAGGAGCAACAGAGGACGGTTTATTTTTTGACTGGTCATGGCGACAGAGATATTAGCAATGTAGATAAGGACGGCTATTCCACGGCCAAAGGTGCCATTGAAAAGGAAAACTTCCAGGTAAGAACTCTTAATTTGCTGGTGGATCCCAAGATACCTGACGACGCTGCCCTCGTGGTGATCGCTGATCCGCAGAAGCCTTTACTGACCACCGAACTCGGTGCCTTGCGACAGTACATCAACCGAAACGGCAGTGTCATGTTCCTGCTCGAACCATTCTCAGATGGCGGCGTGGCTGGCTTCCTTAAATCATACGGAATCACCATCTCACCTGACATTATTGTGGACACTATGAGTCGAGTCTTTGGAGCCAGCTATCTCATTCCGGTTATTACCGAGTATGGTTTTCACAAGATCACAGACGGCTTTAACGTTGCCTGCTTCTTTCCCACAACAAGATCCATTGACTCAGCCGAGGGGATTCCTCGCGCCGTTGATCTGCTTGAACTCGCCTTCACCTCCTCCTACTCCTGGGCTGAAACCGACTACCGTCTCGGTCAGCCGGAAGCACCCAAGTTTGATGAAACCAAGGACAGAAAGGGACCGATCAGTATTGCGGTTATTGCTACAATTTCAGCGCCAAATCCGGGAGATGATCCAAAGAGCCAGGAGCAACCAACTGGTAAGCCCTCCGAGGCCACTGACTCTGGGGGGCAGGCGCAGCTTCTGGTGTTAGGTGATAGCGATTTCGCCAGCAACAGCTATTTCAACCTGCAGGGCAACTCTGACTTTTTCCTGAATGCCATCAACTTCCTGGGTCAACAGGAAAACCTCATCAGCATCCAACGACCCAGGACAGCGGGCGTACCACTAACCCTGAGCAAATCGCAGAACCGGCTCCTTTTTTGGGTAGGTTTGCTGCTGATGCCGGCGCTAGTAGTGGCATCCGGGTTGGCAGTATTTCAGTGGCGGAGAAAACATCGATGAGAACAAGAACCGCTCTCATCTACCTTACCCTTTTCTTGGTACTTGCCGGATATTTTTATTACTTTGAGGTAGCTGGCCGCAGGGCCCGCATCGAGCAGGAAGAGGCTGCCCGTCATCTTTTCCAGGTGGACAAAGCCCAAATCACTGACCTGCAACTGGGCAGAGGCAGGGCCACACCCATCTACCTGATAAAAAACGGCCATTGGCAAATCGTTGAACCTATAAATACTAGGGGCGATGAGTTCACCGTGGCAAGTCTTTTGACCACCCTGGAGTCCCTGAAGATTGAGCGCGAGGTAGAGGCTGCGGCTCAAGATCTTCAGCCCTATGGTCTCGACCAACCAATGCTGCACCTCTCTTTTCTGGCGGCCGGTTCCCGCCATCAGCTGCGCATTGGGGCCAAAGCAGTGGTGGGAAATCAGTACTACGCCAGCAGCGACCAGGAAAACCGTGTGGTCTTGATCGCCGGGGCGCAACAACAATCATTGGACAAGAGTCTCTCTGATTTGCGCAGCAAGGCATTTTTCACTGTTAACAGTGATGAGGTCGAGCGGATAGAACTTGATCGTGGCAAAAACAAGCTCATTCTGACCCAAGCTGAAAACAAACTGTGGCGGGCACCTGCAGCGGTTGAGGTCAAGATCAAGACTTCCAAAGTGGAACGGTTTCTCGGTCTGCTTTTCCGCTTACGTGCCAAACGATTTCTGGACAATGAGGAAGACAATCTTGCTCTCCTGGGATTGGACCCTGCCAAAATTCGACTCAAGATCTCCACCCAAGAAAAAACAGAGACCTTGCTGATCGGAAATACAAAAAAGGACGAGGGCGCTTACGCCAAGGGCGGTGAACTTCCTGGAGTGACCATGGTGGAAGAGAATCTATTGGCAGAACTGCCTCAGACTCTCAGCGACCTGGAAGACCGCACCTTATTGGTGTTTGACCTGGATCAGGTCCAGGCTCTAGCGTTGGTGTTGGCTGGCGAGGCTGCCAGGCTAGAGAGAAATGAGGATACCTGGAATTGGCTTGGCGATGAAAACCGCAAAGACCCAGAGAACTGGCGGGTCAACTCCCTGCTCTGGAACCTGCAGAAACTAGAGTACCTCCCTGGCGACTTCCCCCGGGCGCAATCTTCTGCCGAAAACAAAGTCTTAGAACTGATTCTCTACTCCGAAAATGATGAGAAGCTTGGTACATTTTCCCTGCTAGAAGTTCCGTCTGTAAAGACTGAACGTGGAGTGCTCGGGCTCTCAAAAGGAAGCGAGACAGCTCGAGCCTATTGGCTGAGCGGCGAATCACTCAGGGAGTTGCACGAAAACGCCAAGAAGCTGTTGCCGCCCGGGGCTTAGATGTGAGAAGGCATAGGGAAATACAGCGGGCAGCGGGCAGCTAGCAGGTAGTTAATTAGAAAATTAGAAAATTAGTCAAAGAGGTCAGTTATTCACAGATTACCGTTTACCGTTCACCATTTACCGTTCACCGTTTACCATTTACGACTTCTACGGCTTTTACGATTTCTACGATCTGACGAATCGACAAATGACTACTGGATTTCAGATGGGAATGAGTTGTGCTTTCTGAAAAAGGTCTCATTTTTTTCCCCATGCCGGAGATTGAAGGGACGCCGGAAGACTATCAGCTAAACTACGAGAATGTCTTTTTCCCGGCTGCCGACTCCACCCGTTTGCACGGCTGGTTTGTGCCGTCCTCTGATCCCAAGGTAAACACCACCCTTCTCTGGTTTCACGGTAACGCCGGCAACATAAGTCATCGCTTGGAAAATCTTGCCCTCCTCCATCGGTATCTGGATATCTCCATCTTTATTTTTGATTACCGGGAGTTCGGCCTCAGCGAAGGCCAGATTTCTAAAGCCGGCACCTATCTTGATGCTCGGGGTGCCTGGAATTACCTGGTTGAGGAGCGGGGTACTGAGCCAAGTGACATCCTGCTCTTCGGCCGTTCACTCGGCTCAGCTCTGACCGTGGATCTGGCCAGCAGGGAGCCCTGTCTGGGAGCGGTGTTGGAGGCTGCCTTTACCTCTTCCCACGACATGCTCAAGCGCTATTTCTCTGGAGCTATTCCTCCGGAACTCCTCCAGAGCGGTTACGATAACCTGGGAAAAATCCACCTTGTTCGCGCACCACTTCTCTTTATCCATGGCCAATACGACGAAGCCATACCGGTTGAGATGGCGCAACGGCTCTATCAGGCCGCGCAGTCCCCCAAACGGTTCCATCTGGTTACAGGATCAGGGCACAATGATACTTATGTGGTGGGCGGTTTTGAATACTTCAAACAGTGGCGGGACTTTCTGGAGGAATGTCTGGAGAGAACTAGATAGACTTAATGGCGGGTACGGTGACCCGCCCTACAGACCTTTACTAGATTTGAGATCGTAGAATGCAGATGGCAACGACAGATTTTAATTTTACAATCTACAATCATCAATCGTCAATGTAACACCCGTCTGGCTATATCTTCCACATCATCAACTTCAAACGGTTTGCGCAGGTAACCTGTTATGCCCAACTCTTCTGCCTCTTCCTCATAGTGCGCTTTTGTCGTGGCAGTGACGATTACTACTGCCGCATCGACCTTGTCTTGCCGCAGTCTCTTGAGCACCTCTATACCATCCATGCCCGGCATCTTGATGTCCAGGAAGATAAGTTTGGGCTTGTGAGATTTTACGTACTCAATAGCCTCAAATCCATTGTCCAGGGTCACCAGGGGGTAATCGTCTCCGAGCATGGCATCAAACGATTCCAGAATCCCCTGATCATCATCCACCACCACTATTTCTTTATCCAGCCAAGCCATAATCAAGCCTCCTTTCCTAGCCCGGATATCTCATTAATTCACGCCCTGGCGTGACTGCGACGGCGGATATCATCGTCTCCTTCCGGGGCGTAGTCCCCTACCCTCGGGCCTGGAAGCCCTACGGGCTGGAAGCGGAGACGGAGTCGAACCGGCAGCCGGGCCAGCAGTGTAATCTTAGAGCAAATATGGTGCCAGAGTTGAATGGTTTTGCTTGAAGGATGACAACAAGGCAGTAAATAAGGGGAGTTACGGTATCACCCAGTGAACAGCAGAGGTCGGATTTGGGTGGACATGCCTATGATTATGTACAACGGCCCCACAAATATGGGCAGAGCTCAACCTTGGACATCAGGTAACGTCAGGGTAAAGGTAGTCCCCTGTCCAACCGAACTTTCAACCTGGATATCGCCGCCGTGCTCCTCGATGATCTTGTGTGTCATAGCCAGACCAAGACCGGTACCGCTGTCTTTGGTGGTAAAGAAAGGATCGAATATGTTGTCTTTCGTGGTTTGGTCCATACCCACTCCGGTGTCTTTGAACTGAAGCATCACCCCACCTTCGAGCGCTCCCACCTCAATAATGAGTGTACCACCGTCAACCATTGCCTGCTGGGCGTTCATGATAAGATTTGAAAAAGCTCGCACCAAATGTTCCTGATCGCCCCAAATTTCCGGTAGAACCCCTTTCTCGTGTATCTCGAATGTGATGCCATCCTCCTCGAGCTTATCGCGATAAAGGTCCGCCACCTGTGTAAGGCAATCCCCCAGAGTGGTCATTTTGAACTTCAGCTTGGGTGGCCTTGCCAATTCCAGGAGGTTTTCTATCAGATCATTTATTCGGTTGAGCTCACGGGGAACGGTAATCTGAAATTTATCGAAAAAAGCTGGGTTGGAGAGCTTTCTAGGCAAGAGTTGGACAAAGGTTTTGATGGCAGAGAGCGGATTGCGGATTTCGTGGGCGAGTCCGGCTGATAGTGTTCCCAAGGCGGCCAGTCTATCACCTTGCCGCATGCGAGCCTCCAAGACCTTTAGTTCGGTAATGTCGTTGATGACCACCAGAACCCCCATCTTCTCTTCCCGTCCATCCTCTAGAAATGAGGTATTTATCATGAGAATGCGTTGCTCTCCCTCTCCTGTGTCCAATGATATCTCCTGGTTGCGGCAAGGAGCCTGTGTATGCAGGCATTTTTCCAGCATTCGGACAAATGGATTGTCCTCGGGCCATAGATTGCGGAAGCTTGTACCCTGCCAGTGCCTACCCTCCAGCCCCAGTATGGACTCAGCTGTTCTATTGGCACTAACAACCCGTTCCTCCCGATCCAGGGTTATCAGGCCATTGGTCATGGAGGCCAAGATCATATCGTTGTAGCTTTTCAGCTCTAGGATCTCATCCAGCCGCTGCTCCAGTTGCCCGCGCTGCGACAAGATCTCGTTGATCATGGTATTGAAGCTGTTTGCCAGATCCTCCACTTCGTCCCTGGTGTGAATATCTAGTTGCTGACCCAAATCGCCTCCAGCGGCGGCGATGGTTGCTTCAACTACTTGCCCCAAAGGCTTGGTGATGCGGCCGGCCATGACCTGGGCCCCAACCAGTCCAAGAATAAGGGCCACCGTGCCGATTCCCACCAGGACCAGCTGGGTCCGTCGAATTTGCCAATACATCCGTTCAAGTGAAAGTCCCACTCGCACCGTGCCCCACTTCATCTCGGACCCGGGGATGAAAACCGGCACAGCGATGTCCATTACACGCTCACCAGTTTCTTCCCACAAAACAGACTGGATAACAGCAGTGTTAGCAGCCAGTGCTTTTCGGTTCACAGCATCATCCAAGTATTTTCCCTGCCAGCCACTGTGGCCGCTAAACGTTGCCACCTTTTTTTCCTTATCAAGTATGATGACATAGACAATGTCAGCACCCTGGCTGGCCTGCTCGGCATGCTGTTCCAAAGTGATGTAATTGTAGGTAACGAGTGCTTGAGTAGAAACAGCAGCAATACTGTGGGCGACAGCAAAGCCGCGTACCTCGACCTCCTGTTTAATGCTCCGGCTGGAGCGGTGCCCAACCAGCACGATGATAATCACCATCAGCGCAAAGACAACCGCGCCGGTGGCAACCATGAACCGGGTTTTGAGGCTTATTTTGCGGGGGAACCAGGACATTCAGCGCTGTCCGTTGATGTTTGTTAGACTGCGGACAACTGACGTGAGCCATCAAAAGGAGAAGTTGAAAGGCTACTGTTTGTCCAGCCAGATTTTTTTCAAAGGAATGTATGGGCTTCCAAGAGCGCTAATTTCCAACCCCTTCACATAAGGCTGAAACACGGACTCGAAGACCCAATACATAAAGGGAATCATTGGAGCATCTTCCAAAATCATGCCCTCTGCCTCCCGATACAGCCTCACCCGTTTGATAATATCAGTCTCCACGAGAGCCTGGGAGAGGAGGCGATCCACTTTGGGGTTGCTGTAGCGCATGAAGTTGTACAGAGAGTCGGATCCGCAAATTACATTGAGGAAATTGTCGGGATCTGGAATGTCGGCAGACCAGAAGTAACGATACAACTGAAATCTGCCGGATTTTAGGGTCGCTTCAAAAGTAGGCCAGTCAGTTTCATACTTGATTTGCAGTTCAACCCCCACCGCGGCTAAGTGCGCTGCCACCATGGCCAATTCCTTCTGGGCCACGTTTGATTTCGAAGCAGACAGGAGAGTCAATGACAGCTTTTTTTGCGATGGACCATACCCGGCCTTAGCTAGAAGTTCTTTGGCCCTTTCTGGGTCATAACCGTAAGCGGCGTTTTCCGGAGTATAGCCGGTCATGCCGGGCGGCAGGATTGTTTCCGCTGGAATGAATTGATCTTTGAACACCTCACGAATGATTTCTTCTTTGTTGATAGCCCAACCTAAAGCTTGCCGTACCCGTTTATCTTTCAAAGGAGCACTGGTGCAATTCATTCCATAAAACTGCAGGCTCAGGCTGGGCTTCCTGACGAATTGATAGACGGTTGTCTGCGCCATTTCTTCTCGATTCGCCCCAAACACAGCCGCTTCCTCAACCTCGCCCGCCAGGAAGTCACTAAAAATTTTCTCATTCTGAGCCCCGGTGTAGACGTTGTACACGATTTGATCCAGATAAGGCCGTCCCTCGTGATATTCTGGATTCGCGCCGAGAAGAATCCGTCCATTCTCCCACGACTCCAGAAGGAACGGTCCTGTGCCTACTGGATGGTGACCGAAATCTTCACCCCAACGTTCTACTTCTTCCTTAGGAATCACCTTGGAATACACCATGGCGAGTACAGGTAAGAACGGGGCAAAGGGTTCATCGAGGGTTATCACTAGGGTGTACGGGTCTATGGCCTTGAGACCTGCAACTTCCTTGCTTCTGCCACTTATGTAGTCAGTCGCACCCTTCATGCTTTCAAAGAAGCTAAGCGCACCTGAGCGTTGCTTAGGGTCTAAGACACGGGTGAAAGAGTAGATGAAATCGTCGGCCGTGACTTGCCGGCCGTTGTGAAATTTTACGTCTTCTCGAATAGTGAAGGTGTAGGTAAGTCCGTCTGGCGACACTTTCCAGTCGGAAGCAATCGCGGGGATCACGTT
>PVMK01113892.1_pt1 | contig 34453 bp, 34 predicted proteins | sample 1853481 | NCBI WGS metagenome assembly PVMK01 (sample SAMN08533507, study PRJNA380276) | Marine sediment metagenome, whole genome shotgun sequencing project. | reverse complement strand
AACCACTATAAACCGGCGGTTTACGATAACAGCCCCATTACCGTGAGCGCGATAATCGCCGCTACGGCCAACAGCATCAGGATCATGGCAATCGGTCTTTTGCGCGCACGTTTTTCAGGGTTTCTATCTAAAAAAGGAATTAGAAAAAGAATCACAATGCCGCCGGCAGGGATGATGGCCGTTGCAATCACTTCAAGTTTCCCAGGGAAGAACTTTAAGAGTTCGTAAAGAGACATGAAATACCACTCGGGTTTGGGCACAAACAGGTTATCCGTGGGATCGGCCGGGTCTCCCAGTCCCACGGGAAAAACCAGTGCTAAAATGATCGCCACCAGAATAAAAATCAACATCATGACGACAATTTCCTTAAAAAGAAACGACGGGTAGAATATTTCCTCTGTGTGTTCTAACTTGTCGGAGTTTGCTCGCTCTTGCATAATAATGACCTTTTTTCCTTACTTTAAAGCGGTGATGAAATCCCCTGCTTGCGAATCATCACAAAATGTGCCAGGAGAAAAATTACGGTTACAAGCGGAAGAAATAACACATGCAGGGTGTAAAACCGTGTCAGCGTCAGGGCACCGAGATCGGGCCCACCGCGCATTAATCTCAGCGTGTAGTCGCCGACCACCGGGACGGTGCCCATAATACTCGTCCCAACTTTAGTTGCCCAGTAAGCTTTCTGATCCCAGGGCAACAGGTACCCGGTAAAACCAAAACCCATCACGAGGCAAAACAGAAATACACCGCTGATCCAGTTGATTTCGCGCGGTTTCTTGTAGGCCCCATAAATAAAGACTCTTAACATATGTAAAAATATGGTCACCATCATCAGGTTGCCGGACCAGTGATGAATACCTCGAATAATCTGGCCCATTGGAACCTCGAAGGTCAGATAATCCACGGCATCATATGCCTGCTCCGGTGAAGGCACATAATACAGGGTCATGAAATACCCGGTTACCGCCAGCATCACGAACAGAAAAAAGGTGATGCCCCCAAAACAATAGGACAGATTGAGCCCTTTGGGGATCGGTTTGTCTAAAATATCCTTCTTGATGTAATCATGCATTTCCAGGCGTTCATCGACCCAGAAATAAATATGTTTAAGCACGTTCATGCGCATCCCCTCCGTACGGCACCGTTTCGGTGGCTAAAAGGATTCGACCGTCTTCAATTTTGGTTTTATGTCGTCGCAACGGCCCAGGGCGGCGGACCGCTGATGACCTGTCCCTCCGGGTTGTATCGGCCGTCGTGGCAGGGACATTTGAAAATTTGTTGATCCGCATCCCAGGTCACGATACAGCCCAGGTGAGTGCAGGCGGCGGAAATCGCAATCACCTCATCTGCGTTTAGGCGTTTAACGTAAACAAGTGATTTGGCGGTTGCGGTTAACCAGCCGTCCTTTTTTTCATATTCAAGAACCACCCGGCTAAAGCCGGAGTTGCTCTCAGCGGACTCATCGAGCTCAACTTCAATCCACTTCACTTTACCCTTGCGAAAGGAGGGACCCACGGCAAAGAGCGTTAGTGCGATACCGCTGACGACGGTTATGGCCCCGGTAATGGCATAAATCCCAACTTCCATAAATTTTCTTCTATTTAAATCGGATTCCTTGCTCATAAACGCCTCCTGAACATCAACGGGTGAAAACAGTCTAGCGGTCTGTGATCCCAGGTGATATGGCTCACCACTTAGCTCTTTATCTCTGGGCCCTTACTTATTTTTATCTTCGAATTTTCTTGTTTTGCGCCCCGCCATCCTTTTGTAGATCGGACATTGGGCATAATGATTCTGGCAATAGTAAACGGCCATCGAAATTTTGCTGCTGGTCATATCACGGCAGTAGCAATCAAGGTCGGGAGACCGTACAAAAGGACATAAGTTCTTTTTTTGCTTTTTTTGTCCCTTTATAGCGGTTGTCATAAATATTTTCCGTGTGCCGGATTCGCTAACAAGAAAAAATGTAATGTGTAACAGCTTATAATTATTACAAACGTGACAAACGCTTTAGACGATTGCCCATATTTAGGCTTCATTGTTTGCTTTGACATTTCGCCGCACTAGTATGGCAAAAGACATGCCAAGTCGATTGTATCTTTATAATGAGCGTTTAATTGTAATAATTTTAATTGGTTATTACACAGAGGCAAGAAAATGAGGCTGGATTGCAGGTTAATAAAAAGTGTGTCATGTCACACAAGTGTGACGTCACATAAGCGGGTTTGTCACAACCGAGCCGGGGTTTAGCTGGAATTTTTCGGCTGGGATAATTTCCGATAAATCGTCTTGCGGCTTATTCCCAATAACCGGGCGGCCTTGGCCTTATTTCCAGCGGTCTTTTCTAAAGCTTGAAGAATGGTTTGACGGTTAATCCTAGACTTGGTTTCGGAAGTTGATCTTGGATATCCACTATACTCTCTAATCTCAGGCGGAAGATGCTCAACACTTATATAGCGATTATGGCAGACCACAAATCCATGTTCGATGGCATGTTCCAGCTCCCGTACATTACCCGGCCAGGGGAAGGCCGATAATGTCCTGCTGACTTCATCTGAAACACCTTCTATATCCTTGTTAAAACGCCGGTTAAAAAGCTTGCAGAAATGATCAATTAGCAGAGGGATATCGCCGATCCGCTCACGCAGGGATGGTAGATCAACCTCTACAACTTTAAGACGGTAATACAAATCCTCCCTGAAATGGTTTAACTTTACTTTTTCTTTCAGACTCCGATTGGTGGTTGCAATAATCCGCACATCAACCTTGAGCGGCTTGGATTCGCCTACGCGTTCAAATTCTTTTTCCTGAATGACTCTGAGCAGCTTTAGCTGGATGTTGGGCGAAATGTCACCGATTTCATCAAGCAGGATGCTGCCACCATGCGCCAATTCAAAGCGGCCCATTTTATCCTGCACAGCCCCGGTAAATGCGCCTTTGACATGACCGAACAGTTCACTTTCAAGCAACGCATCCGAAAGAGCGGAGCAGTTTACCTTCACAAAAGGTTTCCGGGCTCGATTTCCGCTATAATGCAGTGCATTGGCAACCAGTTCTTTGCCGGTGCCGCTCTCCCCGGTAATTAAAGCGGTCGTATTTGAGTCGGCTAAATCTTGCAGCAGCTTGTAAACTTGCTGCATCTTGCTGCTTTCGCCGATAATATTTTGGAATTGACGGCGTTTCTTTAATTCACGTTCAAGGTCGTTCTCCCGCGTTATGTCCCGGATCACCAGGGCAGCGCCGGTAAAATTATTGAATCTATCCTTAAGCGGAGAGCTGGTCAAAACAACCATCTGTCGCTTTCTTTCATCATGGCGGCATTCTACCCGGACGGCCCTGACCTCTTTTTGCGTTTGCAAGGCCTCCTGCAATACGCTGCTGCACGATGGATTGCATCGGCTTGGAATTTCATCGAATTTGCGGCCGACAATTTCCTGCCGTATCGGACCACATATACGTTCAAAGGCTTTATTGGCCTTCATCACCCGCATCCGTGAATCCACCGTGACGATCCCTTCCTGAACACTGCTGAAAATTGCTTCTAAGTCAGAACGTAATTTTTCTTTCTCGTCCTCAATTTGGTCCCTCTCATCTAAAATGGCTTTGTATCGCAGGGCCTGGCCCGCAATCCTGAGCAGGGCCTCTTTTTCCACCGGTTTGGTCAGGTAATCATAGGCGCCCAGCCGCACAGCTTCTGCAGCGGATTCAATACTGGGTTTCCCGGTAATCATAATGACCGGACATTGCATACCTCTTGCTCTGACCTCTTTGAGAATGTCCAATCCCGTATGCCCTTTTAGGATAATGTCGGCAATGACCAGGTCGAGGTCGGCCCCGGATATGATTTTCAGCGCGGAGTCATAATCTTCAGCGGTTGCGACTTCATAACCTTCTTTGGATAAAAAGGATTTGAAGGTAAACCTTAGAATCTCTTCATCCTCGATTAGCAAAATCATAGAATCTATTCTCCCTGTTTTTGCGGCGCAACCGGCAAATCGATAATCACACGGGTGTATTCGCCTTCGACGCTGTCAAAATAAAGGTTGCCCCCATGATCTTTTATTATGGCCTGGCTGATGCTTAGCCCCAGACCAGTGCCCTCGCCAAGGGGCTTATTTGAAAAGAAAGGGGGCGCATATTTTATCTAAAATATCGCTCGATATGCCGGTGCCTTGATCAAAAAAAATCACCCTCACATATTGTTTGCCATTGGCATCTACAGTATCCCCTTTAATTTCAATTACTTTATTTTCGTGTGTCTGGGAAAATTTTTTGTTGACTGCATATCTGGCATTGCTGATGATGTTTAAAAAAACCTGTTGTATCTGATGACCACGCACTTTGACCCTGGGAATGTCCTGTGGAATATCAACTCTTAAATCGATTCCGTCTTTTCGAATCTGCACCTCGGTCAGATCCAAAGAATCGGATAGGATGCTCTGGATATGGACCAAGTTGGGTTCCTCTTCATTATTGCGGGCAAATGACAAAAGGTTGCGCACGATCATGGCAATCCGGTCGCCGGCCTTCATAATTCTCTTGGAAATTTCACTGCGTTCACTCGTTACATCGTCTTCGTCGATCAGCATCTGCGCACAGTTGATAATGCCGTTAATCGGATTATTGATCTCGTGTGCTACACCGGCAGCCAGTTCTCCGATTGAAGCAAGTTGGCCGGCCCTGGCCGTCTCGGACAGCAGCAGTTTTTTTTCGGTTATATCCCGGTAAACAACGATGACTGATTTGGGGACACTACTTTCAGACCAGGTAGCCACGCTGGCAGTACACCAGAGATTCATGCGGGACCCGTCAGGCCTTATTAATTCAAGTTCGTGTTCGTCATTCAAACCTTTTTCAAAGCATTTTTGAACGTCGCAAGCTTCACATTGCTGATCGCCAACATCGAAAGCCTCAAAGCATTTCTTTCCGACCGGGTCTAAGCCGAGCCATTCACGGGCAATCGGATTTGACCACGAGACGTTCATGTCTTTGTCCAGCACGATGATCATATCCGGGATCGAATTTAGAATCCCCGCCAGTTTTTCCTCACTTTCCCGCAAAGCCTCTTCAGTACGTTTCTGCTCGGCAGTGGTTTTACTTTCTTTGAAAAAAATTACAATAAAGGCAACTAAAAGACAAATCGCTAGGGCGAGTAAAATAGTGGTGGAATGCGTCAATAGATTGTCGAGCTGATTTTTCCTGGCGGTGATGTCATAGTAGATCTCAAAAGCCCCCATAAAAATGTCATTTTTCATCAGAGGCACATAAGTCTCCAACACATCTGCCGTTACTTTCCAGCCCTCAAGAGACTCGGTGTCTTTGGGCACCACTTCGGTATGCACGTTACCCTTGGCCACAATTTCTTGAAAATATCTTTCTTTATTAATGTTACCGATGTCTTTTGGGTCAGTAGAAAAAAGGGTTGTGCCTGATCTTGAAAAAACCTTCAACTTCATTAATTCAAAATCATTTTTTATCTTCTCTATCTCGATCACTGAATTCAGATTAAACGCATCTTTTGTCAATTCAGTTCGATCGGCAATAAGGGTCGATGCTAAATGCCGGGTAGCACGCACAGCATCATCTTTGGTCGAATCGATCAGGAGGTCGGTAAATGAAGGGTAGATAAAAAACACATTATACAGCGACAGCAATGTAACGATTGACAGAGAAACAATTAAAATGTTTCTTAAGAGTTTGATTTTAAAGATATTGTTTTCGTTCATCGATTTTTCCATCGCTTGTCTCTTTCTGCATCTCAGTTGTTGAAAGACTTTGTTTGCAGTAAATTATAAGAACCTGTGTGGACTTTAATAAAAGTGACTGCTCCAGGAAAAGGGATGTGAGCGGTTATTTGAACTCAGAATTGAGGATTATACCGGTTGTCATAAATATGTTCCGTTTGCCAGATTTCCTAACAAGCGAAATGGTGGTGTGTAACGGTTTGAAATTATTATAAAAGAAGACAACCGCTTTATTAGAACGTTTGCATCAGGCCATATTGGACGTTATCGACAACCCGGAGAAGACACAACAAACTACCGCTATCGGAACGTTATTTTGACAAACGCTCTAGAGCTAACACATTTCAATAACCTAAAAGTGCTGTTTTGTAAACGAATTCAATGCAGGTATTTGGGGAAAATCAAAAGGCCCCCTGAAAAAATTTGCTTCATACAAAAGAAGGGGGGCCGGGAAAGGAAACGGGAAATAGAAATGAAGGGTTTAACTTAGTTCGCTTCGCTCACAATTGGAATAATGGAATGTTGGAATTGTGGAATGATGGGTTAAAAAAAACAAACCGCAAAGCGCAAATTATTGCATTGCTTTTGTTGTTTTGATGGCGTATTTTATGGGGTAAAAACAGAAAACAACTGTTTGATGTTGATCATACAAAATGTAGATGCAACATTTTTTTGTAGAATCGGCTGTTTTCCGCTTTCCATACCCAGTATTCCATCATTCCACTATTCCATCATTCCATGCGGCATACCAACAAGATGACCGCAAAAAGCACCGTAATTCCAATGGATTATAGAAATTCCGAGACGTTTAATTACGCCGCTTTGGTTTTGACTTCCCAGTCCTCTACGGTTTCGAGGTCCTCAACTTCTTCCCAGCCGGAAATCATGGCGCGGGTATGGGCCAGGATGGTATGGCCGGTGGTGATCATATAGATATGAACGATCACAAACGATAAAATGGCAAAGGCACCGGCGGTATGGATCAGGGCCACTACTTCGAGCGACAGGCCCGCCAGCCCCCATTCCGGCCATGAGTTGTAGCTCCAATACAACAACCCGGTCGCCATTTGAATTGGAAGCAGGATGGCAGCCAGCGTCAGGTAGGTGATTCGCTGCAGCGGGTTGTGTTTGGCATCTTTGCGTTTGGGCACCGGATGCGGTTGACCACGAAAGATACCATAGAGGTAATACCGTGCAACCTTAACCATTTTTTTAGTCGTCGGAATATATTGTCGCCATTCCCCGGTCGTAATGATCCAGAAAACAAAAAACAAAAATGCAATCAGCCAGGTGTTGCCCACAAAGTTGTGTACTTCGACGGCGGTTTCGAACCCCATAAAGGTATAAAGACCCTTGGTTTCAAAACCGGTAATCAGCAATAAAACAATCAGCACGGTTTGCAGCCAGTGCCAGAATCGTTCGTAGCGCGTGTATAGGTATATGTTTTTCATATTCGCATGATTGATTACCATCGATTAATTCTCCTTTCTACCATTGCCGCAATTCTCAGTTTTACGCTTGCGGATATCAGATTGCGGTGCATACCCAACCTGAGCAATAAGTGTACCAGAATTGTTAATTGTCTTAAAAAAGGGGCGCAAAATATTTTTTGAAGATCTTGAGATTTCACCAGTTTCTATATGTTGTTTTAATTTAAATAGTTAGGCGAATAGATGCTCTAATTTTAATCCAGTTTATGAAATCAAATTGTTGTAAAAAATGGATAAATTATCCCCAATTAATCCTTGTTAGGGTTAACAGTTAATGCTATGTTAACACATATTAACTTAACAGATTAACACTTATGTAAAGAGGAACCTAAAATGGATATTGCCAAGTATTGGAAAACAATCGTTGACACGCTGCAGGATGGACTCATGGTCATTGATGTGGAGGGTAATATTTTGGCCGCCAACCCGGCTGCGGAGCGGTTGACCGGGTACTCGGCCGATGAACTGATCGGCAGCAATTGCCGTACCTTAAATTGCACCGGTTGCGAACTTTATGGCCGGGGTTCGGGCAAAGACTGGTGCAGTCTGTTTGAGAAAGGTGAGGTCCGAGCCAAAAAGTGCTTGATCACCAAAAAAAATCTAAGGGCGGCTCACGTACTTAAAAACGCGTCCGTGCTGTATGATTCTGATGGGAAAATGATCGGGTCGGTTGAAACGCTCACCGATATATCCGAATTGATTCAGCAGCAACAGGAAATTGAATCATTACGAAAATCCTGCCGTCTGGATGATGGCTTCCATGGAATGCTGGGAGAGTCGCCTGCCATGCAGCAGCTGTTTGAGCTGATCGAAAATGTGTCCCAAACTGAGGCGCCGGTATTAATTTACGGCCAAAGCGGCACCGGCAAAGAGCTAGCCGCACGTGCCATCCATGAAACCAGCTTCCGATCCAAAAAACCCTTTATCAAAGTGAACTGCGCCGCTTTAAACGAAAATCTACTGGAAAGTGAACTTTTCGGACACGAAAAAGGTGCCTATACGGGGGCTGATCGAACGCGCATCGGTCGCTTTGAAGCGGCCCACGGCGGAACCATCTTTCTGGATGAAATCGGTGATATTCCGCTCTCGACCCAGGTGAAACTTTTACGGGTACTGGAGGAAAAAGAAATCGAACGCGTCGGCGATCATCGACCGATTTCCGTTGATGTGCGCGTCATTTCAGCCACCAATAAAAATATTGACGACCTGGTCGCCCAGGGATTGTTCCGCGAAGATCTCCTGTTTCGCATTAATGTATTTCCGCTGAATTGCCCGTCGCTGGCTCAACACCCTGAAGACATCCCCATAATTGTGCAGCATTTTATTGTACAAAACGGAAGCCGGAGCGCTAAAACGATAACGGGTCTTACGCCCGAGGCGATGGAGGCAATTATTGCTTATCATTGGCCCGGCAATGTCCGCGAACTTCGCAATGCCGTCGAGTATGCCTTTGTTCTATGTCACGGGGGATGGATCGGTATGGAACACCTGCCGCCTAAGATTAACGGGCTCGCTCAAAAGGCCCCTTCAGGCACCAGAACCCGGCCCGGCTCATGGACAAGTGAAAGAGATCACCTGGTAAATGTCTTGCGCCAGGTGAACGGCAATCAATCCGAAGCATCCCGATTGCTGGGTGTCAGCCGGGTAACCATCTGGAAGCGTATAAAGAAATACGGAATCAATCTAAATTCCGATCTACGCGAATAACCACAGGCAGGAAACAACTTAAAATATTACCCTTAGTACCTTAGTTGCTATTTTTGTGTATTTTGTGGCAAAAAAATTGTATTGGAATATTTTCACTGTCTTGTAATGATTGAATATTTATGGAATTGCGTCTATTTTCTTTTCTTTGCATTCTGTATTTCTGCAGGAGGTAAGAATGCCGGTTAATTCTTCTCTTTACATTTTCACAAACCCAAGAATTGAAGGTTTAAATGAAAACCTGATAATAAAACGATAGAATGCCTCCAATATTCAATAGTCAATCGACAATAGTCAATCCAAACGATCTTCAATTTTCAATTCCCCGATAAACCGGGATTTCCGCTTCGCTCCAACCGGCTTGCCCGGGTAAGGCGGGCATCAGCTATTAAATTCAAGAAACAGGTTTGCATCTTCGCCGTCAATTGCCGGCCGGTTCTTCATCCAGTTTAAAATCCGGCACCCGTCCGTTTGACCGTTAGGGGCTGAACAGCTAATGTAGGGCATAACCGGATCACCGGCAATTGATTTGTAGTACAGCATCTTGGCGCGTCTGCTGGGAAATTCTTCCAATTCCAGAAGATGAACAAAATAGATAGAGCAGTCACCTTCAAACAAATCGCTGTTTTGCCTGGAATCGATGATGCGCGTTTTAAAACCTTCAACAGCCGCCTGGCTGTCTTCAGCCTCAACAATCAGGTTGAATTCCCCGTGTCTTCTTTCCGACTCTTCTGCTTTCTGCTGATTGGTCATATGTAAAAATTTGCCAATATACAGCATCATCTATCCTTTCTTGTTTTTACCTGAATGTTACATGAAAATTAATGAGAAGTTGAAATTATTTTTAATGACCGCAGATTCAACCAGCGGCCTTTCCCATCTGACCAGAAACCATCTTAGACGCTCCAATTCGTTTTGTCCAGCGCTTTGGAGATACGCAATTTTAATCTTCGGCCAGCCTGGTTTTTCTCTTTTCCAGCCAGTCTTTAACCGCATAGCCGGTACCGAATGCCCATGGCCGCAATTTTTCAGGAGGCACCATTTTAAATTCAGCCAGTTCCTCTCCTAAAACAATCTCACCCTTTAGCTGAACGTGATATGCTAAAATTAGCTGATTCATTTCAAAAAACGAATAACAGCCGATAAAATCATCAATTTGTCCATTAAGGCCCAGTTCTTCTTTAACTTCTCTTAAAATGCCGGATTCGGGCGTCTCGTCCTTCTCAAGAAACCCGGTAACCAGGCCGTAAATCTTCTGCGGCCATTCTTTATTACGAACCAGGACCACAATGCCTTCCCGTTCCACCAAAGCCGCCACAACAGGCGTCGGGTTGTCCCAAAATACATAATCACAGGTCTCGGATGAACAGCCTAACCGGGTCCGGCCGTCTATTTCAGCCGGCTTTAAATCCCGGCCGCATTGCGGGCAATATTTCATTTTTGCTTTCCTTTTATTGGCCAGTAGAGACACAGACAAGCTAATTCCTATCAGCCGTGGATGGCGTCTTGCCTTAAATAGATTGTCTTGTCTCGTTGATACTTTACCCACTTTTACCCCGCGCAGCGGGATGACAGTTTTTGTTCGGCCAGGTTGTCCCGAGGAAGGCGAAGCCTTATCGCGGGAGCCGGCCGAGCATAAGGTCCGTGTGAGTCTGTGTGGGTCTGTGGCGTATTAAAAATTAAATGATCTCTATCCGATTCAGTCCAGAATGATGGTTTCGCCGTGTTTGAGGACCAAAAAGTCTTCTGTGGAAATCTGATTTTCCTGCAAAGCGGCAGCCAGTTTTTTAGGGGATCATCCAGCGGTTCATCGGTTAATAAAAAGGTGCCCCAGTGGATGGCCACCGATTTTTTGGATCCAACATCCTTGTGGATTTGAACCGATTCTGCGGGATTCACATGATGCTTGGCCATAAACCAGCGCGGTTCGTAGGCGCCGATCGGTATGGCCGCCAGATCGAAGGGCCCCAGTCTTTCCCCGATTTCTTTGAAATGTGCTGTATAACCGGTATCGCCGACGAAAATGAACCGAAAGGCATCGGCCTTGATCACCCAGCCGGCCCAGAGCGTTTTATTTCTGGAAAATATGCTGCGCTTGCTCCAGTGCTGGACCGGTACCGCAATAATTTCAAGATTTCCGTCCCGGTGACGGTCCCACCAACCCATTACAACCACTTTATCGACACCCCGGATCGCGAACCAGTTCTTCAACCCCAGGGGAACATAAAAACGTGTTTTTTCTCCGCCGGGTCTTTGGCGCAATTTTTTTATGGTTTGCTCATCCAGGGAATCATAATGATCATGAGAAATAACAACGATGTCGATGGGCGGCAGATCCTCAAGCGCCAGCCCCAGGGGAGCAACCCTCTCGGGGCCGGCCCACTGGACCGGTGAAACCCGTTTGGAGAAATGAGGGTCCGTCAGAATATTGTAACCCTCCATCTGCAGCAAAATGGTCGCATGCCCGATCCAGGTGACGGTGTTCATACTTCGATTTTGCTTTAGGAAGTCCGGATTGTTTTTCGCTAAAGGAAAATCATAGCTTTGCGGTCCCGGAATCTCTTTTTTTGCTCTTTCACGGCGCCATTTTAAAAAATCCCAGAAATCATGTTCCTCATACTCGGTAACATTTCTGAACCCGCTATGGGTGTGATGGGGTTTGTCCGCTGAGGGGGTCTGGGCCGCACAGTTTAAGGCCGACAGGCAGATAAAACATATCGTCATAACTCTAAACCCGTAAAATATATTGAACATAAAGATACCATTACCAATGCCTAGTGTCATGTCCCACAAAAATGTTCCAAAAGTCGTGTGGTATATTTTCGTGCAGTTGAGTTCTTTAAACAACACAATGTCTATGGTGTCAGGTGTCAGTGTTCAGGTGTCAGGCGGTTCTCGAGGACGAGGACGATATTTTATTCTCCTAATTTTACTCGTCCTCGTACTCGTACTCGGGTGTCGTCAAATAATGCCTCTGACACCTGACACCCGACACCTGACACCTAAAATAAAACCGTGTTTTGCAAATTACATAAGGGACACCATGCTAGTATGCATTTTTCACCACAGAGTTCACAGCCGAGCGCCGCAATACTTACAATATTTGGCGTCAATGTCATGTCCTTCAGCGCTGCATTCCGGGCAGGCCTGGGTGGAGATCTTTCGTTTAAACGCTTGCGCCAATTCCACCGTTACAATCCCCGTCGGAACTGCGATAAAACCATAACCGATAATCATAATCAGCGCCGAAAGCAGCTGACCCAAATTGGTCTTGGGCGATATGTCGCCATAACCGACTGTTGTCAGCGTAACAATCGACCAGTAGATGCTTTTGGGTATACTGGTGAAACCGTCTTTGGAATCTTCGATAAGATAGATCAAGGAACCGAAAATGGTTACCAGCGTCAAGACGACAAATAAAAATACGGTGATTTTGCGTCGACTGGCACGCAACGCCTGGGCAAGTAACCGGGCCTCACTCAGATATTGCATCAGTTTAAGAATTCGGAAAATTCGCAGAACCCGCAGTATCCGGATAACCAACAAATACTGGGCTCCCGGAATGATTATACTCAGATAGGTGGGTAGAATCGCTAAAAGGTCGACAACACCGAAGAAACTGGTGGCATAGGCCATTGGTCGTCCCACGCTTAATAATCGCAAAGCGTATTCGATGGTAAATAAAATCGTAAAAAACCACTCTCCGGCCAATAAAATAGGGCCGTATGAGTTTTGGATAGCACTGACGCTATCGAGCATCACCAACACAACACTCATCAATATGGCCAGAATCAATAAAACATCAAACCATTTGCCTGCCGGTGTGTCGGCTTCAAAGATGACCTCGTGAAGCTTAAGACGCCATCCGTTGCGGGCTCCCGTTTCTTTCATTGTTGTTTGACCTGATACCCTTTCTTCTTCAACAAATCGACGACGCTTTCAGGACCCACTAAATGGCCTGCTCCCACGACAAAAAGGACGTTTTTATTTTTTCGCATGGCGCCTTCAATTTCCTTAACCCAATTTTTATTTCGCTGAATCAGCAGGCGATCATAAAGGTCCGGATAATCTTTGAAACTTTTTGACAAAAGATCATGAAGTTGATCCGAGGCACCGGCTTTCCAGAACTTCACCAATCCCCCTGCCAGCTCGTCGGCAAACTCTAGTTCTTTTAACGTCTGTTTTAAAAAAGCGTTTTGATCCTGTTCAACCATTTTGCCCAGCAAGTTAATTTGAAACTCTGTTGACTCCAAAAAACGGACTTCTTTCCCAGCTGTCTTTGCTTTGTTAAAAAAATAGATATCGATGCCATATTGCGGACTAAAACCCATTTGCAGAAGTTGAACAGTTTCGATCTGAATAGCCACAAACCATGGCTTGAACCGTGAGAATGCCTCTATCGGCAGCCCGAATTCGACCAACTTCTTTTCAAGCAACTGCCGAGTGCTTCCGTCAATATTTTGCAAAAGATTCTGTCCTTCTGAGTACATTCCTAGCTCCATCATTTTGGATAGCACTGCGGGATCTTGCATCGCATCAATATCGGTTTCAAATACCAGTATCTGGCTGTCGGCATAAGCTCTTTTGATAGCAGCAGCTAATGGATAGGCATCTTGCTTTAAAAAATGAAGTGATCCCAACAGGTAAATTTTATTCGACTGGGTGTCAACAGTCCATAGACAGCTTTTGGTGGTCTGCTGAATGGCAGTTGTCTTTGCCTGCAGGCCGAATGACGTTGTAATGAAAAATGCCGGCAGAAAAAAAACAAACAAAACAATGTTCAATCTGAAATTTAGAAAGCGTCGCTTAAACATGCAGATTCCTTTCCGGCGTCGGCGCTTCCCCGACGCGCAGTTTTGTTGTTGAAACCGGTTTATTCCCATTTCTGCAATATCTCACTCACCATCTTCCCGTCAGCCTGTTTGCCGAAGTGCTTCATGATTGAACCCATCGCCTGCATTTTGTTCTTGTACTCGGAAAAATCAATATGGTCCCCGATCCAGGCAATGATCTCTTCACGATCAGCCATCTGGGGCAAATACGATTGAAGGATGTTGAGGTAGTCTGAAGATTCTTCATTTTTGATCTCCAGCACCATCCGTTCGGATTTTACCAACCCCTGGATGACGCCGACAATGTCATCATTGGTAATCTCTTCTTTGGTTTTGAGACGCGTTGTTTTTTTGCCGCTTTCCAGGGTGAGGGGCACGGTCAGTTTGGGGAATTCAGCCATAATTTGCCGGATGGCACTGCGGGCTTCGACATTCTTATTCAGCATGGACTGCTTCAGATCGGCTTTCAGTTTATCCAGTAATGATGCGGGCATATCCGGATTCCATCCGTATTTTTGGGTTTTGGTTTCCGTCATCAGTTTCTCCTCCATAATCTTGTTGATAAAAAATGATTAAAAAACGCGTACATGCGTTTTTAGTCGATAAATTTCGGGGGTAGCGGCGGGTCGGCTTCGAGCGCCTGCCCGGCCAAAATGATAACAGTGGAGGTACCATGGGCCAGGACCTTTTCGGTTTGATCGACAACCTGTGCTTCGGCATAACCGAGAGTCCTGCCGATTTTAATCTGGCGGCCTCTGGCAAGTAATTTGCCGGATACAGCCGGTGCCAGGTAGTTTAATTTCAGATCAACGGTGGTCAGGCCTGCGGCCTGATCTTCGATCCCGAAGTAAACCGACCAAAATGCGGCTGCATCGATGATGGATGCAAACACCCCGCCATGAACCATTCCGAAAGGCTGCAAATGCTTACCGGCCAGATCGATTTCAAGAGAAGAATAGCCGACGCCCACATCCATCAGCTTCATGGACAGCAACTCAAAATACGGACAGGTGTTTACGATTTCATTAATTCGCTTTATGTATTCAGGATTGGGTGTTTTCATATTCATGTGATTCGTTCATAAATAAAAAAGTTGTAGGGTTCAACTCCCGCAGCCATAATCGATTCTGATTGTCTCACCCGAAATTCAGTCAACGAAATATCGGGAAAATAGGTATCTCCGGGTATTTCCCTGGGAATCACCGTTAAGTAAATGCGATCAGCCAGTGGCAGCGCTTCGTGATACAATTGCCCGCCGCCACAGACAAATGCTTCGTCTTCATCTTCCGGACAACATTTAATGGCGCTCGGCAGATCATGGACCACAATACAGCCGTCTGCTCGGTAATCCGTTTGACGCGTAACGATGATATTGGTTCTGCCGCGAAGGGGTTGATCGAGAGATTCAAAGGTTTTTCTTCCCATAATCACGGCATGGCCCAGCGTAATTTTTTTAAAAATCTTCTGTTCCCCGGGGATTTTCCATGGGATCTCCCCGTGCCGTCCGATGACACGATTTTTCGCCATCGCCGCAATTAACGAAATCCGCATTAACCCAATACCTCTCCTTAACATTTTAAAAACACACTATCTCCAGAATAATATTTGGCTTGGAAGCACGCAAATCCAATTCAAAATAGGTTGGATTATCAAGGGGATTATATCGATAAGGTTTTATGGATCGAAAACCCAGCGAAAGATAAAGTGACTTCGCTTCTGTCATAGTTTCGATAGTGTCAAGACGCATGCGTTCAGAGCCTCGTGTGCGTGCCTCGTCAATGATGGCCTCTGCCAGGGCCCGCCCAATTTTTTGACCGCGGTTGCTCGGAAGCACATAAAGCCGCTTCATCTCGCAAATCCTGTTGCTCAGAGGGCGCAGTGCCACACAACCGACGTATTCTTCCGCACTTTGCGCCAAAAGAATACAGCCCTGTGGCGGTGCGTAGTCTCCGGGAAGTGCCGCCAGTTCTTGACTGAAGCCCTGAAACTCAAGGTCAAAACCAAGAGAATCTGCGTATTGCTCTAAAAGTTCACGCACCTGCTTATAATGGTCCTGGTTTTGAGCGCGAATCATTCGCGTTATGGTTTGCTCGTTGCTGGTGCTCAAAATTCTTTTTATGGTCTGATGACGATATTTACGCACGCTCAAAATGCCCACTTAAGCAAGTGATCTAAAGTGACTAAAATTAAGGACTCCTGCCATTTTAATAAAAGATGGAGCGCAGCGACGCCATAACTTTAGGCACTTTAGCTCAATTTAGACATTTTAGGCATTTATTCATGATAACCCCAAACGTAATTTTTGGCTTGGAACCTGCTTCTAACCGGAAAGAACCCTAAACAAATTCAAATAATCCTCTTTTGTCATGGGTCGCGGATTATCGATATTGCTTCCGTTTTTAAACGAGTTGACCGCCAGTTCTTCCAGGTCATTTTCTTGAACTCCCAGGGAATTGAACCCGGGGAGATGAACATCGGAAGCCAGTTTTTGTACAGCCTTGGCTGCGCCAACGCCGTATTCTATTTTGGTCGGTAGTTCAAAACTAAAACTGTTGAGAAGGTTCATCGGCTCCACTTCCTTTTCGCGTCCGAATTTTTCCAATCGTTTTGTCTTAATTTAATTTGATTTTCAGTGAGGTGTTATTTTATAAGCCAAAATGCTATATATGGCAATAAGGTCGGAAATTTAAATTGCCTGGAATACCACACAGGAGTGAGCAGGGTGACTCAGATTCAAAAAAGCGCACAAACTTCAACCGCTGATGAGACTTCAAAAGAGAGGATCGTGCGTAAGGTCACCTGGATCGGGCTTTTCGTCAATTTGGTTCTTGCCGCCATTAAATTCGCGGCCGGCATTTTTGGAAGAAGTCAAGCCCTGGTCGCAGATGCGATCCACAGCCTTACCGATCTGACAACAGATATTGCGGTGATTGCAGGGTCACATTACTGGTCCCGTCCACCGGATGAAAATCATCCATATGGTCATCGGCGTTTAGAAACCCTGGTGACGGTTTTTATCGGTGTCATGTTGATAGCAGCAGGCATCGGGATCGGATGGAAAGCCATTTCAACGCTGCAGGAAAAACAGGCTACAACTCCGGGTTGGATTGCAGTTCTTGCGGCGTTGGTTTCGATTGTGTGCAAAGAAAGTATTTACCGCTGGACAGCCATCACCGGTCGACGAGTGAAAAGTGCTGCCTTGGCCGCCAACGCATGGCACCATCGCACGGATGCCTTAAGTTCGCTGCCGGTCTTAATCGCGGTTGCCGGTGCCAGGCTTTTTCCATCCTGGTCGTTCCTGGATCGCGTCGGAGCCGTAGTCGTTTCTATCTTCATCTTACACGCCTCAATGAAAATCATCTGGCCCGGGATCAGCGAACTGATTGACGTCGGCGCACCAACAGAGACCCGCAAAAAGATTCGGGACCTCGCGCTCAAAAACGAAGGTGTTCTGCAGGTTCATGATATTCGAACAAGGTATATCAGTTCCAGCATTCAGGTGGATCTGCATATCGTTGTTGAGGGATTATTAACCGTACGGGAAGGCCACGATATCGCCGATGACGTCAAAGCACGCATCATTGATGCAATTCCGGAGGTTTTGGATGTGGTTGTGCATGTGGATCCCCCGGAAAGAGCCCTCCGCGAAGCTGATTTAGAATTCGGCAAATTCCTTAAATGATTTTCTAGTTGAAAATAGACCAATATCGTAATATTCTTAATATGTTATATTTTGGAATCAAAGACCCGGTCTGAAAAAAAATAACCGAAATTATACAGCCAATCTAAAATGCCCGTTTATGAATATACGGCACTGGATGCCAATGGAAAGACGACCTCCGGTATTATCGATGCCGACGGTGCGCGTGCCGCGCGCCAGAAATTGCGTGCAACCGGTATCTTCCCGGTCGCCATCAAAGAATCCCAGGAGGCGCCGGTAAAAAAAGCGCCCCGAATCGTCGATCTGTCCCGCTATCTGTCCCGCTATCTGACCCGCGTCAAACCCGCCGAAATCGCGATAATGACCCGACAATTGTCAACATTGATTACCGCCGGTTTCCCGCTGGTCTCTGCAATCGATGCATTGGTGCCCCAAACCAAATCCCATCGCCTTAAAACGATATTGGCCCAGGTTAAAGATGCCATTGTTGAAGGCCAAAGTTTTGCGCAGGCATTATCGCAATATCCGGGAATTTTCTCACCCCTGTTTATTAACATGGTCCGCGCCGGGGAGACTTCCGGTACACTCGAAATTGTTCTAGAGCGCCTGGCAGACATTACCGAAAAGGCGCAGGATTTATCTAATCGAATTCAGACCGCCCTGGCGTATCCTGTGTTCATGTGTGTCATCGGTACCCTGGTATTGTTTGTGCTTTTAACCTACATTGTTCCGAGTATCACCGCTATTTTTATGGATATGGACCAGGTTTTGCCGACACCGACGCGATTGCTCATCTTTTTAAGTAGCTTTTTCAAATCGTTTTGGTGGGTTATCCTTATGATCATTATTGGCGCCGGCATCACCCTGCATCGAGTGAAGAAAACCGAAAACGGCCGTTATGTTTACGATAAAACCATACTTTCTTTGCCGATCTTTGGGGTTTTAGCTAAAAAACTGGCCGTCGCCCGTTTTACCCGAACACTGGGTTCTCTGCTCGAGAACGGGGTTTCCATGTTAATTGCGCTTGATATCGTCAAAAATATTGCCGGCAATGTGCTGATCGCCAGTGCAGTTCAAAGAGCGGCCCAGGAGGTCAGCAAGGGACAGGCTTTATGGGCGGCATTGAACGAAGGCCAAGTCTTTCCACAACTGACCATTCAAATGATTCAGGTGGGAGAACAAAGTGGTGAACTGGAAAGCATGCTCAATAAGATTGCCGATATTTTTGAAAAAGAGGCCGAAAACAGTATTATGAGGCTGACGTCTTTTCTGGAACCGGTCATGATACTGGTAATGGGCTGCGTGGTCGGGTTTATCGTGCTTTCAATTTGCCTCCCCATCTTTGAAATGAATCAGCTGATCCGCTAGCATCTTTCCGAGTACCGCAATTCAGCGGATCCATCCGATCCATGAAAAACTAGTGCTCAAGATTTCCTCTATCGCAGATTTACCCAAATTATGTCCTATTTGTAAGGCATTATTCGATGTTAAGGTGTATTTGGCGGGTGCGACGGCGGCGTTTGAGTTTGATGGTGACTTCGCCCCCTTCTGCTATCTTTTGGAAAGAAAGTCGGCCGCCTGGGCCGGGTCTGTAATTGATTCATCGTTTACACCCACGATCACGTCCCTGCTGCGCAGCCCCATTTTACGGAGTACGCTGTCACGCGGTATATTACCGAGCCTGAATCCGGACGGTTGATCGCCTTGCATGTAAGGAGTTAGACGCATCTGTTGCATCATCGCGTCAATATCGGCAAGGGAAGATTCGACCTCATCTCGTTTTAGGCTGATGGAACTGGTCCTGGCACTTGAACGCGGGCTGCTAGGCGTCTGTTGCTTAGAAGATGAACTGCTGCCAACGCGTCGCGTTGGCGAAGAAGCTGTTGATCGTTTGCCGGACTCTTTGATCTTGACGGTCAGCAACTCATCCCCGTTGGCGGTGGTAATGACCACGTTATTGCGCAGAATTTTTTTGATGCGGACCTTCCCGGCTTTGTCTCCTTCACGATAGGCCTCCTGTTTGCGGATGCTGCGATTGTCAATGATGGCACGACTCATCATCGGATCATCCGCCACCACCGTGCCCACCAGCTCGAGGCCCAGGTCTTTTTTCGCCAAAGCAATTTTATGGAGAGAAATTTTTTTCTCCGAATCGGAATCTTTTGGTTTGGTGATGTTAAACAGGTTGCGCTGCCAGATTTGGCGGTAGCCGTCAAGGGGCCGTTCGGAGGCGTCCGTTTTTGCGCCGATGCCAACTGTAGCAGCGTCTTCGGTTGTCACGGCTTCCGTTTCGACCCGGGTGTATTGGATCGCCTGAACGGCATGAAATCCCAGATAACCGATTAGAGCAAATAGCAAAAGATAGATCGGATAGAAAACCCAGTGGCCCCTTTTTTTGACAGGTTTTATCGGCACTCTTTTTACCGGCGGGGCTTCAGCCGGAATTGGCGCCTCTGCCGCAGGTTCCGGGACCGGCTCCAGTGCTTCGGTCAGAAGTGGTTCTTCAACCAACGGTGGGGTCGGGATCACCACCGCAGGTTCTGGAACCGGTTCCGGCGTTTCCGCTTCCGGCGGCATTTTGACTATGGGTGGTAGCGGAACTTCCAGAGCTTGCTGCTTTTCAAGTTTCAAAAGCCTCTTTTTACGCGTTCCAAGGCCGTTATGCTTCAGGATGGTGTACACGGCTGAAGCCGAGACAAAGATCTCTTCCTGTTGCAACAAAGGGGCGAGGCGCCGGGCGCCGTAGTCGGGGTTTTGCAATGACAGATCGACAACCCGGTCTTCAACCTCGGGTGGAATCTTTTGAGGAAACTTCTTTGGAAAAAGTACCGGCTCTGCAGTTGTTTTTTGAATTTTCGCCAGCCGCTTGGCACGGGACTGCAGCCCGTGGCGCTTCAGAACAGCATAAACCGTCGATGCGGGAATTCCGATTTTTTCCTTTTTCAACAACGGAAGCAGCCGCCGGGCACCGAAATCGGGGTTTTGCAAGGATATTTCGACGATGCGTCCGGCAATCTCATCGCTGATCTTGGTTGAAGGTTTCCTTGGGGCCGATTTGGGCTTGCGGATCTTTTTAGATCGTTCCTCAAGTTTCGCCAGCCGCTTTTTACGGGTTTGAATCCCGTTGCGCTTCAGGATGGTATAAACCGTGGATGACGAGACATCGACCTTTTTCTGCTTGAGCAGAGATACGAGTCGCCGGGCGCCTAATTCAGGGTTTTTCAGCGACAGCCGGACGATGCGTTCGACAACTTTATCCGGGATCCTGGCGGAAGGTTTCTTTGGTGTCGACTTTGGCTTCCGGGCCTGTTTTTTGAGCTTTGCCAGCCGCTTTGCGCGAGTTTGAAGGCCATGACGACGTAAAATGCTGTAAATACTGGATGCAGAAATATGAACTTTCTTCAACTTCAGCAAGGGTAAAAGGCGCCGCGCACCATAGTCCGGATTCTGAAGCGAAAGGTCAATAATTTTCTGCTCCACAGCATTTGGTAATTTTGAAGCTGTCCGCTTTAAAGTTTGTGCTCGGCCCATTGTCGGATTCATACGTTTTTGGCCAGCAGGCTCCTGTGTATAGAAAAAGCTTACTTCCCAGGCTGCCTTGTGTTGAGATTTGCACACTAAGCAATTTATGAAATATACTCTATTTTAGGGGTTTATACCCCGGTTGTCAAAATAGAAAAAATACAATTTTATAATAAATGGACAGAATAAATTGAAAGTTTTCAAAATGGTTGATCAAATGAACGAATTGTGCCAAAGCGGCTATGCGGGCAACGCGAGGGCCGGCGACCATTCCAGTATCTGAAATGTTTGCCTGTATTTGTTAAAAATTGCCTTGGGCAAGTTTAATTGGGTTTCATAATCCAGCTTAATTTGGGTGAGAACGGCACCAATCATATCCGTATTTCTTAAGTTCGTACCATAAAGATCCGCTTCAATTAACTTAGCACCTTTGAGGTTGGCGCCTTCAAAGTTGGCGAATCGAAGGTTGGCGCCTGTCAAATTGCAACCTTCTAAATTCGCCCATCGAAGGTTTGCCCCTTGAAGATCGGCCTGTTTGAGATTGGCCCCGTCAAGGCTTGCCCATTCAAGGATCGCATCAGCCATTTTGGTGTCTTGAAGATTGGCCTCATATAGATCGGCCTCAGCCAGGTCGGCTTCCCGCAGGTCGGCTCCCTGAAGATTCACCCGTGACAGCGGAACACCATAAAGATCGGCCCCAACAAGCCTTGCGTAAATCAGCAGGGCCCTTTCCCCGCTTTTTCCTTTGGAATCCAACCAGCGCCTGTGGTCATCTAAAATCTTTTTGAGTTTGTCTGGATTTATAACACCCTTATGCGCTGCGCGAATTTTTGCTCGGGAAAGTTCTTCTTGCTCAATTCCAATGGGCTGCACATTGATTTTATCTTTTAGCCGCTTAAAGATCTTAAACGTCACGACCCGCCGAGGGGGCAGCATCATGAACTTGCCGGTAAAGGGGCTGCGCCATGGGCGCGCTTTCCTTTCTTTGATATCGAATTTACCGAAATGGCCTATTTTAATGTTCCCGCCGGATTCAAGGGTGCTTTTGACGATTTCGATAAGGCTATTTACGGAGTGGCGGGATTTCTTCTTGGTGAATCCCGTCCGTTCAGACACGGCCCCAATAATATCGGCTTTTGTGAGGGTCATGACGCCAATAATTTTTGTGGTTTACGGCAAGAATGGTTTGCAGATGCTCGTGCGGGTAAGAAACCCCCTGGCTATTTTTATATAGTAAACTCGCCTTCAGCAATCAACAATTTTTTTTATGCCATGCAGATCAAACTCAGACCGCTTACCGAACTTGACACCGTGCGGCTTGCGCATGCTCTCAAAGCGGTGATATTTTTGTTCGAATTATCAGTGTTTTGAACCGCTATTAGAGATATAAAGCTAATGATTCCAAAATATTATTTACAATGCTGCGACATTCATTTATCTTAAGCAGCGTGCTAAAATAATTATTTCCGGTCTCAAAACACGTCTTAAGATAATTGGATGACAGGCGTTTTGAAACCTGATATTCTATTGTTGAATAATTGTTTTATGTGTTTTAGGATTTTAGGCACCCCTCAATTGCCGGCGGTCGATGAGTCCGTTTAAGCGACCCATTCGAATCAATTAAAATTGTAAAGGAGCAAAAAAATATGCTTCAAAGAATGAAACATGACAACCGCGGATTTACGCTAATAGAATTAATGGTTGTTGTGATCATACTCGGCATCCTGGCGCTTTACATCGGTCCCAAAATTATGGGAGAGCCGGAAAAAGCAAAGCGCGTAAAGGCCAAAATGGATATCGCCAGCTTTGAGACCGCTTTAAAAATGTACAAGCTTGACACCGGCGTGTACCCGTCAACTGAACAGGGGCTTGGGGCGTTGATTGAAAAACCCGAAACCGGGATGATACCGAAAAAATGGCGTGAAGGCGGATATCTTGAAAAGCGCAAGGTGCCGAAAGATCCCTGGGGAAACGAATTTGTATATATTTCACCGGGTGTACAGGGCGACTTTGATTTAATTTCCTATGGGAAAGATGGCGTACCCGGCGGTGAAGGGGCGGATGATCAGGATATTAATAACTGGGAAGTCGAGTAGTTTGCCGTCAGAAGCGGCCCTTTTGCGCAATCTCTGTGTCAATCTGCAGAATTGTATTGTGCGGCGTACTAAAAGTACGCCTCCGCCCAATTCCTTGATTTCCTTGACCTTGCACAAAATTGCTCGATTCTGACAGCAAACTCAATTTAAATTTGCATATCAAAAAAATCTCTCATTTAAGAATCGAAAACTCAATATTTTTTAAAAACGAATCGCTGCCGAACAAGCGCTTACAATTTTAGCATAATGCTTTCTAAGGTCCTAAAAAAAGAATTGAATCTGCGCTACGCACAACGCACTACGGACCACAAACAAAGCCATGGTTTTACGCTGCTGGAGCTGATTGTGGTCATTTCGTTGATGGGTATCATGCTGGTTTTTACCGTGCCCCGTTTCCATGAAACCTTATTTTTGGATAAAACCAAAACAGGTTCGCGATGGATTATCGGTAAAATTCGGGCATTAAAAGAAGCGGCGATCCGTAACCAGAAGCAATATACGCTGCATATCGATCTGGATACGGAACGGTTCTGGGAAACCGATGCTTCCATGTCGGCTGAAGCTCTTGAAAACGCTGCATTGAATGCCGATTCCCTTCCGAGCGGTCTAAAAATCGCCGATATTGAATACCCCATTGGCGGTAAAATACATTCGGGCCGGACTCATATTACATTTTATAAAAACGGCTACTCGGACAAGGCCCTGATTCACCTGCAAGACGGGGAAAAATATGTATCCTATCTGATAGAGCCTTTTCTATATGAAGTGACCCGCTACGAGATGTACGCCAGTTTTGAAAACTGAAACCGATATCATCGTTATAGTCACTAGCCCATTTCGACTTTGCCCGGAATCTCACGCACAAAAATTTCTCCCTATATTAAAAAAAACTGTATATTTGGTGTCAAATTTTGTATAATGGTATAAATTCTAACTGTATAAAAAAGTGCACATCCGATGGCTCAATTTGAACATCGATATCTCAAGGACCCACCCGGGTTTTCACGAACCGCATTCGGTTTCACGCTGCTTGAAGTTATGATTGCCCTGGCCGTTATGTCAATCGTACTGGTGAGCGTATACCGAATGCATTCCCAGAGTTTGACCATGAACACCGCAGCCCGGTTCTATACTCTGGCTCCCCTGTTGGCTCAAAACAAGATGGCTGAACTGGAAACCCTTTCATCAGGCGGTTTCCCGGACGACTCAGGCGACTTCGGCGAACAATACCCGGGCTATAGCTGGCGGGCTTCATTAGCCGATGTATCCTCTGAGGTGCTGGGAGAAGTCGCCGATGATTTAAAGCGAATTGGTGTCACCGTATCGCTTAATGAAAATCACTTTGTCTACAGCCTGAGAACATATAGATTCCAGAGAGAATAGGCAAAAGCCGAAGAACAGAGGACAGATGTCAGAGAACAGAAGACAGAAACCAGCGACCAGAAGCCAGCCTGCGACGAGCTCCCCTCGGCATGCTCGGGGCCTGAGCTTGTCGAAGGCAGTCGAGTCGAAACCAGAAGCCAGTCGCCAGTCGGCGGCGGCGGGCTTTACCCTGATGGAAATCCTGGTGGCGACCGCGATACTGGCAATCGTGGTAACGACTGTTTTGGCATCATTTAATGCCGTATTTTCAACCACAGAGGTGTTAGACGACAGTGCAAATATATATGAAATGGCGAAAAACTGCCTGAAACGCATGGCGCTTGACCTGGAGTCGATCCACGTTACCCAGCGACCGATTTATAAGCCGCCTGAACTCGATCAATCGCCGGATCCGTATCGGTTTGTTGCCAGCGTCCAGGATACCGGTGGCACGGGATTTGCAAAAAATTTAAGGTTCGCCAGCCGGGCCCACGTTGGTTTTGAGAAAAGTTCCAGAGAAGGAATTGCTGAAATCATATATTACGTTCAGGCCAGAGATGACGGGCATCTGACGCTGAAACGCGCAGATAACCTTTACCCGTATCCTGTCTTTGAAGAAAGAGGCAGCGATCCGGTATTGTGTAAGTACGTCAAATCCTTGTCGTTTAAATTTTATGACAAAGACGGGATCGAGTTCGATGTCTGGGATTCGGATTCGGATGAATTCGGCTTTGCGACACCGAAAGCGATTGGCATAAAACTGGAATTGGCAAACAGAGCGGCATCGCAGACCTTTGAAACCATGGTGTCTTTGCCAATCTCCCGTGACCCAACCGAGTAAGAAATGGTGAAAATGGCCAAAACGATCGGTAATAATCGCGGCATTGCCCTTTTGCTGGTCATTTCCGTGACGACCATTCTTATCGCTACGGCTCTGGAATACAATCGCCGGGCACGCTTTGCGATTATTTCGACAGCCGCTGCACGGGATCGCCTGACCCTGTCGCAAATGACAGCTTCCGGCATTCATGCCGCCATGGCGCTGCTGGCAAAAGATCGAGCAGAGTCAAATATCGATTCCTTACAGGAGGACTGGGCCAATCCAGACAAAATAAATGAATTGCTGAGCGAAATCCCTTTTGATGATGGAACCCTTGCGGTCACCATCAGCGACGAAATGGGCCGCATTCAGGTAAACGCCCTGGTAACATTTCCCGACAGCCGGAATTTCAACGATTCCCAGCGCCAGCTTCTGGAGCGATATTTAAACTATTTCAGGGATGCAAGTGAAGAAACACCGGAAGACAGCCAGCCACCGGCAATTATCAATTCACTGAAAGACTGGCTTGATTCCGACGATGATGAAGCCATTACCGGATTAAGCGGTGCCGAATCCGCATATTATCAGGATTTGAGCCCCTCTTACAGCAGTCGCAACGGTCCGATAGCGGACATCAATGATCTATTGCTGGTCAAGGGCATCACTGCCGAATTATTTTACGGCAGCACGCAAAAGCCCGGAATCGCAGGCTCATTGACCGTATACGGCATGACACCGGGGGCCGGCACTTCGTTTACCTTTCCTGGAAAGATAAACATCAACACCGCTGAGCTTCCGGTACTGGTCGCGATGCTGCCGTCTGAAAACGCGGACCTGGCCCAGGCCTTTTTCGATTTGCGCCAGGAAGCCGCCACTGAAAAAGATGCCCCTGACTTATCAGATCCGACGTGGTATAAAGACATCGCCGGATTTGGCGGAATGAATCTGGATACAAAACTGATTACCACTGCCAGTGACATTTTTAGGATTACATCAGAAGCAAAAGTGAACGATTCCGTGTTGACCGCCAGCGCGGTGGTCCAGCGCTTAAAAAGTGCAAAAACCGGCAAATGGTCCTGTAAGGTCCTAAGCTGGCAAACCGAGTAGAGAGATCCAGAACCAACGTAAATTGACATAAAATTAATCACGAAAACACGAAATAGGGAAAGCACGAAAATAATAAATTTCGTGTCTTCGAATTTTCGTGCTTTCGTGGTAAAAATTTTTCAATATCTCATCTAACAGAGTTAGCGTAAGAAATAAAAGCGTCATGAGCAGAAAAGTCCTCGGCATTGATATCCGAAATCACACGGTAACGGCAGTGCTTTTAAACAGCAGCCTGCGGGAACACCGCGTGGATGATTTTATTCACTTGCCCTTTTCCGGTCCCGATGACCCGGAAAGAAGCCTGTCTGCTGCTCTGGAAACCCTGACTGAAAAAATGGATTTAAGCGGCAGTGACTATGCCGTTTCCATTCCTGCCAATCAATTTATCTTCCGGAACCTGCAGATCCCATTTAGCAATTCCAAAAAGATCCGTATGGTTCTGCCCTTTGAACTTGAACCCACCCTGCCCTATGCGGTAGAAGACCTGGTTATTGATTTTCACCCCTTAAATGGTGCCCCAGCCGGTGAGCAGACCGAACTCATCGCTGCGGCGATTGAAAAAAACCAGTTGTCGCCCTACATTGAGGCCCTGGCGTCGATTAAAGTCGACCCGGAAAAACTCACGCTCGGTGGTTTACCCACTGCCCTGTGTTTGGCCAATCAAGCAGATTCGGAAGAAGATCAGCTTTTTATCGAAATTGATGATACTTACGCCACCCTTTTTGTCCTGGCGGGCGGCCGTCTGCAGCTGATACGATCGTTTCCATTGCCGCCAACCGGCCCCTCTAAAGCACCACAGCTCTGTGCTCAAATCCAGCAAACACTGGCGGCCTTCCAGGAATCGTCAGGGTTGAATTTCCAGCCGGTTGAATTTGTTGTCAGCGGGATCGGGCTGAATGAAGCCGAAATGGCCGCAACCTTGTCCGGGATATTGGACATACCGACCAAGGCTGCCTCAATTGCAGACCACCTGGGCATCCCGGTGGAGAGTGATACGCAAAGTCCGTGGGTCCCGGCCCGGATGGACAATGCCCTGGCGCTTGCGTTGATGGAGGTCGAGGGTTACGCTGGCCTTAATTTCCACAAAGGCCAATTTGCCGCCCAGAAATTTTTAACCAGGCACAAACGCCCGCTGATAAAAGCCGGCATCCTGGCAGCCGCCGTATTGGTGTTGTTGTTTTTTAACCTGATGATGGAAGCCTATACGTTAAACAAACGCCTCGGCAGTATCAACAGCCAGATGACTCAGGTTTTTAAGGCGACATTTCCGGAGGTCAAGACGATTCGTTATCCCTATCAGGAGATGCTGGCCAAAATGCGACAGGCTAAAAAAAATGCGGCCTTTGAGGCTGAAGCCGGCCCCCACATCCGCAGGATTGATATTTTAAACAGCATCAGCGAACAAATCCCTGAAAGTATCACGGTTAACCTTAACCGGTTGGTCATTCAGCCGGATAATGTGCTAATCTCCGGCACGACGGACACATACGACTCGGTGGACGGTATTAAAAGTCGTCTGGAACAAATCCAGCATTTTAAAAAGGTCACCATTGGCTCGGCTAACATTGATCGCTCGGGCAATGAAGTTCGCTTCATGTTGAAGGTGGAATTATAAAACGTTTGCAAAGACGATATATATGGAATTCATCAAAAGATATTTAAACCTAAAAAAGCTCAATCGGCGTGAAAAATATATTATATACGGAGCCGGCTGTCTACTGGGATTACTGATCATCGTCCAGTTTGGCATCACGCCTTTTTTTGAAAATAAAAACCAGATGCAGCGAAGCCTGCAGACCAAAAAAGGTGAGCTTGAAGAAATGCATCGCCTTCAGGACGAATATAAAGCCCTGAAAGCAAAATTGCAGCTGTCAGAAATCAGTCTCGGCAATAGAGAAAAAGGGTTTACGCTTTTTTCGTTTATGGATCAACTCGCCGGTCAGGCCGGAATCAAGGACCGCATCAGTTATATGAAGCCGTCAAATACAGTCCAGAAAAACAGCAACTATAGGATTTCACGGGTTGAAATGAAATTGGACGCCATCACGCTGGAGCAGCTCACCACCTATCTATACAGTATAGAAACATCAAAAAACATGGTCATGGTGAAAAAGCTTTCGGTCTCAAAAAAAGAAAAAAACGAGGGCCTCATTAACGTGGTCTTGCAGGTTGAGACCGTTGAGGCCTAAGATCGCCCCGATTAGGAATTATTATAAGCTATCTCAAACAAAGAGGTGACTAAAGTGAACTAAAGTTTGAAGTGACTAAAGTTAAGGTGTCGCTACGCTCCATCTTTCTTATTTTAAATATGATCGTTCGACCCTGAGGCTCTCGACGGGTAGAATTCCTCAATTTTAGGCACTTTAGATCACTTCCAACTTTAGCGCACCCGCTTTAAAACATTTTTGAGATAAATTTTAATTATGGATTAATTATAAAAGAGAATGCAAGTTCTTAAATCTCGGATCTCATGGGCGATATACATCATTTGCGCGGCCCTGTTCTTTTTTTATACCCTTTTTCCGTCCGACACGGTAAAAGAATACCTGGCAGATCAGATCCGCCAGGTGCACCCGGGCCTTACGGTGGAAATCGGTCGGGTAAAACCGGGTTTTCCACCGGGTTTAAAGCTGTATGACGTTCGGGTATACCATCTCGGCCAGACCCTGGCCGATCTGGAAAATTTAAAAATATCTCCGGATATTTTATCATTATTTCTGGCGACAACCCATCTGTCGTTTAAGGGCAACGGTTATGGCGGTACTTTAAAAGGCCGGGTGGACATCAATAAAAATTCTGCGAACAGAGAGATGATGATAAGTGCAGATCTATCCGGAATACAGGTGAAACAGCTGGAAGCATTAAGCGCCATAACGACACACAAAATTTCCGGCAATTTGGGCGGTACATTGACATTTAAAACAAAAGTGCCCCATCAGGGATTAAGTGGGAATCTGATTCTGACAGACGGGCAAATTGAATTTTCACCCGCGGTACTGAATCAAAATTTGCTGTCCTTTAACACCATCGAAGCTGAATTGATGCTCAATAACCGTTCTTTGACCATTAACCGCTGTCAGCTCGAAGGCAATCAACTGGATGCCGATGTTTCGGGATCGATTAAGTTTAGCGGCCGTTCAGCAAGAAAAATTTTGGACCTGTCCGGAACGGTAAGGCCGCATGCGGCATTGCTGGCCAAACTGGGCAAGAATATCACGCAACTGCTCGCAGGCAGCAATTTGGAAAATCAGGGCTTGCCATTTAAGATAACAGGCACCATGGATTCACCCGATTACTCATTTAATTAGCCAATGGTCCGGGCTTTGGATTAAATCAATGATGATGACGGCTAAAAAATATTTTATGATTGCCAATGTACTGCTGATTACCGCAGGTGTCTATCTTGGCGTCAGCGCCGTTTATACCATCAGCAAGGCCTGGCTGAGCCCCGTTGAAATGCCGCAGCAGGTCCATCCGGGCAAGGTGGCCCTTAAACAACAAGACGATCATCCACCGCTGTCGCGCTATGGTGCCATCGCAAAACGAAATTTATTCAACACGAACTCGGATCTCGAGGTTCCGACACAGGCGATTAATGTCGATGACCTGAAAGAAACCGATTTAAATTTAAAGTTATGGGGAACGGTAACGGGCAAGGGTCGCAGGGCTTATGCCGTTATCGAAGACACCAAAACCCGAAAGCAGAATCTATATCGCATCGGGGATACCATCCAGGATGCAACTTTAAAATTGATATTAAGGCAAAAAGTCGTTTTCAGTGTAAAGGATCGCGATGAAGTATTGGGAATGCAGGAGGCTGGAACCGCAAAAAGAAGCGGGCCCAGTCCGCGGGTTGCTAGAAAAGGGGCCTCACCGCCCAAATTGCCGGTATCCCCCAATCCACGTCAACTCACGTTGAAAAGCGATCAGATTCAAAATGCGCTGGAAAATCTCGATCAACTCATGGAGCAGGCCCGGATCCGGCCGCATATCGAAGAAGGCAGACCCGCCGGGATTTCCATCACGGGGATCAAGCCCAACACCGTGTTCAGAAAAATGCGGCTGCGAAATGGAGATATTATTACCGGCATCAACGGCACCCCTATCGAATCGGTGGATGATGCGATGCAACTTTTTGGCGACCTGTCATCGGCTTCCGAAGTACAACTGGAGATAAAGCGCCGCGGCCGAAAACGGGTCCTGAATTATAAAATTGAATAGAATAAATGGTTGGAAAAAATGAAAGCAAATTTTAAATGGTGTCTGATACCGGTTATCGCGGCTTTAGCGATAACTTTAGCAATTCACCCGTTTCCTGGCAGAATCCAGCCTGGCGCAGGCGCTCAAATCGGCGCCCGAAAAACCTGAGCACCCGGATCAGTTTGTATCCATTGATTTCAACAATGTGGATATCAATGTTTTTATCAAGTTTATGAGCGAGCTGACCGCAACCAATTTTATAGTCGATCAACGGGTGAAAGGCAAAGTGACGATTATATCACCCTCAAAGATATCGCTCAAAGAGGCCTACAAAGTATTTGAGTCAGTCCTGGAAGTTCACGGTTACACCACGGTGCAATCCGGGGAGATCGTTAAAATTGTCCCTTCACCGGATGCGCGCTCAAAAAGCATTGAAACCCGCCTGCGTGAAGAAGCGAGCGATCCGGAAGATAAAGTCGTCACCCAGCTGGTACCTTTAAAATACGCCAATCCGGTTGATATCAAACGGCTGTTTACCCCCATGATTTCGAAAAGCAGTGTCATTTTAGCCTACCAGCCAACCAATATGATGATTATCACTGATGTGTATTCAAATATCCGACGTTTATTCAAGATCCTAAATAAAATCGATGTGCCCGGCATCGGCCAGGAAATTTCGGTAATACCGATCGAATATGCGGATTCTACCAAAATGGTGAGCCTGTTAAGCACGGTTTTTAAGCCCACAAGAAAGCCGGTTAAAGGTGCCCCGGCAAAAGCAGTCACCATGGTGGCCGACGAGCGCACCAACGTCATTGTCCTGCTGGCAAATGAAGTGGACACCCTGCGAATCAAGCAACTGATTGCCATGCTTGACAAGGAAACTCCCCGGGGCAAGGGAAAAATTCATGTCTACTATTGTAAGAACGCAGTGGCCGAAGAGCTGGCCAAAGTGCTGCAGGAAGTGCCCGCCCAGCAGGTGGGTGCCCCCAAAGGCAAAGGCGGTGCTCCGGTGATCTCCGGCAAAGTTAGAATCTCCGCCGACAAAGCCACCAACAGTCTCATCATTATGGCCGATCAGGAAGATTACATCGTCCTGCAAGAGGTCATCAAAAAACTGGATATCCCGCGCTCCATGGTTTTTATCGAAGCGTTGATCATGGAGGTGGACCTGGACACCAGTCTGGAGATCGGTATCGACTGGCAGGCGTTTGGGGAGGTACGAGATGCAAACGTAGGTGCATCTTTTGCCGATAACATCCAGCCGGATATCGATGCGGGCAGCGGAGTTCTCAGAAATCCGTTTGCCGGGGGGTTTGCGGCTGGATTGATCAGCGGCACGACCGAAATCGCCGGAATAACGGTTTCAAACATCTCCGCTATCATAAGGGCCGTTAAAACCGATGATGAATTTCGCATTTTATCCACACCCCAGGTATTAACCACCGATAACGAGGAAGCCCGGATTACAGTGGGTGAAAACCGGCCCTATCAGACCCGATCCACCACCGATCCTTCGGGAGGAACATTTGAGTCCTTTGAATACCGGGATGTCGGTAAAATTTTAAAAATCACCCCGCACGTGACCGAAGGCCGCCTGATACGCATGAAAATTTCCCTGGAGGTCACCAACATCGATCTGGCCTCGACCCTGACCACCTCATCCACCCTTCCGGTAACCCAGAAGCGAACGGTGGATACCACCGTTATCGTCAAAGATGGCCAAACGGTGGTGATCGGCGGTCTGATTGATGACTCCAGCACGCGCAATGACACCAAAGTTCCCGTTCTGGGCGACATTCCCGTATTGGGGTGGCTGTTTCGCAAACGAACCGAAACCAACGAAAAAACCAATCTCTATATTTTCCTGACCCCGCGCGTCATCAAAAGCCCGGCGGAAGCCTATGAAATTTTTAAAGACAAGACGACAGGGCAGACGGGCACCGTCGAAGAAGGCGCAATAAAACTATATGAACAAAATGCACCGCTACAGAAATAAACCGATATCCATTATCCATTATCCATTATGATTCATCGTTTGGCAGACATATTGAAGGACAAATTCGGTCTCGATGAAGACCATCTGGCCGAAGCCCAACAGGTGCGCACCGAAACCGGGAACTCTATCGGTCAAATTCTAATTGATCAAAAAAATCTATCTGAAGTCCAGCTGTTGGAGGCATTGAGCATTCAATATGGAATGCCCTTTTGGTCCAAACTGCCGTTTGAGAACACCGAATCGGATTTCACCGATAAAGTCTCCATTCAGTTTTTAAAAAAATATAATCTGGTCCCTCTGGAATACAGCCAGGCGATCTCGGCCAAAGATTGCGGCCTGACACCCCAAAATGACCCCCAAACTGAGGCCACGCAATTTGCGCCGGGGTTCATTATTGCCATCAACGACCCGCTGAACTTCCAGCCCCTGGATGATCTCGTAAAAACCATCGGCATCGACGATTATCGTATTGTTCTGTCCACCCGGGAAACCATCGTTTCGGCCATCAACCTGCAATATGATTTACGGCGGGACTCGGCCGAACAGCTGGTCCAGGACATGGAAGAAAACGGCAGCAACATTATCAGTGAAATAGAAGAAACCGCCGATTTGCTGGATGACACCAGCGATGCCCCGATTATCAAATTGGTCAATCACATCATTTCCCAGTCCATCAAGGCACGCGCCAGCGATATTCATTTTGAACCCTACCAGACCAGTTTCACAGTCCGCTATCGGGTGGACGGCATTCTCTACGATCTGCTGACACCGCCCAGATGGATCCAGCCGGCTTTGATCTCCAGAGTCAAAGTCATGGCAAAAATGAATATCGCTGAAAAACGATTGCCCCAGGATGGGCGCTTTGAAGTTAAGATCGGTGATCAGGATATCGATGTGAGGGTTTCCACCATCCCGACCGCATTTGGTGAACGGCTGGTTCTGCGGTTGCTGAATAAATCCGGCTCCCTGCTTGAGCTGCCGGACCTGGGCCTGACCTCCCGGGCAGGCTGAAGCTGTTGAAAAGGCTGGTTTCTACCCCCAATGGAATTATCCTCAATACCGGACCTACGGGCAGCGGCAAAACCACAACGCTGTACGCGATATTATCGTCAATCAATGAGCCCAACATCAATATTATTACCATCGAAGACCCCATTGAATATCAAATCAAAGGCATCAGCCAGATACAGGTTAATCCCAAAATCGAACTGACATTTGCCCGCGGCCTCAGGTCGATTGTCCGCCAGGACCCGGACGTCATACTGGTCGGCGAAATCCGCGACAAGGAAACCGCCGGAAATTGCCGTTCAATCCGCCCTGACCGGGTCACCTGGTGTTCTCCACCCTGCACACCAACGATTCAGCCAGTGCGATTACGCGCTGGTGGACATGGGGGTGGAGCCGTTTTTAATTTCGTCATCCCATTTTAGCGGTGGTGGCCCAGCGGCTGGTGCGGGTGCTCTGTAAAGACTGCAAAAAAGCCTATGTCCCGAAACCCGATCTACTTAAAGAGCATTGGATTTTCGCCGGATCGTTTTAAAGAGCGCGCGGTCTACAAAGCGGTGGGATGTGAAAACTGTTTCAACACCGGATATAGAGGGAGGCTCGGTATTTTCGAAATCATGGTACTGACCGAGCGGCTAAAGAGTCTCGTTCTTAAAACTTTTGATTCAAAGCCGGATAAAAAATGAAGCCGTGCAGCAAAAAATGAGAACGTTGCGGCAGGACGGCATGCAGAAGGTATTAAATGGCACTGACCACAGTTGAAGAGGTACTACGCATCACCCAGAAGTAATCTGCATGGGGCACAGCGCATGGGGCATGGGGCAAAACGATCAGGAAATTCTATAACTTATTGAGGATAAAGAGGTTTTAGGAAGTCTGAGCTCCTGCCTTGCTTCTAAGATGAGTCCATA
>PVMK01124140.1_pt1 | contig 34461 bp, 35 predicted proteins | sample 1853481 | NCBI WGS metagenome assembly PVMK01 (sample SAMN08533507, study PRJNA380276) | Marine sediment metagenome, whole genome shotgun sequencing project. | reverse complement strand
AAATACTCTCATTTTTAACCCCTTACTGGAATTTATTGCGAGGCCGGAGTCGTGTCCCTACTGGAATCATTGCCGCATTTTTTTTTTTCGCCGGCATGGCCTACATGATCACTTTTAACTGGACCATGAAAGTGACCAATACCGAGCAATTCTGTATTGGCTGCCACGAGATGAAGGACAATGTTTACCCGGCCTACACCCGTAGCATCCATTACAGTAATCGCTCGGGTGTTCGCGCCAGCTGCTCGGACTGTCACGTGCCGCACGAGTGGACCGACAAGATTGTGCGCAAGATACAGGCGAGCAAGGAAGTCTGGGGCAAGATTACCGGTACCATAGATACGCCTGAAAAGTTTGCCGAGCATCGACTCTACCTGGCCCGTCAGGGAGTGGCAGCGATTCAAGGAAAACGACTCGCTCGAGTGCCGTAACTGTCATGACCAGTCATTTTTCAATTTTGACAAACAAAAGGCTCCCGGCACATTTATGCATACCGGCATGATCGAAACCGGTCAGTTCACCTGCATAGATTGCCACAAGGGTATTTCACACGATCTACCGGAGATTGAAGGTCTTGAAGAAATTCTGCCGGCAACCATCGAGCCCAAATTTCGCATACAACCACGCTATCACGACCCTCGAGTAACTTGAGATGAGCACACTTGAATCGATCGTCTGGCACATATTGGGTTATGCTGCTATCCCGGTTATCCTGATTACCGGATTCGTCATCAGCACCCTGGTATTCTTTTACCTGAGGAAGTTATTTGACCAGGGCGAGGACGAATAACCATGTATCGACGCCACATAATGGCAGCAGTTATTCTGATTGCATTACTACCTTACAATTTTCTTCACGCGATGGAAGACCTCGAGAATGGAAAGGCTGTCTTCCTCGAAGTCTGCGCCACCTGCCACGGTGATTATGGCGAAATCAGTAACCACGTCATACCCAATATTCTCGGCCAGTATCCCGCCTACATGCTGACGCAAATGGCGGCTTTCTTGGAGGATGATCCTAAACAGGCAAGACACGGCGTTGCCGGTAATTTAAAACGCTCGATACTGTCCGAACTCACGGTTCAGGACATCAAGGATATTGTCGCTTACCTCGGTACCATTAAGTACCGAATTGTCGGTGCCAGTAAAGAAGAAGCCGAGGCACGCGGTGAGTTGGCAGCAAACGGCTGGTGGCTGGCAAATTATGCTGGCTGCGGTAACTGTCATGGCGATGATTTCCAGGGCTTACGCGCACGCAATCCGGCAACTGGCGAACTGGATCCCGGTGTCGGTGCACCGATGACACCAAAACTGGTTGGCCTGAAGTACGAGTATTTAATCCGCCAGTTACAGGCTTATCAACATGGCACCCGTGCGGGGGGGAATGTCAGCGATGAAACATATTATGGCACCGTTGTTTCAGACGCCTCGAATGATGCAGGCAATAGGTGTCTATGCGGAAGAAGTGAGCATTGTCCCCGTGCTCGATTCTGCAAGCGGAGCGCAACAATGATTCGTGGCTACTTTGGCTTCTTGCTTGCAGTATTTATAGTTGCCCCGCTTTATGCAGACATCCCCTATAAATCGAGGGCTGGGATCGAAGAAGTCGATTACGAAAAATTAAATCCGCTGCCCGGATTCAGACTGCCCGATTCGGGACAGTTTCGCGATTCATCGCCCCTCCATGGCGAGGATGAGGACTATAGTCGCCATCCCATGAGTTTCAGCATTAGCGATGACGGCGAAGTCGTAATCGACAACAATACCGGATTGATGTGGGAACGCAATATCAACTGGCGCTGGGGCAAGACTGTCTCCCCAAAAGGTAAGTGGCGGCCTCAGGACGTATTCGGTTACAAGGATAACGCAAAAAAACAACGCCCCTATCACGAAGGCGTGCAGTACTGTAAAGGACTTACCCTCGGCGGCTACAGTGACTGGCGCATGGCCAGTATGAAAGAAGGGCATACTATCGCGCACTTTGCTGCCGCACGACCTACTATCTGGCAAAAGTACTTTAATGATACCGATCCGGGCTTGCCCGGTTACGGCGATCGTGGCAAGGGCGGTATGTGGGCTGGACCCCTGGCACCGGATCACAATAATAGCGGATGGCACCTGGGGATTTATCGATGGCCACATGATGGGATATCCCCGTGGTGGTTACAAAACCACTCGTTGCGTGCGAGCTGACAATAATGGCGGCTACTTCCTCCCAGACTTGGTCGACAATGGCGATGGCACCATTACCGACCGCCTTACCAGTCTGATGTGGATACAACAAACGGACGCTGTCAAGCGTGCCTGGGAGCCATCGATAGCGTATTGTGAAGATCTGGTATTTGCCGGTTATTCGGACTGGAAGCTGCCACACAATAAGGAACTCTCCAGCCTGGTCGACTTGCGCAAACAAAAACCTGCTATCGACATTACTTTCTTTCCTGATACCGACTACAAGGCTTACTACTGGTCGCGTACACCTGAAACCAGGAACGCTTTCCGAAACATGATGTCGGAAACCACTGTGCAACCGGAAGATATTGATTTCAACAACGCCAAGGAAAACGCTTTCTTTCAAAGCTTCATGCTGGGTGGAAACTGGCGCGGACCGCGTGCACTCGAAGGACTAGCCCGCTGCGTTCGCTATCCAGATTAATAGCGTCTATATGCATCTTCAGGGTCAATGATCAGAATTACGACACTGCGCAATCAAAAATACATAACTACAAAACCTGTCCATTGTATGTCTGCACCTTTAATCAGGCGTTCCCGTCAAGCCCTGTTATAAACGGAAAATAAATCAGGTTGGCTCTGATGTGAGTTACGCTCGTTTCCGAGTGGTATAGGCTTGCTAGGTGCAATCATGGTATCTAAAATGAGGTTTACATCGAAACGGTTCGAAAAAAGAGACCCTACCTATAACGCGCTGTAGACCATGACTGGGAAGTTCTAAGCATCAAGGCGCAAAAGCGCAAAGACATGATTCAACCAGGAACTAAGTAGATGAGAAATGTCATGCTATTTATTGTGTTTTGTGTGCTGAATTCGCAAGCTCTTTTTGCTGGTCAGCCTGAAACGAAAGAAACTGCAGGGATAAAGGCACCCAATAACACCACCCGTCTGCTTCATGATATTGAAAGTTCGCAATTGGCCGGTCCCAACGGCGTGACCCAGGAATTGGAAAGAGATAAACTTGCTCATGATTCCTTTGACGGCTATGGCATGCTCGAACCCTGGTTCGAATGGAAGCAAGAAGAGCTGGACAATCATGGATTGAGCATTGGCCTAAAAGCCTGGTTTTTGATTCAGACTGCAAGCGACAGTTTGGGTGCCTCTGATGACGCTGCTGGCGGTATTTACCGGCTCCAGGGCAGTTGGACGGCATTCAAGGGGGATTCTGGGCAAGTGGGCAGAATCGAATGGCGCATCGAAAATCGATCTGGACTCGGTAGCATGCTCGCCCCTGCAGACCTGTCAGGCGAGATGGGGGTTGCAACCTTGAATACAGCCTTCGGTTATAGCGGAAGTTTCACGACTGATCTCTCGGTGCTGAACTGGACCCAGGGATTCCGTGATCACAAGTTCGGTTACGCCATTGGTCGCCTGGCATCCGATGTTTATTTCGACTCGTTTGTTTTTTCAACTTTTTCACGAGCTTATCTCAATCGCGGATTTCTTTTCAATCCTACTTTGGGGAGCACCGGGGTCGGCGCTCTTGGTGTGGTAGCTAAAGGTTTCGTTACCGATCAAATCTGGCTGGGTGGCCATATTTATGATGGCAACGCCGTCAGTGGCAATTTCAACCTGGACACCATCAAGCAACATGAATGGCTAAAAGGCGCTGAAATTGGCTGGGCGCCTTCTTTTGCCCGTAGAACTACCGATAGGGTTCAGTTTCTATATTGGGACAAAGATGAAAGAGTTGAGGCTGGTGTGTCGTCTGGTAAGGGCTGGGTAATCACCGCCAGTTATCTAGCAGCCGAAAAATACCAGTCTTTTATCCGTGTGGGTCGATCCGATGGTGGCGCCGGCGTCCCTGCCCAAAAAGCAGTCAGCGCGGGCCTGGAATACGGCCCAAGGGCTGGCAGGGCGTTGGCCGTTGGACTAGGCTGGGCGAAACCTTCCGACGATACCTTTGGATCTGGGCTTAGTGACGAATACGTCGTTGAAATGTCTTACAGGGTTCAACTGACAAAGAACGTCTCCTTGTTGCCAGACATCCAGGTCGTGGTCAATCCAGCACTCAACCCTGCTGAGGACCGGATTTGGGTGCTGGGACTCAGAGCAAGTATGGCGTTTTAGAAACACGACTAGAAGCTGGTAGTTTGAAAGATCATCCTGTTTTGGACCGGGTAGCCTTTCTTGTCGGCCTGACCGGTTAGACTCGACCTTAAAACGCGGGTTTAATCGGGTGATTCACTCCAACAAAGCAACTTCCCGGCATCGTTAGTCTCCGGATATTCAGACGCCAAACTTTCACACAGGGCCTTGATACTTAACTATAGATTAAACAAAGCCTGTCTTTGCGGGTTTGCCATTACTTCTTCTCTGGCATCGGTGGTGGCGAATAACCTTTCCATTTGCCCGCGGTAATATAATCTGACGGTTGTTTTGCTTCGGATCGAGGTGCCTTTATATATGCCTCGGTGACATCGGGCGGCAGCACATATTCATCTACAATGGCCATGCGCACCCTGATCGTATCCTTGGTGACGTTGATGACCATCAAGTCACGCGCCAGCGCCAGTGGGCCGTCATAGGTTTTGCGCACGCCATCCATGATCGCGGCGTTGTTTTCAGGCGATTGCACCGAGTGGTAACCCACGGCCAGGCGCGGTTTGACCGCGGACATGACCTTGCCAAAGGCCTGGGGTTCGGAGTGAATTCGAGTCGACACGTAGGTTGCCTGGGTCAGGTCCCAGCCAAAGTAGGTAGCCAGGGCCTTGGGTGGTAGGAAAGCCTCGTGTGAAGCTATGTCTGCATTGGCGGCAACTTGATGTACCACTTGTTGGGATAGGTATCGCCACCGAACACATACTTGAGCCCGTTCCATTCGAGACTGAAGCTCACTGCACCGTCGAGGCTGTGAATCGCAGGCCATGACCTGACGATTACCCCGTTTTTTTCGTAAACAGCCACGTTTTCCTGTTTGTAGTCGAATTCGTGCACCACGATCTGTGCGCCTTCATCAGGTAAGGCGCCCGAACGAGTGGCGAGATCCCAGGCCCAAGCCCTGGACATACCCTCGACGAAAGCTTTGGTACCAAGCTCGGGAGTCGATCCGGTGGGACCATAAATGTGGATAGGTGTATAGCGGCCAGACAACCAGCCGGCGATGTGAAGTCCCATGAAATCGCCAACGTGGTCTATGTGCAGGTGGCTGGCAAACACCTTATCCAGCCTGGAGAAGTCGGGTCGTAGGGAAAACAGGTTCGCCATCGAACCGGAACCCATATCGAATATAAATTTATCGCCGTTACCCAATTCGACCAGGTACGCAATCGACACTGCCGAGCGGGTTTGATTGGGCATACCGGTGCCGAGCGCGATAATGCGCATTTCATCGGCTCCGAGCAATTCTGTATTGGGGAAATAGCTGGCCGGGTACTGCCCGTCGACTATCGCCGTGGCGGTACGTCCGCGCGGTAATTGGTCACCGGTATTGGACTGGGCCCAGGCCTGTTGTCCAATTATCGTGGATGTAAGAACTATTGCAACGCTTGCTCCTGTAACCAGGAGAGCGGTCAAAGACGTGTAAATTTTCGGTAACATAGTTGGTTGCTCCTTTTGCAATACTTTGCTAATCCCATCCGCGGTACTTGAAGCAAAACCTGTCCACGCACTGTACTACTATGGAGCATACCATGGTAATCTTATGGTCGACACAATTCAATAGACAGGTCTATAGTGAGTAGTAAAAATAAGCGCCTTACCCGGGAGGACTGGATCCACGGCGCTCTCGAACTTCTTGGTATAGCCGGCGTGGGTGGCGTCAGGATTGTTCCACTCGCCAGGCGGCTGGGAGTCACCAGTGGCAGTTTTTACTGGCACTTCGCGAACCGAGCGAAACTGTATGACGCCCTGCTCGAATACTGGGAAAGGGAGATGACGGATGTAGCGATTGATGCCGCGAAGAATATGGAAGGTCCGCCAAAAGAGCGTATCTGGAGCCTGATGAAACAGGTTATGTCAGCCGGCCTGGCGAAATATGACCTGGCGATCTGGCATTGGGCACAAACCGACGAGGCCGCACAAGCGACCTTCCAAAGAACATTGGAGAAACGTTTTGCATTTGCTGCCTGGATGTTTAAACAAGCCGGATTCAGTAAAACCCAAGCGGAAATCCGGGGCCGTATGATGGTGGTTTATATGATGGGCGAATCGAGCCTGGTTCCTGGAAAGCCCGAAAAACGTAAGAAACAACTTAGATTGAAGTTCGAAATCCTGACCAATTCCTGACGCATCCCCCCAGTTTAAATTCCTGTTGATGAAATACCTAAAATCTGCGCCGCTGTACTTAGAATCGGATCAGGCGAAATCTTCAGAGCCGAAGGCCCTGATCCTGGCAGGAGCCGTATGCCTCGTATATTAAATTCACTTTGTGTGCCCGGTATTTTCCTGTTGGCAGCGATTTTTAGTTTTGGCACGCCTGTACGGGCGGACTGGGTTAACTTAACCGGCGCTGAAATCGCGCCGAACATCGCCGAAATATACATTCTCGACGATCGGGTAAAGCTGGTGTTAGAAATCTATGTCGGCAACCTGGAAATTGTCGAAGCTTTGATCCCGGATGAATTGCTCAAGCACAGGGATGCCGATCGAGCCTCCCTGGCGCAACGCCTCCGATATTTTTCCGACCATCAGTTTCAGTTCGTTACCGACACGGGCGAAAAACTACAGGCAGAACTTGTGCAGATAGACCCCCGTATGCGCAAGGATCGTCAGTCCCCGTTTGCGGGCATGATCAATCCATACACCCGCCAGCGAGTTCCAGATGCGCCCGCGGACAAGCGCGTACTTTTTGTCGAGTTGAGTTACCCCTTTTCGGGAAAACCGAAGGAATTAACCATTATTCCACCCAGCGATGATCAGGGTAGAACGCTGGTTTCCTTTGGCTTTATCGCCTTTCACAAGGCGGTTCCGATTATCGATTTTCGTTACCTGGGCGCACCAGCGCGGCTGGCACTTGACTGGCAGGACCCCTGGTACAGCAAGTTCGATAACCGCAACCTGAAGCGCCATCACAAATCTGCCCTGATGACCTATCTCTACATAGAACCCTACGAGGTTCGCCACGAGGTGCTCACCCGGGTCAGGGATCTGGAAACCTGGATGGACCTTGGACTCAGAGGTAATCAATTTATAGAGATTGACGAGCTGGATACGTTGCGGCAACGTATCGGCGAATTCTTCCTGGACAGGAATCCGCTATCTATCGATGGCCGCCTCGCCCGGCCAATCCTGGACCGGACCAACTACGTCAAGCTGGGACTGAAGGGCATCCAGTTGCTCGAAAGACCTGAACGTCTCGAGATTTCGACGGCAGTGGTCGGCATCATCCTCAGTTACATCACGGATGGTATACCACAGCAAGTCAGCGTCGACTGGCAGTTGTTTACCGATCAGGTTCAACGGATACCTTCCACCGCTACCGATCCGGCCGGGCCTTTTATTTCCTACATTACGCCGGATGACAATATCTTTAGCTGGACCAATTATCTTAAAAGTTACACGATACCGACCGTAACTCGCGCGCACGTCAAAGACACGCTGGGCGCCGTATCACTGCCCCTGGGTTCGTTGATAAGCCTTTTTGCACTGCTGCCGATACTCTGGTGGTTATCGCGGCGGCGCCGGGCAAAAGAGTCTTCAGGTCTGCAGATTGCGCTGGTTGCTTGCCTGCTTGTAATCTCGATCGCCAGTTACCCTTATTTTAAAATACCGGTAAATCGCCCGGCATTCCTGGCGGGCGATCTTACTCCGGCGCAGACCACCGAGTTACTGCAAGTGTTACTACGAAATGTCTATCGCGCCTTCGATTTTCGTGAAGAAGAGGATGTTTACGATAAGCTGGCATTGAGTGTGGATGGAGATTTTCTGGAGACCATCTACCTGCAAAATCGAAAGTCATTTTCGTTACAGCAGGCCGGCGGCGCCCAGGCAAAAATCCAGAGTGTCGACGTCATTCAGGCCTCGGCATCGCGCCTGGAAAATAACACCCTGGCTTATGCCGTCAGGGCAACATGGAGTGCGCTTGGTACGGTCGGTCACTGGGGGCATCTGCATCAGCGCAGGAACCAGTATGAGGCGATTATCGATATTGAAGACAGTAACGGTACCTGGAAAATAACCGGGATGGAATTACTCGAAGAAAAACGCGTGTCGCCTTCCAGTGCAAGCAGCTCTGATAATAGCCAACAATCCAATATCAATAGCAGAGACCAGATAATCACAGGTTCGCTGTAACATGATTGAACTTAACGCATTGCAATTCAACTACCGGGGCGGTGATTTTTCACTGAGAATTCCCGAACTGCGTATCGCGCACCGGGAAAAAGTCGCGGTGGTGGGACCGAGTGGGTCGGGCAAGACTACGCTGCTAAACCTGATCGCAGGAATTGATGTACCGCAACGGGGTCAGTTAACGGTTTGCAAGGCGGCTTTACACGACATTGACGACGCCGCGCGCCGCGATTTTCGAATCATCCATATTGGCTTCATTTTTCAAAATTTTGAATTACTCGATTATCTCAATGTGCTCGACAACATTTTGCATCCTTACCGAATTTCCCGCGCTCTGAAACTCGATGCGAAAGTACGCGAGCGCGCTCGCGCTCTGGCCTCGCAAATGGGCCTGGGACATATGCTGCGTCGACATAGCGACGAACTGTCGCAGGGCGAAAGACAACGCATCGCCATCTGTCGGGCGCTGTTACCCGGGCCGCAGCTTATTCTGGCGGATGAAGCCACTGGGAATCTTGATCCAGACAATAAGCAACTCATCCTCGATTTACTTTTTAGCGCTGTCGATCACCAGGATGCAACCTTGCTGGCAGTGACCCATGACCATGACCTGTTACCCAATTTTGATCGGATAATCGATTTCCAACAGTTTCATGCGGATCAATCCAAAGACGCGGCTGTTGAGGACTGATGGATAGCTTCTATCTCGCCTGGAAGTATCTCGGATTTAATCGCCTGCGCAGCACGATTCTGATCGCCTGTATTACGCTTATCGCGACACTGCCGCTTGCGCTTGAGCTGATCATGAAAGAAAGTGAACGCCAACTGCTTTCGCGGGCACAGACCACGCCGATGTTAATGGGAGCCAGGGGCAGTGCCCTGGACCTGGTGATGAGTAGTCTTTACTTCGCCGATGAACTGCCTGAAACCGTTCCCCTGTCTGCTGTCGACGATATTATGCAAACTGGCCTGGCGGCTGCGATTCCACTCTATACGGGTTTCAAGGCACGTGGGTTTCCGGTGGTTGCCACCACCCTCGACTACTTTGACTTCAGGCGACTCGATTTTGCCCAGGGCTATCCTTTTGCCCTGCTGGGTGATTGCGTGATTGGCGTTGCCGTTGCGCAAAAGCTTGGCCTGGGTCCCGACGATTATTTGCTGTCATCACCACAAACCGTGTTTAATATCGCGGGTGTTTACCCGCTGAAGATGAAAGTAACCGGCGTGCTGGCGCCGACGCACAGTGCCGATGACCTGGCCGTACTGATCGATATAAAGACCGCGATGGTGATTCAGGGACTGGCCCACGGGCACCAGGATTTGACCGCCACGACGGACCCATCGGTGATCATCGAGCGCACTGCAACCCGTATCACGGCAAACGCCAGACTGGTGGAGTTTAACCAGATCACGGCAGACAATATCGACAGTTTTCACGCGCATGGCGACTCGGCGGGCTTTCCCCTCAGCGGTATCATCGTATTGCCCTACGATGACAAGTCCGGCACTTTGCTGCGCGGGCGATATCTCGATGCCGGCGCGCCACTTCAGGTAGTTCGTCCTGGCGAGGTAATCGATACCCTGCTCGATAACATCTTTCGCATACGCAATGTTATCAATGCAGTAATTCTGATCGTTGGTATTGCAACCATGCTGGCCCTGCTCCTGGTCTTCGCACTGTCGCTGAAATTACGCCAGCGCGAGTGGGATACCAATTTTCGAATCGGTTGCAGTCGGGCAACCATTGCGCAACTGATGTTCGCGGAGGTAGTTCTCATCGTCGCAATCGGTGCAAGCCTGTGCAGCTTGTTACTTTTGATTGTGGGTCACTACGCGCAGCCGATTGTTAGAATATTATTTGTGTAGCCGGGATTGGGTAGTGTAAAGTTGAAACATATGAACCAGCTAAAGTGGTTACTAGCCGGCCTGTTGCATATATACCTGCTGTTGGAACCGGCACGGGCAAGCCAGGAGTTGACCATCTATACCGTCAATTACCCGCTCGCCTATTTCGCCGAACGTATTGCCGGCGATCAGGCCAGGGTTGTTTTTCCGGCTCCCTCCGATGTCGATCCGGCCTTCTGGCAACCCGACCTCGAAACTATTCGCGCTTATCAGCAGGCAGACCTGATACTGCTCAATGGCGCCGGTTACGCCCACTGGGTCGGCAAAACGAGCCTGCCGGGATTACGCACGGTCGATACTTCGCGGAAATTTCGTGACCAGCTGATCGAATCCGAGTCCGGTGTCAGTCACAGTCACGGCAGCGGTGAGGCACATGGTCATGCAGGCAGGGCATTTACCACCTGGCTCGATATCTCCCTGGCAGTTGAACAGGCCAGGGCTATTGCCGAGGCGCTAAATCGTAAGCTTCCGCAACAAGCGGGACAGTTCGACCGAAATTTCCAGGCACTGAAAACAGAGTTGGAGCAGCTGGACAGGCAAATAGAAACTGCGGTTGCTAAACTTCCATCGAGGCCATTGCTGGCATCGCATCCCGTTTATCAGTACCTGGCTAGACGATATCAACTTGAGCTGCGAAGCCTTAGCTGGGAACCAGGTGAGGTACCAGAACCCTCTGAATGGCAGGCATTAAAAAACCTGCTTTCGGGCTATCAGGCCACCTGGATGATTTGGGAAGCAAAGCCCGTTGCGGATACAGTCAACCGATTAAAATCTATGGGTATCAACTACCTGGTTTACCAACCGATAGGCAATATACCGGCCACCGGTGATTTCATCAGTGTCATGCTCGACAACCTGACGAATCTCGAACAGGCTTATGATTGACCCGGGAATCTTTTTAATTGGAGGATTAACTTCCGTTATAGCCTAAATTACTCAACGTTTGTTCAGCTATACAGACCAAGAAAATCTCGATCAATCCTGCTTGCTGGATCCGGGATGATTCGTTTTCCGGTACCGACTATCAATTGAATTATGAAGTAGTATAGGTTAGTCTTTACCGATCCATAGACTACTATATGGAAATTTTTTTTGGTTTGTAAGGCTTAAGATTCGTTGTTGGATCGACATTGGGGAATAGCTAATGATGAAGCGAAGAGATTTGTTAATTGGTATGGGAATGGCGTCACTGGCTTCCCCGATATTACTCCCCGTGGCCCGGGCAGGCGAATGCGATGATTCTCCTGGGGACATGGTTAACATGTTGTTTGTGCAAAGCGCCCATGGTGCCGAGCTGGCAAATGGAAAACTCAGATTAAAATCCGTAAACCCGGCAACACTACTCTTCTCAGATCGCCCGGATCGTGTTACCGGGCACGAGCCAACCGCGGACTTTGTTGCCAACTGGAATGAAGGTGAAGATAGTTTTAAGTCGAACCCGCCGAACGCGACATTATCGATCCTGGCGGGACCCGAGCCTCAGGAAATTGTCGTCGTGCTAACCGCACCCAGACTGGACAATGGCGACCTGTTATACGATGTCGAAGTACTGGACGGCGCAGGCTATGCGTCCGGTGGGGCCAGCTCGCTGTTTATCGATACGATTGGAAACCCGCTATCGCCGGGGTCCGTTGCTGGTGTGCATCGACGTAAAAGGCGGCGCCGAATAGATCGTAGAAACTAAATCGACATCGAGCCATCGATCGGAGTAATTGAACATGCATAATCTTCCGCTACTGGCCTTTGCCGGGCTGATACTGATGAGTAGTAGCCTTCCCTCACAGGCGGCCTCAGCCGTACAGATCGACTATGGTGTTGTCGATAGCGTCGGTACGACTACTAAAGATTCTAAACATGCCGGCGGCGCGCTGGCCGGAGGGATCATAGGTGGTTTAATTGGTCCTGACCTGCCATTTATTCTTTTGAATCGGCTTGCAGCGAAGCAGTCAGCTTTCGTGAAACCGCCAGTTGTTCTTCGCTGAGCTCGGTAAGTTGTGCGTGGCTTGCATCTCGGAAAACATCTACCGCCATTTTCAGGTCGGCCGAGGCCTTGCGGGAAATGTCAATATCCTGATTGCGTTCGGCCAGTTTACGGCGCGCCACACCGAGATTGGCCATGGTCATGGCCCAGCTCACCGGTTCCCGCTTCCGGGTCCATTGTTTAATGGTTTCCCGGTAGGCAGCAATTGATTTACCGAGCGCCAGGGGATCGTTTGTTCTTTCGCCCAGAACCTGAAGTGCAGCACCGAGATTGTTCTGGGTCATCGCCCAATCATTGGGCACGCGCTCCCGGGTTCGTACCGACAGGGCAGTATGGTAGGCGGCAACAGACTGTTCCAATGTACGAGGTCCTTTGCGATGCTCACCCAGCAAACGAAGCGCGGTACCCAGGTTGTTCATGGTGGTGCCCCAGTTAAATGGATGCCGCTCGCGTGTCCAGATCTTGAGCACGGCCTTGTAGCTCTCAACGGCACGCTTCAGCATCTTCGCATCTTTCTTTTGCTGGCCGAGAGATTGCAGCACGGCAGCGAGATTGTTCTGGGTCGTTGCCCAGTCTTCGGGCGATAGCTCGCTGGTTCGGACCTTGAGCGCGCCTTCGAAGGCGGCGATCGATTTTTTCAGTAGCTCTTCATCGCGTTGACGTTGACCCAGAATGCCGAGCGCATTGCCCAGGTTGTTTTGCGTCGAGGCCCAATCGATTGGCGTCCGACATTGATCGCGATGTGATAGTGAATTCTCGAAAGCCGAAATCGCTCTTTCCAGCATGCGCGTGCCGCGCTGCCGTTGCCCGAGTATGCCGAGCGTACTACCGAGGCTTTCCTGCATCCTGGCCCATTCATCGGACTGTTCATGCTCCGGGATTCGGGGAAGAATCTTATTTTCATAGAGGTCGACGGCTGCCTGCAACGCCTCGTTGTCCATGAATTCTCGGCCCAGATCTTCGAGCATTGAGGCTTGATCGCTATAATACTGTGATTGCACATCGGGGTAATCGCCTGAGCTTGCAGCGGCTTCGGCGTAGAGTGCGCTAGCATGGCGAAAATCCAGCTCGACTGCAGCGACCATGGCGTGTTGGGCGCGAATAGGTCCGGCGATTTCGGTGAGATTTTTCTGTTTGATGCAGTGTCGGTACGCTTGCTCGTAGGCCTGGTCAGCATTTGCCAGCGATAAATCTTCACCTGCCCGCAGTGCGGTACCCGCCAGCTTGATGGCTTCGCTGAGATCGGTATCTGCAGCAATCGAGCTAATCTCAATATTACACTGGCGTAAGGTCAGCAGACGAGTGTAGGCCTGTTCCAGTAGCCCCTGTACCCGCTGACACGAAACATCCTGCCTCAGGACCCGGGTAATCAGGTAGTTCAGGTCGGATGCTTCCGCGCCAAGGTGTTTTTGAGCAGCTTCAAGCTCAAGTTGATATGCGTTTAACTCACTAGACTCGGGACATTCCACACTAGCCTGCATATTGCACCAGTATCCCGGCCTTAGTCGACGATGTGGTAGACCGGCGCCTTTTCCATTGTCCATTCGCCCGACTCGGGGTCACGATGAGACAGGGTCAGGCAATGCCAATTGTCATCGTCGAGCTTCATATGATCGCCGCGATAGTAGTATCCCGGCCAGCGGGTTTCCTTACGGAACAGGGTATGGTGCACGACGCTCTCGGAAGCGATGGTACGGTGTTTCAGCTCCCACGCGCGTTGTAGCTGATGCAGGTCTTCCGCACCGATATGATTGAGATCTTCCTGTAGCGTAGCCAGCAATTCCAGGCCACGCTGGAGCAATGGCTCGTTAGTCATGTAATTTACAGAAATCCCACCGGCGTATTCGTCCATGATCTTTTCCAGCCGCTGTAATCCATGAAGTGGGAGAATATAACTCGGGGATACTGTTCCCCCGGTGATCTCATTTCTACCAATCTGATAATTGTCCAGAGGCTGGAAAATAGTTTGCTTCAGATCCTCGTACTGTTTGTCAGATATCTTGATGTTGTCGTTTTTGTAGTCACGAATGTACTTGACCGCGGCTTTCGCAGCGAGACGGCCTTCGGTAAATGAACCCGAAGAAAACGCATGTGCCGTGCCCCCGAGCGCGTCTCCAGCGCCGAACAGGCCATCAACGGTCATCATGCGGTTGTAACCCCAGTAATACTCGTCCGGAGAAAGATCTTCCGGTCCGCTGGCCCAGGCGCCGGAACAGGTGGCGTGGGAACCCATGACGTAAGGCTCGGACGTGGTCAGTTCAGGATTAGTGTACTTCGGATCTATGTCCTGCGAAGCCCAGACGACCGCCTGGCTGACGGTCATGCCGAGGAAGTTTTCCCAACCGACGGTTTCCAGGTGCGGATCCTGAAAGGCTTCCTTTGTCACCATGTGAATCGGGCCGCGGCCGGCTTTCACTTCTTCGATAAAAGCGTGGTTGCGCAGGCAGGTGGGAGTGGGTAGATGATCGATATAATCGCCTACCATCGCCTTGGTATGCTCGTACCAGTTCGCTTCGTACTGATCACCGTAGGCATTCTGGGTGTAGGTTTTCAGATGCAGGAAGTAGGCGCCAACCGGACCATATCCGTCCTTGAATCGGCACAGCACGATACGGTTTTCCCTCTGGGTCATCTTTGCGCCTGCCATGATCGGAAGCGCGTAAGCCGAGGCACTACTCCACGGCGCATACCAGGTCCGTCCCATACCTTCACCGATGCTGCGCGGCTTGAAGATATGCGACGCACCACCGGCACCGACAATTACCGCCTTCGCTCTGAACACGTGGAAATCACCGGTACGAACGTTAAAACCGACTGCGCCTCCGACCCGGTTCGGCTTGCTTTCATCCATCAGCAGGTGGGTTATCATAATCCGGTTATAGATCTTGTCGGCTGACTTACGGGCAGCTTCGGCAACGATCGGCTTGTAGCTTTCGCCATGGATCATGATCTGCCACTTGCCTTCACGTTGGTAGCGGCCGGTTTTCGGGTCGCGCATCATGGGCAGACCCCATTCTTCGAACTTGTGTACTGATGAATCGACATGGCGTGCCATGTCGTAGGCCAGATCTTCGCGTACCAAGCCCATTAAATCGTTACGCGCGTAACGCACATGATCTTCAGGCTGGTTCTCGTCCCACTGCATACCCATGTAGCAGTTGATCGCGTACAAACCCTGGGCGACAGCACCGCTTCGATCGATGTTGGCTTTCTCGGCAACCACGATCTTCAGATCGCGCCCCCAGTAGCGGGCTTCGTAAGCAGCACCGGTACCACCCATGCCGCCTCCAACAACGAGGATGTCGCAATCTTCAAATACGGTCTTGATCTTAGCCATTAATAATAAACTCCTTGCTTGAACTTGTCTTTTGCCATCACCGGCAGGCCTTTTTCTATGTTTAGCGCATCGGGCTCATGACAAAGCAACTGCGATTCCAGGTCTGCATCACTGGGAACCTCAAGATCGGCAAGGCGGGGAATCTTTTCGCCCCATGGTTGGGTTGTAATCGGCGATACAAAACTCTTTTCTCGACCATCACGGAACTTGATCTTCCATGATATGGTGCCCTTTTCTTCTTCCCGACGCACCCGGACGCTATGGCCAAGTGGCGCGAAATCAGCGTATCCGCGACAATCGATAGCATTTTGCGGGCAGGCTTTAACACAGGAGTAACACTCCCAACAAAAGTTGGGTTCAATATTGACTGCTCGACGGGTGGTTTTATCGATGTGCATGATGTCGGACGGACAGATGTCAACGCAATGTCCGCAGCCGTCGCATCGTGTCATATAAACGAATGTTGGCATGTAAATTCTCTCCGGTTATCAGGATAGTGACGTTACTAGGTTCTGGCTCAATAGTTACGGGGCAATGCGCGCTTGATACCCAGACCATACTGTTCAGGTTCATCGGCGGGAGGTGGCAAATTCTCCATAGACCCGTCTGCTTCGGCAACGCGCTTCTGCAGTGCCGCGGCCGGCTTGAAAAACATATGGGCGAATTTCGACCAGGGCACACCCGCAAACAATACCGTTGTCGCGAGCACATAAAAAGCGAAGCACACCCAGCCGAATACCGAGCCCTGTGACCAGGACCAGAGCAGGCCGAGCGTCACGCTCGCGAGCAGCGAGAGGATGAACAGATCGGCGCGTATGAGGCGAAAGGGCGAATTTCCCTCGGCGGCGACGTCAACCCGAATGAAAAACCAGAACCAGTAACCGCCGACACAAACACTCAATGCGCCGAGGTGCCACAGAATAGTCCATATTTCAGGTGCCGGGGTGGCGTTAGTCGGATAATTGAAAGCCATGACTATGGTGGCGACGAGGTAAACCACGAAGCCATACATGGTCAGGAGGTGGGCGATCCTGCGCCGAGCGTTACAAAATTCTGAGGACATCAAAACTTCAACTAACAAAGTTTGTGCCGCCATGGATGCTATTTCGCCGCTACCGACCTGTTTTGATCCTTTGTTCGCTTCGTTTCGCCAGTTGTCGATAAAATACCTTGCGCTCATCTTGTGAACAACATCGTACAGAGTGCCAGCAACGACCAGAACGATCATGGCAACGATATAGACCTGAATGACGCCAGGTGAGATGAAAGCGGAAAGCTCCGCGAAGGGATTGGTAGTAAACATGTTTTAAACCCCGCAAGGTTTTGAAATTCCGCAAGTAGCGGTTTTGATCGGCCGAGTCTGAAGATATTTCAGCTTCAATTCAAGCCTAAATTTTTTATCTATAGATAAGAAGAATTTTTTAATATCTGGAATTTTGGGGACACAATACGCAATTAGGTCACTATTCTAGAGCCCTTATCGTCGGCTTGAGAGGCAGCCCGGGTATATCCTCAATAAATATCCACGAGTGAATTAAAATCGAAAAGAATTTCCAGCCGTACCCCTGAACTGCCGTGAATTACGTATTGTGTCCCCGGAACTCCTGCGGAACTCCTGTCCCCGGAACTCCCGGGCAGACATTGAGCGTGTTTAACGAGGCTAGACTTTTCGGCGTTTTACCGGAACTTCTGGGGACGAGTTCGCGCCAGGCTGCAAACACCAATATAATCATGGCCCCGGAGCTTCGCGATTGCCACCATGCCCTGGCATCTGCATGACTTAGGGCGAAAGATATTGCATAATTCTCGCGATCGTAGAATATTAAAATGGATAAAAGATGAGTGAAAAGATTTCGATTCTTGACCATATAGGAAACACTCCACTGCTCAAGCTAAACCATGTTACGGATTCGCTGGGAGTGGATATCTACGTTAAATGCGAATTTACCAATCCAGGTGGCAGCATCAAGGATCGTATGGCGCTTTGCATGATTCAGGAAGCGGAAAAAAGAGGTGATCTTAAACCGGGCGGAACCATAGTCGATCAGTCCACTGGTAATACCGGCCCGGCCCTGTCGTTCGTCGGCAACACGATGGGTTACCAGGTTCAAATCTTTCTACCCGCGCAACTTAAGAGTGCCTACAATTCTGCTGACCGGGTTCGAATAGCACGACTATACGGCGCCAATGTAATACCGATTGATTTGAACAAATTCATGGATAATGCCGAAGCGTTACAGCGAATCGAAAGAGCCGCTCACTTCGTCGCGATTCGAATGAAACAGGCTTACGATCTGCAACAAAACGACTCGTCATACTGGTGGGCCAACCAATTGTGCAATGTTGATAACACGAAGGCGCATCGGGAATTTACCGGCACAGAGATATTAGACCAGATGGACGGGCCCATAGATGGCTGGGTTGCTTCTGTAGGGACAGGCGGCACGCTGCTTGGAGTTGCTCAAACGCTGAAGGAAAAGTTTCCCGATCTGAAGGTTGCCGGGGTGGTGCCGACCGATGATCCTCGAATCGAATGGGTACGCTCCCGGGCTGTTCACAACGCCCTGGAAAAGTTTGGCGGTCCCAAATTGAGATTTGTGATCGAAGACCTTCTAGAAGATAACGTGATGGATGACGAGATCACCATCGAAAATATCGATGCCAAGAATATGGCGGACAGGTTATGCCGGGAGGAAGGTCTGTTCTGCGGCATGTCATCGGGGGCTAATGTCTGCGCAGCCATACAAATGGCCAGGACTATGGAAAAGGGATCAAAGATCGTGACGGTGGTCGTCGATAGGAGAGATCGGTATTTCGCCGAGTATCCGAACGAACATTACGTTGTATAAATGCTCGATTTGCCTATCTGGGGAGTTATGGGAAATGTTTAAAAATCTTACCGCGAGGATCATTGGCCTTCTTGGCTACATAATACAGGGCGTTGCTTTTTTCGGGATACCGGTCTATGTTTTTTTTTAGGTGGATCATTGTGGTGGATACTTGCCTTCGTCCCCCTGGGCATTGCCGGTATGATCCCACTTAATATAATGAAGTCGATGCTCAAATCAAAGGGCCCGGATGGCGACTAGCTGTCTGGAAATTAGGTAACAGTTCGCGCACCAGATACTTCGATATCTGGTAATTTGAGTCCTATCGTCTTGTTCGTCTACGGGGCTTGATAATCAATCGAGTCTGACCCCATTGATCCCATTGATCAATCTCTGAAAGCCTCATAAGCCTGACTATGTGTGACATATTTCCTGCAATGAAATTTTTGCCAGTGGTATAGTTCAGTAGCTTACATTGAAATAGTACGCAGTAATGAGAACTGACAATTACAAAATATCCGGTCTTGAATCGATCAGTGAAGGTCATTCAATCGGCATATCTTTAGGCCTTAATTGTTGTAATCGTATTACTGTTAATGCCCTGGGATGCCGTAATGTTTCTTTCTAAACTATTTGTAAAAGGGGCTAAATCGACGGGTTCAAAAATATCCGCTAATGCGCAGGCTATACGCGAAAGATCGTCAGATACAAGATGGCGGGCGGTTGAAATTCAACCGGGGTTATTTTGTTGCAAAAATGTTGAAAAAATAACCAATCAAATCTATCTGGCCAGTGAGGCACCGGCTCTACCACTTGATAATTGCTCCAAGAAGCTGTGTAGTTGTAAATATAAATTCCACCAGGATCGACGCAGCGGCGAAGATCGTCGGGACGAGTTCATCACGCTAAGTTCAGTTACCCAGAGTTACGGGGAGGACAGGCGTCATCTGATAGGAAGGCGTGCTTCCGATTTCGAGGATTGATTTTGCCGATATTATTGAATATTTGGTAACCAGGAGCCGTAGTGGTTGGTACCGGTATGCTGACCAGGCCAGATTGGCGTTTTGTGATATAGGCCACAGTAAATAAAAGTGATTTATTTACACTCAACCGAGCTTAAAAGTAACAATTAGAAATGTTTTACTCTAAAGACATCACTGATGATATCACCGATGATACCCCGCTCGCCCCCATTGTAGATGGCGACGAGGACCAGATATTGTTCCTCGATGGAAGCCAGCGTCGCGGGGATTTTAGTTACAATATCAAGGCTCAGGAAAAATCTCGAAGAAATTCTAAGGACTCTATTGTTCACTATATTAAAGGTTTGTTCAGGTAGTTTTTTCTCAGCGGCTGATTAAGGCCCCGATTAATCTCCAATTGTCGGATCGCATTAGCCATTGGATGGCTCAACAACACTAAACCGCTCTTTTCATGGCATTCTTGGCCCGGTTATCGTTCCATAGGTAAGCCTAAATATCCTGGTAAAGTGCCCGACCTGATAATTATGGTATCCCGGGATGTTTTAATGGATACAATAGTTATTCCCCCGGTGCATGCTAGTACCCATGAGAACAGAAACCAGGATTTCAGTGAAGATTTCCCGAAGGTATGGCCGCGTGACCAGGGCACCAGATGCCAGTGAGTAAATTAAACGGAGAAAATCCATGCAAAGAGAGTATTTGCTACGTCTGGAGAAGGCTTGTCAGGTAGCGCGTTCGGCCGGCGCGTTGGCCCTGGACTACTATGAAAAACGTGACGAACTTGCCATAGACAGCAAGGGCCTGCAGGACCGTGTGACCCTGGCTGATCAGGAAGTTGAGCGACACATCTATCATAAGATAATTGAAGCCTTTCCCGACGACGGTTTTTTAGGCGAAGAAATGGCATCGGGTGAACCGCTTAACCTGGTTGAAGAAGGGACATGGGTGGTCGATCCTATTGATGGTACCGACTGTTTTATCTATGGCATCCCGTGCTGGTGTATTTCTATTGCGTGGATGCAGGCGGGTGAAGCCAAAATCGGCGTCATTTATGACCCACTGCATGATGAAATGTATTCAGCCTCCCCCGGGCAGGGTGCGGAATTAAATGGTAAAAAGTTGCAAATCTCTTCAGCAACCGATCTGTCTGATGGAATTACCGGTATGGGATACTCAACCCGGGTCGAGCCGATAGCCTCGATTGAAGCTTTACAACGTTTAATGGAAGCCGGGGGCATGTTCAATCGATGTGGATCTGGCGCCCTGTCCCTGGCCTGGGTCGCTGCCGGGCGGTTGATTGGATATTATGAGCCCCACATTAATTCATGGGATTGCCTGGCTGGTATAGTACTGGTACGCGAAGCAGGGGGCTGGGTGAATGATTTTTTGGCAGATGATGGACTGACCCGGGGCAACCCGATAATCGCCGCCGCGCCGGGCATGGTCAGGAAAATTCAAATGGTCAGTGGCTACAGTTCTTAACGGGTGTAAGCCATAAATCAGAGGTTCCCTAGACTAGTCGTAAGCACCGATGATAGTCTGGTCAAAATCAATAACCGATCCAGTCATCAAACCGGAATCTGCGCTGATTAAAAACAAAACCGCATTGGCTACATCCCCAGTACTGATCAACCGACCAAATGGCTGCCTGGCCTCGGCCAGCTCGAGCCAGTTTTCAGGCTGTCCTTCCGCGAGTTGAACCGCATGTTCGTTAGGGGTGTTGGCCCAGCCGATATTCAACCCGTTGACACGAATGCGGTCTTCTAATAATCCGTAGGCGACATTTTTAGTCAGCGTAACCAATGCGCCTTTCGACGCCGAGTAGGGAACCAGTTTGGGTTGGCCGCCGTGACTCGACATGGTGATAATATTGACGATCGTGCCCCCACGGCCCTCGCGTTTCATAATTTTGGCTGCACCCTGCATTAACAAAAACGGTGCACGCGCATTCACCGCGAACACCCGGTCCCAGGTCTCAGGCGTGGTGTCAAATATCGTGCCTCGCTCGGTATCGCCGGCGGCATTCACCAATCCATCGAGGCGGCCAAATTTCTGATCACAGGATTCAACCAGGGCAATGCATTCATCGGCATTTTCAAGCTCTGTTTTGACAAATAGTGATTGGCAATCAGAATTTTGTAATGCCGCGGCTACCCGCTGGCCACGTTCTACATTACGACCGCAAATAATAATACCCGCAGCTCCATTGGCAGCCAGTTTTTTTGCAATCGCTTCGCCTATTCCCTGGGTTCCCCCGCTAACCAGAAAAACCTGCCCGTCCAGTTTTGTTTGAGTCATCATTCGATCCGTAGTTTAATTTATTTACCAGGGAATCTCTGATTAGATTCCTGAAAATGGCATAATACAAGAAACCTTACTGAGAGAAACAACATTGAATAAACAATTGCATTTAGTTGGGCCGGGTAAATGAGTGAAGCGAGAGACGGCATGGCTACTGCCATCGCCGGTCTCGGCAATCAGATTCGATTTGCATTGGCTGATACAACGCTACCAGGGAAACTGGATCAGGTTTTCGATTCAATTGAAGTGGCCGCGATGGGAGGTTCCGCTCTGGCCTGGGATGTTTTGAATGAAACGATGGGTCACAAGTTGAACGGAGCATTGAGAATTCATCGTGATTACAGCGTTACCCAGGTATCATCGGATTCGTTAGGAATCGCCTGTTCAGTTTCAGGGAACACCGAAGAAACGCTCGCCGCCTACGAAATGATGCGCGAACAATGTAAAGGCGTGATTGCCATTACCGCAGGGGGGGGGGAGTTGGCAAAACGTGCTATATCGGCTTCAGTCGAACTCATTCGTGTGCCCCTGGAGAATGAACCGAGTGACTTCCAACCGCGTAATTCGGTTGGATATTTACTCACCTACGGCGTTCGCTTGCTACAGGCCGCTGGCTTTGGTGATGATTTGCTAAGCGAGATAGAAGCGGCCGTGATCGACTACGACAATAATTATGACGGTATTGAGGATTGCGCCAAACAGGCGGCGGAGTGGATCAACGGCAATATTCCGATTATCTACTCAACGGCCAGCCTGTTTAATTCATTGGCTAGAACCACGAAGATAAAGTTTAACGAGAATGCGAAATACCCGGCATTCGCCGGAGCGCTACCCGAAGTCAATCACAACGAAATGATCGGTTTCGAATCGGATATTGGTACAGGTTTTCGCATCATTTACCTTTCCGATCCGGATGACTCGAATGCAGTGATTAATCGTTTTTCCACCATGAGCAGGCTATTCGAGGAACGGAAATTTTCCCATGTTCAGACGCGGACAGGTTGACTCTGATCGGCGATACCAGGCTGGGCCGTGTTTTGGGGGGGATAAGCTTCGGCGACTGGTGCAGTTATCACCTGGCGATGCTTCGTGGCGTCGATCCAACCCCGGTAGATTTAATCGAAGACTTCAAAGCCGAGCTGGCAAAAAATGGCAATATCACGCGAGGGTGATAAAGCATGATAAAAACTCTGGTGTTTGATCTTGGCGGTGTGCTGATCGACTGGAACCCAAGGTATTTGTACCGCAAGCTGATCGACGACGAGAAATGACATCGATTCCTTCCTTTCGGAGGTTTGTAACCCGGAATGGAACGTGAAACAGGATGCCGGACGGGCCCTGGCCGAGGCTACCGCAGAGCGGATTGCGCTGTACCCCGAGAAAAAATCCCTGATCGAGGCCTTCTATGATCGTTGGGAAGAGATGCTGGGTGGGGAAATTGGTGAAACCGTTGAAATACTGCGAGAACTGAAAAACAAAGGTGAATCCCTCTACGCGCTGACAAACTGGTCGGCGAGACATATCCGATTGCCGAGGAGCGGTTCGATTTTTTGCAATGGTTTGAAAGGAACGCTGGTCTCAGGTGTTGAAAAAATGGCCAAACCCGACCCGGCCATATTCCATCTGACTGTTGAATCGTTATGAATTAAAGGCGCAAGACTGCCTATTCATTGACGATTCAAAAACTAATACCGAAGCAGCAGCCAGGATTGGATTTGAAACCCATCACTTCGAATCAGCGGCCGGACTGCGACAGAAATTAATTGCTGCCAACTTACTCTAATATTTGTTTGAATTTAGAAGCTATTTTTGAATTAAAAATAAACCAGAATAAATGTCACCCGTCTCTCGTCTCGTGATATATTTGCAGGGCAGTATATATATAATGAGTTGGTGAGCCAGATCCCACAGAGCTTATCAATGAGTTGGCGTGATACTTTAATATAAAAGTGCGCGTTTAATGACAAAGGAGAAACTAATCATGATATTGAAAAAACTAGTGTTACCGATGGTCCTCGGAACCGTTACCTTAATGGCTCTCGGAGCTGGAAACGCCGTAGCCGCGAAACTTAATTATTATTGCAGTGCCCAGGAAGACTGGTGCCAGTTGATGGCCAAGGGTTTTACCAAGGCGACTGGCATCAAGGTTAACATGAGCAGAGCGAGCTCCGGTGAAACCTTCGCCAAGATCAAGGCCGAAGCCAAAAATCCAAAGGGAGATGTCTGGTGGGGTGGAACCGGCGATCCGCATTTGCAGGCCGCTGAAGAAGGTTTGACTGTAGCATATGACTCTCCAATGCGTTCAAAGCTCCAGGACTGGTCAATCCGCCAATCTAAAGCCGCCAGTAACAAGACTATCGGCATTTATTCTGGTGCGTTGGGTTACGGCTATAACGAAGAGGTTCTAAAAAAGAACAATCTTCCGGTACCCGCCTGCTGGAAAGATCTGCTCAAGCCTGTCTACAAAGGTCATGTGCAGATGGCTAACCCGAATTCATCGGGTACCGCCTACACCACCCTGGCAACCATGGTCCAGTTATTTGGTGAAGAGGAAGGCTTTGAGTATATGAAGAGTCTTCATAAGAACATCAATCAATATACCAAGTCAGGATCGGCGCCGATCAAGGCGGCAGCCCGTGGTGAAAACACAATCGGCATCGTGTTCATTCATGACGCGGTCAAGCAAGCCGTGAAAGGCTTCCCGATCAAGTCGGTTGCTCCCTGTGAGGGTACCGGGTATGAGATTGGATCAATGAGCCTGATTAAGGGTGCGCGTAATCTGGAAGAAGCCAAGATGTTTTATGACTGGGCATTGTCGGCTGACGTTCAATCGCGCGCTATAGAAGTGAAAGCCTTCCAGGTGCCGTCAAATATGAAAGCCAAGGTTTCACCCATGGCACCAAAATTGTCGGATATCAAGTTGATTGATTACAACTTCACCAAGTATGGTAGCTCGGCCGAGCGCAAGCGCCTGCTGAAGAAGTGGGATGACGAAGTAAAGTCATTGCCGCAGTAAGTTAGACGACAGATAAGGTTAAATAACTAGATCGGGCCACCGCTCATCAACAGGTTTATTTCAATCTGGATAGCGGTTGGCCTGGTTGGTTTTTTTATCCTTCCCTGGTATGTTATCGAAGATGGCTTCTGGGGGCTGGACTGGATATTCGACGGATATCCGTTTGATACCGATTACGCGCCCGCAATAATTCAGATTTTCGAAGGGGAGAAGGTGTGGCTTGCACCTCTCCTCTTTTTTTTGGTGTTGCCCATCGCCACCTGGGGACGGATTAAGTCCGATCCGTTTTACAGTAATGTTCTCATTATTTCAGGCCTCGGCGGACTTGCTTATTTGCTGGCGCAGGGGTTTGCGATCGGCATTTCCGGTTGGGAATTTACCGTTTTCGAGTCAATTTTTGGCCCCATGGATGACCGGCAGTTTGGCCTGGGTTACGGGGCTTTATTTGTTTCTGCATCCTGCCTGTTTGCTCTGACCCAGGGCATAGCAGCCCGTGGCGCCATCAATGGCGATGTCTTTGTCGTCAGTGCAATTGGATTAGTGGTTGCTGTCGTTGCGGCTTTTGTTTTTTTCCCGGTCCTGCAAATTCTCACCAGCGCTTTACGTGATAATGAAGGGGTTTATTCACTAGCAACCTTCCTGACCAAGTTCGCAAGCCATAAAATATGGGGGTTGGGTTGCCTATCAGTCAATGTGAGTTGCGGGGCGGCCTGGAACTCGCTGTTCCTGGCGACTGTGGTCGGGGCAGGTACCACTTCCCTGGGGCTGGCGTTTGCGTTGGTCGCTACACGTTCGGGCTGGAAGTATCGACGGCTGCTCAGGGCATTGACTGTTTTGCCGATTATTACGCCGCCATTCGTGATTGGTCTCGCAATTATCCTGTTGTTTGGCCTCTCCGGTGTCGTAACTACCTTTGTTGGCGATCTCCTGGGGATTACCCCGACGCGATGGGTTTACGGATTGCCCGGCATCATGATCGCACAAATGCTGGCCTATACGCCCATCGCCTTCCTGGTTTTGATCGGTGTGGTCGAAGGCATCAGCCCTTCGATGGAAGAAGCGGCGCAAACACTACGCGCCGATAACTGGAAAACCTTTACCACGATTTCATTACCGTTGATGCGCCCTGGACTGGCCAACGCCTTCTTGTTGGGGTTTATTGAAAGCATGGCTGATTTTGGTAATCCACTGGTGCTGGGTGGAAATTATGACGTCCTCTCGACCGAAATTTTCTTTGCCATTGTCGGGGCGCAAAATGATCAGGGCCTGGCCGCTGTATTGGCCATAGTGTTGTTGTCGTTTACGCTGAGTGCATTTTTCCTGCAGCGCAAATGGCTGGGGCGTAAAACCTACACCACGGTAACCGGTAAAGGAGATTCGGGTGTCCCGGCAATATTACCGCGGCGTGTGCGCTATCCTGTTTTCTCGATTACGCTGGCATGGACAGCTATGACGCTGGTGATTTATTTCATGATCCTGTTTGGCGGGTTTGTTGAGATTTGGGGACTCGATCATACGCTGACCTTCAAACACTACATCACGGCTTTTTCGTTCAGTTTTACCGAGGATGGCATATTATGGACAGGCTCAGCCTGGGGTTCATTCTGGACCACCATATCGATTGCCCTCACCGCTGCACCGATAACCGCAATGATTGGTTTGTTGACCGCTTATTTACTGGTGCGGCAGGTATTTACCGGCAAGCAGGCATTTGAGTTCGGCACCATGCTTAGCTTCGCGATACCGGGAACCGTCATCGGCGTCAGCTATATTATCGCCTTTAACGTTCCTCCGTTTGAGTTAACCGGCACGGCTGCGATTCTGGTCATATGCTTTGTGTTTAGAAATATGCCAGTTGGAGTCCGTGCCGGCATCGCCGCAATGTCGCAGCTCGACAAAAGCCTGGATGAAGCATCGTTGACCCTGGGGGCTAATAGCTGGTACACCCTGCGCAAGGTTGTGATGCCGCTGCTGCGCCCTGCGATAGTCGCAGCACTGGTTTATAGTTTTGTGCGGGCCATGACCGCGATTAGTGCGGTAATATTTCTGGTCAGCGCCGAATATAATATGGCCACGGCCTATATCATTGGTCGAGTTGAAAACAACGATTATGGAATAGCGATTGCCTATAGCACGGTGCTGATTTTTGTTATGCTCACTGCCGTCGTTAGCTTCCAGCTGCTAGTGGGTGAGCGAAAACTGGGGCGGCGGGTTGAACGTGGTGAGGCCGAGTCAGTCATCAAACAGGGGGAACCTGCATGAGTATCAAGAGCAATGCGGCCACGGTATCATTTGATAAGGTGAGCAAGATCTATGGTGGCAGTGTGGTCGCCGTCGACGAGGTATCGTTTAAAATTGAAGCTGGGAAACTGGTCACGCTGCTGGGGCCTTCGGGGTGTGGCAAGACCACGACACTGAGGATGATCGCCGGGTTGGATATGGCAACCAAAGGCCGGGTTTTTATCGGCGATGAAGACGTTACCAAACTGCCGGCTACAGATCGCGATGTGTCGATGGTGTTTCAGTCCTACGCGCTATTTCCACATATGACCGTGGGTGAGAATATCGGCTATGGCCTCAAGGTCAGTGGAATGAATAAGTCGGAAATTAATGACCGCTCCGAAGATGGCCTGAAACTGGTCGGCCTTACCGGATATGGAACCCGCTTGCCGAGTGAATTGTCAGGTGGTCAACAGCAACGCGTGGCGGTGGCAAGGGCCCTGGTCCTTGAGCCACAGGTACTGTTGTTTGATGAGCCGCTTTCCAATCTGGATGCCAAGTTACGCCGTAAGGTACGAGAGGAAATCCGTGATATTCAGGCTAATCTCGGACTCACGGTAGTTTATGTGACTCACGATCAGGAAGAAGCCCTGGCTGTATCCGATCGTATAATAGTGATGAAAAATGCAGAGATTGCACAGGAGGGAACGCCGCGCGAATTATACGAAGAACCGGCTGATCTGTTTGTCGCCGACTTTATTGGCGATGCCAATGTGGTGACTGCGGAAATAAGTTCAATCGATGGAGATTGGGCGACTGTCCGGGTTGGTAATGCCGAAACAAGGTTGCCGAGTCGCGGAATGAAACCGGGCAGTTCGCAAGTCGCCATTCGTCCTGAATCTCTGCAGATCAGTGATAAAGATGCACCTGGCTCGATTGAAGCCGAGGTAGTTAAGGCGACCTATCTCGGTAGCCATATGGAATATACACTCGATACTGCGGTAGGAGAGCTTTTTGTTGTTGAGCCTGATATCAGTAATTCGATTTCGATTGGTTCAACTATCTCGGTGCGTTTACGTAATCACGGGATTGCGCTGGTCGAATAATATCTTATTGTCCTAATAGCTCGATCATCTGGCTGGCCTCGTCGCTGAGATCGGGCATGATTTTTCGCATGATAGTGAGCCGGTCAAACAGCTTTTTATCGGTCGACAGAGTATTTCGTAACGCACTGCCAAAACGTTGCCGCAGGCAGGTGCCGATATTAAATTTGCACACACTGCGGCCGGCCAGGTAACGAATATCATCCCGTTTTATTCCACTGGTACCGTGAATAACCAGCGGTATATCCACAGCCCGCTCCAGGGTTTCGAAATTCTCGAAATCGATATTCACATAACTGTCTTCGATCCGGTGTACATTACCAACCGAGATAGCCAGGACATCCGGCTGACCCTGTTTGGCCATGGCAATGGCATCGGCAACGCTGGTAGATTCAGACTTGATATGATCGCGCCCTTTGGCGTAGGGTACCGATCCCACTTCCGCTTCTACCGATACGCCCTGTTGACGGGCGTAGGCCACTACCGCCCGGGTCGTGGCAATATTTTCGGCGATCGGTTTTTGCGATCCGTCGTACATCACCGAGGAAAAGCCGCAATCGATTGCTTTTTTGACGATATCGATTTCATAGTTGTGATCGAGATGCAAACATACCGGTACGTTTGCTGTTTCCGCCAGGGGACGCAGCATCCCGGTAATATTCTGCAGCGACATGAGATCGTTCAGGTTGGCTAGCATGAAGGAGTACCAGCCTACTTGAACTTGCTGATCATGTCTTTGATGCCGGGAATGGTTTCCAGCTGGTAAGCGTTCTCTGGTTCGAAGTTCTGATGCAAGGGTCGCTGCGACAGGCCGCCGAGAATTGTGAAGTAGTACATTTCATAACCCGGCGCGGCCACACAGGGGTGATAACCCTTGTCGATCTGAATCGTGGAGCCATTGCGGATGTGGTAAACATCGCCATAGTCTTCTCCAGCGGGGGTCAGGAACTGGGCGCCAAAGCCATTGGGCGGATTGAAGCGAAAGTTATATACCTCGTCATGGCGGGTTTCGTCGGGCAGGTTGTCGGTGTCGTGCTTGTGTGGCGGAAAACCCGACCAACCGCCGGCACCGACCGTAAACAGCTCGCTTACCAGCAGCTTGCCGACTTTTCCGGCCGGGCTCTTGCCCAGAATATGTTTGATCTTGCGGTGGGTTTTGGTGTCATCGGAACCATACTGTATCGGGTCGATGTCATTCTCCCTGACCACGAATGCTTCGTATACTTCGTCGTGCTGTGCCCCGGCGATGAACACTTCTATCGCATCATTGACGCAGGTAATACTGGCTTCGAGGCCAACCGGGACATAAACGCCTTCTGGCTCGCCTTCCCAGATATTCATACGCTTGCCTACGTGTTCGAAAGTTTCACCCTGTACCATAACGTCGATGCTGCCAGTGACGGGTACAATACAGGTTTCGTAACCTTCAACCTGGGAGCTGAAGCTTTCCCCCCGTTGCAACTTGACAATGTTGAAGTAACACAGAGGAGTCTTGCTGTCGTCGCAGTCAACGATAGCCTGGTTGTGGTTATCGTGGTTTAGGATATGCATTATTAGCTCCAGGTGGCAGCAGGACTCATGGTTTGTCTTCGCTGTAAGGATTCGAGTTGATCGGGGGTCGGCATGGCGCTGGCGCAACCGCGTTGCGATACCACCAGCGCAGCTGCCGCGCTGGCGGCGTCCACGGCTTCCAGCCAGTCGCCGGTTTGCATGTAGTGCACCAGCAGGTTGCCTAGAAATGCGTCTCCCGTACCATAGGGTTTAACCGGATTCAGCGGGTAAATACCCGAATCCAGCCGCGCCTTGCCGATAAAAAGGCAGGCGCCAGCGGCGCCGCGTTTTAACAGCAACAGTTGATTTCGCTGTCGGCTTTGCTCAATCAGGGCATCAAAGTCGTCGCCTAACACGGCAAACTCCTCGTCGTTGCCTATCAGCACCCTGGCCAGGTCTGCCGCTTCATTATAGACGGCGCGCGTGATTTCGGGGCTGGGCCAGTTCCAGGCCCGGTAATCCAGATCTAGCCAGACCTGGCAACCCGCATCTTGGGCATGGCTCATTATCTCAAGCGTATGCCGGCGCGAGTCCGGGTCGATCAGACTGGTTCCGGTGACAACCAGGTTACTGGTGTCGGCGAGTGCCTGTTTGACCAGGTCGCTGCATTGAAGTTTCAGGTCTGCCGGATTGTTGCGATAAATAACAACATCGCAATCCGTGTTGCGCACTTCGGCCAACGCCAGGCTGGTGCGCTCGTTGCTGGTGGTGTTAATCGTCAGTGAAATATCAACGCCGGCCTGTTGCAGACGCTGGCGCACAAACTGACCCACTGCATCGTCCGAAAGCGCCGATATCAATCCGACCCGGGCTCCGGCTTTGGCGATGGCAACAGCGATGTTACCGGCAGAACCACCGAGGTCAACGCTAAATGAATTCGCGTCTTTGATCTTGCAGCCATCCGGTTCAGGATATAAATCCATACCGGCACGTCCCAGCACCAGCGCGTGCCAGGTCCGGGGAACAGCATAGTCGAGCTGAAAGGCTTCGGCGTTAGACATCTAGCCACTGGCCCGACAGCGCGGAACGGTCGATGGCATCCATTATTCTTTCGATTTTGATGCCGTCTTCAAAATTTGGATGGGTAGGTTCGCCGCTCTCGATGGCCTGCAATAACTTGTGCAGTTCGCATACCTTAACATCGATATAGCCGAGGCTGTGACCGGCGTTGGGCAAAAACACATCATAGGGCGGATGATATGGTCCGGATAAAATGGTTTTGAATCCCTGTTGACGTGGATCGTCGCTGCGGCTGTACAGCTTGATTTCATTGAGGCGTTCCTGATCGTGGCAAATCATGCCTCGCGAACCATGAACCTCCCAGCGCAGACCGCATTTGCGTCCCCAGGCAACCCGGCTGACGCGAAGCGTACCCTTGATACCACTGGTAAAATGGACCAGTGCGGTACAAACGTCGTCATTGTCGACCGTAAGGGTCTGCCCCGGATTATTCGGATCGCTGCGTTGTTTGTGCACCGTGTCGTAGTCACCAACGAGGTGGGAAACTTCGCTGCCCGTCATGAGGTGGGCTATGCTTAACAGGTGACACATGACATCGGCGTTAGCACCCGAGCCGGATGCCTCTCGACTCATGCGCCAGCTGTGGGGCCGGTCCGGATCGGCTTCGTTGTCGATATCATAGATTCCATGGAAGCCGGTAACACGGCCTATTGCGCCTTCTTCGATTAAATCGCGTGCGCTTTGCACCAGCGGGTTTTGAGTATAATTATAACCAAGAATTGTTTGGCAATTAGAAGCCCGAGCTGCGGCCAGCATTTCCTTGGCTTCGGCTAAATCGGTAGCCATTGGTTTTTCACACCAGACGTGCTTATCGGCCTTTAGCGCAGCTACTGCAATTTCTTTGTGCACAGCGTTGGGAACGCATATGGATATGAGTTCGACTCTGGGGTCGTTTACCATGTCCATGTAGTCGGTGGTAGAACGCGCAAAACCCATTTCCTCTTTTTTGGCCTGGCCCCTTTCCTCATTGATATCGCATAGTACTTCCAGTCGCGGTCTCAAACCATGACCAAAAGCAGTGCCTGCCGCTGCATAAGCGAGTGAATGGGCTTTGCCCATAAAAGCCGTACCGATTACACCGACACCAATTTCTTTCATTCGATAATCTCTACTTAATACTATTGATAGGCGCAACTCCAGGGAGCTGGATTGAGTGCAAACTGTTGCAATTGCGCGGGTAGAGTACCCGGCTAGATATGACGGTATACCTGTTCTCCGTCCTGTTCTGACACTACCGTAACTCCAGTCGGGGAGTAATCCCCCGTTAGCCAATAAGTCTTAGACCGTACCGCCCAGCGAACCTTCCAGTGTCGCCAGTTCCTGCCCACCTGCCATCATGTTTTGCAATTCCTCGGGCGTGATTTCACCGCGCTTCGCGGTACCTAGCGTCTTGCCTCGATCGAGTACCGTGAAACGGTCGCCCACGGCCATCGCATGGCGCACATTGTGGGTGATGAACACCACGCCGATGCCCTGATTGCGCACCCTGTCGACTGTGGCCAGGACGTTGGCGGTTTGGCGTACGCCGAGCGCCGAGGTTGGCTCGTCCAGAATCAGCACCTTCGCACCGAAATGGACTGCCCGGGCAATCGCCACTGTCTGGCGCTCGCCACCCGAAAGCGTGCCGACCGCCTGGTCCGGAGAGCGTAGGTTGATACCCATTTTCTTCATTTCTTCCATGGTTACCTGATTGGCGTACGCATGATCGAAGAAACTGATCCCCGCGATCTTCTTGGTTGGTTCGTTTCCCATGAAAAAATTGCGCGTCACCGACATCAGCGGAATCATTGCCAGGTCCTGATACACGGTAGCGATCCCGGCGGCGATCGCATCGCGCGGGCGCGAGAAATTCATCGGTTTGCCCTCAAAAAAGATTTCACCTGCTGAGGGCTCATGAACGCCTGACATGGTTTTGATGAATGTCGACTTGCCGGCGCCGTTGTCCCCCAGTAAACAGTGGCATTCACCAGGTATCAAATCGAGCGATACACCGGACAGGGCGATGACTGAGCCGAAGTGCTTCTCGATGTCCTTCATTTCAATGATCGTCTCGACATTTTTCATTTCGATTAGCGGTTTAGACATGTTACCTCTCCCCAGTAATCATGCGACGAATATAGGTATTGAGGATCACCGCGAGCAGCAGGATTACGCCGAGAAACACCCGGAAAAGGGAGCTCTCCACCCCGGCAAAGAACAGCCCCTGTTGTACCACGCCAAATACGATAGCCCCCAGCGCCGCCCCGATCACCGAACCGTAACCACCGGTCAGCAAAGCACCACCGATAACAACCGATATGATTGCCTCGAATTCTTTCAACAACCCGCGATCTGCCCCGGCCGAACCGAACTCCATTACCTGGGCGGTGGCGAAAATACAGGCGCAAAACGCGGTGAACATGAACATCGTGATTTTGACGCGGTTCACCGGTACACCGACATAACGGGCTGCCTGTGCGTCGCCACCGGAGGCGAAGATCCAGTTACCAAATTTTGTTTTTGGTCAGTAGCCAGTGGCCGAAAATAACCAGAACCAGGGCCCAGACCATCAGCATCGGTATGCCTTCGACTACTGGTTGGCCTTGTCTTGTGCCGCGCACGAATGTATCGATCCAGCCCTGATCCCCCATCCACTGGAAAAGCCCGGTGAGAACTTTGCCGCCGAAAATAGGCGCTAGCCAGTCACCTTCAGCCGCGTCCTTGACGCCGCCAATAATAGTTTTTCGGGTGGTTGCGATGGCGGCAAAAATAGTCAGGCCGCGTAGGATAAACAGGAATGCCAGCGTCACGATGAAGCTCGGCAACCCGGTCTTGATTACCAACCAGCCATTCAATGCGCCTATTGCCATACACAGGATAAAAGTGACGATGATCGCCAGCCATACGGGCCAGCCAAAGCTGACCGACAGCAGGGCAATCGACATCCCGGAGAAACCGATCATCGAGCCGACCGACAGGTCGAACTCCCCGGCGATCATCAAAAGACAGGCGCCGACCGCGATAATGATGAACTGTGCCGAGACGATCGACCAGTTCATCACGCCTGCAGGGGAAAACATGCCCGAGTCACGAGCGGTGAGAAAAAAGAAGAAAAATACCAGGATGACGCCACAGATGCTACCCAGCTCGGGTCGGATCAGGGCTTTGCGAAAGGCGGACATCTCCTTGACGCGCTCGTCCTCTGCCGGCGGCGTTTGTGTAGCGTCTGACATAATTGAGTCCCTCTGATTGTGGGGGTGGGATGGGCGGCCGCGAGTCACGCGACCACCCGTTCATGTCATGGTCTAGCGGTATTCGCCAGCGTACTTCTCGACCAGGGTCAGACCGTCCTTGGTTACGAATCCCGGGCCCGAATTGATATTATTGCCGGGCAGCACGCCATAGCGATCGTAGTTGGTTAGAATGACCACTGGCAGATAAGCCTGCAGGAAAGGCTGCTGGTCGATACCCCAGTTGATGATTCCGGATTTGATGCCTTTCACGATCTCGGTACCCAGGTCGAATGTACCGAAATATATGTCACCTGCCATGCCATTTTCCTGCAGCGCGGCAATGGTCGGATCAGCCGAGGTCGGACCCAGGGTCAGGATGGCGTCGGTTTTCGGGTTGGCCGAAAGATAAGCCAGCACCTTGTTCTTGATCTCTCCCGGATCCTGACCGGAGTCGATCGCCTGGGTGCCCAGTGGCACGCCCAGGCCATCCGCAAAGCCCTGGCAGCGTTCGGTCGACGCCGGTCAGGATCCGATCAAGGCT
>PVMK01184469.1_pt1 | contig 34471 bp, 32 predicted proteins | sample 1853481 | NCBI WGS metagenome assembly PVMK01 (sample SAMN08533507, study PRJNA380276) | Marine sediment metagenome, whole genome shotgun sequencing project. | reverse complement strand
GAATGACGCTTACCCCCAACTCGTAACCCGAAACGCGCAACACGTAACCCGAAACACGTAACTCGAATTATGTCAAACCGAGAGAAAATAATCGTCGGTCTCATGCTGTTTACGGTGGTCTATGGTGTCTACGCCCTGTTTTTTGAAGGCAAGGGTAAAGGCGGCAGCACGCCAACAGCTGCCATAAGCGCTACCCAGCAGCTGGAAAATTTGAACGCATTTATCACCAAGGTCGCGGAAGCTTCCAGGGCCGGACTTTCTAAAGAAGATAAATATATCATTTCCCGGGCCGAATCCGCGTGGAAGCAGGACCCGCTGACAACGGTCGCATTAACCGATATACCCGAAGATGAAATAAAGCGGCAAAAGCAGGTCGTCCCGGTAGCAGGCCCGCAATTGAATGTTGCTTACACCGGCTTCATGCAGATGGGCGATAAGAAGTTCGCTATTATTAACGGCCTTGAATATACCGCCGGAGATGAGCTTGAGCAGGGGGGATTTGTCGTACGCAGCATCACTCCGAGCCAGGTTGTCATTGTATCTACAGGCAGGAGCAAAAATAAGTTTATTTTTCTGCTGGAAGAATAACAATCAGGGTGACAATTTATGGATAATCTTGAACAAACCAACAGGATAGTGCGATGCATCGTTGCGGTTTTTATTTCCGTTTTACTGACCGGCGGCTGTGCCAGCCCCAAACTGGAGAAACAGGATCCATTTTTTGACGAATGGAAAACCAAGGCGGAAACCTCCAAGGGGTATTCACCGGCAAAACCGGAACATAGAACGGAACTGCCGCAAATCATCAAACCCAAGGCGCCTCCTAAAGACATTGAACTTGATGCAATTGCAGAAAAACCACTGCCGACACGCAATATCAGCCTCAAAATGACCAACATCAACGCTTCGGTGGTGTTGCGGGCGCTGGCCCGGGCTTCGGATCAAAATATCATCATCAGCGAAAGAGTGTCCGGAAAGATCAACATCAATATTGCTCAGGCCCCCTGGGATCAGGTGTTTATCGGAATCCTGCGCACCCAGGGCCTCAGTTACGCCTGGGAGGGTCAAATCATTCGCATCATGACCGCCGATGACATGGAGGAAGACCTCAAACGCCAGACGCGCCAGCGGGAAATGACACTCACCGAACAGCCCTTAACCCGCATCGTACCGATTAGATATGCCACCGCCGACAAGTTAAAAGATAACCTGGAAAAATTTCTGACCGCTGATAAAGACGGCAACCCGATTGGTTCCATTCTGGTTGATGATCACACCAACTCGTTGATTATCCAGGCAATTCGCAACGACCTCAAAAACATCATCGCCATCATTGACCAGTTGGACAAACCGACGCCTCAGGTGCTGATTGAGGCCTTTATTGTGGAAGCCAACAAGGACGTGGCCCGTGAGTTGGGCATCCAGTGGGGCGGCCTTATCCGTACCGGCAAGGGCACAGGGGTTGGCTTTGGAACCGGCCGAGACAGCGGGGTGCTGGGTGATACGGTCGGCTCAGCGGTGGACCCCAACTCCGGCACGGTGGTGGATTTGCCGGCCCAGGCGCTGAGCGGCTTCGCACCCTTTACGATGGGGCTCATTTACCAGAATATCGGCGACGTGCTTTTATCCACCCAGCTATCCGCACTGCAGGACAAGGGCAAACTCAACATTCTATCCAGCCCCTCGATTACCACCCTGGACAATCAGACTGCGTTTATTGAAAGCGGTGAAGACATCCCCTTTCAGACCGTGGAAGACGGAGAGGTCAACGTCGAGTTCAAGAAGGCGACTCTGAGTTTAAAAGTCACGCCGCATGTGATCGACGATAAAACCCTAAAAATGTATATCAATGTGCATAAAGACGAAGCCGATTTTTCCAGAACCGTGCTCGGCAATCCCACAATTATTACCAAAAACGCCGAAACCAACGTCATTCAACTGGATGGCCAGACAATTGTCATCGGCGGACTGAACAAAGAAACCAGCAGCCGTTCCGACACCGGCGTTCCGTTTCTCGAGGACATCCCCGGGCTGGGTTATTTATTTAAAAGAAAAAGCAGCGACGATCGACTGGAGGATCTGCTGATCTTTATTACACCGCATATCCTTGAGCCGGCTGCACCGGACAGTTAATCAATCCTTGCCATGGATTATTTCAGCATTTTAAACCTGAAGCAGGAACCGTTTTCGAACTCGCCGGATCCCGATTTTTTCTTTCATTCCCGGGAACATCAGGAGTGTTTGCAAAAGCTGGAGCTGTCGCTTCTATTGCGGCGCGGCCTGAATGTCATCATCGGTGATGTGGGCACCGGCAAAACCACACTGTGCCGTCAACTGATCCGTCGTTTTGCCAAGCGCGATGAAATTACCACGCATCTGATTTTAGATCCGCTCTTTGTGGACGCCCATGAACTGCTGACCGCTGTCGGCAGGATGCTTATGGGCCCTAAAGCCAAGCTTGCCAGTAACGAGTGGCAAATCAAAGAACAGATCAAACAATTTCTATTCAAACGCGGCGTTAAACAGGACAAAACCACAGTTCTCATTATTGATGAGGGCCAAAAAATTCCGGTTTTTTGCCTGGAAATTTTACGCGAATTTTTAAACTATGAAACCAACGAATTTAAATTATTGCAAATTATTATCTTTGCCCAAAAAGAATTCGAAAATACGATAAAAAAATACGCCAATTTTGCAGACCGCATCAGTCTTTACCATTTTATAAAACCGTTAAGTTTCCGCGATACGCGGCTGATGATCAAATTTCGCCTGGAAAAATCAAAGGAAGCCAATAAAAAAATAGATATTTTCAGCTATCCGGCCTTGCTGAAAATCTATCGGACCACCGGCGGGTATCCTCGCAAGATCATCAATTTGTGCCATCATTGCATCCTGGCCATGATCGTTCAGAACCGCAACAAAGTCAGCTCCGCGCTGGTGCGCTCATGCATCAAACGCGCTTTTCCAAAAGAACCCCGCCGATGGAAAGGCGCAGTTGCCACCGCAGCCGCCGCCGTTTTTGCAGCGTTTATACTTCTGGCGTTCCAATTCCAGGTGCCGCACAAACTCAGGGCCCTGTGGCCGGATAATGTGACTGCAGATCAGGGTGAATTGCAGCAAAATGAGCAGACAATGGCTGCCGGTGGTTCGGATACGGCGTCTGAAGTCGTGGATCAACAAAACAATCCGGAAGTGCCGGGCACCGAAAAGCAATCCGAAGAGACTTTGGCGGCTGAAACCGAACCCGCCGCTGCAGATCTTCGGGCAACCGTTTCCGAACAGGCGGCAGCCGCAGAAAACGAGCAGATCGCATCAGTTAGCCCGAGCCCGAATACGGCAACCTCAGTCGACGCCGGCCCTGTTGAATCCCCCCAGGAGGGGCGACTCAAAGCAGCACTCGACAGCCCGGACCCGGAACTTCAAAAAGAGACCCCGACAGTTGGAAGCAGCGCGCCATACGCCCCGGTGCTGGGCAACATAACGTTGAAACGCGCCGACACGCTGTCGCTGATTATCCAGCAGGTCTACGGCAACTACAATTCAAGGTATTTCCGTTCCCTGATTCTGGCCAACCCGGTCATTGACGACCCCGACCGGGTGGATGTGGGCCAGATCATTTATTTGCCGGCTATTCCGGTATCGGTGGGGCCGGCAAATCAAAAGATCTGGTGGATTCTGATTGCTGAAGAAGAAAATCTTCAGGCGGCTTTCGATTATTTGCGGAACTACCCTAAAAATGCACCACCGGCGCGCCTGATCCCATACTGGAACAGCCAGACCGGCAACCGGTTTGCAATTATTCTTAAAGCGCCTTTTTCTGACCAGGATTCGGCCCGGCAACAGTTAAGCCGCATGCCGGCAGGGCTGACATCGCAGGGCAGGGTTTTATCCCACTGGGAAAAGGACACCGTCTTTTTTGCAAACCCGTTCTACGGTCGCAAAAATGCGCTCAGCTCCATATTTAAAAGCGGTACTGAGGAGGGTGCAAAGCCGTCGGTGTATTAAAGCGATACGTCAAAGAAAGTGCGCTAAAGTTGGAAGTGACCTAAAGTGACTAAAGTTATTGAAATTGCCTAAAATGAACTAAAATGAGCTAAAATGCCTAAAATTGAGGAATTCTGTCCATTTTATTAAAAAAGATGGAGCGTAGCGACGCCACAATTTTAGGCAATTTAGTCATTTTAGGCATTTTAGGCACTCGTTGGTTATGTGCTCTTAAGCGTGATTTAATGCTTTGAGCCAGTTTCATAGAAAAATGTTTCAAATAGGGAAAACAAATTGAAGGCGCGAAAAAAATTAGGTGAGATTCTCGTCGAAGGCGGGTTGCTGACCCAGGAGCAGCTCGAGAAAGCCCTACCCTATCAGAAAAAGAGCAATCTGAAATTGGGGCAGTTTCTGGTACGGGAAGGCATTGTCAGCGAGTCCCAGATCGTGGATCTGGTATCCAGTCAGCTTAAATTGGAAAAATACCGGCCGGACCGATTTACGGTGGATGTGGAACTGGCCCAGCTGCTCTCGGCTGAAGTTGCCCATAAATGCCAGGCGGCACCTCTGAAAAAAAGCGGGCTGCTGCTGACGGTGGCCATGACCGATCCGCTGGACATCAATTCACTTGACACAATTGAAGTGTATACCAATTGTGAGGTCGAAGCGATCATCTGCACCGAACAGCACCTCAACCAGCTTCTGACAACGGTTTACGGAACCTTCGCCGGTATCGGCGGTGTTCTCGAAGACATGGAAGAAATGGAAATCGACAAGAGTGCCGAGAAGGCCACCACTCTTGACGATGTTGAAGTCAGCTCACTGCAGGGTATGGCGGAAGAAGCCCCGGTGGTCCGTCTGGTGAACTCGATACTTTCCCAGGGCGTTCGCGAAGGGGCCAGCGACATCCATATCAGCCCGGAGAAAAACTTCGTTCAGGTGCGCTTCCGCGTGGACGGCAAACTTCACGAAGTGCCCGCGCCCCCCAAGAGTATGTTTCTTCCCATCATCTCCCGTTTGAAAATTCTGTCCAACATGGACATTGCGGTTTCCAGAATTCCCCAGGATGGGCGCTTTACCGTTAAAATGAAAAACAAAGATATCAATATCCGGGCGGCAACCATTCCCTCCATTCACGGAGAAAACATGGTGCTGCGCTTGCTGGATACCAGCAACGCCATTTATTCACTGGAACGCCTGGGCATGACGGAAAGCGACCGCGATAAGCTGGAGAAAATGATCGTTAAGCCGCACGGAATGATTCTGAGCACCGGCCCGACCGGATGCGGCAAGAGCACCAGCCTGTATTCCATTTTAAAGAAAATCAATCAGCCGGAAATTCATATCATCACCGTGGAAGACCCCGTTGAATACCGCATTGAAAAAATTCGACAGGTCCAATTAAACCGTAAAGCGGGTATGTCTTTTGCCAGCGGCCTGCGATCCATTCTGCGCCAGGACCCGGATGTAATCATGGTCGGCGAAATACGTGATATTGAAACCGCCACCCTGGCCGTGCAGGCCGCACTGACCGGACACATGGTTTTCAGCACCCTGCATACCAATGATGCGTCGGGCGCCATCACCCGCTTCATTGATATGGGCATCGAACCCTTTCTGGTGTCCTCGACGATGACGGTCTCATTTGCACAGCGGCTGGTTCGAAAGGTGTGCCCCAATTGCATGACCAACGCTGAGCCCTCAAAGGAAGCCTTAAAAGCCTGGGGGATCAACAGCAGAGGTAACGCAAATTTTGTGCGGGGTAAAGGTTGCTTTAACTGCATGCACACCGGCTATAAGGGCCGTACCGGTGTGTATGAGGTAATGATCATCGATGATGAGATCAAGGACCTGATCTTAAAGCGGCAATCTTCGCATACCATCAATCAGACTGCCCTGAAGTCCGGAAATTTTACTTCCTTGAAAAAAAATGCTGCTGAAAAAGCCGTAAAGGGCATCACCACCCTGGAAGAAGCGGCATCAGCGGTGCTTTTGTAAAGTAGGCGTCAGTAAACAGAGGTCAGAGGTCAGAAGACAGATGGCAAAAACTGGAGGATGACGCACCCCTATCTGACTTCTGTTTTCTGTCTTCTGTCCTCTGAATCCTTAACCCTGAACGAGGAACACCATGCCAAAGTTTTTATATCAGGCCATTACCGAAACCGGCACCACTATCTCCGGTGAGATTGAAGCCGAATCCCTGGAGAATGCCAACAGCATACTGGCATCCCAGGGGTATATTCCGACCAAGGTAAAGGAAGAGCAATCGGGGCTGAGCGGTTTTCAGATGTCCACAATCCGGGAACTGCTGGCACCGATAAAAGCGCCGGAACTGATACTTTTCACCAAGCAGTTCAAAACCATGTTCAGCGCCGGGGTTGCCATGATCAATATGCTGGAAATCCTGGAAGAGCAGACGGAAAACCCCAGGCTGCGCCGCATTCTGGGCAAAATGCACCAGGATATAAAAGAAGGCGCCAGTCTGCACGAAGCATTCAGCAGACACCCCAAGGTGTTTTCACCGTTGTACTGCAGCATGATCAGGGCGGGAGAATCCAGTGGAGCGCTGCCCGAAGTGCTTGACCGCCTGACATACATTATCGAACATGAACACAAAGTTAAATCCGATATCAAATCGGCGATGACGTATCCCATGATCGTGGTGGTATTTCTGTTCTCGGCGTTTCTCATCCTGATTACCCAGGTGATCCCCAAGTTTGTTAACATTTTTAAAAACGCCGGATTGGACCTGCCCCTGCCGACCCAAATCTGCATTTTCATATATGAATTTTTGTCCAGTTACTGGTATCTCATTATAGGCGCCGTGGTAGTCGTCGGGGTGTTTCTGTTTTACTACTTAAAAACCGAACAGGGCAAGTATGTCCGCGATGCGTTTTTGATGCGGGTCCCGCTCATCGGGCCTTTGTTTGTCAAAAGTGCGGTATCGCGCTTTGCCAGTATTTTTTCAATTCTGCAATCCAGCGGCGTGGATGTGCTGGATTCGATGGATATATTATCCGAAACCATCGGTAACGTTGCCATCGGCCGTGAACTCGAGGGGATTAAAGACCGCCTTGCAGAAGGACGGGGCATCGCGGGGCCCCTGAGCGAGTCCAGTTATTTCACGCCGATGCTCATTAATATGGTGGCCATCGGGGAAGAATCCGGCAACCTGGAAAACTTGCTGCAGGATGTGGCCTCCCACTACGACACCGAAGTGGAATATTCAATGAAAAAACTGTCTGAGGCGATCGGCCCGCTGCTGACGGTAGGGCTGGCAGTCGTGGTCGGCTTTTTTGCCCTGGCGATATTTTTGCCGATGTGGGACCTCACGTTGATGGCGAAATAAAGTCAAGGGAAAACGACTTGTTCCATTGGTTGGATTAGTTCAATTGGTTCGCTTTAACAAATACAACTAATTAAACCAATCAAACCAATTAAACAGTTTCATCAATTAAACCTATTAAACTAAAATATTATTTGCCTGAAGCCCGACGCCTGAAGCCCGACGCCTGAATTTTAAAATGCGACATTCACGCTTTTACATAAGCCTCTATATAATTATTCCGTTTATTATCACCGGATTGACCATTCTGGCGGCCATCCTTTCCTTCCGGCTGACCAAATACAGTCTTGCGCATGGATCCGAGCCCGCCCAGCCCGTTTTCTGGTTTATTATTGTGATCAGTATCATCGCATTTGCTACCGGATTCCTACTGGTCCGTTTTATTTTAAGACCCGTGGAACGCTTTGTCGAAAAAGCGCGCAAACTGGCCTCGATTTCAGGTGGCAAGGCCGACACCGGCAAAGACTGGTCAGTTGATAAAATTGAACAATTTACCAGCGTGTTTGACCGGGTCACCTCGGTCCTCAGCCGCATCGACGCCCGGCATTTCTTTCCGGATATCATCGGGGAAAGCCTTGCCATGCGGGGCCTTCTGGGCCTGATAAAAAAAGTTGCCCCCACCGATTCCACGATTCTCATTCTTGGAGAAAGCGGTACCGGCAAGGAGCTGGTTGCCACCAGCATCTTTGAAAACAGTGACCGCAAAAATAAACCCTTCATCAAGCTGAATTGTGCGGCTATCCCCGAAGAACTGCTGGAAAGCGAATTATTCGGTCATGAAAAAGGCGCCTTTACCGGTGCAACCAAATTCAAACCCGGCAAATTTGATATGGCGCACCAGGGAACCCTATTTCTGGATGAAATCGGCGACATGCCGTTGAATCTGCAATCCAAGATTTTACGCGTCATCCAGGAGAAAGAGTTTTACCGGGTCGGCGGCAGCACCACCATTAAGGTTGATGTCCGTTTTATTGCCTCCACCAATCAGAATCTTGAAAAAATGGTCGGGGAAGGAAGCTTTAGAGAAGATCTTTACTATCGCCTGAATGTGTTTACGCTGCACCTGCCGCCGCTGCGGGAACACAAGGAGGACATCCCACTGCTGGTCGACTTTTTTTTGCAGAATCTTCCCAAAGAAATCGAAATTTCTTCCGTGGCCCTGCAGCTAATCATGGCCTTTGCATGGCCCGGAAATATCCGGGAGCTTAAAAACATTATTGAAAGTGCGTCTGTAATTGCCGAAAACGGCTATATCGAACCCGCCCAGTTACCCGCTAAAATCACCGGTCTATTTAATAACGGCGCAACCAATGAAATTTCGCTGGCGGTCAACCTGCCATTGGATGAACGCCTCAATGAAATCGAAAAAAGCATGATCCTCGAAGCCCTTCGAAAAACAGGCGGTGTGCAGGTCAGAGCCACCGAACTTTTGGGGATCAATCAACGCAGCCTGTGGCACCGTATTAAAAAACACGGCATCGATGTCAAGACGCATCAAAAACAACGAAATTTGATGCTGAGACTTGCCAATTTCCTTCAAATTTTGTAGAATTTAGCATCTATTGAAAAATTCCTGCAATAATACAACGCTGAGATTATTTCATAAGCTATTAAAATTAATTGGAATAAAGACAATAGAACATTCTATGATTTTTTATGGCATTATTTGTGCATCAATTATTGCCCGGACAACATTTCAAAAAGGGGGATTTTTTAACTGACGCTGTGGGCAAAACCCTCTTTTTTAGGAGTTAAAAAAAATGATACTAAACAAGGAAGGAACACCGGTTATGAGAAAGCAAAAGATTTTAGGAAATCAAGAGGGTTTCACCCTGGTTGAAATTATAGCGGTTCTGATTATTTTAGGAATCCTGGCCGCGGTGGCTGTACCCCGCTATATCGACCTGGAAGCCAATGCCAAGGAGCGGGCTATCGATGCCGGCATATCGGAACTCAACGGCCGCGAAAGTTTGGGCTGGGCCGATCACAAGATTTCCACCTCTGGTTATGAAGGAGACCCGGCTATTTTCTCAGGGGATAAAGCGGTAAGCTATGACCTCGGTACTGATTATACATGGAGCGGTACTTTAGCGCTGGTGGGGGTACGATTACATTTAAGAAGGTTCCGGTTACTTTGACCCGGACGACCTCCACCACCGGCCAGCCGGCGGTGTGGAGACGAACGAATCCTTAAATTTTGCGGGTCCTGTTTTCAGGCATATTTTTCCGAAAATGAAAAACTGCTGCGGGAATGACCAGGGGTTTACCCTTGCTTGAAATCATCGCCACGCTGGTGATTTTAAGCATTCTGGCCGCGATTGCGGTCCCCAGATATGTGAGCCTGGATGAGAGCGCCCGGCAAAGAGCCATCGATGCCGGCCTAGCCGAGCTCAACGGCAGGGAAACCCTGAGCTGGTCGAATGAAAAAATATCGCTGTCCGGATGGATCAGTGATGCGAAAACATTTGGGCTTGTCGATCCCTTTTTAGGCGCTGAATATGAGTGGGCTACCGATGATCCGGACCCGAGCGGGGGCACTTTGACCTTTAAAAAGAGCGCCTCAGTATCGTTGTCGAGGGCCGAATCTACGAACGTGCAACCGGGATCGTGGTCGAGATAGATCCACCGGATAATTAGAAATCCAAAACGAGCAGTGTATTTGCACTGCTCGTTTCTTTTGCAACCATCAGCACCATTAAGGATAAACCACCGCAGTTCTGCCTTTTGTGCTTGCCGGTATCAATTCCTGTGTTATATTGCATATGTAAAATGCCTAAAGTGAGCTAAAATGAACTAAAATGCCTAAAATTAAAATCGGCTTAGGGAACAACCACCCCATTAACTCGAAAGGATATCTTTATGAAACTGGCGGTTAGCGGTAAAGGCGGCGTTGGAAAGACCACATTTGCTTCTTTGATGATTCGGACCCTCAATGCCGAGGGCAAACGCGTCTTGGCGATTGATGCAGATCCGGACGCCAATCTGGCTGCCGGCCTGGGGATTGCCGATTCCGATAAAATCGTGCCGATCGCTGAAATGGAAGACCTCATATTTGAAAGAACCGGTGCGAAACCCGGCAGCATCGGCGGTTATTTCAAGCTCAATCCCAAAGTGGATGATCTGCCGGATGCGGTATCGGTGGGCTTTGAGCGCATCAAACTCATGCGTCTGGGCGGTATCAAAAAGGGCGGATCCGGCTGTATCTGCCCTGAAAGTGCGTTGCTCAGGGCCCTGGTCATGCACATCGTGCTGGCTCGCGATGAGGTGGTGGTAATGGATATGGAGGCCGGCATCGAGCACCTGGGGCGGGTCAACGGCAAAAGCGGTGGACAAACTGATCGTGGTGGTGGAGCCGGGACGACGCAGCATCGACACCGCCAAACATATCCGCAAACTGGCCGCAGAAATCGGGCTGAGCCACATTGCGATTGTCGGCAACAAAGTTCGCGGTGCAAAAGACGAAAAATTTCTGCAAACCCACCTGGACGATTTTGAATTTCTCGGTTTTCTGCCCTATGATGAAACATTGATCGAAGCCGATCTCAACGGGGCCTCACCGTTTGACGTGGATTCGCCGTCAAAAGCCCGGGTAAAGGCGATGCTCTCAAAACTATAGAGCGTTTGTCAGAATTACGTTCCGATAATGGCAAATCGTTCCGCAAAAGCCTAGATTTTTTTTCAATAAAAAAATAATATAGCGGTTGTCATGTTTGCAATAATTTTAGTCAGTTAAACGCTATATTGTCGCCTGTTAGAAAATCTGGCAAACGGAACATATTTATGACAACCGGTATAATGGCAAAACGCAGCAAACGTTTCTTGCGGCCCAAGCGTTATCCCCGCAAGAATCCAAAACGCCTGCATTTAAAACCGGGCGCCGATGTCAGACTCCGAAAAGTTTTTGCCGAAATCGGAGTGCCGGAAAATCCGGTTTTCACACCGGATGCGTTCCAGCTCGATGCCCTTGCCGCCATCGAGCACCGCGACTGTCTGGTGACCGCGCCGACCGGCTCCGGAAAAACCTGGATCGCCGAAAAGGCCATCGCCCGCATCCATGCCGGCGGCGGAAGATCCTGGTATGCCTGCCCTTTGAAAGCCCTGAGCAATGCCAAATATGCGGAGTTTTCCGCCATCTTCGGTCGGCAGCATGTCGGCATATTAACCGGGGACCGCAAAGAAAACCCGGACGCTTCGATTGTTGTGGGAACCACTGAAATCTTGCGAAACCAGCTGTATGACGCCATGCACCACGGTGAATTGCTGGCAGCCGATTTTGTGGTTCTGGACGAGGCTCATTTTTTAGGAGATCCGGATCGCGGGGTCGTCTGGGAAGAAATCATGATTTATCTGCCGCAGCGCATCCCGCTTTTATTGCTCTCGGCCACCATCGGCAACGCCGATCAAATCGCCGGCTGGCTTTCTTCGATTCGATCATCCCGCTGCGCGGTTATCAGAGAGTTGAAGAGACCGGTGGCGCTGGTCCCCCTTTTTTTGCATCCTTGCGGTACCCTGCTGCCGTTAACCGAGCCTGCAAAGACCGCGGGCAACCAAAAAATTTATAAAAAGGTCGCCGATTTTTTAAAGACAAAACGCTCGCGGCACCGCCGCATGCCTGATGATCTGCTGCCTTTTGACGATGTTCTGAGGGTATTGAAGAAATATCACCTTCTGCCGGCTCTTTTTTTTCTAAAATCCCGGGCGGATTGCGACCGGGCTCTGGAGCAGTGCCGCGGGAGATTGTTACCGGACCCCAGCCGTAATGCCGGGCTCAAAGAACGGATTGAAGCATTTGGTCATCAAAGCCTGCATGTGATTCATCATCGTCAACGCTGGTTTCTTGAGAACCTGGCACTGGGATCCCATCATGCCGGTCAGCTGCCGGCCTGGAAACTGATACTGGAGCGGTTGATGAGCGAAGGTTTGCTGGATGCGGTATTTGCCACATCCACGGTTGCGGCCGGTGTGAATTTCCCCGCCCGTACGGTGGTCTTTTTAAATTCAGATCGTTTTAACGGAACCCAGTTTCTGCCCCTGGATGCCACCGAGTTCCACCAGATGACCGGCCGGGCCGGCCGTAGAGGCATGGATAATATCGGTTTCGCCCTGCTGTTGCCCAATAAATTCATGGATCTTCGCTGGATGGCGAAATTGTTTCACACAACGGCTTCGGATGTTGTCAGTCAGATCAAAATTAATTTTTCAATGGTGCTGAATCTGCTGCTGTCGCACAGCCCCGAACAAGTCAAAGATTTACTCGGTCAATCGTTTGCATCCTATTTAATCCGAAAAGCCTCCAAAAAAAGATCCCGCGAAGAGCGCCGCCGCGATTTTTGGGGTGATTTTTTGCAGCATCTGCATTTTCTTAAAGACAGCGGTTACGTCACCGACACCGGAGAGTTGACCGAGGAGGGAAAATGGGCCAGCCAATTGCGGGTGGACCAGCCGCTTTTAATTGCGGAAGGCTTCCGGCTGGGCATCCTGCCGGAATCCGAACCGAGCTTTCTGGCAGCGGTTATCGCGGCCTTTGTCAATGAGCGCGAATCTGATACCAAAATTCACAAAAAGCGGGATCCCCAAACCGCTTTTAGACGCATTCTACAGGGTAATCAATGGGTTAAGGCCTTTTGCCCGGCAGATGCTGGACCGCGGATTTGAGGCCCACGCTTTTCATTTAAGACCGGTGGTGGCAATTTATGCCTGGGCCATAGGAGAGCCATGGGAGAAGGTTCGAGACCTGGCCGAGGTGGAGGAAGGGGATCTGGTTATGCTGATCCTTAGAACCGCAGACAATCTGCGGCAAATCCGGGGTCTCAGACAGGTATTCCCTGATGCGGCCGAAACAGCCGACCGGGCGATTGAGCTGATTTTGCGGGAACCGGTGGTTTATGAGCTGTAAGGCCTAAAGGCCGGTTGCATTAGTTCAATTGGTCTGATTGATGAAATTGTTTTATTGGTTAACTGCTTTTGTTGCATTTGTTTCATTGGTTTCATTGGTTTTATTGGTTTTATTGGTTTTATTTGTCAATTTAGTTGAATAAGTTTACCTGCTTATCTGGAAAATCCAAGTTGCCATTAGATAAACTCTCTGTGGGAGCGGCTTCCAGCCGCGAATTCAACTGTCGCGGCTGGAAGCCGCTCCCACATTTGATACCACTTGTTCTTTCTGGATAACCAGATAAGTTTATTAGTTGATTAACTGAACCAATGAAACAGGCCGCAGGCCTCCAGAGCCAACCAATCAAACTAATTGAACTAATCAAACCAATTAAACCGGCCTTAAGGCCTTTGAACCTCTGAACCTATTTCTTGACGATGATCCCCTGAATCTTGTCCGACAGCTGGATCAGGTTGAACGGTTTTTGAATAAATCCATCGCAGCCGCGCTCTAATATCTTGGCGGCCTGTCCATTGATGCTGTAACCGCTTGAAAGCAGCACCTTAATATCGGGATTAATCTTTTTGAGCCGATCAAAAGTTTCGCCGCCGCCCATACCGGGCATAATCATGTCCATAATGACCAGATCAACTTTGGCGGCATTTTGCTGGTACAGTTCGATTGCTTCCGGTCCACTGCGGGCCGCCAGGACGTCGTAACCCAGCTCCTGCAAAAGCTCTTGGCCGACTCCAATAATCATTTCCTCATCGTCAATCAGCAAAATGGTCCCGGTCCCCATCGCGACAGCCGGGGCGGGCTTTTCGATTTCTTTTTGAATCTTTTTGCGCGATGCCGGTAAATAAATCGTAAACGTGGTCCCCTGATCGGTTTCACTATAAACGTTTATGTAGCCGCCGTGACTTTTAATAACACCGTAAACCGAAGCCAGCCCCAGTCCGGTACCCCGGCCCATTTCTTTGGTGGTAAAAAAGGGTTCAAAAATCCGTTCCTGGGTCTCTTTGTCAATGCCGATTCCCGTGTCGGTTACGGTGATCTTGATGTAATCTCCGGCTTCGACCTTATAAGGTTTGTTGTTTATAAAATCCGCATCCAGGATAACTTTTTCAGTGATAAGATACAGATCACCGCCTTGCGGCATGGCCTGCCAGGCGTTTACGTAAAGGTTTAAAAGCGCCTGTTCGATCTGCCCGCGATCAACTTCAACGGTCCATAGGTCCGGCACCAGGTCCATCTGAATCCGGATTTCCTTCTTGGTGCGTCCGAACATGGTGGCGGATTTGTCGATAACGTCATTCACATCCGTGGCAATCGCGTGATATTTGCCTCTGCGGGCAAAGCCCAGCAGCTGCCGGGTCAACTCCGTGCCGTTTTCCACATAAGTTTCAATATTCTTTAGCTTTTCATAACCGGGATGCCCCGGGTCGGTTTTTAATGCCATCAAAGAGGCATTTCCCTGTATCCCCATGAGAATGTTGTTAAAATCATGAGCAATACCCCCGGCCAGGGTGCCGATGGATTCCATTTTCTGGGCCTGCTGAACCTGAATTTCCAGCTTTCTATTCTGCGCCTCGGCCTCTTTTCTTTCGGTTACATCCCTCAAAACTCCCCGGAATCCGATGGGTGCGCCGCTCGAATTTCGCAGCAAAGATGCCGTCAGCTCCAGAGCGATGCTCTCGCCTGTTTTCCCGATGGCATCATAATCGGTTACCCGAATGGGTTCCCCTGTTTTTTGGACCTGGGCATAAATTTGATCCATTTTGCGGATCGTGGCCGGGGATGTAAAGGTGCGCGTATTTTTACCCGACAGGTCGTTGCGGGAATATCCCAGTATTTTACAGAGGGGCTCATTGAAAAAGGTCAGGTTTCGGTCGAGATCAATTTCAAAATAACCCTCTTCAACGCCTTCAACAATGCTACGGTATTTCTCTTCGCTTTCCTGCAGCGCTTTATCTGCCAGGCGACGTTTGTTAAACATATAATTGTAGTGCGATGTAAAAATAGCAAAAAGGCATAACACCAGCAAGCGGGTGAAAATTTCAAAGCGGTTCGGCCCCAGCAGATGTTGAATAAAATTGGCCTCAGGTTCCATAAAGAAATACATAAAGGATTCGCAAACCCAGTAAAATGCGGCCAGCGCGATCCCGGTAACCACGATCGAATCGAAAAAGACGGTCTGTTTTTTAAAGCGAAATTTCATAAAAGTTATTCAATATCAGGATCAGAGGTCAGTCTTCAGAGGACAGAGGTCAGAGGACAGAAGACAGATGATTAAAACTGGAGGATGAAGCGCCCTGTTTGTCATCTGTCATCTGTTTTCTGTTTTCTGACTTCTGTTTTCTGACTTCTGTTTTCTGACTTCTGACTTCTACCCCCCATAACCCTTTAATTTTATATTGATATGCTATTCACTGTCAAATAAAATACATGCGCCAAAAGGATATCCCCGTAAATCAGGCCTTCACATAATTAATCCGCCCTGAAAAACAGCATATTTAGGGTTGCAAATTGTTCTTTGAAAGCTGAAGTAAGTTGTTAGATCGAAGGTTCGGCGGATTAATTATTTAATCCGCCCGGATCAACTTCTAAATATTTTCTTCAATTTTCAAAAAACAAATTTACGATACCCAACCCTGTTATGGCTATTTTTCAGGGCGGAGTAATTAGAATATCGGAGATTCCCGATCTACGGGGATGCAGCACCACAGCAATACAAAGCGACTCAATATGAATTGCATTTTGGCTGAATTTTCGGTATTCTATTGTTATATTCCATAAATATATTTCAAAAATCGTTCAGTATAGTTAAGTCCAGTTAAGTTCTTGGATTAAGAATTTGTTGTTGGAGCCTGGGAGGTTAAGCGTGAGATCAAGAAAAACAATTATATTAATCATATGGATAGCCGTATTTTTGATGAGCCCGGGTGTCGGGGCAAAAGAAGAGGACGCGGTTGACAGGGGCCTAAAGCTTATCGGCGAACAGCGTTATGATGAGGCCATTAAAGCATTCTCAACTGCCATCGAAATAATACCCCGGGACTACCAGGCCTATAATTACAGGGGAGTTGCCTGGGCCCTAAAAGGAAACTACGACAAGGCCATTGTCGACTATGACAAAGCCCTTGAAATCCGGCCACGCTATGCAGAAGCTTATAATAATCGCGGTTTTGCCAGAACCCAACGCGGAGATTTGCGTAAGGCACTAAATGACTATGCCCGGGCGCTGGAAATTAATCCGTTTTTTGTTGACGCGTACAATAATAAAGCCTGGGTATTGGCCACCTGTGCCGATCAGCGGTTCCGCAACGGGGGTCAGGCCGTCCGGCTGGCGCAAAAGGCGATGGAACTCAAACCGGATGTCGGCTCTTTAGATACCCTGGCAGCAGCGTATGCAGCGGTGGGTAATTTTGGTGCTGCCGTCGATACCCAAAAAAAGGCCATCCAAAAACTGCTGCTGGCCGATAGAAGTTCAGAGGTCCCCAAATACCTGCCCCACTTAAACGCTTACAAATCCAAACGATCTTTGTTGATCAATTATGCATCCGGGCCTAAAACTGCCGATCCGAAAGATGAAGGTGTAACGGTTTCACTCAAAACGCAAACTTTAAAAAAACCATCGCCGCCGGCCGCATCTCACAAGGTCGTTACCGCATCCAAACCCAAAACCCAAAAACCGGCAGCTGCACCGAAAACGAAAAAAACATTAACGCCTCCTGTAAAGCCGTTACCCTATACCATTCAAGTCAGCGCGTATCGGAACCCGCAAACATCAAATCAAGTGGCCGGAAAATTAATCACCGGCGGCGATCCGGCCTTTACCAGCCCGGTCGATCTTTCCCAAAAAGGCAAATGGTACCGGGTGTATATCGGAAACTATAAATCCCTGGCTGAGGCAAAAATTGCTGCAACTGACCTGAAAAAAAGAAAATTTCGCTATGTGAATATCACCAAAAAACCATACACGGTTCAGGTCGGCCTTGCGGGTTCCAAAAACGAAACCCAAAAACTTAAGTCCAGATTGAAAACCAAAGGATATCTGGCTTACAGCCTTCCGGCGGTATCCGGCCAGAACCAGACCCGAATCTTAATCGGCGCTTTTGAAAGCCAGGCAGCTGCGGCAAACCTTGCTAAGCAGCTTAAAAAAGATGGATTCGACCCTAAAATCAGCCTGAGATAGAGCGTTTGTCATAATAACGTTCCGATACATGTAGTTTTTTTGAGTCTTTTTTGGATTATTAATAACGTCTAAGATAGCTTGATCCAAACGCTCTAATAATTTTTCTTCATTTTTGCAGACATAATAATATAGCGGTTGTCATGTTTGTAATAATTTCAGACTATTACAAATTACATTGTCTCCTGTTAGGGAATCTGCCAAACGGAACATATTTATGACAACCGCTATATTACGGAACCACTCAACTGATGACATTCCACAAAGGCCTTACCGGGCTCCTCTCTCGATACGAAACCCTGTTTCTGCTGTCTTTAGCGCTACTCGTCATTTTAATCTATGCCAACACGCTAGGCAGTCCGTTTATTTTTGACAGCAGAAACAATATTGAGTCAAATCCCCATATCCGAATTTCTAAAATCACGCTGAATGATCTGACAGAAGCAGCCTTCAAAAGTCCTGCAAAACAGCGGCCGCTGTCAAACATCAGCTTTGCGCTAAATTACTATCTGCACGGTTATAATGTGGTGGGCTTCCACGTCGTCAATATTCTCATCCATATCAGCACGGGTTTTTTACTTTATCTCTTCGTCAAAACAACCTTTTGCACCCCGGCTCTGAGATCCCGCTATGGCAACTATATGTGGATCTCATTTTTTACAGCGGCCGTCTGGATGGTTCACCCGCTGCAAACCCAATCGGTCAGTTATATCGTTCAGCGCATGAACAGCCTGGCCGCCATGTTCTATATATTATCGATCCTGCTTTATGCCCGCTTTCGATTAAGCGGGCAGCAAAGAAAAAAATGGTGGCTGTTCTCAGGCTGCATCCTGGCCGGGATTATGGCTTTGGCATCAAAGCAGACTGCAGCCACGCTGCCTGTTTTTATCATCGTCTATGAGTGGTATTTTTTTCGAAACTTGGACTTGAAATGGTTAAAGAATCACATACTGCTGCTGACCGGGTGCCTCCTGCTGGCAGCCGTCATTGCGCTGGCCCTTTTGGGCAGCAATCCATTGGATGGTATCCTGGAGGGATATAAAGGTCGCGATTTTACCCTCACCCAACGTTTGCTGACAGAGTCACGGGTCGTCATTTTCTATCTAAGTCAGCTGCTGTGGCCGCATCCTTCACGGCTGAATCTGGATCACGATTTTGCGCTCTCCAATTCGCTGCTGGACCCGATGACCACATTTTTTTCCATATTTACAATTGCGGCCCTTATCGGTCTGGCTGTCGTCACGGCAAGAAAGCAGCGCCTCTTGTCATTCTGCATTGTGTGGTTTTTCGGCAACCTGGTGATCGAATCTTCCATTCTCCCACTCGAGATCATCTTCGAGCACCGGGTATACCTGCCGTCCATGATGTTCAGCCTAATCGTCGTTTTGTTTGTTTCCCGCTGGGTGAAGCCGACATGGCTGCAGGCTGTGCTGTTGTGTGCCATGGTTACGGTTGGCGCTGTTTGGACTTATGAAAGAAATACGGTTTACAGCGATCGCATCACGTTCTGGCAGGATTGTGTCGACAAATCGCCCCGCAAAGCCCGGCCCTATAATAATTTGGGGGTGGCCCTGGCCGATCAAGGTTATCACGACAAAGCCCTCAAGAAATATCGTGAAGCGCTGCAAATTGATCCGCACTACCAGGATCCGGTCGCCAATATCGGATTGAGCCTGGCAGAACAGGGAAAAATGGAGGAGAGCATCACCCAGTTTTTGAAAGCGCTGGAAATCAATCCAAAAGATTACAAAACACTCAATAATTTGGGGGCATCCCTGATTGTGGTTGATCGCCATGCGGAAGCTGTTCAGTATCTGTCTGAAGCGATAACGCTTGATCCATATTATGCTCAAGCCCACAATAATTTAGGAGTGGCCCGGCAGCATCAGGGTCGGATCGAGGAGGCCATTGATCATTTTTCAACCGCCGTGCAGCTTGACCCCGATTATGTCCAGGCCTATAATAACCTGGGTATCATTCTGGCAAACCAGGGCAGATTTAAGGAGGCGATCGCCCAGTTTTCCGCCGCATTGAAAGTCAATCCCGCATACAAAAGCGCCCGCCTTAATCTAGAAAAAAGTTTAAAAGCCCTAAATGATTAACCGAAGCCCGCAACAACTATACCGGTTGTCATAAATATGTTCCGTTTGCCAGATTTTCTAACAGGCGACAATATAACGTTTAACAGACTAAAATTATTATAAACATGACAACCGCTATATTATGTCTTGACAGCCGGCGTTTCATCGCTTAATTTATTATGAGCATATGCTCAATTAAATATTGCGGAATTTCTGCAACTGAATGGAAATCCAGGGTATTTTGTTGCCATGGCAATGGCACACGATTCAAAAGCAAAATAAGGAGGCTCCAATGCAAGAAGATGTTATCAGACTCGGTGGAGGGAGAAAAAGCCGTTTCATGGACAAGGTCATGGAGATCCTGCCTGAAGGCGGCAATTTAAATCTATGCTTGACGTGCGGGGCCTGTTCTTCGGGCTGACCCGGCCACGGGCCTTGAAGGCATGGATCCCAGAAAATTTTTGCGCATGGCGGCCCTCGGATTGGACGATGAGATCCTTAAGTCCGATTGGGCCTGGATGTGTACCCTGTGCCAGCGCTGTGTCTATGTGTGTCCGATGAAAATTGATATCCCGCAACTGGTGTATAACGTTCGCGCAACCCGACCGCGGGAAGAACGCCCCAAGGGTATTTTAGGATCCTGCGATATGGCCCTGAGAAATGACAGTTGCAGTGCCATGGGGGCATCGCCGGAAGATTTCACCTTCGTGGTGGAAGATGTGCTGGAAGAGTATCAGGAAGCCCAGCCTGAGTTTAAAGACATGCAGGCACCCATTGATAAACAGGGCGCATATTTCATATTGAATCAAAACTCCCGTGAACCGGTGACCGAACCCGATGAGATGGTACCGCTCTGGAAGATTCTGCACCTGGCGGGAGCCGACTGGACCTACGGCAGCAAAGGCTGGGGCGGAGAAAATTACTGCATGTTTTTGGCCGACAATCAGTCCTGGGAGCACATTACCCGCACGGCTGCCAAACAGGCCGATGATCTGGGCTGCAAGATTTTTCTCAATACCGAATTATTGTAAATTTGGTCATTTTATAAAACCAAAGGAAAAACATGGGTTGGCCAAGTTTAACCAACCCTTTTTATCTAATGGTGCCGGGGGCGGGAATCGAACCCGCATGGACGTAAAGCCCGCTGGATTTTGAGTCCAGTGCGTCTACCAGTTTCACCACCCCGGCAATCTTTAGCTCGCTGCGCTCGCATTTGCAGTAATGCAAAACTGGAGTGATGGAGTATTGGGTTTATAGGCAACTTGCCGGAAGTTGTCAATAAGATCCCAGTATCTGGCCGGCAGTGACCTGACCTTCTCTTAGAATTCGCGGCGGCTCCTCGGTGACATCGACGACAGTGGAGCCGACACCGCCTTGAAGCGTGCCGGCATCCAGGATAAGATCCACCTGCCCGGCAATTTGGGGGTCCAGATCCGGCAGTCGGTAACAACCCGGGCGCCCCGATAGATTGGCGCTGGTTCCGGTAAGGGGGCCTTTGACCTGTCGGACCATTGCTGCGGCTACCGGATGCCCGGGAAGCCGCACGCCGATTTTACCGCTTTGGGCGGTCAGCGAATCCGGCAATGTATCTCGGGCATCAAAAACAAGGGTCACCCTGCCGGGCCAAAATGCTTCCATAATAGCATCGGCAGCCGACGGGATTTTCTCAACCAGCATCTCCAGCTGATTGTCGGAATCGATCAACACCAGGATGGGATTATCTTGCGGGCGCTGTTTTATCTCGATGATGCGTTCAACGGCGTCCGGATTCATTGCATCCGCGCCCAGACCGTAAAGACATCGGGTGGGAAATACAATCACCCCGCCCTGTTTAATAACGGCCGCCGCCTCTTTTATGATTTCAGTCTCGGGCTTTTGGGAATTTATCTTTCGAATGATTGATGGGCGCATTAAGTAGATTGAATTAGTTTCCGATTTTAAATTTAATTTTTAGACAGGATTTACAGGATGATCAGGATTTCTTTTGGCCGTTCTCCGGATGAGAACGGCCAAACCCAATCGCCTTCGGCGAATTAAAAGGAACACATAAATCAGTGGTTAAATTGGATCATGTCAGATCACGCAAAAAGCTACCATCTTGCAGAAGACAATGATTTTACCATTTTTATTCCGCCGTTAGGCGGATTGAACTTCAGCACTTTCTTCTGGAAAGTGCTGAACTAAAAATATCTAAAAAATCCTGTAAATCCTGTCTAAGTTGAATTCTCAAGCTTCTTGGCTTTTTGTTCAACTTTAGCAGCCATATCCTGTTTGTATTCTTGAAGTTTTTCGGAAAGACCGGCATCTGCCAGGGCCAGGATTTGAACGGCCAGGATCCCTGCGTTTCTGGCACCGGGTTTTCCAATCGCCATGGTGGCTACCGGAATGCCGGGCGGCATCTGAACGGTCGCTAACAACGCGTCCATTCCCTGTAGACAAGAGGAATCGATGGGGACTCCGATGATGGGAAGGCTGGTGTGAGCCGCCATGGCTCCGGCCAGATGAGCGGCATGTCCCGCCCCGGCGATGATAACTTTGATACCGCGTTCAGGGGCGGTGGATGCCCACGCTGCCGCCCGCTGCGGGCTTCTGTGTGCGGATGCAATCGTTATTTCAAAAGCAACACCGAAATCTTTTAAGACATCCGCAGCACTTTGCATGACGCCCATATCAGAATCACTTCCCATGACAATGCCGACAACCGCTGATCTTCCGGACCCACCTGGTTTCTTTTCTTCTGCGCTCAATGTTCCTCCTTTACTGTAATTCAGATAAACAGAAATTTCGAAATAGAAAAGCAATCTCGAAAGCTGGGACTGATAAGCGCATAAGCTTATAAGCTGGTAAGCTGATAAGCCAATAAGCTGAAAAGTCCGCTCAATAGCTTAAGAGCTTAATAGCTTACCAGCTTACCAGCCAGACTATGACCTATCAGCTGTGAGCTAAAATCTCTTTTTCAGGTTCCTGTACGAGCTGTTCTAAAAGCGCCTTTTTTTTCTGATCCAGTTCCTCCCTGCCGATCCGGGCCCCTTTAATCCCGCCGTTTAGTGCGATTTCCGACAGGTAACATCCGCCGTTTTCTAAAATCATCAAATCCAGGTGGGCAAACGGAAATCTGCCCCGCTGCATGACGGTTCGGCAAAAGGCCTCCTTTTTCTGATCCAGTCTGTAAGGAGACCCAGTGCCGCCCAAACTTATGTTTACCCTGAAATTATGAGGATTGCAGCGCGTATAGGATTCGACATAGTCTCCTGCAATGATGACGCGAATGTCTGTAAATTCCTCCCGGAAGGGCTGCAATACAAAGGGATAGGAAGATTCAGACAAAGCCATGAAACTGTACAGGGTTTCAATAGTTTCCCACCGGCGGATTCCGTGGCCGCAGTGCATGCCGTCATGTTTGGTCACAACGGGCCCGATACCATTCTTACTAAATGTGTTTATGGCTTCAATCAAATCGGTACGGCGAGGTATGGCCAGCGTATGCGGAAGCATCCATTCATGCAGAACAAATGCCTGGGCGACTTTGGAACTATTCAGGATCTGCGAGAGCGGTGACGGCAGACAGCGTATGCCGCGCTCCAACATATCGATGAGCATCGGTTGTTTGAGATACTTCAATGACAGGTTGCCGATAAAAACATCCCCGGCAGTTAATTCATTATAGCGTGTCTGCAGCTCCCGGTTACTTCTGACAATCATTGAATCACCCGCTGTTCGCTGTCCTGATGTGCTTCGATGCAAAGATCGATGAGTTGATCCAGAAGGCGGCTAAAACTCAATCCTGCAACCCGGGCGGCCTGGGGCAACAGGCTGGTCGCGGTCATGCCCGGTATGGTATTGGTCTCCAGAACGTATATCTCCCCAGCTTTTAATATCATATCGGTGCGGCTGTAGCCTTTGCAAAAAAGGGCTGTGTGCGCAGTTTTGGCATAAGCCTGCGCCTTTTGAGTCATTTCATCATCAATGCGCGCCGGACAGATTTCCTGGGTGACGCCGGCAGTATATTTAGCCTCGTAATCGAAAAACTCGTGTTCATCATCCGGTACGATCTCAATAATCGGCAATGCCAGCAGGTCCTTGTTGCCGATCACACCGGCGGTCAGCTCGATGCCCTCAATATAACCTTCAATCAATAGGGTTGAATCATGCGAAAATGCTTTTTCCACAGCCTTTTGGATGGTCTCCAGCGATTTGACAATGGTCATGCCGACGCTGGAGCCCGCTTCGTTCGGTTTGATTACCAGTGGCAGGCCCAGCTGTTTTCCCCAGGCGGCCGGCTCCAGCGCATCGCCTTTTTGCAATGCGATATAAGGTGGAATGGGCAGATCGGCTTTTTCATAAAGGTATTTGGAAGCGAGCTTATTCATGGCAAGGGAGCTGCCGAGAACGCCTGAACCCTGATAGGGAATATTCAGCAGCTCAAGAAGCCCTTGAACCGTTCCATCTTCGCCATAGGGGCCGTGAAGAATAATCAAGGCCGCATCAATGCCGGGCGCATCCTCAACCAGACGCGCTAGATCGGTTTTGGGATCGTAGCGGACAATGTTGTATTTTTCCTGATCCAGGGCATCATAGACCTGATCACCGCTGTTGAGGGAAACCTCACGCTCCGAGGACACGCCGCCGGAAAGAAGCGCAACGGTCATTTTTTTCATAGCTGCCGCCTTTGTAAAGATGGTAAATTACAGGTTTCAGGTGTCAGTGTTCAGGTTTCAGCCCTGACAATTCTGACACCTGCACCTGGCGTCTATTTTCGACTCGGCTGCCTTTTCGTACTCGTCCTCGTGCTCGTACTCGTGAATCAGAATCTTATATGGGACTAGGGACGAGAACGAGTACGACGATGAAGGTGATAGCTGCCGCGCCGCCTTGTCGCGCCGAAGTACTGCGAAAGCGGAAGCTCAAAGAGCTAAGCGGCTCATATGACATCTGTCATCTGTCATCTGTTTACTGAAACCTGACACCTGACACCTGAAACCCGGTTATACCTGACACCTGACACCATAAACGTGAAAGAAATGAACGTTTGAGGCTATTTCTTCTTCTTGGCGCTTGAAGCGGATGATTCGAGTTTCTCAATTAATTTATCTGAATACTTCTGAGGTGCTTCAAATTCGATGGGGGTGTTCCGCAAGGTATTTAATTTCATGATCAGAAAATTGAGCTTCTGCATGGTACGATATTTTGCAGCGGTTTCTCCCATTCCACTGAGAAGCTCTTCCGTTTGCTGAATTGCCTTTTTCAATTCGATTTCAGGAGGGAGGTAGTCGGCATTTTTCAATATCTTATAGGTCAGGCGCAGCTCTTCAGCCACCATCTGATCATCAAGAAGGTCTAACGGTTTCCCGGAACCTTCAAGATTCTCAAATTCGCCTTTTTTTTGAGCTCTGCGAATGCGTTCTTCAACAATTTTAGCAAAACCCGGTATCATCGCATCCTCTGGCAGTCTCGCAAAAAACTAGTGTTTAGTGTTTCGTATTTAGTGTTTTGTTTGACCAATGACGATTTGGCATTTTTTATGTCACTAAACACCAAACACCAAACACAAAACACTTGATAAATTCGCCTTATTACGAATTTATCATTTATATCATTTTTCTACATTTTATCAAACAAAATTAAGTTTGACCCCGGCGCCTGCTATTTGATAATGAAAGTGAACTTAACAAATTCCCGCCGATTATAACCTTTGAAAGGAACACCGAATGAAAAAAATAGCCTTTGCCGGAACCGATGGCCGAACGCTGTTGTGCGCTCTGGTGGTCTCCACTTCAACCAGTGACATTTATAAGGACACATTTCAAGGCGTCGTTGTTCGGGGTACCCCATCGATGCCCAAATTTGCAGAAATCATGAACTGGCCGGTTGAGTTCATTCCAACAAACGGCAATTCCTACGATGAATATGCAGAGGCTGTCATCAACGCAATCAAAACCGGCAACATCGATTATGTCATCCCGATGCCGGAGGCGCTTTTATTTGACGGCCTGGTGGATGAAGTGGAGGCGGCCGGTTTTGGTGATCGCATTGTCGGGCTCAAAAAATCCGCCGCCTTTATTGAAGGGGACAAGATCAAATGCAAAGAGCTGTGCCGCGAAGCCGGCATTCCGGTGGCAGCATCGTGGGCCGAGGTGAACGCAAAAGATTATGCAACCCTGCTGCAAACCTGTCTGGACTATATTCAGAAATTCGGCGGGGCGGTTTTAAAATATCCTTACAGTGCCGGAGGAAAAGGCGCCCGGATTATTTTAAATTCCTGGGAGATCAGAGAAGTTTACGATACACTGATAAAAGATTATAAGCGCGATTATAAAAAAATGTATGGCGCCAAAGGGAAATGGCCCCTGTTAATCGAGTCTCTGATGTCGGGGGTGGAGATCAGTTTTACGATCCTGGTGGACAAAAACGGTAATTTCCAGATACTGCCGACGGCGATGGATTATCCGGAACGATTTGAGGGTCCGGCCAGCAAAACCAACCCGGTTACCGGCGGGATGGGCGCCATCTCACCCCATCCGATGGAAACCCCCGAACTGTTTGCATTAGCCGGAGAACTCATCGCCAGACCCTCTTATTGATATAATGAAGGCAAAAGGCTACTTGCGCCCGTGCATTCTGTATCCGGGTTGTTTTGTTTCACTGGATAACGCCAAGCAACCCACCAACATTCGGGTGTCTGAAATAAATATTCGGCCGGGTGAACCCGAAGCCCAGCCGGTCGCCCGCCGACTGAGAAATTTAGGGGTACTCATCGAGGCCATGTTTACGGGCAAACTCGATGAGGTAAAACCGGAAGTAAGAGACGACCAGCTGGCGATCTGCGCCGGGCTGGTGACCGGGCCCGGGGGGCCCTGACGGTCAAAAAGGATATCCGTGGTCCTGTACAAAAGGGGAACCGGTCGAAATCGATTTTAACTATATCAGAAAAAAAACATCCAGATTATCCCGTCAGCGATGACCTGCTCGGCAGAAGACGGTCAATTTAAATCAGACGGCACCCGGGTAGCGTGGATGAATGCAAACGTGAAGATCAAACCCGATGACAGCCGCGGCGAAGTGGCGGAACGTTTTCGAAACAAACTCATGGCCGCGTTAGACAATGGCAAAATCCGGGTCATCCCCCGGGAAAACCCTCAGGGTAACCGCTTGGATATAAGAAGAGATATCGGGCTCCACTATCTCAAAGCTGAAAAAATATTCCCATCAAAATAGAAAACCCTTCAGAATTTCATATAGAACCAATCTCAAAAATAGGATTTTGGTTCAAGATCGCGGCGGGGCCGAGTTTTCCCAGCTGCGGTTTCCCGCCGATCCTATAATTTTTGTGGGTCGTAACCGGAGGCATACTGTTGTATGTCGAGGATTTGAAGCGAGGCACCAACAAAGATGTGGGCCAAAAGACATTTTTGAGATGGGTTCTAATCTTGAAGGGTATTCTCAACCAGAAAGTGGTGGCGATGCAGGGACTTGAACCCCGGACACTGCGGATATGAGCCGCATGCTCTGGCCACCTGAGCTACATCGCCACATATGCAAGCTGCAAGTCAAAAAGCCGGAATCCCGGCGGACCCCTCTCTTAACAACTCATCTTTGGCAAGTCAAGATGAAAGTCATGAAGAGGATCCTGCAACCTCAACCGTATATTCGTCCAGGTTGGCCGGCAGTTTATTAAATACGATTACAAATGGGATGGTCTTGCCGGTATTAACTTTGGTGTTTGAGCGGTTATCGCCGAAGCGATTTTGCAGCCGTTTGCTGATGGCCTTAATATCCATCCGCACCAGATCAGCGTCACTGAGCATATTGCCGCAATAGACCGTGGCGCTTTTGACCAGCGCTTTACCTTTTCGATATAGCTTCCCGGTGATCTTGATATTACTTCGGGGGTGATCATATTCATTGCGGACTTGCCCGGAGATCACAAAAATCCTGCCCGCTTTGACATTTTCAACAAACTTATACGAGATGGTTCGTCCAAGTGGGCTAATCTTCAGGTTGCCGGCAAGATCCTGGTCTTCGGATTTCAGCAAACCGCTGAGATAGGGTATTTTGACATCACTGATATAAGGAATATGGATATCACTGACGTACGGAATTTTAATACCCAGGTTGTTGGTCACAACGATTCCTAAAATAGACAGGAGCAAAAGCACAAAAACAACCATTACCGGTTTGCGGCTTTTTCGCTTTTTCATCGGCGCACCCATAGCGGGATCCATGCCCATACTGTCCAGGGTGTCGGTTTGACCCGTTATATCACGGGTTTCGGAAAAATCATCGGTGGCAAAATCATCGGTGGAGGCGCCCATGTCACTGCTTGCTGCCATGTCACTGCTTGCTGCCAGGTCACTGCTTGCTGCCAGGTCGTCTTCAATCTGGGTAGCTGCCGCCTGGGTGGCTCCAAATTGCAGGGTTTCTTCGTCGGAGTCCAGCAGCTTGAACTCCAGATCGTCTTCACCGGATGCTGAAACATCCAGAGAACTGTCGGCATCCAGATCCAGGTTCAGCTCGAGTTCCGACTCCGCAGATTGGGTGGCCTCATCCATCACCGCTTCTAAATCGAGCTCAACAAGTTCTTCAGATCCCTGATCTGCCGGTGCGGTATCACCGCCTTCCTCCAGCATTTTCTCGATATCCAAAAATTCGACGTCATCTGATCCGGCCTGTCCGGCGGCAGAATCGCCCGCCCTCGGTTGCCTCTTCGCTCTCGAATTCCAGGTCGAGATCCAGATCCAGCTCATCTGCGTCTCCGGATGCCGGTTTCTCATCGGATTCAAGCATTTTTTCAAGATCAGACATTTCCAGTTCATCGGAAGCCTGTGGCGATTCTTCGGCTGCCGGACTTGCCGCATCTTCACCCACCTCAAAATCAAGTTCAAGATCGTCCACCGAAGCCGCCGCGTCGTCTGATTCGACGATACCCTCTAAATCCGAAAGATCTAATTCGTCATCGCCTTCAAGGTCTCCGGCAGACGCTTCAGCCGCCGGTTGCGCCTCTAAATCAAGATCCAGATCCAAATCATCCAGGCCATCGGCAGTTATATCTTCTCCGGACGGCTCTTCTCCGGAACCGATGATATCATCCAGATCCGAAAGATCCAGCTCATCGCTTTCTGCTGCGAGTGCCTCTGCTTCCGGTTCTGATTCCAGATCAAGATCCAGCTCAACATCTTCGGTGGCTTCGACGGCCACACCTTCAAGCCCCATATCTGCATCAGACGCGACCAGGTCTTCAAGATCCGACAGATCCAGCTCATCGGCCCCGTCTTCAGCGGCAACCGCCGGCTCCTCATCGGCTTCCAGATCTAAATCCAGGCCGGATTCATTCGCCGCCATATCGACTTCTGCGACCTCATCCAAATCTTCCAGTTCCAGATCCAGATCGGCATCCTCAGTATCATCCAGAGATACATCTTCCAGACCCATTTCAGCGTCGGAATCAACCAGGTCTTCAAGATCCGACAGATCCAGCTCATCGGCCCCGTCTTCAGCAGCAACCGCCGGCTCCTCATCGGCTTCCAGGTCTAAATCCAGAGCCGGATTCATCCGCAGCCATATCGACTTCTGCGGCCTCATCCAAATCTTCCAGTTCCATATCCAGATCGGGCAGGTCAGTGTCAGCTGTTTCAGCATGACCCAGTTCAGGTTCTTCTGACTCCGCCAAACTTTCATCATCCAGGTCAAAATCCAAATCGAGTTCTTCTTCGTCTTCGTCAACGGCTTCACTCACCGCGGCAGTATCAGCCTCGTCCGTATCCAGATCTAAATCAAGCTCAAGCTCACCGGAATCTTCATCAGCAGACGCTTCGACGGTCAGGTCGTCATCTTCAAAATCCATCATATCCTCAAGATCGGGCAATTCGTCATCCGCAGCGCCGTCAATGGCCAAATCCTCTGATTCCTCATCAGAATCTAGGTCGGTATCCAGCCCGTCATCCACCTCAAGAGCAAAATCGTCAGCGTCTTCAGCCAATTCAGCTCCGGATGCTTGCGGATAAACAACGAAAACGCTGCTGCATTTTGAGCATCGGACCTTGGAACCGTCATCCTTTATCAGGCTGTCGTCAACGTTGAAACTCGAATCACATTCATTACAGGTAACAATCATTTCATACCTCTTTATCTTTTTATATCTATCTCAATGTCTTTTTTGCGCTGGATATTTCCGGATGAGAAGCTATTGGAGCCGTAACTGGCAACACGCAGCAACTGGTGAAATATATTTTATATTTATAATAAAATTACCGTGAATACTCGAATTTGTCAATTATTTTTATTCCTTACAATCCCGTCTCTGCCAGTTGCTCAATAAGTTTCTTCTGCTCATCTGTCAGTTGCCTGGGCAGCTTGACCTGGATTTTAACGTAAAGATCACCTTTTTTGTTGCCTTTCATATGAGGGAGCCCGTGGCCGGACATGCGCATTTTTGTCCCGGGCTTGGTGCCGGGCGGAATTTTTAGGCTGAGTTGTTTGCCATCCAGGGTGGGCACAGAAATATGGGTCCCCAGAACGGCCTCACTTAACTTCAACTCCTGATTCATGTGCAGGTCATACTTTTCAGCGCGATATAAAGGATCATTGAGCACTTTGGCCCGAATAAAAAGATCCCCCGGTGGGCCGCCCAACGGGCTGGGGCTTCCTTTGCCGGCCAGGCGCAATTTTTTGCCGGAAATCAGGCCTTTTGGAATTTTTACCGTTACTTTTTCGGAATAGCCCTGATGCTGCAGGCTAACAGTCTTGCTGGTCCCGTTGGCCACTTCCTTCAATGTCAGTGGAAGTTCGTATACCAGGTCGGAGCCTTTCATCCGGGCCTGTTGCTGTCGGGCGTGCGAGCCAAATGGAGATCCGCCGCCAAAATTAAATCTCATACCGCCGCGGCCGCCGCCGAATCCGAATTCACGGAAAACATCCCCAAAATCAAACCCTCTGAAAATATCTTCCTGGGAAAACCGCTGCCGAAAGCCTTCAGCGCCAAACGTATCATATTCTTTGCGCTTTTCTTTATCGCTTAATACAGCGTAGGCCTCGCTGATCTTTTTGAATTTTTCCTCGGCAGCCTTATCGCCTTTGGTATGATCCGGGTGATATTTCATTGCCAGCTTGCGGTATGCTTTTTTGATTTCCCCCTGCGATGCGCCTTTTTCTACGCCCAGTAATTTATAATAATCTTGAGCCATGGGTGAACTGTCCTGTCTATTTATACACAGCGTCAATTATCTGATTAATCTTCTATAACTACGATAATTTCATGTCTAGCATAAGTTGTAAGTCAATCGGTGTCAAGCGTTCCCTGGTCAGAGATCAGAGGACAGAGAACAGAGGGCAGATGTCAGAGGACAGATGTCAGAGGACAGATGACGGAAGACAGAAAACAGAGGTCAGACGACAGATAGGGTGATTCATCTTTCGGTTTTTACCGCCTTCGTCGTCGTACTCGTCCTCGTCCCTCGTCCTCGATAAAATTCTGATCCCCGAGGACGAGCACGAGAACGAGGACGAGGACGAAAAGAATCAGATTCGATCGCATGCATCCGCCCCCGCTAGCGCGGGATGACACGTCTATTTAAAAATTTGGGGTGTGCCTCCTGCGCCTTTTCTTATTTTCCGCATTCCGCATTCCAACTTCGATTCGACTGAGCTCGTCGCAGGCCGAATTCCTGACACCCTATACCTTGAAACCCACTTTTTTAACCCGATTGTCTGGCACCCGCCTTGATCGCAACCATCAGGACCGACATGGCCGCCGGTGTCATTCCCGTCGATACGCGACGCCTGGCCCAGCGATGTCGGCTTCGTATGGGACAATTTTTCCTTCAATTCATTGGAAAGACCGTGAATCCGAAAAGAAATTCAAATTCTTCCGGTATCTTTATTCGCTCCAGGTTTTTAAATTTTTCAATTTCATTGAGCTGTTTTTGAATGTAGCCCTCGTATTTAATTTCGATCTCAACCTGCTCGACCACCTTGTGACTGAGGGCTTTGCGGCGCCTTTGCCAGGAGCTTCGACCACTTCATACCCCAGCTCAGCTCGCTTCAATAGTTGATCCAGATAGGTGCCGCTTTGAATCGGCTGTGTACTGCTGCTCTGCAAATATTGATTTACGCTATCATCCGGTTTGATGATGGTCTTTTTGATCCGCTCAATCTCGTGATCAATCCGGATTTTACAAGCCTTGATTTCTTTGAGAGTGTCGTCGTTGATTAAGCCCAGTTCGTGGCCGACTTCCATTAATCGCAGCGCTGCGTTATCCTCTCGCAGCATCAGACCGGTACTCGGCTCTTGAAGTAAACATCCGATACGGCTCCCGAGTGCCGCGGGTAACCAGATCATCGACCATGACCCCCATATAAGCCTGGGATCGATCCAGAATAAAGGGCCCCCTTTTCTGGATCTGGCAGGCGGCATTAATACCGGCCCACAGCCCCTGTGCCGCGGCTTCTTCATATCCGGAGGTTCCATTGATCTGCCCCGCCAAAAACAGTCCGGCCACCCGATCGGTCTCAAGGGTGGCTTTCAGCTGGATCGGATTGACGTAATCGTATTCAATGGCATAGGCCGGCCGCATAATTTCTGCCGCCTCCAGTCCTTCGACCGACCGCACCAGTTCGATCTGAATTTCCAGGGGCAGGCTGTTGCCCAGTCCGGAGGCATAAATTTCCTGGGTGTCGATCCCCTCCGGCTCCAGGATCACCTGATGTCTGTCTTTGTCAGGGAAATTTGACGATTTTATCTTCAAAAGATGGGCAATAGCGAGCCGAAATACCCTGAATAATTCCGCCGTACAATGCCGAGCGTTCCAGATTTTGGCGCACGATCTTATGAGATCGCGGATTAGTGTAACCGATATGGCTCGGCAGCTGCGGCAGTCTCAGGGAATCGGTAAAATAGGAAAAGGGGATCGGGTCGGCATCCGACTCCTGGACTTTAAATTTTGAAAAATCAATACTGGATTTTTTCAATCGCGGCGGCGTGCCGGTTTTCATGCGGCCCAGGTCAAATCCCAATTTTTTAAGGTCGGCTGCCAGTCCGTAAGATGCAAATTCGCCGGCCCGGCCGGCCCTGAAATGAATTAAAACCGATATGAAGCAAACCGCTTAAAAAGGTACCGGTGGCCAGCACAACCGCTTGGGCTTGATATCCAAAGCCGGTGTGATCTTCCACACCCGCTACCCGATTGCCCTCCACCACGAGCCGCTCCGCCAGGGTCTGTTTGAGATCCAAGTCGGGTTGTGACTCGATAACCGCCTTCATGGCCATATGGTATCGAATCTTATCATTTTGGGTGCGGGATGAATGCACGGCGGGCCCCTTTTTCGTATTCAGGGTTCGGAAGGATATGGCGGTTTTATCGGTAATTTTGGCCATTTCCCCGCCCTAGCGCGTCGAGCTCCTTTACGAGCTGCCCCTTAGCCATGCCGCCTATTGATGGGCTGCATGGCATCGCAGCCAGTTTGTCCAGGTCGATTGCCATCAGCAATACGCTGCAACCCATCCGGGCTGCGGCCAGGGCCGCCTCGCAGCCGGCGTGACCTGCACCGACAACAATGATGTCGTATTTGGGAAGTTTGACCCGTCATGGGATGTTACCCGAACCGGTTGCTGCTGGCCGGCTTTTTTGATAGGTTTAAATTTAAGGTTCCAGGGTTCAGGGTAATCTGCTACCAATTGAGCGCAACATGTGTTTTGGTTGAGCGTCATTGTCCATTTGGGGTAAAACAAGCCAGCGGATTGGTTAGCGTTAAAAATTTCAAGCTGTTTGAGGAGCTTGCGACAAGTTCTTGAAATTTAGCCAACCGATCCGATGGCGCCCCAAATGGGCACCGGGAGCGAGACCAAAATGCATGTTGCGCGACGCATACCGCAACTTATTGAGAGGTTACCAAATTTGTGAATTATAATCCGGCTGAAGTGGTATGGTCAAGCATTGGCCTGCTGATATGGATAAAAGATATAACGATCTAAATACATATCTGAGAGATATCTTTGGATGTCGGGTTCAAAAAATCACTATCGACGCCGGCCTGACATGTCCCCAATCGGGATGGCACCCTTTCGCACGGCGGGTGCATTTACTGCAACATCCGCGGATCCGGTACCGGCGCCCATGCAAAGGGCCTGTCCGTAACCCGGCAGCTGATCAACGGAAAAAATTCGCTTTCAAAGCGGTACAAGGCAAAAAAATTTATTGCCTATTTCCAGTCTTTTTCCAACACGTACGCCCCGTTGCAGGACCTGCAGCGCCTTTATGAAGAAGCCCTAAAGGTAGATGATATTGTCGGGCTCTCCATCGGCACCCGGCCCGATTGTGTGGATGAAGCGGTTTTGGATTTACTCCAGGATTATGCAAAGCATCACCTGATCTGGATCGAATACGGTCTGCAGTCGGCTCGCGATGCGACCCTGGCCTTTATCAACCGGGGTCATGATGTGCAGTGCTTTAAAGATGCCGTTGAAAAAACCAGAAACCGCGGCATCAAGATATGTGCGCATGTCATTCTGGGACTTCCCCATGAAACCCGGCAGGACATGCTATACACAGCCGCAACCATCGCAAAGCTGGGGATTGACGGGGTAAAGCTGCACCTGCTTTACGTGGTTAAAGGAACCCGCCTGGAAACCCTTTACCGGCAGAGGCAGTTTAAATGCCTTGAGCAGCAGGCGTATGTGGACCTGGTTTGTGATTTTCTGGAGCAGATTCCCGCCGAGATGGTCATCCAGCGTCTGACCGCTGACCCCCATCGCAAAGAGCTGGCGGCACCGGGATGGTCGCTTAAAAAAACCGAAACCCTGGAACGCATACGCAAAACGCTGGAAAAAAGAGATTCCTGGCAGGGTAAATACTTCGAAAGATAAGAAAGCCGCGGGTTGCTGGTCTCTGGTTGCTGGCTGCTGGCCGCTGGCCGCTGGCTTTTGGCTGCTGGCAGTTCGCTGCTTGTTGCTGGCTGCTTGTCGTTTTTTAAGGTTTCAGGTGTCGGGTGTCAGGAAAAAA
>PVMK01182404.1_pt1 | contig 34483 bp, 29 predicted proteins | sample 1853481 | NCBI WGS metagenome assembly PVMK01 (sample SAMN08533507, study PRJNA380276) | Marine sediment metagenome, whole genome shotgun sequencing project. | reverse complement strand
TAAACCAGTAGTTAGCTCCGTTTTTTCTAATTTTATCGATTACAATTTTTAGTGAATCAGGGGTTAAAAGGATTTCGTTTTTATCGTTTATAAATGCAGGGATTGGCAGACCCCATACCCTTTGCCTACTTATACACCAGTCGGGTCTAGACTCAAGCATTCCTCTTAGGCGGTTTCTTCCCCACTCAGGGTAAAAAGCTATTGTGTTTTGGGTTGCCTCAAGTCCAAGTTCTCTCAAGCTCTTGTCGAATTCTTCGGTGGTTTTATCTACTCCTACAAACCACTGCTCGGTCGCTCTGAATATTGTAGGAGTTTTACTTCTCCAATCGTGAGGGTAGCTGTGCAAATACTCTTCGTCATGGAATAGATGGCCGGCATCTCTTAAGTGATTCGTTATAATCTCATTCCCATCCCATACAATCACACCCTGTATCCATTTTGGGACTGAATCATCAAATGTACCGTCCCCTAAAACCGGACAATAAATGTCCAATCCTTCTTTAAGACCTGTTTGATAGTCGTCAACACCGTGACCTGGTGCGGTGTGTACTAAACCTGTGCCATCTTCAAATGTGACATACTCAGCTGTTACAATTTTACCCGTGCGCTCGGCAAATGGATGGTTGTAAGTAATGGATGTCTGAGCAAGATCCTTTCCTTTACATTCGCCCAGCTTTAGAAAACTTTCTACACCTGCTTTATTAAATACTTTCTCAGCCAGGTTATTTCCCAATATCGTGAAGTATTCATCCCCGCTTCTGTTTGCTTTATATAAACCGTAATCACCCTGAGGAGATACTGCGACAGCCAAGTTAGCGGGAAGCGTCCAGGGAGTTGTTGTCCAGATCATAAGAGATGGAGAAACCCCGTCTGGTAAATTTAAATCTTCAGGTAGTGCCCCTGGATTCTCTATCTCAAATAAGACATATATGCTTCTGTCTTTGCGGTCGTAGTATTCAAGCTCTGCATCCGCTAGTGCGGTTTGATTTTCAATTGACCAGTGTACCGGCTTGAGGTCTCTATAAACTAAGCCTCTTTCGACGAGTTTAGAGAATACTTCAAGTACACCAGCTTCATAATCGGGGGTCATTGTTAGATAAGGAGTTTTGTAATTGCCGATCGTGCCCAGTTTCTGCATCTGTTTAGACTGCATTTTTACAAATTTTTCGGCATATGATTGGCATTTGTATCTTATCTCTAGTTTTGATAATTCTTTTGCCTTCTCTCCAAGCTCCTTCAGAACTTGATGCTCTATAGGAAGTCCGTGACAGTCCCATCCCGGGATAAAATCAACGTCGTAGCCGAGCATTGTTTTTGATCTGACAACGATATCTTTCAAGACTTTGTTTAAGAGATGCCCAAGGTGAATCGGACCATTGGCATAAGGGGGGCCGTCGTGAAAGATAAATTTCTCTTTCCCCTGAGAGTTTTCTCTTATCCTCTCATAGAGCTTTATTTTCTCCCATCTTTTCTGAATTTCAGGCTCTTTTTGATTGAGATTTGCCTTCATGGGGAAATTAGTCCGTGGAAGGTTAAGAGTGTCTTTATAGTTAATTTTCTTTGCCTCTGACATATAGCTCTAATTATTCTCCTGAATTATTCTTAAACAAATTATACTAAGCAGAATTTTATTCAATTGGATCAATAAGATAGACAGTGAATATTTGTTTCTGAGTTGAGGGAAAATATTAGCTTAGATGTAATGAAATGCAAGTTCTATAGAGGTTAAGGATGGTATTTTAAGACTAGAAGCACTCGCATGTCTAGATGGGTTTTAATTCAACAATTTGCTCCTGTTTTTAAGTATAATGATAATAAATATAGTGAATAGGATTGGAGATAAAGATGGAACGACTAAAAAATAAAGTTGCTATAATAACAGGCGGGACTGGTGGTTTAGGAAAAGCGGTCGTATCAATATTTCTAAGTGAAGGAGCGAGGGTATTCAGCACCTATATAGTCAAGGACGAACTCGAAGAATGTTTAGATATTAAAGAAGAATATGCTGAAAAGCTTGTATACGGAAAAGCTGATGTGACTAAAGCAAAGGATATGTCAAAAGTTGTGGACAGGGCTATTAATAACTTCGGCCGAATTGATTTTTTGATTAACATAGTAGGTGGATTCGCTATGGCTAAAATTGTCGATACGGATGAAGTGATGTGGGATAGGATGATGAATATGAACTTAAAATCCGTATTCATTTGTTCAAAGGCTGTTCTTCCGCAAATGGTAAAACAGAAATACGGGAGAATAGTTAATATCGGCGCCCGACCTGCTCTTAAAGGTTCTTCAAAGATGTCCGCCTACGGGGCTTCAAAATCGGGAGTGCTTAATCTTACTCAGTCTATGGCGGATGAGTTAGCTGAATATAATATAAACGTAAACGCTATTATCCCAGGCACTATTAACACTCCTATAAATAGAAAGGATATGCCCAAGGCGGACCAAGCGAAGTGGGTAAAGCCAAAAGAGATTGCAGAGGTGATTACATTCTTATGCTCCAAGAAAGGAGACCCAATTAGCGGAGCCGCTGTACCTGTATACGGAAAGACTTAAGTTGCTTTTAGGTTGTTAAATTATTAATAGAGTTCAAGTGCTAACTTCAGACCTGTCGCCCATTATTGTGTCTAAGAGATACTGTCCAAATTCTGATGCGGTTTTGATATCTTCTTTTGAGATTTCGACATTGTTAAGATATTGGAGCCTTAGAACGTCCGAGTCGGAGTATTCAGGGATTATATATCCAAAGAAGAACCCGAGTTCGCGGAGCAGGGAAGCAATATATCCTGTCCCCTTTTTATTTAAAGGCAGGTCGACGTAAATACAATCAATTCTCTCTAGGCAAAGCTGTTTTAGATGGAAATGAATTTGCTCTAACGTTCCTTCCCCATATTTATCAACTGTTATTATTCCTTGATTGTGATCCTGGCGGACAGATACTTTTATATGACCATTCCCTTTTTCAGAGTACTTCGATTTTTTATTTTCTGAAATAAATTTTCTCTCATACCTAATCCGACTATAGATTGTTTCAATTATCTCTTGATATACTTCTGGCACATAAACTTTAGCAGGCTTACTTTTGAGTATAGGAGTAAACATGAGAGCTATAGATTGTCGTCTTGGCTTGTCATCTTCAGATATATTTTGAAATGAAACAGTACCTGGGCTGTAACCCAGCAAAAATCCCGTTTCGCATGAGCCCAGTTCAAGGCTTCCCTTCTGGCTGTAAGGATGGACGGTTACCGCTTCTCCGTAAACTCCTACTACTCCTCGAGAGGCGGCATGCTCGGTTAAATAAGTTTTCATTTTTGGAAAAACACCTTGTCCACGGTAGCGTGGATCAACAACGGCTTCTCCTGATTCACCAACTTTGGCACCGGGTTTACTGAAAATAAGAGCAAGGTGGCCTATCAGCTCCCCGTCGCTGCTGTAAGCACCACATGATGACATTACATCTGCATGGATGCGGGCTTCTATCTGCTCTGGATAATACATAAATTCGTTTGCGTAAGTGTAGCCGTAACACTTATAAACTAACCTCACCAGTTCGTGAACTTTATTGTGTTTGAAAATATCTATCTTGATTTCAGCATCAGGGCCAACCGGCTCTACTTTTAAATGGTTATGATGCTCTGAGATATCCATCTCGTCTCTTATATCAGAAGCAGGCAGGTTCTTCACTATCTCTGTCCTGTTTCCCTGATTTCCCAAAGCATAAAAATGAACTTGATCGGCATAGCCTTTGGATAGATAGGATTTGAATCTCTTGTCTTCCCCGTGCTCCATTTTCTCGTAATCAAACGGGAGTCCTTTGTCCTCAAAAGCAATTACAAAAGAGTGAAGGCGTTTAGATATTATTAAATCGATAGGTTTACAGGTATCGCCGCCGAAACCGAATTTTACTATGTTTCTGAATATATCTATAAGTACTTTGTCTAGGTTTGTAGTGTCTTTCTTAGAAAGCCCGCTTACATCCGCTATATCGCTGACCATATCGACGATAGCTTTTAAATAACGGTCTTCAGGAAGTATACGAAGGCGAGCAATTTCCAATTCTTGTGAAGTATCCTCAGGGGCTTTGTCCATTTACATATTAATATATCTCAATCATAAGTGAGCGCAATTAAAATCATACCCCTGCTCTTTTTATTAAAGTGGTGGTGCAGAATTAAGATTTTGTAGCTAAAGCCCGGAGGCCATGTGCCTCCGGGCATGTGTGAGATCCGTATGGTTAGTTACTATGAGCAAGAAAAAGAAAACGAATAGTCACTCTCGTGCAAGCTCTGGACTACAAGTGTGTCAGCCCAGCTTGTTGCGACGTATCCACCGCAGCTTTGACTCTCGTTCTCAAGTGTCTGAGAACCGTAGGATTCAACCCAGTTCGAAGGGACAATCCCACCTTTCACGTTATTTCCATTCAGTTTCTGGGGAACATAGGAATCGGCATAACTGGACGCAACGTGAATGCCTTTTGCTTCTGTTAATGAGTCTGCTGCAAAGGTGAATACTAGAGCGAGCATTGAAGCTATAATCAAGCTCTTCATGTCTATCACCTCCCTAACTTGGTATCTATTAGTTTAGGTGCACGTTAGCGAAAAAAGTTTCAAATTTTATTTACGGGAAATATGGAGCAATTGTTTTAAATAAGAAATGAGGATTCTCGATTTTGTAAAACTATTACTTTATTTTGGGTTTATACATGTGTGTGCTGAGACCATAGTAAACTTCAGCCGATTCCATAACAGTTTCAGATAAAGTAGGATGAGCGTGTATCGTAAGCTCGATATCAGAGGCGAGGGCCGACATTTCGATTGCTAAAACGCCTTCGGCAATTAACTCTCCTGCCCCAGACCCTACAATACCCATACCGAGTACTCTCTGGGTTTGTGGATCTATAATGAGCTTTGTCACACCGTCATTTCTATTGAGTGTTGTAGCGCGTCCTGAGGCTCCCCATGGGAACCTGGCTACTTTCACCTTTATATTTTTTTCTTTTGCTTCAGTCTCAGTCAGTCCGCACCAGGCGATCTCAGGATCTGTAAATACGACAGCAGGAATGGCGTTGGGTTCAAAAACCCTGTTCTTTCCGGCGAGCACTTGTGCTACAACGCGCCCTTCATGTGTGGCTTTGTGGGCTAACATTGGCTCTCCTGCGACGTCTCCAATTGCAAATATATTGGGATCAGACGTTCTTCTTTGCCCGTCAATCTCTATAAAGCCTTTCTTATCAAATTTGACCTTTGTGTTTTCCAATCCCAGGTTTTCTGAGTTGGGTCTTCGTCCTACTGATACAAGTACTTTGTCAAATATCAGCTCGTCTTTCTCTATCTCGTCACCCTCAAATTTAACTTGTAAGCCCTTTTTAGTCTCTTTAATGTCTACAACTTTGGTGTTGAGCATAATCGACTCATAATTTTGCGCAGAGCTTTTTTGAAGCACCCTTACCAAGTCTCTATCGACCTCCTGCATAAGCCCTGAGGTCATTTCAACTACAGAAACTTTTGTTCCTAAAGCCGCGTATACTGTCCCAAGTTCAAGGCCAATGTAACCCCCTCCAACGACAAGCATAGTGTTGGGAATTACGGGCAAATCAAGGGCTGAGGTTGAATCCAGTAAATGAGGAGAATCATTTGGGAACGTGGGAATCTGAGCCGGACGGGAGCCAGTTGCAATTACTGCGTACTCAAATTTCAACTTTTCCGTAGTGCCGTCGGCCTTTTTTATTTCAAGAGTGCTTGAATCTAAGAAAGTTGCCCTGCCCTGTATGTAAGCAATTTTTCTCTGTCTGGATAATATACCTAGGCCGCCTACTAATTTTTGTACAACTTGATTCTTCCAATCTCGTAATTTATCTAAGTCAATTTTAGGCTTAGAGTACGTTATTCCCCAGTGTGCGGAATGTTTGGCTTCTGAAATAACTTTAGCGGTGTGAAGTAGCGCTTTAGAGGGAATGCAGCCTCTGTAGAGGCATACTCCGCCCGGATTATCCTCAGGATCTATCATGGTGACCTGAAGTCCTAGGTCAGCAGCTAAAAATGCAGCAGGGTAACCTCCCGGGCCGGCTCCGATGATTGCTACTTGTGTTGTGTTTTCAGCATTGCTCATAATTACCTCATCATGTAATAGTTAAGATGACCTAGCCTTCCAGCGGTAGTTTAAAAGGCTCTTCGAGCGCTTCTATTACCCAGCGTAAAAACCTTACGGCATCCGCTCCATCTATTAAGCGGTGATCGTAAGAAAGAGACAGTGGGAGCATGAGTCTGGGTTTGAAATCTCCGTCTATGTAGACAGGTTCAACAGCGGAGCGTGAAATACCAAGTATGGCAACTTCGGGGGCGTTTAGTACAGGGGAGAAATATGTACCGCCCAGTCCGCCTAAATTGCTTATTGTAAAAGTGCCTCCCTGAAGTTCGTCTACAGAGATTTTTTTATTCCTTGCTTTTTCAGACAATTTGGTGAGCTCAACAGACAATTTAGTGATATTCTTTTTATTTGCGTTTTTTATTACAGGCACAAGGAGACCCCTATCTGTATCTACGGCTACTCCAATGTTGTAATACTTTTTGTATAGGATCTCTCCATTTTCCATATCCACGCTCGCGTTGAATTGAGGAAAGACTTTAAGGGCAGAGGCAATTACCTTAAGGATAATAGAGGTCATTGTTAATTTGCCTCCCGCTTTAGCTACTTCCTGGCCAAATTCTTTTCTAAGCTTTTCTAGCTCGGTTATATCAGCTTTGTCATATTGCGTTACATGAGGTGCTGTCCATGCCTCGGTAAGACGCTCTGCTGTGAGCCTTCTAACCTTAGACATCGGGGTACGTTCTATCTCTCCCCATTTGTCCGTCTCTGAAGTACTGTCAAGCTCCTGTCTTTTTATTTTTGTAGGCTCAAGAGTTTGTTTCTCACTTATGGATTTGGGTGCTTTCTCAGGATTATGGTTTCTCAGGTCATTCTCTGATATTCTTCCTCCAGGACCTGAGCCTGATACCAGATTTATATCCACTCCAAGCTCTCTTGCTAATCTTCTTACTGATGGTGAAGCGGGTACTTTTTTGTTAGATACAAGTTCTGCATTGTCTGAGGTAATTTGCTGTCCCTTCCCTTCTTCTAAAACTGGACCGGGTTCTTTTGTCTCTGAAATTAATTCGAGTTGTTTGTCTACTATTTTGCTATCTATGTTTTCATTCACTTTAGGTTCAGGATCAGCATTCATATCTTCTTCAACTTCTTTCTCCGCTAGTTTTTCAATTTCCTCATCTTCACTTTCGGCTATCTCAGTACTAGCCTTTTTGAGCTCCTGATCTGTAGCATTTCCTGCACCATCTTCAATAGTGACTAGAAGCTGGCCTATTTTGATTGTGTCACCCTCTTTTACATGGACTTCCTTGATAGTTCCAGCGGCGGGTGCCGGAATTTCAATTGCGGCTTTATCCGTCTCGATTTCCATAAGAGGCTGATCCTCTGCTACTATATCTCCAGCCGATACAAATACACCTATTACATCCCCTGTTTCGATATCTTCCCCGAGATCGGGCAGCTTGTATTCAATCGTCATTTAGTCCTACCTTATAAATTATTTCTTGATACTAGATTATATCTTTTATAAAGGCTTCTTGACATCAATTTCCGAGCCCCGAATTTTCACTATTATGAAATCATAGGATTGGCTTTGCTGGGGTTAATGTCTAGATCCAGTATAGCTTTTTCTACAATTTCCGGCTCAATTTTTTTCTCCCAGGTAAGTGAAGCTAGTACGGCAAGAATTATGTATCTCCAGTCAACTTCGAAAAAGTCTCTTAGCGCTTTTCGACTTGCGCTTCTTCCAAATCCATCCGTTCCTAATGAAACAAGAGGACGGGGGAGCCATTGGGAGATAGAATCAGGGAGAACCATTACATAATCTGAAGCTGCAACAAAAACTCCCGGAGCGTCTTTAACGCACTCAGTTATATATGGGACTCTTTTTATTTCAGAAGGATGAAGCATATTCCATCGTTCTTTTTCAAGCCCATCCCGATAGAGTTCTTTGTAACTCGTAACACTCCATACATCTGCCGCGACTCCGTATTTATCACCGAGCACTTCTTGAGCTTTTAATACTTCGTTTAAGATCGTACCGCTTCCGAAAAGCTGTGCATGAAGTTTGGCTTCTTTGTTTTGGGAATCTCTAAATTTATACATACCTTTTAATATCCCCTCTTTTACCCCTTGTGGCATTGGCGGCTGCTTGTAGGTTTCATTCATAACCGTAATGTAATAAAAGAGGTCTTCCTGCTCCACATACATACGGCGTATCCCCTCTTGTATAATCACTGCTATCTCATATGCGAAAGCCGGATCGTATGCTTTGAGGTTGGGTATAGGATAAGCAAGCAGATGGCTATGACCGTCTTGATGCTGAAGCCCTTCCCCTGCTAATGTCGTTCGCCCTGCTGTGCCTCCTACCATAAAACCTTTGCATCTCATATCTCCCGCTGCCCAAATGAGATCTCCGATCCTCTGGAATCCGAACATGGAATAGTAGATAAAAAACGGTATTGTGTTGATTCCGTGAGTGGCGTAAGCGGTCCCGGCAGCAATGAATGAGGACATGGATCCTGCCTCTGTGATGCCTTCTTCTAATATTTGACCGTCAATTGCTTCTTTATAGTAAAGAAGAGTTTCCGCATCTACCGGTTCATAGAGTTGCCCTACATGAGAGTATATTCCTACCTGTCTGAATAGAGCCTCCATTCCGAAAGTGCGGGCTTCATCGGGAACAATAGGCACTATGAGCTTTCCGATGTTTTTATCTTTCAATAGTTTGGCTAGCATTCTTACGATTGCCATAGTGGTGGCGACTTCTCTTTTGCCCGAGCCCTTATAGAACTCTTCAAATAGCTTCTCCGGGGGAGCTTTTATCGGATCACATATAACCTCGCGCTTGGGCAAGTAACCCCCTAGTTCATGTCTCCTCTCTTTTAAGTATTTAATCTCCTGGCTGTCATCAGGAGGTTTATAAAAAGGAGCTCTTGAAATATCTTCGTCTGAAATCGGTATATCAAAACGCTTTTTGAAAAGTTTCAATTCCTCTTCATTTAGTTTTTTCTGCTGATGGGTAATGTTTCTTCCTTCTCCTGCTTCTCCAAGGCCGTATCCTTTAATGGTTTTTGCAAGGATGACAGTTGGCGATCCGATATTTTCTACGGCAGCTTTATATGCAGGGTAGATTTTCTCCGGATCATGCCCTCCACGTCTTAGTTTCTGAAGTTCTGTGTCGGATAGGTTCTTTACCATATCTTGAAGTCTGGGGTCAGTTCCAAAAAAATGGTTTCTGATATATTCACCTGAAGCTACAGAGTATTTTTGATAATCACCGTCCAAGGCTTCAGTCATTCTTTTTACCAGGATGCCGTCCTTATCTTTTGAAAGGAGAGGATCCCAGTTGCTTCCCCATATGACTTTTATTACGTTCCAACCAGCGCCTCTGAAAATTGATTCAAGTTCCTGGATTATTTTTCCATTTCCTCTAACTGGTCCATCCAAGCGCTGGAGATTGCAGTTAACAACAAAAATAAGATTATCCAAATTCTCTCGGGAGGCTAAAGTTATAGCTCCCAAAGTTTCAGGTTCATCTGTCTCACCATCTCCTAAAAACGTCCATACTTTAGCGTCAGAGGGTTTTTTAAGTCCTCTATCCTCAAGATAGCGGTTAAAGCGCGCTTGATAGATGGCCATTATAGGACTTAGGCCCATTGATACCGTTGGAAACTGCCAAAAGTTGGGCATAAGCCAAGGATGTGGGTAAGATGTAAGCCCTCCTTCCTGCTGAAGGTCGCGTCTAAAGTTTTGGAGGCTTTCTATCGTAAGACGTCCTTCAAGGTATGCTCTGGCATAGATTCCGGGAGATGCATGTCCCTGAAAATAGACAATGTCGCCCTCGTGGCTCTCATTTCTGCCACGCAGAAAATGATTAAACGCTACTTCATAAAGCGCAGCGGCGGAGGCAAATGTTGAAATATGACCTCCAATCCCCTCTTCAAGGCGGTTGGCACGTACAACCATTGCCATTGCATTCCAGCGTATAAGGCTTCGAATGTTCCACTCAATCTGGGGGATCACCCGGGTACGGCGGTTGTTTCTCGACTGGAATAGTATTGATATAAGGCGTGTTTGCAGTAAAACGAAGCCTCACTCCCCTTTTTTGGGCATGGATCTGGAGTTTTTTAATAAGTTTAGCAGCACGCTCCACTCCACCTACATCTAAGACGTAATCAAGCGAATCAAGCCATTCCTGGCTTTCTACTTCTTCCTCTTCAATTCTCTTTTGCTTATCCTTGGATTCTTTATTCATTTTATATGGAAATTGTACAGTATAGCTCAGTTTTAAGTCAACTTTCTTAACGTGCTATACCTCTTATTTTCTTTTGATATTGCTATGTACAAATGGATTCTTAAATATTATACAGAATTCTATAATTCTTGCACCGATAAAGATTAAAGGATTGACCACTGTAGTATTGAATATATAATATCCCCACTATGGAAAAATTCGACTTAACTTTTATTGGATCGGGGCCCGGGGGCTACGTTGGTGCGATAAGAGCCGCTCAGCTTGGAATGAATGTTGCCGTGATTGAAAGGGATAAACCGGGTGGTGTTTGTCTCAATTGGGGCTGTATTCCTTCGAAGTCAATCTTAAAGTGCGCAGAAGTGTATGAATATTTCAATCATTCAGAGGAGTTTGGTATACAACATAAAGGACTTTCTTATGACTTTTCTAAAGTTATTGATAAGAGTAGAAAGGCCTCTTCTACGCTGAATAAGGGGGTTGAATACCTCTTTAAGAAAAATAAAATAACGCTATTTAATGGTGTCGGTAAGTTAATAACTAATAATAAGGTCGGAGTTATTGGAGAGAAAGACCAGATAGAGATAGATACTGATAAAATTATGATTGCTACTGGATCAGTTCCGGTAACACTTCCGGGGCTTGAAGTAGACGGAAAACTTGTAATGACAAGTGATGAAGCTATTTTTCATAGAGAGGTGCCTGATTCAGTAGTAGTAGTTGGAGGAGGATATATAGGGGCTGAGTTCGCTTATGTTTATAATTCATTTGGAAGTAAAGTGACGATTGTTGAGATGATGGAGCATATATTACCGGGTGCTGATAAAGAAGTGGCGCGTGAACTGCAGAGGCTATTTAAGAAGAGTGGAATGACCATACTTACAGGAACAAAATTTAAAGATATCAAGAAGAAAAAGAAAACAGTTGATGTAATACTTGAAAATGTTTCAAATCAGTCAGAGACAAAAATTACCGCTTCTATGGTACTTGTTGCTGTAGGTAGGCGTCCTGTGTCGAATGATGCGCCCTCTTCTCTGAGCTTCTATAAGCAATCGGGAGATATCGGGCTTAGCGATTTAAGAATAGAACTGGACGAGAGGGGTTTTATTAAGACTGATGATGATTATATGACTACTTGCAGTAATGTTTATGCGATTGGGGATATTATAGGGCCACCGTTACTTGCTCATAAAGCCTCTGAGGAAGGAGTTGCCGCAGTCGAGAAGATGGCAGGACAAAAGAGTAAGGTGCATTATGATAATATACCGGGCTGTGTTTATTGTCAGCCTGAAGTTGCAACGATTGGATTGACTGAGGAACAGGTGCAAGATCATGGATATAATTACAATGTAGGGAAGTTCCCTTTCCGGGCTGCTGGAAAAGCAGTAGGAACAGGAGAAACCGACGGTTTTGTAAAAATAATATCTGATAAGGATACCGGTGAGATTCTGGGAACACATATTATAGGGCACGGGGCTACTGAATTGATTGCTGAGATAGGAGTTGCCAGGACCTTAGAGTCAACTCCTCTTGAGATAGCTATAACCTCTCATGCACACCCCACTTTGTCTGAAGCAGTTATGGAGGCTGCACTTGCAGCGATGGGAAGATCTAGAAATTCATGACATTAGAAATTTAACGGAATCTAAAAATATGGACACTCTTAAAGTATATAAAATTGGATTAGTGCCTTACAGAAGAGCCCTTGATCTCCAACTAAACTTACTTGAAAAAAGGAAGAATGGAGAGATTGGAGACAGTCTTTTATTGCTGGAACACCCCCCTACTTTTACAATAGGTAGAAAAGGAAATAAAAAACATTTACTCATGAATAAGCGATATTTGTCTGAGCGGGGTATTCACTTTGAGGAAATAAGCCGGGGCGGCGATATAACTTTTCACGGCCCTGGACAGTTGGTCGGTTATCCGATTATGGATCTTAATACGAAAGGACGGGATGTTCATAAATATCTAAGAGGGCTTGAAGAGTCCATTGTAATGGTGCTTGAAGATTTTGGTATCCCAGCTAATCGTATAGAAGGACTTACAGGTGTTTGGGTGAAAGGTCATAAAATCGCATCAATTGGTGTTGGGGTTAAAAGATGGGTCACTTATCATGGTTTTGCTCTCAATGTAAATACTGATCTATCGTATTTTGATATGATAGTTCCTTGTGGAATTCCGGATGTGAAAATGACGTCTATTGCAGGATGTCTTAGGGAAAAGGAAGGGATTCAAATAGAAGATGTGGAAGAGGCTGTAGTTAAGTCGTTTATAAAAATATTTGGTTTTGAGAATGCCAAAGTAATAACAGCTTTTGATTACGATCCTGAGAATTTGTTGGAATCAGATTTGCTATATAATCTTGAAGAAGAATTAGAAAAAGATTTAGACCTCCTTATCTAACAAAATAATAATCGATACAAATCCCTAGATTGGCAAGCTAAACTATATTCATGATAGTCTCTCCCTTTTCAGCACTTATTATCTCTATGGTTTTTCTACTCACGCCTCTAAGTGTTTTTTCTTCAGTCGATAAACTAATAGTACCTAAAGGGTTTGAAATACAAGAGTACGCTTCGGGGTTAGGTAGCCCGAGGTTTATGTCATTAAGTCCTGATCAAGTCCTTTTCGTTGCGATCATTGGGGAGGGGACGGTCGTAGCTCTTCCCGACATTAATAATGACGGGAAATCGGACCGGTCTATTAAATTTATAGAGGGTCTAAGAAGACCTAACGGTATTGCCTTTTATGATGGATATATATATGTCGGGGAAACAAACCAGATTGTTAGATTCAAATATAACGGATTTGACAAGGAACCCGGTAAAAAAGAAGTAATCGTTCCTGATCTCCCAACTAGAGGTCATTTTACAAGAACGGTTTCGTTTGGTCCTGACGGAAAGATGTATGTATCTATAGGTTCTACATGCAACGTTTGCGTTGAGAAAGATAAGAGACGAGCGACTGTTATGAGATTTAATCCTGACGGAAGTAGTGGGGAAATATATGCAACTGGTCTTAGAAATTCTGTAGGGCTAACATGGCATCCCGTAACTAATGAGCTCTGGGCTACTGATAACGGCAGAGACTGGCTGGGCGATAATCTGCCCCCTGATGAAGTAAATATAATAAAGGAGGCTAATGATTACGGCTGGCCTTACTGTTATGGTGACAAGATTCCCGACCCTGATTTCAATGATCCTGAAAAATGCAAAGATACCATTGCCCCAGTAGTGGAATTACAAGCTCATTCTGCTCCTCTGGGGCTGACTTTTTATGATGGGAACATGTTTCCCCCTCAGTACAAAGGTGATCTTTTTATCGCATATCATGGTTCCTGGAACCGCTCAATTCCAACCGGTTATAAAGTTGTTAGGGTTAAAATGAAAGACGGAAATCCACAGGATATAGAAGACTTTGCATATGGCTGGATGACTGCGACAAAAAAATTCGGAAGGCCAGTAGATGTATTAGTAGGAACAAATGGTGAATTATTTGTATCGGATGATTTAGGTGGGGTAATTTACAAAATCACATCAGATGAGAAAAAATAGCACCCCGCTTTAAAAAGCGGGGTGTGGATTTCTATTGCGAAATAAGTTTTGACTGCTGGACAAGGTTTCTGATATTTATCAAGAAATCTGCCATCTCCTGCCGAAATATCGGGTCACCATAATGTGGTGAGGATAATTGTGAGCGTTGATAGATTCTTTTGTACGATTCTTTAACTGTATTGAGTGCAGTAATATAATTGTTGAGCAATTCCTGACGTGTGATTTTGTCCCTACCCCGGTTGATTACGAAGGTTCTCTTTAAAGCGTCGCTTGACCCTGTGTCGTAAATTAGAGTGTCCAGAACCTTTATATTTCTCTCATAGTTGTCGAGTTGCGTCTGATATATCTGTGTAAATATAGTCAATAAATTAAGCGTAGCTTGAACTTGAGGCTCTGTTCCCAAAATTACTTCCTGCGGTGTCAGATGAGCAAAAAATGAGAGAAAATAAGGTTCCCATATATTAACTGTCTGAATTTCTTCCCTGCTATCTCTCAGTTCAGGTACTGTATCTACGATGCTCTCATTAATCCCCATGAACTGAGGTATAAATTGAACATTTTTAAATGAGGGCTTCTCATTGTGTTTGACGGCCAACTGAAGTACTTGTCCGAAATCATCAAGCGCTAAAGAAGTTTCATTAAAGGCTTCTGTAGTAGGCCTATACGGAGCGCAAAGTTCTTTGTCATCTCTTAGCTGAGTAAGCGGCGATCTTGTTGGGGTTTGTCCAAGTTCTATGATGACGTTCCTGATTTCAGCGCTTGACAGGCATGTGTCAAAACTGCCTGAAAACACTCTGTCGTATGAACTTGCAAAATCCGAAGTGCCGGTTCCAAAATCCTGTACCGATTGAAGATTCGCACAACTAGAGGTAAATCCAACAACTAAAACTATGATAAAAATAGACTGCCATCTATTGGTTCCCATCACACCCATACCTCCTTTGATATTATTGTAAATTGGGGAATTTACATTCTAGCATGTATGCATAGTTAGTACAATGGCGGTGTAACTATTAGTTTTTGGATTCAGGTTTCCATTTCATAGCAAATAGATGATATAAGATAAGAATAATTGTTATTCCTATTAAAATGAATTTAACGGCGGCTGCACTTGAGGCTAGAAATATTAATGCTCCACTTAAGCTCTCTGAGTTTGGGAGTTGTATTAGAAGAAGAGTATTTTCAATAACGTCCAAGACGCCAGCAATAATAGGGAGTGAAAAGAATATTAGCGCCCTGCTGTAATCTATGCCCTTTAATAAAGAGCCAAGCAGGTTTGCTAAAAAGCCTGTGTAGGCAATTATAAATAGATAGTCCACCCATATCATAATCAAATGCGAACGGATCCCATCCGCTCCGCATTTATCTAATATTTGATTGAAGGCAGATTTGGTAAATGCAAGTTCAAGCGATATCATATCCGGACATCCCGAAGGCCGCAGTTGAGCGTCAAGGATAAGCATTACAAAAGCAGTGAGTATAAAAAAGGTGCCAGAGAATATTAAGTACTGTCTTACAGCCAGTGCTTGAAACAAAAAACCTATAGTTCTTTTGTACATGAGACCTTTTCTTTGAGTTGGTTAGCCTATGAGTATGCAGGATAAATATAAACAATCAATAATTAGCCCATAGATTTTACAAACAATCTTGTTGCTTAAGAAAGTTGTGCTAGAATTCTTGTGATTACGTGGGCAACGGAGAGAGACTGAAGATGAGCAATTCTCGGATAGAACAATTAAAAACACTTATCAATAGAGACCCAAACAACCCTTTGGGAAGATACGGTCTTGCAAACGAGCTTTTTAAATCGGAATTATATGAAGATGCGATTGTTGAAATAAACGAGTATTTAAAATTAAAAGACGATGAAGGGGCTGTTTATCGCATGTTAGCTGAATGTTATGTGAGAACGGGAAAAATCGAGGAAGCAAAGCAGTCCTATCAGAAGGGAGTAGAGGCTGCAAATCGTCACGGACACCCAAGTATGGCTGAGGAGTTTGAAGAGGCTTTAGAATTTCTTGATGAATAACCATTATTTGGTTTTGATTATTTAAAGGAGGTATTAATATGGGAAATCTTGTAGAAGTCGCCAAGGTAGGTGAGTTGGAGCCTGGTGAGAGTAAGTTTGTCGGGGTCGATGATAAAGAAATTGCTTTATTTCACTGCGAAAGCGGATATTATGCAATTGATAATGAGTGTACGCATGTGGGCGGCCCTCTTTGTGAGGGGGATATCGATGGCGACACAGTAACATGCCCCTGGCACGGAGCGGAGTTTAATCTTAAATCGGGAGAGGTTCTGGCGCCTCCGGCTGAAGAAGGCGTAAATACATACAAAGTGCATGTTGACGGGGATTCGATAAAGATAGAGTTCTAATAATACAAAAGCTATAAATGAAGTCCTTCGAACAAATCACCCTCCGGTCTATTCCTTGAAAGATCTTCTGCACCTCTGAGTTCTTCTCTAATTTTTCCCTCCAGTATAAGATCCGAGAGAGCCACTGCCGCCCCATAAGAAATCATAAGCCCTCGTCCCGTGTGGGCGATAGATTCATAAATGTTGTCCAAACCGGGTACTTTTCCTAAATATCCTGAACGGTCGGGAGTTTCGGCATAGATGCCGGCCCAGCCTCTTATAAACTTCACCTTTTCAAATTTGCTGATTCTCTTCCAAAGAGGAACCCATATATGTTTTACAAAAAGACTCTTTTCGTCCATACCCCCAAAGCTAAATTCAAAATTATATCCATAAGGCTCATCCATATTTGAGTACCCGGCAAGTATGTTTCCGGACTCATTATGGAAGTAAATGTCGGAAGTGTCTATTATCATCCCGTAAGATGAGAGGTCAACGTCAGGACATTTCATGACAACCATCTGACGTCTTCTAGGTTTTACCATGGTGTCTTTAAATCCATACATTTCAGAAACTATCGGGCCCCAAGCTCCGGCGGTGTTAATCAACACGCCGCATCTAAACGAGATCTCTTTAAAGTGGTGCTCGACCTCACCTTCTACCAAGAAGCTTTGAACAATCCCATCCAAGTTTTTGTGCTCCGTATCCGAGGTCCTTAAATCATAGGCTGTTACTTGTGACGCCTGCCCATTTTTAATGACAATCCCCCGTACGTACAACCGGTCTAAGAATTTCACGCCCCTCAGGCGCGCTTCCCTTCGGTAATATTCCCTAAGTGAGTAATGATCTATTAAGCCGGCTTTTTTGGATATGGAGAGTCCGGAGACTCCCTCAAGATTATCGACAAAGGGAAGAAATCGAGAGATGTCGTCCGTGGAATGAAGCTCTACGGGAAGGCCGTATTTCTTGTATAGAGGATAGTTCTTATTTATCTCCTCCCAGGACCGTTTATCGTGCATCCAGTAGTAACCTAATTTACGAAACTGAATTTCCTCTGATATGGTTTCATAGAAGTCAATCGAGTATTTGCATAGTTCAATATTTGCTCTGTTTCTCCAGGTGGCTCTCACACCACCTGCGTTTTTAAGTGTGGAGGAATGCTCTCCTTCAAGGTCAAGATCAATTACCCCGATGCTCAGGTTTTGCCCTTTCTTCTCAAGCTCTTTTGAAAGCGCGTAAGCACTTGCCGAGCCCATAATTCCGGCGCCTATGAATAGAATATCGAAACTGTAATTACTCATATCAATATTCTAGCATAAGGGTCATACATTATTGCTTATATTTAGGCATTTTTTTCAACACAAACCCCCTTAGTTCTCGGCAAGAATAATGTTATATTTAAATATATGGAAAAAGGGAAATTAGACTGGCTTTTTCTCGATATGAACTCGTATTTTACGTCTGTCGAGCAGCAGCTGAGACCTGAATTGAGGGGTTCTCCTACTGTTGTAGTTCCTGTGATGGCAGACACTACATGTTGTATAGCCGCCAGTTATGAGGCTAAGAAGTACGGAATAAAAACAGGTACAAAGGTTGCAATAGCAAAGAAGCTTTGCGGTACTTTAAATATTATTGAATCCAGACCTACTTTATATATCAAATATCATAAAGATATTGTTTCGGCCGTAGGCAGTGTTTTGCCGATCGATAAAGTTCATTCGATTGATGAAATGTCTTGCAAGTTAACTGGGAGGCAGAGGGTTTATGATAACGCTGTATCTTTGGCTCATGAGGTTAAGAAAGCGATTAAAGAGCGTGTGGGCGAATATTTGCGCTGCTCGGTTGGTCTTGCGCCTAACCGCTTTATTGCAAAAGTTGCAAGTGGTATGAAAAAGCCCGATGGGTTTACTGTAATAACAAAGGACGATCTACCCCAAATTCTCTATCCCCTCTCACTCAGGGATCTGCCCGGTATAGGTAGAAATATGCACGTGCGTCTTAAAAAACATAATATTCATAATGTAGAGGATCTTTATTCTTTGTCAGGGGATAGGTTTCTGAATATCTGGCAAAATGTGGGGGGAAAGCGTCTGAGTTATCTACTGAACGGTGAGGATATACCTGAGAAGGATACCAAGAGGAGAACTGTGAGTCATTCACATGTTATGGCTCCTGAAATGAGGACAGAGGAGCGTACGCGGGCTGTGCTTATAAGGTTAATACATAAGGCTGCCTTTAGACTTAGAAGGCTAAAATACTTAGCTGGCAATATGAGTATTAAGGTTAAATATTTTAATAGCAAAAATAGCTGGAAAAGGTCCCTCAATATCGGAAAGCGCCACGATACGCAGAGTATGATTCGGGCCTTTTCAGAAATCTGGAAAGCAAGACCCCGAGGTCTTACTCCCCTTAGCGCCTCTGTAACTCTGTCTGAGTTGACCCCGATTAACGAGAGCACCTATTCCCTTTTCTCAGATCAATTAAAGCAGGATAAATTAGCGACTGCTCTTGATAAGATCAATGAACGGTACGGAATGAATAGTATTTATTTTGGATCGATGCACGACGCTTCAGAATCAGCCCCGCTTCGTATTGCCTTTACCTCTATTCCCGACGTGGTTGCCGAGGGTACAAAATCGGAGCGATCTACTATGTCTGAGTCAGAATAGAACGCTCCATTTAAATATACTCGCAGACTACTTAGTATTAATCTCTCTTTGCAAACTGGTCTAGTCTTTAGGAAATGACAGGAGATATTGGCTGGTGTCTTTAGAGACCACAAAAACTTTTGAAGTGACTTTATTAACGAATCTTATAGACTTGCCATCCGTGATAAGGTTCCAGTTCTGCGGCGTTTCCAGAACATCGGGCATTTTTTCTTTGATGAACTGAATTATATCTCGGAACCGGTTTACATGTATTCCGTTTTTTTGAAGAGATACGAGCCACCTTATAATAATAAAATCTTCCGTGGAGTAAAGTTTGGGGACCCCCCTTCCCTGCGATTTCTTTAGACTTGGCACTATGAGGTCCGTGTGCTCATAATAATAAAGATGATCAAAGTCTAGCTTTATTCCCTCAAGCGCTTCTATGAGATGGATTACGTCAATACTTTTAAGACCGTTCTCTACTTTCTTTATAGTAATCCCCTTGGGTTTGTTGTGTTCCTTATTTTCTTTTACCCGTGGGGTACCTGAAATGTAGCCAGACTCCATAGTTTCAAAATATCATAAACAATCTGTGAGTTCAACCATTCTTGACAGTAGGTAAAGCGCTATCTATTTTTCTAGTTACCCAATCAAGGAGATAAGATTATGACTAAAGGGCAGAAATTAAGAGACACTTTATCAGAACCCGGGATATTGGTGCTTCCGGGGGTACATGACTGTGTGAGCGTAAAACTGGCTCAAAAAATAGGTTTTGAAGTTGTATTTACTAGTGGTTTTGGTATATCGGCCACAATGCTTGGGAAGCCCGATCTTGGTTTTTTAACCGCAACTGAAATGCTGTGGAGTGTAAGTAGGATTGTGAAATCGGTAGACATCCCTGTTGTTGTGGATATAGATACCGGATACGGCAATCCACTAAATGTTATAAGCACTGTAGAGGAAGTAGTGAGTATTGGAGCTGGGGGGATCATTCTTGAAGATCAGGAGTGGCCTAAAAAGTGCGGGCATTTTGAGGGGAAGCGGGTTATAACAATGGGGGAGCATGTGGAGAAAATACGTGCTGCAGTAGAGGCGCGGGGAGATAGCGGTCTGGTGATAATAGGGCGCACTGATTCTAGGGCGTCCCACGGGATTGACGAAGCCATAAAAAGGGGTAGAGCTTATTTTGAAGCCGGAGCTGATATTGTATTTATCGAAGCGCCCGAGAGTGTGGAAGAGCTTAAAGAAATTGCAGGAGCCTTTAAGGATGCGCCTCTTTTTGCGAATATGGTTGAGGGAGGGAAAACGCCATTTATGACTACCGAAGAACTTGAGCATTTGGGTTATAAAATAGTTGTCTATCCTCTTGCAGGCCTGTTCTCGGCAACTAAAGCCATAGAATCCTGTTTCAATTATCTTAAAGATAACAGAACATCAAGGGGATTTGAAGAAATGCATACGTTTAAGGATTTTGAAGAGGTCATTAATACTGCTAAGTATCGAGATATGGAATCTAAATTTAAGAGTAGTTCCTGATATATGAATGCGTAAGTTTCTAGGGCTTTAAATTTAATAAAGAGCTCAGATCAAGAGGCTTACCGTTTAATATGATTTCTCCAAGTCTGTAACTTGCTTCTATCTTATAATTGCCGTTCTTGAGGACTAATATATTTTGATCCAGCATTTGCTTGATCTCCGATTGGGCTCTGGTCTTTCCCAGATTCTGAAGTTTCTTATCACTGGGTGGCGCTTCATTTTGGCTTTTTATCTCGTCAGTGATCTCTTCGATTTTATAATCTTTTAATAAATTTCCCAAAAGTGGTTTTGAGACTGATAGTTTTAACTCAGCTGATACTGCTGCCAGAAGTAACAAGGGATTTGCTGCGAGCTCGGGATCTCCTTTTAATGAGATCAGAGCATGACCCAGAATCTCGCCTTCCCCGGTTTTTATGCTCAGTTTTGTGAGCTCGATTTCAGGTGAGCCCTCTAATAATCGAGGTAGTACCTTCATTATTCGTGCCCAAAGCTCCTCTTTAGTTGTAGCGGATTCCTGAGTGTTTTGATCTTCGTTAAGTTCCTTCTGTATTTCCTCAATAGCGTCTTTATTTATATTTCTTAATTCAAGTTCATATATACCCGGGCCATAACTATTGCGGCCTACTACAAGTGTCTCAAACCCTAAACTATGTGTATGGTTGAGTAAGTTTCCATTTTGATTTGTAGAACCTGTAAATTGTAGATTTGAGAGTGTTACTTTATTAAGCTCTCCATTGTCCTTACCTTCCGAGCTAAACTCTTCTATCCTTACCTCTACATCACCCAGGGTGGGTTTGTATAATTAGAAGCCGGATAACTCAGATTAGAGCTCAGATTAATGTTATTTATGGAAAGTCGGAAAGTATCGTCCTCTATTTCTATTTTAGAAGAATTAATATCATATGAGACTTCTTTGAGGTCGGGAGTAAAATTTACTGCTCCACTGAGTCCTGACCACTTGAGTGTTTTTCCATCTTCAAGCTTTCTATCAATACTCGGTACAGAAATAATAGTAGTTCCATGTCCGCTTAGTGAGAGAGTTGTTTTAAAATCAATAGGGGGCAAGGAAGCAATTATTTTGGAGTACTCTTTTTCAGTATCACTTGTTATATCCACTTTAGTTTCAATAACTGCCATAACCGGTTTTAGATTGAGCTTTCCTTTAGAAAGAAGCCCAATGGGAACAGGACCGTGATAAATAGTATCTTTTTCTATAATTTCTATAGGGTTATCATCTCCTTCGTTGATCGAAAAGGTTATTTCTGCTGATGATTTTAACCAACCTCGTTTATAGCTTTTGTTAACAATTTCCAAGTTCTCAAATTTATATACAGTTTCTATTAGATTGTTGTATTCATGTTCAGCCTTCATGCCAAACCAGTACGGCAGTCCCAATACAGCTATCAATATAAGGAAGATAATAATTAAAATTGCCCGCATATTGCTCCTCTTGCTAAATTTAATAATAGCACAGTGTATGAGTTAGAAATAAGTACTCTTATTCCGATTTTATGGCTATTATTGATCCCTAGGTAGATAATAACTCAGGTCTTTAAGGAATTCACCTAAAATATCTTCAAGCGCAAGATTCCAGCCATTCATCAAATTTGGCGGCGTAGCAGAACCAATAGGCTGTTCAGACTCATAGGTTTTACCAAAAACTATATTTGGTTGATCGCCAAGATCTGAGGTTTTAAGTAAATAAAATTGGATCTTCATGACTGCTTTAGCAGCAGATTGGTTTCTATAGTCACCGTACAGTTCTACTACGTTGCCTTCAATAAAATATATAGGGAATGCCTGACTGATCGGGTTTAAAACGTCTTCAAATACTTGAGCTTGATCAAGCCATTGGGTAACTGCTTCCGTCAATATCACACTTGGCGGTCTGAAGAACTGGTTGTAAAAATCAGATAGATATTGTATCTCAGTTGTTCTGTAAACAAATTCCTTACCTTCGTTTCCAGGTGAAATGCTAAATCTTTTGACTTCAACAGTCGTTCCTTGAACCGGAGTCAAAGGATTACTTGGTTCTGATACTTCAAATAAGTAATATGTTCTTTCGGGATAACTCTTGTTTATTCCACCACACCCTATGATAAGTGCGATAAATAGAAGAAGTGAGGAGAAACATAGTTTGCTCTTTATTGTCATTAGTTTGGTTCCTCAACTTTTATGTCTTTTCCAAAATGGGGTGGCGGTTCTCCGAAGAGCACCCAAGCAGGGTATCTTTTTAAAGTTACCATAAACTCGCTCAAATCCTCTGAAATTCTCTGTACATTGTTGAGAGTAATTTCTATATTGTGCTCCCTGTTTTGTATAAGTCGACCAGTTCGCTTTAAAGTTCTTTTAAGTTCTTCTGTAGTTTCTGCAATATTTGTTAATGTTTGTATGATATCCTTACTATTAATTAATTTATCTGCATTAACTACAGTCTTATCAAGACTAACCAGTAGGTTTTGAAGATCTTTGCTAACTGCTGGTATATCTGCTTGTTGAACAGCTAAGTTTAAAGTCGTTAGAAGCTCCTCTACTTTATCAGAGATTTCCTTAAAGTGAATGCTTTCAATTGTCTCTGTAAGTTTCTCAATAGTTTTGGTTATTTGTGCAATAGTTCCCTGAGCAGATGGTATATATAAATATTCAGGTTTCCAATCAATATTGAGCGGGGGATGGCGTACAGGGTCAAGATAAACAGCATTTAGAAAAGCAATCCCTGTAATTCCCTGAGAAGCAAGCTGTAGTCTTAGTCCATTTTCTATCATCTTTTTTAAGCCTCGTTCCCGATCATCATCATCTATAAATAGCTTCTTTTTGCCTTTTGAACTCCCTACTTTGTTAGGATATATCTCCGCTCTGACTAAAACATATTGAAGGTCTGTTTTATAGTCTTGAAAAACAAAACCGATTTCACTTATATTTCCAACCTGTACTCCTTGAAACTTAAGGGCCGCACCTACATTGAGACCCTGAATTGATTGATCGAAATAGGTCTCAACAGTATATTGTTTCTCAAAGAACTTCCCTGCTCCGAATATTATAATTGCGACTGCCAGGATCAATGTCCCCGCTATCACAAATAAGCCGATTTTAAAGTAGTTAGGTTTCTGACTCATGATCAATAAAAAGATTTCTAAATTTTGTTAACCGCCGAGCTGCTCATCCGTTTGTCTCTTAAAGAACTTCTGCACAATTGGAATTTCTGAATTGTCTCTTAGGTATTCAGGCTCTCCTGTTGCAATTATTCCTTTAGTATCCTTGTCTAGCATAATAACTCTATCAGCTATATTGTAAATACTGTTTAGTTCATGAGTAACGATAACAAAAGTTACGCCAAGGCTTTTAGAGAGTTGTATTATTAGCTGATCAAGCTCTGCTGAGGTAATGGGATCAAGCCCCGCCGAGGGTTCGTCAAGAAATAATATATCGGGGTCAAGCGCCATTGCTCTTGCCAGAGCTGCGCGTTTGATCATCCCACCGCTAAGCTCTGAGGGCATTTTTTCTTCTGATCCCTTGAGCCCTACAAGGTTCAGTTTCATCCTCGCTATAAGATCAATTGATTCTTTGCTAAGGTCCGTATACTGCGCAATCGGGAGCATTACATTCTCTAAAACGGTCATCGATCCGAATAGAGCACCTGATTGATATGAGACACCTATATTTTTTAGTATCCCGATCCTTTCCTCTCCCTCTGCTTTTGCTATATCCTCTCCTTCTATTATTATGCTGCCTTTAGCAGGAGGATATAGCCCGATCATGTGTTTCAAGAGGGTGCTTTTCCCACATCCCGACCCACCTAGGATTACAAATTTCTCCCCTTTAAATACGTCAAAGTTTATATTATCGATTATAACGTTATCGCCGTATGCCGCTGTAAAGTTAATTACGTTAATTATCTTGTCTTCCATTTTATATGCCTAAAATGTAGTATATAACTCCAAATATGCCGTCTACAACTATCATAAGCACTATTCCTACAACTACTGCTTTTGTAGCCGCGTCTCCTACAGCTGAAGGACCTTTTGATGCTCTCATTCCTGCGAGGCACCCAACGCCTGCGATAATAACAGCAAAAAAGAGTGTTTTGAATAGGCCTGACAAAAGCATTCCATAAGTAGCTGCTGTGGTGAGCTGGTTAAGATAAGTAGTAAAGGTGAAACCAAGTGAAAACATTACAACCAGTCCCCCAATCAGTCCGAACAGGTTGCCGAAAACCGTTAATATAGGGAGCATAATTAAAGACGCTATCACCTTGGGAACAACCAGAAAGGGTACCGGATCAAGTCCCATAGTATCCAGCGCATCAAGCTCTTCGTTTACCTTCATTGTACCAAGCTCAGCCGCGAATGCGGACCCGCTCCTGCCGTTCACCACAAACGCGGTCATTAGAGGGCCTAACTCTTTGAAATACGCTATAACGAGCAGATCAGCAACAAATATCTGAGCCCCGTAGGCTTTCATTGGGACTGCGGACTGAAATGCGATTACAAGGCCTACCAGGAAATTGACAAGGGCTATTATAAATAGGGCGTTTGCTCCGAATTTCTCTGAAGTAATTAATACCTCACGCCATCTGATTTTGCTTGGATTTAATATTGCTTTAACAAGAGCGACTGTAACTCGTCCGGTAAATATAATATATATCTTAATTTCTTCCCAGACTTGATATGAGAATTTGCCGGCAGCTTCAATTTTATTATCAGAGTACAAATAATCATTTTTCTCGGACGGTTTAAAATCCGCAGGGTCAAAAAGATTATATAATTTGTTTATTTCCTCAGAAAGCCCTTCTACTTTGTAGGTGCCGCCGGATTTTTCTTGGCGCAGCTGGAGATTAACTAATAAGGCAATTCCTGATGCGTCGCAGTAATCAATTTCAGCTCCGTCTACTATCAAATCCTTTGGTTTGGTATTCTTTACGGCTAGAAGTGAATCATTCCATATTTTGCCGGTTGTATAGGCGTCTAGCATGCCTTTAATCTTTAGTCTGAGTGTATTATTATCCTCTGTAAGTGCTTGGAGTGAGGGAGGTGAGGAAGTTTTATCGGTTTTATTCATTATAAGTATTCTAAGTTACTTAATTCTATGAGAAATGTTTACCCTCTGTCTGGATTTAATTGTGAGGTTAACATAGAATATTAAAAAGAGTCAATTATGAAGAGACATATACCTATCGTCAGAAATCTGGACGCGCTTTACTATCTCGAGATATTTATTGTGTGCTCGGTGGCTTCCATACTCGTAATCCGCCTATTTCTGCACCTTACCGGGTATCCGCAAATAGGGAACAGCACTCTACATATAGCACACATGCTATGGGGCGGTCTGCTTATGCTGATTGCTATTATTATGCTCTTTTCCTTTATAGGAAAGCGTGTGGAGCTATGGGCCGCCGTTCTAGGAGGAATCGGATTTGGGACATTTATAGATGAGGTAGGAAAGTTTGTAACGAGTGATAACGATTACTTCTTTCAACCATCAATTTCAATAATGTACATCGTTTTTATCCTGATTATCCTCTCTATACATATGATCAGGTCCGGGTGGACATTTACCAGAAAAGAGTATCTTGTAAACGCTCTAAAGGGACTTGAGGAAGTAGCGCTTCAGGATCTTGATCAGGAAGAGAAAGACAGGGTCATAAAATACTTGGAAAAGAGCGATCCTGAAAATCCTCTTACAAAATCAGTTAGAGATTTGCTATCCGGCTCAAAATTGGTGCCGCCCTCCGAGCCTGGGTTCTATACAAAGCTCAAAACAAGTTTTCGGAATTTCTATCAGAAGGTTGTAAGCTACAAGTACTTTCGTGCCGCCCTGGTGATATTTTTTGTTGGACAACTGTTGTTTATTTTAACTTATATATTTGTATATACATTTTTTATAGGACTGGGCTGGGATAGTATTTTAAATATTGAGATCTTGGACCGTGTGTCTCAAAAGACACTTAATCTGACTTTTATAGATAAGGCTCAGATTTTCTCATCCTTATTATCAGGCGTTTTTGTGTTACTAGGAGTTTACTACATAAGAACCTCCAGGCTGATCTCATATCAGATGTTCGAGCGCTCGGTACTGGTATCAATCCTTCTTACATATGTTTTTATTTTCTATAAAGAACAGTTCGCGGCTTTGGTGGGTCTATTGATAAATATACTTATTTTGATAGCGCTTAGATTAATGATAAAAGGCGAGCAGATAAAAGCCTGAACTATCCCAGAGAGACGCCCTTTAGGCTGTAGTAAACTAATATGAAGTAATAGGAAACCGGGAATACAAATATCAGGCTGTCAAACCTGTCGAGTACTCCTCCATGTCCTGGTACGATATCGCCGGAATCTTTGATTCCTGCCCCTCTTTTAATCGAGGATTCAACGAGGTCTCCTAAAACTGCGGCGATCCCTACTAGTAATGCGAAAGAAATTGTCCAGTCTGAGCTCAATGGGTTTCCGAAAAGAAAGTTTACGACAAGCCCGGCAATTATACAGACAACTATTCCTCCAACGGTACCTTCGATGGTTTTCCCCGGGCTGATTTTTGGGGCAAGTTTATGTTTTCCAATCAATTTACCTGTGTAATAAGCGCCGGTGTCGTTTAGAAATGTGCATGCAACTGCAAAAACTACAAGAAAAAATCCTAAATCCCCAAGTCCCTGATTATTCTCGGAGTACGCTCGTATATTTTCATTCTGATCAATGTTTCTTAAAAGAATTGCATGACTTAGGAGCCAACCCAGATATATGACACCAAAAAGAGTCGCTCCTATATTTGTAACAGTTTGGCTGAAATCCCCTTTCCTAAGGTCTAGAATAAGTATTAATAATACTAGTACCGTGAAGCAAAATGTGAAATAGTAATATCCAAGGTAGGCCGAGACTCCCATTAAGAGTGACGATATTATGCCGAGAATATTTTCATTCGGAAGGTTCTTTGATTCGAGCAGATTTTGGTATTCAATTTGGCCTACTAGGATTAAAGCGAGAAAAAAAAGCAGATATATCAACCCTCCTATGAGGAATATCACGTATAGTATCGGGATTGCTACTGCGGCGGTTAGAAGTCTTTGAATCGAGTTGCTCATAGTATTATTATAGATATAATTTCCCTGAACTGTTTAATATTGCAAATGATTTCTAAGGGTAGAAAGTTATATGAACACATCTCAAATTGAGCTTATCCATAATCCTGACAATCAGCCAATGAGCGTTGCCGTATTTTTATCGGGATCCGGTACAAATTTTATCGCCATTTATGAAGAACAAAAACGGCTTGAAAAGGCTGGAGAGAAAAACTACGGCAGGATCGATGTCGTCTTCACAAATGTTCCTAACTGTAATGGGTCTCAAATAGCAGAAGAATACGGTATCCCTGTAGTGGATCTTAGCTCAAAGAAATATTTTGATCTTTTAAATAAAGATCCGAATGACGAGGAGACAAGGGACTACTATGACGGTGCTGTAATAACTGCTGTAGAGGCAATTTGCTCTCCCGATATTATAGTGCTTGCGGGTTATAGAAGGAGACTAGGGAGTTTATTTCTAAACAGATACAAAAATAGAGTTATTAATCTATACCCGGGGGATATTACTAAAGATTATCTTGTTAAAGGGGTGGATGCTTCAGTTCAAGCAATTAGAGCGGGTGAGGAAGTTACTAAGTGTACAGTTTTTTTACAGAAGGAAAATGAACGCTTTGGCCCCGCTCTTTTACAATCCAAACCTATTTCACTTAAAGGTTATTCTCAAAATGATAAAGACTTAATGAATGAAAAAATCAGAGAAGAGGGAGAATGGAAGATATTCCCCTATACAGTCCATAATTTAATTGCCAAAGGCACTTTGGGAGTAGATAAAGAAGATAATGTTTATATGGATGGGGTCAAGCTAGACAAGTCAGGATTGCAGTTCGGTAAATAAGAAATGTTTATTTCCCCTTAACTTTGGCCCAGGTATCCCTGAGTGTGACAGTTCTATTAAATACTTGCTCTCCGTTTTTTGACGAGGCCGGATCAACTATAAAATATCCCAATCTTTCAAACTGATAATTAACTCCGGGTGTGGCATCAGCCAGACTTGGCTCTAGATAACAGTCTTTTAGCACCGTTAGCGATTCGGGGTTTAAAAATTCCGTAAAATCTCTCCCTTCTTTATCACCTTCCGGCTCGGGAACTGTAAATAATCTGTCGTATAATCTTACTTCTCTTTGAATTGCATGTTTAGCAGAAACCCAGTGTATCGTTGCTTTAACTTTCCTTCCGTCGGGTGCGTTACCCCCTTTGGTCTCGGGGTCGTAGGTGCAGTGAAGTTCAGTGATATCGCCGTTTTCGTTCTTTATTACATCTGTACAAGTTATAAAATACGCATATCTCAATCTGACCTCCCTTCCCGGCGAAAGGCGATAGAATTTTTTTGGAGGGTCCTCCATAAAATCGTCCCGCTCGATGTAAAGCTCTTTTGAAAACGGGACTTTCCTCTTGCCTGCAGTTTCATCTTCAGGGTTATTTACTGCGTCCAATTCCTCAGACGAATCAGCAGGATAATTTGTGATAACGACTTTTAGTGGGTTTAAAACTCCCATTACACGTTGAGCCGATTTGTTTAAATCCTCTCTTAAACTATGCTCAAGAAGCGCTACATCGATTACGCTGTCTTGTTTTGTAACACCAATTTTTTCACAAAAGTTTCTAATTGCATGAGATGTGTATCCCCTTCTTCTTAGCCCGGATATAGTGGGCATCCTTGGGTCATCCCAGCCTGAGACGTGGTTGTCCTGGACAAGCTGCATAAGCTTTCTTTTGCTGAGCACTGTATAGGTCAGGTTTAACCTGGCAAATTCGATTTGCCGTGGAGCATAAATCCCTATCTCTTCTATGAACCAATCGTACAAAGGCCTGTGGTCTTCAAACTCGAGAGTGCATAGAGAGTGTGTAATATTTTCCAGTGAGTCGGATTGTCCGTGAGCGAAGTCGTACATAGGATAGATTGACCATGTATCCCCAGTTCTATGGTGGGACTGCTTCAGTATGCGATACATGATCGGGTCGCGCATATTTAGATTTCCAGATGCCATATCTATCTTAGCGCGTAGTACATGAGCTCCCTCTTCAAACTCGCCGTTTTTCATCCGTTCAAAAAGATCCAGGCTCTCCTTTGCACTTCTGTTCCTGAACGGGCTTTCCTTGCCAGGCTCGCTGAGCGTTCCCCTATACTCCCTTATTTCATCTGCACTTGAGCTGTCAACATAAGCTTTTCCGTCATTGATTAACATTACAGCGAAATCATATAGATTCTGAAAATAGTCTGATGCGTAATATAAGCGCTCACCCCAGTCATAGCCTAACCACTTCACATCTTCCATAATGGATTCCACGTATTCCGTGTCTTCTTTGGTGGGGTTAGTGTCGTCGAACCTCAAGTTGCATGTGCCTCCGAATTTCTCAGCCACACCGAAATTAAGGCAGATAGATTTCGCATGACCTATGTGCAGATAGCCGTTCGGCTCGGGAGGGAACCTTGTCGCAACCCTACCCTCGTATCTCCTTGTGGCTATGTCGTAGGTAATAATTTGCTCAATGAAATTGAGGCTTCCTGTCTCTGTTTCTCTTTCCATATCTATCTCCGGTATGAGCGGAAATTAATATTATACTATTGCTTGCAAACATCAACGGATATTAACAGTATAAATGTAAGCAGTAATATTGCTTAGTAAGGTTTAAGCAATTAGACTTATGGACCATGTATTTTCCAGCGTATCGTCCGAGAAGGTTAAGAAGGAATTCTAATTTAAGAAAGCTTCTTGCTGAGACTAAGCTCAGTGTGGATGATTTTATCTATCCAATGTTCGTTAGACCCGGTAAGAATAAAAAAGTCCCGGTAAGCTCAATGCCGGGAATATACAAACAATCAATCGACAACCTTATTAAAGAAATTAGAGAAGTTAAGAAGCTAGGCATCAAAGCCATATTGCTCTTTGGGATTCCTGAGCGTAAAGACGAGATGGGCACAGAGGGATATGATGAGAACGGGATAATCCAGAAAGCGATCAAGGAAATAAAAAAGAAAGTAGAAGATATTATAGTTATAACCGACGTCTGTATGTGTGAATACACCAGCCATGGTCACTGTGGGATTATAAGAGATGGTGATGTGGACAACGATGAGACTCTCCAATATTTAGCCAGAATGTCGCTATCTCATGCACAGGCCGGGGCCGATATGGTAGCGCCTTCTGATATGATGGACGGTCGCGTAGGCGTTATAAGGGACGAACTGGATGCTAACGGTTTTAGTAGTATTGCTATTATGTCATATGCAGCAAAATATGCCTCAGCTTTTTACGGGCCTTTCAGAGAAGCTGCGGAGTCGCCACCTCAGTTTGGCGATAGGCGTAGTTATCAGATGGACCCCCCAAACGTGAGGGAGGCTCTCAGGGAAATAGAGCTTGATATTGAAGAAGGGGCCGACATTGTGATGGTAAAGCCCGCTTTGGCGTATTTGGATGTAATAAGAGCCGCTAGGGAAGGATTTGATCATCCGATAGCTGCATACAACGTAAGCGGAGAGTACTCGATGGTTAAGGCCGCAGGCAAGCTTGGATGGATTGACGAAGAGCTTGTTATGATGGAGGTGCTTACGAGTATAAAACGCGCGGGCGCTGATTTGATACTAACCTACTTCGCAAAGGACGCAGCAAAAGTTCTATCGCGGAAATAGATTAATACTAGTCCACTTCAATATTTTCTCAGGGTGTTAAGAATTATCTAAAAGTTTATGGATTTCCTTCAGGGCACTAATCCTATGCTGATCTCCGATTGATTCATACTCGTCTTCTCTGTCCAACAATAAAGCTTTAATCCCGAGCGCCCTTGCACCGTGGAAGTCGTTATGAATGTGGTCTCCTATATGTAGGCACTCATTTGGATCTGCATTCATCTCCTTAAGCGCCAGGTGAAATATATTGGGGTCAGGTTTTGCATAGCCGGCTTCACTTGAGATCACGAAAGTCTCAAAGTACTCGTGTATCTCTAAATTTTTCATTACATCGTATACACGGGAGTCGAAATTAGATATGATGCCGAGATTGTAGTTATTTTTTTTAAGGGTTTTTAGTACATCTTTAGTTTCAGGGAAAATTGCCCAAGCCTCGCTTCTAAAGACTTCAAAGAGTTCATCAAAATGTGCGTCAAATTCCTTAAACATTCCTATCTCTTCGTACACGTTCTCTACGATATCTCTCCAGTAATTTTTCTCGAGAACTTTCCTTTCATCATCAGATACACCACCGAAGGCCAGGGGCGGAGCGGATTTGAAAGCTTTTGAGAAAGCTTTTCTTAGATGATCCGGGTGTGGGTCTCCACCGTATTTCTTAGCCACAGAAGCATAAGTATTCCCTAAACCCCGTTCAATATAAAACAGCGTGTCTGCTGCATCGAAAAATATTGTTTTGATATTACCGTTTTTCATTATCGAATCCTCTTTGTGGATAGGAATGCTTTAATATACACTTACTTTTTCAAAAGGAGTAAAATATATGGCTGACGTCAAGCGTTCAAGGGTTGTTGCAGTACTTGATGATATGTTCTTCTCATCAAAGATAAAGGAAGCTGCAAAATCGACCGGCGTTAATGTAGAGATTCTCAAAAATACTAATGGCATAATTGAAGCTTTAACGAGTTCTCCCCCTTCCCTTATTATTGTCGATCTGAACTTCAAGAAGTTAATTCCGCTTGAGTTCATTAGAGAGCTTAAATCTTCTGCGGACCTAAAAAATGTCCCTACCCTTGGTTATCTCCCTCATGTTGAGAGAGAGCTAAAGAAAGAGGCGATAAAAGCCGGATATGATTTTGTTATGCCGAGATCTAGGTTTGTGAGGGAGATAGGAGATATTTTGAATAAAGGCTCTTATTAATTTTCCAGAATTATAATTTTTGGAATGTATAATTTTATTTTGTCGCAGGAGTGGTCATTGGCACCTTAAAGAATAAAAGATATAGCCGCTATGGGTTTAAGAGCCCTAGTAGCAGCCACTCTTCGTAGCTCCCTTTATTTCCTCTATTCTCCCATTAGGCTAACCAGGCTTGGAGTGAAGTATCTATGGAAATTTGTAAACCATCTTCATATGTAGAAATTATTGTATATTAGCCTACCGCTTGCTTGTTACTTGATGAGTCGTATCCCAAATTAGGTCTCAGCCACTTCTCAGCTTCTTCAACTGATATCCCCTTACGCTTGGCGTAATCCTCTACTTGGTCTCTATTAATTTGTCCTACATGGAAGTATTTTGAGTCCGGGTGAGGGAAATAAAGTCCTGCTACAGAGCTTGGGGGATAAATTGCATAATTTTCAGTGAGTTCTGTCCCTATATTCTTCTCCGCATCAAGCAACCGCCAGAGTTCTGCCTTTTCGGTATGATCGGGGCATGCCGGATAACCCGGGGCGGGTCTTATGCCTCTGTATTTTTCTTTAATCAGATCAGCCGGGGATAACTTTTCTTCTTTACCGTATCCCCAGTTCTCGCGGGCCTTTTTGTGCATCATCTCGGCTAGGGCTTCGGCTATACGGTCTCCAAGGGCTTTAACCATTATGGCTGAGTAATCATCATTGTTTTCTTTGAATGTCTCTGAAAACTCTTCTACCTCTTCTCCTGCAGTTACAACAAATCCACCTATATAATCTTCTCTGCCTGATTCTTTTGGCGCTACAAAGTCGGAAAGCCCGAGATAAGTTTCATTCTTTCCTTTGTCCTTTTGCTGACGGAGTGTACGGAATTTTGAAACTGCTTTTTTACGAGAATTGTCTGAATATATTTCTATGTCGTCGCCTGAGCTATTAGCCGGCCAAAAAGATAAAACAGCTCTTGGTCTAAAGCGCTTTTCCTTTACGATTTGATTGAGCAAATTCTGAGCATCTTCAAAAAGAATCTTTGCCTGCTTGCCCCACTTTTTGTGCTCGAATATTTTAGGGTACACACCTTTTAGTTCCCATACCCAAAATAGTGGTGACCAGTCGATAAAGGGGATGATTTCTTCTACAGGCATTTCAATTATTTCAGTTCCTAGTTTCTCCGGAACGTCGATTCGAATTTTTCCCCAATCACTCCCGAGTCCCTTTGAGCGGGCTTCTTTAATCGGCAAGTAATTCGTTTTCTGCTGAGTGGCAGAGTGGAGTTTCCGTAGTTCCTCGTGCTTGGCCTCTAGCTCATTTGCAATCTTCTCATATTTCTCAGGGTTTAATAGGTCGTTACAAACATTTACCACCAGCGAAGCGTCTTGCACGTGACTCACAACGCCGCTGTATGCAGGGGCTATCTTTATTGCTGTGTGCGCTTTACTCGTCGTAGCTCCTCCGATCAATAGCGGGGTCTTAAACCTTTGTCTCTCCATCTCAGAGGCATTATAGATCATTTCGTCAAGTGACGGAGTTATCAGTCCACTAAGACCGATTATATTGGCATCTAAATCCTTTGCAGTTTTTAAAATATTATCGCATGCTACCATGACACCCAGATCTATAACCTCGTAGTTGTTGCAGCCAAGCACTACGCCTACAATATTCTTTCCGATATCGTGAACATCACCCTTAACAGTAGCTATTACAAACTTGCCTTTAACCTGCCCTCCCCCCGACCTGGCCTTTTCAGCTTCCATATAAGGCTCGAGATATGCAACGGCTTTTTTCATTACACGCGCACTCTTAACTACCTGAGGCAAAAACATCTTTCCCTCGCCAAAGAGCTTTCCTACTACCTTCATGCCGCTCATTAAAGGCCCTTCTATTACATCAAGGGATTTATCGTAGTTCTGGCGCGCTTCTTCTGTATCCTCGTCAATATAATCCACTATACCCTTTACAAGTGCGTGAGATAGCCGTTCATCAACTGTGCCCTCCCGCCATTTTTCTTTATCTTTTTCTTTTGTTTTTTCTGTTCCCCTAATCTGCTCCGCATAATCGATAAGGGTCTCAGTAGCTTCAGGGTTTCGGTTGAAAAGTACATCTTCTACTTTTTCAAGTAATTCTTTGTCAATATTTTCATATACTTCAAGCATTCCCGCA
>PVMK01139023.1_pt1 | contig 34488 bp, 39 predicted proteins | sample 1853481 | NCBI WGS metagenome assembly PVMK01 (sample SAMN08533507, study PRJNA380276) | Marine sediment metagenome, whole genome shotgun sequencing project. | reverse complement strand
ATGAACCACTTTTGCATCCAAATATGCTCCACTTGATTGTACCCATCCAATTGGATAGTAACGGTTTTCAAATCCTTGCCTGGGTCAAATTTCAGTGCAAGAGTGGTTCAATTTGTCATGCAAATACACACCCTTCAGGGGTCGCAAGGAACCGCTGGCGGTTCCGTTAAGGCCGCTTTGAGCGGCTCACAAACTAAAGCCCCCGGCTTTGCCGGGGGATACTTACTCATGAAACTGCACAGCTTGGATTTTTCGCAAGCTATTGACTATCTGGCAACCAACTACACAACCATGAGGGTGCAATCTTGAGAAAACAATCAACTCAATTCCAACCGGGCAAATCTGGAAACCCGCTTGGGCGACCACGGGGCAGTCGGAACAAGCTTTCCGAACAATTCATTGGTGATCTTCAAGAACTCTGGGCTGAACAAGGCCCTAGTATCTTGCAGCGTTTGGCTATTGAACACCCTGAAAAATTGCTTTCCGCTATGGTTCACATTTTACCTAGGGACTTTCAGGTATCGGTGACAGAAAACAGACCCTTAATTGAACTGTCAACGGAAGAATTACTGGAAATTTCCTTGAAGGCACAGGATAGCTATAAATCATTAGATACTGATGAGCAACAGAAAATTGAATTACTGGATGCGGGAAGCAAACCTGGATAATTCGCCGTTACATGTCGTTTGCATACGACAATTACGCTATCAAATATCGACGGAGGTAAATAGGAAATGTCGAAAGATACTCAATTTAAGGTTGGTAACCCAGGAGGCCCAGGTCGACCTGTGGGGTCAAGAAATAAACTTAGTGAATACTTCCTGCATGAACTTGCTGACAACTTCAAGAAACACGGCAAGGAGGCTATTGAGCGGTTATGTCAGGACAGTCCCGGCGAGTATTTAAGGATTATCGCCAGCTTGGTTCCCAAGGAGTTGGCCCTGGAGATTTCGGATACGAAGTGGGTGATTAACGCATCACCGCGATTGACTGAAGAAGAATGGCGTCAAATGCACAAAATTGATAGCCCTGAATTGCTGAAGATAGACACTTAGCCATCCAGAAAACAACCTGTTAGAACAAGCAAAATGACCAACATAGCACCCCATGCTCACCTACCGCTTAAACCCCGCTATCTAGCTGTGAGTTCATGCAATAAATGGGGTAATAAATAGTAATCCACATACGACCTGTCATATTCCAGTGACCGCTTTGCGGCTGGTACCGGACTGTCACTTTCTGCAATAGCCTATAACTGCAGTCGGCCACGACCGGCCCTTCCCAGTAACAATTTAAGTTCCTATTAAGGATGCAGGGTCATGCCTAGTTCATCCTTGCCCCAGTCAATGTAAAGGAATGGTGATGTACTCTCAGTGATCATAGGGTGTATTTTGCCATAACCAATTCATGAACATTCTGACATCCCACTTAATGGGGTTTTTTCATGTGCTCTGTGAAAAAATGTTCTACCTCCTATACTTACTAGTAATGAGACGCATTATTGTTTGTGTGTTCATTAATCATCCCAAAACGGGCTCCTGCCCGTAGCTACGGGCCTGGAATCTCAGCAGAGAAATATAATGAAATCCATAATTAATGCGAATGTTTTCTTAGTGATTGTAGTAACTCTTTTGTCAGCAAGCTGGGCTAACGCTGCAGGGGTTGGCAACAATATCGTCGTGCGCCTGGCGGGTACTGCACAAGCCTACGATGGTAATGGCCTGTTCAATGAGTTTGGCTTAGAGCCGTTAGATGCTCTCTGTTTTGACGTCGACCTTATCGATGCCAAGACGGGTAATGTGATCGGCAGCGCCAGTGACTGTCTCTCCAGCATCACTGCCCCTAGTGGCATCATGCTGACGGGCACCACATTCTTCTTTTTTCCGGGTGGCACCCTGGTCTCACAGGGTCTGACCACGGTTCAGCCGGTATTGCATGGCTCCCCTGATTTCACACATATCACCGGGGCGATACCATCACCGAATGGTAATGATGTAATTTATGGTGACGGCAAATTCAAGAATGCCAACGGCCCGGTGCGTCTGAGTGGGGCGGTTAACCTGGATTTGCTCGACTCGGATGGCATAATCAAGTTTGATTGTGTGTTTATCATCGATATCTGAACAAATGTCACCTCATCCAGCTTAATCGAATAAGCAATGATCAATCGAAATTGAAAGGGGTCAGCAACCAATTGGGCTCTGATCCCCTTTTATTGGACCGAGACTTCAACTGCTGGGACTGACAATAACGATGTGCTATCAATCACTGGCGGTTCTTCAATTTTATATAGGCTAAGAGCTTCCGCATTTGGCCGCATCCAGTCCTTCGTTTCGTTGGAAATAGAGCCTGGTGAATAACTGCTTACTGGCAAGAACCGGCACCTCGTGTCCTGTTATGACGTATAGCAGGAGTCGGCCAGGAGCGGAACTTCAAAGCCTCTATTCACATATCAAATTACAAACGTTATACACTTTATCCAGACATGACTGATCAAATTCGGTACCGCAACACGTGGGATCAATATCGCAAATTTGAACAACACAGGAATGGCATCCATCCGGCATGGGTGATGCACTGGTTTCGCACAGGCTTTGCCCACACACTGCGGCACTTAAAGTTGCCCCTTTCTCTATCAAGAAACCTGGCTTGAAATTGATTTCCCGGCCACTGGATAAAAATACAGACGCACCATCTTTTGCTGTAAATCCAGGGCCTACGTCCAAGGTTTCACATGCCTCATAAAAAGCGCTGGAAGTCTCTGCAAGGCCTGACACCATATTCACATTGCAGTAACTGGTGAAATAGATCAAATTCATCCACAGCTCCGATGCATCTTCTATACTATCGGCATCCAAATCAGCCTGGTTAATAAAATCAGCGTACCCCAAGTAGACCGTCTTGCTACTATTCCCTACCACGATTGCTGCAGTTCCCTCTGAGGGAGTCTCCGAGTAACCACCGAGAGCCTGAAACCCTTGTCTTGCACGCACGCTGTTTTGCACCGACCATGCTTCTGCGCCGTCCCAATAATTAATGTTCTCCAGGAACTCCGGCACTGAGCGCAGATAAGTAAAAATCAGATGAGTGTCTTCCCACCAATAGACCGGCGATGCCTCGCCTCTGTAGGGAACAATGTTTGTATCAACAAAATCAACGCCCAGCGTCCCCCACAGCTCGTGATCGATTAAATTTGAGGAGTGATAAGCGGAATAAATGATCAGACGCCCACCGCTAACGACATGTGTATTCAGAAGATCCAAAACCGTACTGAACCTGATATCAACTACAGTGTTGTTCATAATGACCAAATCCCACTCGCTTGCAGTCAAGTATTCCGCGAATCGCTCGATGCTTACAGACTCTAATGTGTATTCCAAGCCGAACTGATCCATTGCCTGACTCACAAAGCTTGGTTCAAGGTTTATTGGATTGTCGTCAAAAACAAGAATGGATTCTGCGGCACAAGTTTGTGCGGCGAAAAAAACTGCGATAAACAGAACCAGGCTTTTCATCCAGAGTAAGTGGCCTGCAAACATGGGCGGGGGTATGAAGTAGTTCATTTATTATTATCCTTTTTTTGCCAAGCATTTAGTTCTCAACAATCATGCTTACCCAGTTCGGCAATTAGATCATTTTGCAAGAATGCCTAAATGGTTGTCCAAAAAAGGGTAGGTTGCAACTTTCTCATTATCCCCTTCTGGCCGATTCCGGTTATTTACATCGTTGAAATTCACGCTTGGTGAACGTCTGCTATCTGCTGGAAAGCGGTCTACGGAAATTTGTTTCTGTTGAATCTAAACAGGGTGCTATCTAGTCTCTAGGGGGTGCATTAAGCACGTTGCAGGCAGCGGCAACGCCATTAAACTCCGAAGCAATACCCAACCCAGCCTTGGTAAATAATCGCGCTTGGAACTGTCTGCACCACATGTGCGATAATCTCGATATGCTGCAATTTGACCCCAACGATCCAGGCGACATACCGTATAGGCTCCAGTGCGCAGTAAAGGAATCTGGTCTATCCGGGCAACAGATTTGTGACCGCATGAAACTCCTCTACAACGAAGAACTTACGACCAGTGCGCTGAGTCGTTCAATTAATCGCGGTACGCTTAGCTTGCGACGAGCTTTGCAGATACTGGCGATTTGCGGTGTGACTGAGATTGAGATCAAGGGGTAAGGGTCGCTAGTAAAGGTCCGCTTTGTTGCTACTACCAGCGTGTAGGAAATTTCAGGCTTTTTTCAGCGGAGCTTTTTTCAAAATCTGTTCGAGTTCGTCGGCAATCATTCGGAGCTTTTCAATTGAATGATCTACTGGATACGAATTTCGATATGGACTCAGTTCCCGGGCAATGCGTCGGATTTTGTCAGGGTAGGATTCTGCTTTTAATTTCATTGGTTCCCTCCAGCGGAAAGTATAACAAAGCAACTGAAGACCAGGGGAAAGGTATCTCCGTTTCCTGGCATCCACTGACTGACCCCTATGTCGGGGTGTTCCTATGTCAAGTAATTGACCTCTACTGTCAAGTAAAGCAACTCAGTCATCCATACAATTATCCAGTCAATAATGAAACGGAGATTGAAATGACTGAAGCGCGTTTCAAAGTAATTGAAAGGTCAAGTGTCGAGAAGGTTATTGAAGTGGCAGTCAAGTTAATTGAGAAAGGATACAAACCTGTCGCTGAAATCATGAAGATGCCTAATACTGGTCTCTTTACACAAGTTATGCATTGGGAACCACTGTACAGAACTCCGAATCGGAAAAGATGAACCAGGCATGACCCTGCAGCGCCTTGAGGGGCGTGAATGGGTTGATTATGTGGTGGGCGGTGAGGTGGTTAAGTCACCCGTTAAGATTGATAAGTTGCCATCTGGTAGGTATCGGCTGGTTTGAAAGAGCCGCCAGTGATTGACGGCTCTGTTTGGTTTAATAGGTCGCTAACAAACTGTCCCAACATTATTTTCCTTTAGGATGATGATTACGGGCGCAGTTTACGGTGACGTGAAGAGTCCAAACATGCGTGGTATCCGGGAAATCTGGGCTCGAAGAGGCGCGAACGTACCAACTGTCCGGGGGCGCGTTCGGGTTCTGTTCAGGATCCTGGAGATATGTTGCGATGCCAGTTGCAGTTATGGTGACTTCATGCTGGGCAATTTGCGGGGAACCTAGTCCCTCCCCTCCAAACGAATAGCCTCCGGAAATAGCAACATCCCCAAGGTCACATGAAGCTGACAGTGAACCTGAATCCTGAAAGGTGCGACAAAAGAATCTTATTTTTTGCCAAATTTGTCTGCGAGGGTAAACGCCGATAATCGCAATCCCAAAAACCCAGCATACCCCCCTACCCCCTGCTGTTTTTCGCTGTATTAACAGTATTTACCTATCTTTTGTAGCAAGGCACCTAGCCTTTATAGGGGTACATATGGGGGTATATTTTACATATTAATAAATTATAACTAATTGATTCATATAGTTAGATAGTGAATATGGTTGAGGCCCCGGGCACCATTTTTAAACAGCAAAATCAATCATATATAGCATTTAGGCCAGTTGCGGTTGATTTTATAGTTGTCAGAAATAATATATTGGTAAGGGTTTCCCGTACCCACTTACACAAGCAATACCATCAGGCCCACAAAGAGCAATGCCGCTCCCTGCCCTCTCAGGCGGTCGTAGTGGGCAAATACAGCCTGCTTATGGCAACATAAGCCCATGATCTCAGCGGGTTACACATACAGGCATTTGGATTGTTTTTTTCATCTTACAAAACCTCAATCCATTTTCTATGGAGCATATAAGGGATAAACGCATTACCGCCTGCGGGATGATCATGATCGCGACAAGCAATACTGAGTTGTTCCCAACTCAACTCCCTGAGCGCAAGAAATAAGCTCTTCACAATATCCCATGTTTCTATGTTGTGGGGTGTGCGAAGAATCACATTTCTACCTGTTTGGGTTATTCGGTAGTTGACCATGTTCACTCCTCAATATTTTGTGGAGGGTGAATAATGGACGTATATCCTTCCATGCGCTTGACCTTGGTGGTCAATCACTTGACACGAGTCTGTCGATAATTTCCTACAAGTATTCAGGCCGTTTGCCTAGACTATATATTGCTGACAACGGATACTTTAACTACACACTGGCATTCACTGCTGACCCCAGTGACTCCTTTGTCGGGGTGTTCTATAATTCAACCGTTTATATTTATTGAAACCGAATTGAGCGTTTACAATGGATAACCAGGAAGAATCCTATCCGGATAAAATCCGAAAAATTGCCTTGGACATTACTTTGATTAAGCATTTAATGGAATTGGATATGCAGGCCGAGAGACTTCTGGAGCTTGCGGATGAACTCGAAGCACTGTTGAAGACAACCCCTCCTAAGTAGCCTGTGTATGGCTGAGAATTGTCTAGCAAGGTAATAGCGGTTCAACCACAAAAACATTCCGGGGTCTGGTTTTAGTCAGTCTCGCGCACTAACAATGTTCCGCTCAGGTTCAGAAGCAGCCATTGACATGACCCAATCTATCCATTAACTGATTTAAATCAATTTCTATCGCCATCATTAATGCTCTATGTGAAAAGCTATCAGATAGCCTGATTATTCATATAAGTCTGCAAAGAAAAACTCAATATTCTCCTACCCGATAGTGGTCTTAGTACTTTAACCACGTCATAGCCACTCAGGCATTGAAAAGGAGACGATCATGTTCAACTCTACCCGTGTTCCAAAAGCAATACCCACTTATTTATTTCTTGCTTCACTTGCCTTTCTACCGACTTCCGCCTGGGCGGGGGACTGCTCCGAAAGCAGTTCTGAACCTCTCTGGGATTGCGAACTGGACCTGAACCTTGAGCAGGGCAAATTAATCAACAATTTTGGAGCGCTCCTCAGCGAGTTCGATGAATTGCAATCGGGGGCTGTATCCACCCTCACGATCACGGGTTTCAAAACCCATGCAAAGACCAATGTTAATGGCTACCTGGGGACGCTCGGCGAGGAGAACCAACGCGCCAACGAGGTAATCTGGGAGACTGATAACAGTGATTTCGAGGACATAGTTGCCCAGGGCGGCAAAACAAAAGGCAAGAATTGCGACTGGGATGAAGCCCCGGACGTGGAAGCGAACCCGGAAGCCTACCTGCCTGCCGGACTTCATAGTCCGAGCATTGAACTCGGTAACTCTGACTGCGATAAATTCACGGCCAAGGACGTCGATAACGAGAATGTGACGGTCAACGAACGCTCACTGCCCAATGTCTGCTTGCGGGTCTGCGGTGACGATGAAGTCGCCGACAGGAGCCTCTATCAAGATTTCAGTAACAATAATGCGAAAAAACCCAAGAAAAGAGAAAAAATCAAGATTCGGCATATCGCACGTAAAAATGAAGGCATAGATGCCGCCGAGGAAGCCAACCTGGCAATAGAAAGCGCAACGATAGGCGTGATGCAAATGAACGCCCGAATCGACGCATTCGGCCTGGACTACGCGATCGCCACCACATTCCCGGAATGTGTGGCCCCTGACGACACCACGAAAGTGGTCGCCTGGTATGTTAAGACGATCAGTTCGGGCATCCTTCCTTTCCTGAAAATCAATAAGCAGGTGGCGGATGCCATCGCGGACGTAGCAGAACCGGCAACTCGTCAAGACGTGCTGGGCAATAACGTGAGTTCTGCCAACATTCCAGCGGTCATTTACAAGCATGTTTCGGAAGGATTAGTGACCGTGGCTGAGACAGTGATCGTCGGGGCGGATCTTACAATCGAGGGCTTTGAGCTTTTCTCAAATGACACCACGCTGAGCTGTCTCGCGGCCATCCGGTCCCAGGTTCACGATATCAGCGAAAGTGTCATCGACCTGAACAAGAAGGTGGGAGACAGCGAGGAACGTTTAAAGAAGCTGATCATGGAAAACCGCTCTTACATCGAGAATGTCAGGGAGATTGTCCTTACACCCCATGGCCAAAGGAATCGTGTCCCGCTGTACGATGCACCCCCGCCACCTACGGAGGAGAATTGATCCACGGTAAATCGGGAAAGTGCGAATGAAAAAACGAGTCCGCGAACAGGAAGAATTAATTGCCTATTTACCGATTAGAGAAGCTGGTAAGAATATTTTCAATCGCAACTCAGGGTTATGCTTGTACCGATTTACAAACTCGGATGATCCATGAAGGCGATGGTTAATTTTTAATGATCTATTTCATCGAGCCGTCAGTTACTGGCGGCTCTTTCAAATCAGCCTGTATTTACCCGGCGGCAGCTTTCATCAATTCCAGTGACCGCTTTGCGGCTGTGGATTCAATCGACACTATTCGCCACAAAATTAACAACAAGCGATTATCAATAACCCACTGATAAAACTACTGTTAGTTGTTATAAGTCATTGTAATTATTAACGAACATATCGACTTAAAGTTCCTCGGTAGAAATACCGTGCCGGTTCGATTCCGGCCCAGAACACCAACTTAAATCTAACAATAACAATAATATACAAACAATTTGCCTTCTTTAGCAAAAAAAGTTGCAGAGCATGGAAAATTAATTCGTGTCACATGACCAACGGGCTTGTATGCTGCCAATGCTGACATCGAAAATGCTGTCATCATCGGGTTTTCAACCCAAGGTCATTCCATTCAGGAACATTAGCGCTAACCAATTCTGGAGTAATATCCTCTTTAAAAATTTTGCCACGTATTAAAGAATGAACAAACTTTGCACGTTTTTTTGCATTTTCATATTGCTCTTCAGTGAGCTTAGCTCTGATAATTTTACAATCGGCGGCTGCATCAGAGATTCCTTCAATTTCAGCCACCCGGAACCATACAAATGCTTCGTATAGGTTCTGGTGCAACCCGTAGCCTTTTTCATAAGCGAATCCGAGGTTGTATTGTGCGGAAGCCACACCTTTCGTAGCTGCATAGTGCCAACCCTTGATTGCCTTGACAATGTCCTGATCAACACCTTCACCTGCGTAGTAAAGATAGGCAAGTTCTGCTTGTGATTCTACATGTCCGCTTTTAATCGCCGATTTCCAAAGTCTCGCTGCCTTGACACTATCTTGTTCAACGCCAAGCCCTTGCTGGTACAGTAAGCCCAGTTCATATTTCGCCTCTGCTTCACCTGCATTTGATGCCTTTTTATACCATTGGGCGGCCTTCTTATAATCTTTATCAACCAACGAACCATCTGCGAAAAGTTCTGCCAATAGCATTTGTGCCTTTATGTGATTGTTTTTAGCGGCGAGTGTCCAATAATTCAAAGCTTTGTCATTACTTTGGTTAACCAACTCACCATTCAGGTGAATAAACCCTAGCGTGTATTGAGCATCAGTATGTCCTCTATCAGCCGAGATATTTAAATTTTCTACAGCCTTAAATATATCTCTTTTTACGCTGTTACCAAGGTAATAATCCATTCCTATTACGTAATATCCTTGTCCAGAGCCTCTATAATTCGCATCCCAAAAATATTGTGGGAGCACTTTACCCTCTTTCAGGCCCCACCTTTGCATTTGAGCATCAGAGTCAGAGCACCAGAAGGAAAGAGCAAGTACGGGAAATATGAATAGAAATCTGGAGGTTTTAAAACTTTTATTGTTCACGAATTCACCATAACATGCTTTTTGTTGGTGCAATGAAGTTTCGACAGATGCTCTGTGTGGGCTATCTGACACACTTTTTCGCATCTTCCAGAGTAGAAGTATTTAGTACACAATTATTTTGTTCCAACCTCCTTGCACGCAATTCTACATTTTCCGATGCCAGTTCATTATATTGTCTCACCACTTTTTCATAGTTATTCAAAACATCATCGTATTCAGATTCACAGACAATACCGCCGCTAATTTCACACGGATACTCATCAAAACAGGTGGCATCATGATCTATGCACTTGGTTGAACTCGGACAGACTTTGTCACCCATGCCCAGGCAAGCGGGTTCTGTCCCATTTGGACAGGAGGATATACCCCACGCACCAATCGAAGTCAGTGCCAGTACAGCAAATAAAACAAGTCGTTTCATGGTGATTTTCCTCAAGCTTTCCGCTAAGCATACACGAGTTAGTTTTAACTCAATTTAAGTTTATCGCGACCGTTCCTGTTTCAGAACATAAAGGAGTAGCCGAGCACCAGACTGTTAATATCGACACCCGTGGACTTTTGAGTCCGACCGCTTAAAAGAGTAATCTTGATGCCTTGTCTTCGATCTATCGGAAAACCAAAGCTCAAAGCAGATAGCCAGTTCCCAGAAAAATTGTTTTTAGCAATATTATTAACCTTTGCTTCACCACCCGTACCATAAGCCGTGCTGACAGATGCCCACAAGCCGGGTTTAAACGCATAAATCAGGTGCGCCTGAAGCGCCCAAAGTGGATCACTTTCCAGCTTGGTCCCCTTCCAGAACTCATTGTTATCGCCGTACAGATAAACTGACCCCGTCATTTCTCCGGTCCACTTTCCCCGGGTATGAGTGACACCCAATTGTGGTCTTACAACCCAGCGATTTGCTCCCAGGTTGATCAGACGCTCGCTGGTGTACTCTCCGAATGGCATAGTCACCGCGACTGCGGCGCCGACAACCGTATTGGATTTTTTGCTCTTGGCAAATTCCGCCGGGGTCTCTGCGGGTCCGCCGTAAAGCAGCATGGAAAAACGAATCCTTGGGTCAACCAGGCCCCGTCGGCGGAAGTGTACAAATTCACCATCTACCGTGCCCTCCCAACGCCCTGCGCGGTATGGCAAAGAAAAATCAACACGTGCACTCTTGCCCAAAAAACCGAAAGATCGCACATAAACCAGCCCAACCGCTTCCATATCAAACGTCGCATCTTCGACCAGCAGAACGGGATCAAAAAGGATATCGCCTTCAATATGCCCGATACCAATACCGGCAAAATTCAGACCGGTTGGCATTTGTGTCCACCGGCGAGGCTCCAGGTCCTGGGCAAATGACTGACCTGCCCAGCAAAGCATGAGGACCGGTATTGCGAGTGACCGCAATATAAATGATGCCATATCGTCTCTCTAACGCCTATAACACACAGTGCCTGGCATACGACGTGGCCTCGTCACCTGTCCAATCGCCCTTTGGCTTTTCAGACAGCTTCTCGCACCACTCCTCGGAGCCGATGGTGGTGCTATCAATCAGACATTTCATGGCGTAGGTCTTGGCATCACTGGCAGACCAGCCGGATTTTGATTGTTCCGCTTTGGCCTCACACCACTTTTCACTTCCCGGTTCTGCGCTGCAGGCACTTAACAGTACAATGCTGCTTATCAAAAGAAAGGCTTTCATTGGTTTCTCCCTGAGAGCTGGTTGGTTTCGAAAACAGGGGGAATATAAGCTATTCCTGTCAACTTTTCCGGTTTTTTCAGAACTTTGATAAATGACCCGTTTTAGACGCAATTCAAGCTTGTGCGGAATGCCCGGACAACTACAATGAACCCAGACGTATCTGGGGTTACAATTGAACAGGTATACGCCCTGCCCTATTTGATACGTGCACTAACGAATTTTCTCATTTCCTGAAAGAGATAAAACATGAACAGCGTAATGAATGACCTGCCGGGAACTAAACCGGATCAGATAACAGATGAGCTCAATGATAGTCTGCAACAGCAACGTAAAGCCTACTTTGCTGATCCAGCCCCTGACCTGGAACAACGCAAAGCTGACTTGCTTGCCTTAAAGCGGATGATCAGTGAAAACACAGATGCCATTGTCGATGCGATCAACAAAGACTATGGCAATCGATCCCGCCACGAAACGCTGCTGGCAGAGGTTATCCTGACGCTGGATGGCATCAATTTCGCGATGAAACATCTGAAACGCTGGATGAAAATCCAACGCCGTGAAATTGATTTCACCATGTACCCTGGCGCTAAAAACCGCGTGATCCCGCAACCCGTAGGCGTGGTAGGCGTAATCGTTCCATGGAACTTTCCTCTGCAATTATGTTTTGTGCCACTGACCTATATTTTTGCTGCCGGCAACCGCGCTATGATAAAGATGTCGGAAAATTCCCGTCATTTGAGCCGTTTGTTCATTAAGCTTACAGCCGATTACTTTCCCCCGGAGAAACTTGTCTTTTTCGAGGAAACTGGCAGTGTAGGTATCCAGTTCTCCAAACTGCGTTTTGACCACCTGATTTTCACCGGTTCTGGTGCCACTGGTAAAGCCGTTATGGCTGCCGCTGCAAAAAACCTGACACCGGTCACGCTGGAGTTGGGTGGCAAATCGCCAGCCATCATCGCACCCGATTATCCGATGCAAAAAGCTGTCGAACGAATCATGTTCGCCAAGCAATATAACGCCGGCCAGGTGTGTGTGAACGTTGATTATATTTTTGTTCCTGAAGATCGGGTTGACGAGTTTGTTGCTGCTGCAAAAACATGGGTCGGCAAGCACTGTCCGGATATCAATAGCCCAGATTACACCTCGATCATCGATCAGAGAGCCTTTGACCGGCTGACCAATGCCCTGGCAGATGCAGAGCAACGGGGAGCAACCCTGGTAAACCTGTCAAAAGACCAGCAGCCGAACCCTGAATCCAGAAAACTTCCACTACACCTGGTATTAAATACCTCTGATGACATGATCCTGCTGCAACGGGAAATTTTTGGTCCGATCATGCCGGTCATTCCTTATAAGGATAAACAGGAAATACTGGATTACATCAATAAACGCGATCGCCCACTGGCGTTTTACCCCTTTACCAATGACGGGGAACTACAGAAATTCTACCTTGACCATGTAATGTCCGGCGGTGTCTGCGTCAATGATGCACTGCTCCATCCGGGCCAGCATGACTTGCAATTCGGTGGTGTGGGTGAAAGTGGTATGGGTCATTACCACGGCTATGAAGGTTTCGTGACGTTCTCCAAGTTACGTCCGGTGTTCTACCAGGCCGGTTTCAGTGCATTGAAATACCTTTCACCACCCTACGGTAAACTCGCCGATAAACTAACGAGTCTAATTCTTAAGATAAAGTCTTAATATATTGATTAATAATATGAATGATTTGATTTTAAATATAATAAATGTAGTCGGATCCGCCGGCGTATTGCTGGGTGAAGACGTCAAAAACCGATCAGACTCCTGGCCACCCATGGGCGGGTGCCAGGCCAAAGCCATTATCCGCCCTGTCAGCACCCGGGAAGTATCCGAGGTGCTAAAGCTCTGCCATGCTGCTGGCCAGGCTGTTGTTACCCACGGCGGGTTAACAGGTTTGGTTGGCGGCGCTCGCGCCGGTCAAGACGAAATCGTACTGTCCCTTGAGCGCATGAAAGGCCTTGAACCGGTAGACACCATCAACCGCACGATAACCGTCGATGCCGGCGTGCCTCTGCAAATGGTGCATGAAGCGGCGGAAGATGCCGGTTTGTTGTTCCCACTGGACCTGGGGGCACGGGGTAGCTGCACAATTGGTGGAAATATTGCGACCAATGCAGGCGGCAATAGCGTAATTCGCTATGGAATGATCCGTGATCAACTGCTGGGTGTCGAGGCTGTACTGGCCGATGGCACGATTATTTCATCACTCGGTGCCGTCATCAAAAACAACACCGGATATGATCTTAAACAACTGTTTATCGGTTCTGAAGGCACCCTGGGTATTGTCACCCGGGCGGTTTTACGTCTGCGCCCTCTGCCGCGCTCCTGCAACACTGCCCTGGTTGCAATTGAAGATTTTGATCTACTGGGGCGTTTTCTTGGAAAAATGGACGAAGCTCTGGGCGGTACACTCAGCGCATTCGAGGTCATGTGGAATGACTTCTACCAGTTGATCGTTGGCGAAGGTGGCAGGCACGGCCAGCCGTTAAAGCCATCGCACCGGTTTTACGTGTTGGTAGAATCGACTGGCGGTCATGAGGAAGGCGATAAAGCCCGTTTTGAAAGTGCACTGGAAGAGGCATTTGGATCGGAGTTGATTGTTGATGCGGTTATTACGCAAAGTAAACAGCAACGTGAAAACTTGTGGGCCATCCGTGATGATATTGAAGGCCTGACCAAAATGTTATTCCCACCACTGGTTTTTGATATCAGCCTGGGTATCCAGCAAATGGACGACTACGTTTTTGAGGTTCGCGAGCAGCTGACAGAACGTTGGCCCGATTCACGGATGGTGGTCTTTGGTCATCTTGGCGACGGCAATATCCATCTTGTTATCACTGTAGGCAGCCATGACCCAGATGAAGTGCACGCCGTTGAGACCATTATTTACGAAGCCCTTGGCCGCCGACAGGGCGTGATATCTGCCGAACACGGTATCGGGCTGGATAAACGTGATTTCCTGAAGCACTCTCGCAGCCCAAATGAAATGGCATTAATGAATACCCTCAAACAGGCACTTGATCCGAAAGGCATTCTTAATCCGGGTAAGATTTTTGTTAACCAGAAGGATGCGCCGTCGTGAACGGCGCGGAAAGACTGCTTGAGACACTGGTTGAAAATGGCGTAGATGTCTGTTTTGCCAATCCCGGCACTTCCGAGATGCAACTGGTGTCAGCCATTGGTAACAATGATTCCATGCGTGCAGTTCTATGCCTGTTTGAAGGCGTCGTATCGGGCGCAGCTGACGGTTATGCGCGGATGGCTGACAAACCCGCAGTGACGCTATTGCATGTCGGCTCAGGATTTTCCAATAGCATGGCCAACCAGCATAATGCGAAGCGGGCACACGTACCGTTGGTAAACGTGGTGGGTGATCACGCCACTTATCACTTGCAATATGACGCGCCATTAACTTCAGACGTGCCTGGTCATGCCAAACTCTGCTCCGAGTGGGTCGGTATATCGAAATCAGCCGATGATCTTGCTGTAAACGGCGCAAAAGCGGTGCAGGTTTCCATGCAGGGATGGGGGAAGGTCACCACTGTGGTGGCACCCGCCAATCACGCATGGGAAGAATCCACAAAACAGGCCCCTGCCCTTACAACACCTGATATGGAGACCGTGTCTGCCATCACCGTTTCGAAAATAGCCAGCGCACTATCCAGTGGCAAAGTAACCGCTCGTTTCCTCGGTGGCCGTGCTTTGCGCGAGGATAGCCTTGCCGCAGCTGGCCTGATTGCAAAGGCAACCGGTGCCCGCATCATATGTGAAACTTTTCCGGCCCGTTTGCAGCGTGGCGCCGGCCGTGTACCGGTTGAACGCTTGCCCTACTTCGCCGAACAGGCAGCAGAAGTTTTAGGCGGTTTAGAACAGCTTGTACTTGTAGGTGCCGGCGTACCGGTCTCATTTTTTGCTTACCCTGGTAAGGACAGTTTGCTGGCCCCCGATAATTGCGAAATACTGAAACTCGCTGATATCCATCAGAATACCGCTACTGCCTTGCAGGCTGTCGCCCGGGAAATTGGAGCAAGTATTCCCGCAGAAACTGCCCGTTCAGCACCTGAGACACCACCTCCATGTGGTGTTCTTTCACCGTTGGCCATTGCCCAAAGCCTGGTGCAGTTAATGCCTGATCAGGCCATTGTGTCAGATGAAGCCGCAACTTGTGGCTTGCCCATGTTTTCGGTAACCGAAAACGCACCCCCTCATGAATGGATGACCATTACCGGCGGCGCCATTGGCCAGGGTTTACCATTGAGTCTGGGTGCCGCAATCGCCTGTCCTGATCGAAAGGTTATCGCCTTGCAAGCAGACGGCAGCGCCATGTACACAGTCCAGGCGCTCTGGTCCATGGCCAGGGAAAATACCGATGTCACCGTGGTCATTATGAATAACCGCAGTTACGCCATCCTCAACATAGAACTGGCCCGCGTCGGTGCCGGGCAACCTACACCGAAAACATTATCAATGTTTGACCTTTCCCGTCCAGATATTAACTGGTTAGAAATTTCAGAGGGTATGGGTGTGCCGGCAACCCGCGCCACCACGGCCGAGGAATTTCATCAGCAATTTGCCGAAGCCATGATGAGCAGAGGTCCACGACTGATCGAGGCAATGGTTGTTCAGCAAATGCCCTGAGTGCAATTCACGGCAATATAGGTAACATGGCCAACCCGGCTCTTAACCTTCTGTGTGACAGCAAACTTGAATCCTTGCCACCCAAAATCAGCCGAACCCTCGACCACTGCCTGCAGCGGATGTCCGAACGCTTTGTTTATGTGGAACGATAGCCCAAAGCCAGACTTAGTCTACAAAAAGTTGAAAGCCAGCCCAGTCATAGAGACCATTATTGTGGTTGGTTTTGATGTATCGCTGTTTGGCATCTTTCAGGGAGCTTGCAATATTACCTGATGCTTCCAGCTCAGCGTAAAAAGCGGTGATGAAAGCTTCAGTGGCCTTGCCATCAGTTGCCCATAAATTGGCAATCACAGAATGCGCGCCAGCATCTGTAAAGTCTGAAATGAGCCCCTGTTGACTACTGAACCCTGAAGGGGGCGTATTGTTGGTCCGGGTTGCACTGAGAAAGACTAGCCTGGCATCCATTTGTTGCGAGCGTATATCTTCCGGCCAGAGTAAGGCCCGTCCCGGGTTATATTCATTCCCGGAAAGCTCGAGGCTGGACTGTTCAGGATATTCAAGGTCAATCAAACCGGGCATCGACAGGTGCACCAGGTCCGCCTGCCGGAAACGAACAACCTGAAATTCATCAGGCAACAGGGCAGCGCCCTGGATAATGGACAATCCCGGGCCGACAAAAATATCAGCGATCGCCCGTATTTCCGCAGATGACTCAAGGCGGGTGGCATAATCGCTGGAGTAATCCTGTGGATGGCCGGCCAGGAAAACATTCGGTAGCGATTTAGCCTGCAAACTGGCAGCCGGATTCCGGTTGACCGGAAACGATACCAGGTTCACGACAGTGTGGCTTTCAACCAGGTAACGACCTTTCACCCGCAATGCATCCAACGGAAATCCCCAGTAACGGGCCGGCCGGAATCCAATAGACTGTTTCGCTCAGTAAGTCATCAATGGGTGTAATCAGGCGCTTTCCCAGTGCGTTCATTTTATTTTCAAAAGATGAAATCCCGATATCTGCCAATCCCTGCCGGGCTTCCTGCAGCGCCCCGTACAAATAGGCTGGATTGGCAATATTTCGTTGTTGAACCCTGCCTTTTTGACCGACCCATACCTGCGCAGTTGTCGGACTGATGTGGTAGGTCAATACTATTTCGTCATTCCCAAGGCTGTTCAGATATTTTGTTAAACCGTTCTTTGATAAAAACTCAAACTCCTTTCTGAATGACAGCTGTAGTTCGGCCAGGCTTCGGTTGATCCTGTCTTTTAAGGCAGACTGGACCTGCCCGTCTTTTGAGTTTGCGCGTTGCGCCAACTGAACCCGTAACAGATCTGTGTCGCCGTGCTCGTCATGTAAAATTAAATCAAAACCTGTATAAGTCTCGATAATCCTGATTTTGCTCAAAGCCAGCAAGGATGCTAGGGGCTCTGCCCTACCGAGTAATTCAAGATAGTATTCAGACAGGTCCTCATGCCGTTCCCGATACCAGGCGCCCCAGTACACCCGGTAGGGAGTGACGAAACATGTGAATGTCATCTAACAGGCGGTCCAGAACCGAAATGGCCTCCGAACGCCGCCCCTTGCTTGCCTGTATTTTTGCCCAAAGGAACATCGCCGCCACTGAATGCCTTGGCACGCCTCCGGCAAGTAGCCACTCATAGGAACCCCTGATATCGGTTTTTGAACACAAAGCATCATTTTCAGCACTGCTCAGCGCGCAGAACTGCAAACGGGACAGGTGCTGTAAATCCTTGTGGTTTGTGTTGCCTGCTGCCGTGTAACTTTGTCGAAACAGGGACTGTGCCCAGCTGACGATTTTTTCTGGCCGGGGCAAGTTCATCCAGGCCCTGGTCATAGAGGTATTGAGCAGACAGTGGCTTGTATAAACCTTGCGTACTTCGGGCCTTTCGCATTTGCCCGTAATCACCCCCGGCACGATAAATGTTGGCCAGTATCCCCAAACCCTTCACCGACATCGATCACCGAGTTGGCGCGTATCTGTTGACCCGGTCCCGGAGTGACTTCGACCCGTTGTAAATAAACTTTTGATTCATCCGGTCGACCGCTTTCATAAAAAACCTTCGCCAACTCAAAATTGATCTGTTTGCGAATGGCACTGTCATTCTGGTGACCCAGTGCCTCCAACAGCACCTCGTATGCCTGTCTGTATCGATAACTGCGAATAAGCAAACGCCCTTGCGCCAACAAATTAAGCGCCAATTCATCCCCGGTACCACCTTCGATCAGCTGCGTTTCAATCTCCCTCAGAACTTCGCCTGAGGCCGATGTATTTCCCTGTATGGCATGTATCTGCACAATACTCTCGCGGATGCCGGTTGCGAGATCCACATCACCCACAGAATCGGCAATGGCCACGGCCTGTTGAAACTGTTCAAGGGCTTTTCGAATAAAACGCTTTGGACGCATATTCAGCACCACTGGTAGTAAGTGCGCTTGGCCTGCTCGTACCTATATCCCCATGGATTCCGCAAACGCTGCTGTTCGCGATCAGAACGGTTTGGACAGGGTCCGGGATTTGATTCAGATGCGCGTAATGCCCCTGACCTTTTGAGCCCGATCAGGGCGGCACTTTGTAGCTGCAGCGTTGCCAATTCGATTTTCTGTAATCGTGAGCCCTTGAGTTCAGCAAGAATTTCACGGCTCATGCTGTAGGCCATGCTGTGGTCATGCAGATGAAAATGGATCATGTGCGCGGTCAGGTAACTGGACCACAAACGCATTTCCTGCATACCGAACTTCTGAAACAACCTTCCGGCGTTAACCAGGTAGTCGATCTTGATTGTCCAGTTCGCCGCGCTTTCACTGCGAGAGGATTGCATACCGTACGACAGTAACTGGTAGGCCCTGCGATACCGAGCTGCTTCTATCATCCCAGACTTCCAGCCTGGGTCAAAGCCAGCCCGAATTCGCTACGCCTGGTATTGAGGTTTGAGGTAACTTCAATTTCCAGTTGACGATCTTTATCGGCGCGTGAATGTATTGAAAAACCGGTGCTATCCGGCTCTCGGGAATACCCGATTGAAGTAGAAGCACGCTATCCTGTGCAGAAATTTTTGATTCAAACTCAGCTTCGAAAGGCATCGATCCTGATCAATAGAGCTTCATCGGCGCCCTGTTGAACAAAGTACTCCTCTGTCATTGGCGACTTATCAGTTTGCGCAACAGAAGACCGGGGAATAGCGGTTCCCGCTAGTAGGATAGCAATTAAAAACAGACAACAGGCAGGATGCATTACCGCTACAGTATTGCTTCGTTTAAACAACATTTTAACGTAGCGTGATCTCAAGATAGGTATCATACGTCCCATGGAGCCCGGAATCCCAAAAAGATGCAAGCCAGCATTGAACATAAACGTCATCCGTGATGTCAACTTTGGTTAGCAATTAAAGCAATAATTATTCGTGAGAATCCCTGACAGAGACACTGCTGTTTTTTCAACATCGGCCATTGATTTGTTCGCCTCGGCTCTGGGTGCGTTCATTCTACTGGTTATGCTGCTATTCCCCTACTATCGTCATGCCGGCCCGGACGATTCATTTGCCAGGACCCAGGACATCATGGAGAAACGCAGGCTGGCTTCAGGGACAACTTGAAGATATGAAAGCCCTTGCAGGAAAAGCTGCAAAGTGAACTGGACCAGTTGACCAGAGCCAACCAGGGGCGTGAGTTACAGATTTCCAGGCTTAGAAAAGAACTGATGGATATTAAAAACCAGTTGGCGGCGATACCGGTGGATATCACTGAACCGGTTGAGATCGTTACGCCTGAGCCGGAACCCAAGGCCCTGACCCACGGTGTTGAATTTTCAATACTGGGGACTGGCCACCGAAGCAAAAACCTTTGTCATCGTCATTGATATGTCCGGCAGCATGTTGCAATACGAAAAACTGATGGTCAGTTCGGTGCTGGAGATACTCAAACCGCTGGATGAGAGCAACCAGTTTGCCATCGTCGGTTACCACGGCAACCCGCAACCGGTGTTATGGAGTTTCCCGAACGGAACCAAATTGCTACCTGCCACAAAGGAAAACCTGAAACTGGCGGAGGCTTTCACACACTCGCTGGTGCGCAAGTTTGTCGGTTCAACACCCACTCACTTTGCCTTGCAGGCTGCGCTGGAATATCCCGCAACTGCGGTCATCCTGTTGAGTGATGGCGAACCCGAACAGTCCGCCGGGTTTCATCATCCAGAATATCAGCGAACTGAATCAGTTCAGGCGGACGGAAATCCACACGGTAGCAATCGGGGATTACACTCATAACCGCAACCTGGTGCTTTTCATGCAAACCCTCGCGCGCGTTAACGGGGGTGATTTTGTAGGGTGTGTCTCGATGAGATCACGGATGAGAAGAGCAATGGGCGTGTACTCGCTCTCAGCCATTGATCTGTTCGCCTCGGCGATGGGTGCATTCATTATCATCACCATCATCCTGATGCCCGACTATCAGAAGGAAGTCAGACTGGAAGGACACCTGGAGTACATTGAATCACTGGCCGGGCAGACAGAAGCGCTGGTGAATGACACTGAACAGGGAACGGATAGCATCCGGGAGTCGCTGAGCACTGCCCAGACGCTCCAGCTGGAATTGCAGGCAGAGCAGGAAATCATGTCCAGCGAACTGGAAACCATACGCGCTCAACTGCAGGCAAGAAATGATCAGCCACCCCCGCCGCCCCCGAGTCCGGTGGAAACGGATGAGGACCAGGGCAGTAACCTGGTTACTTTCCGCTTCCTCGGCTTGAAGACGGATAAAACCCGTTTGCTGTTATTAATCGACATGAACAAATACCTCGCAGGGCACGAAGCACTGGTTGCCAAGACTGTGGCCAGAGCACTTGAGTCCTTGAAAAGCGGTTACGAATTCGGAATTCTTGGCTTTCAGCAACTGGACTCCGGCCCCCGCTATCACCGTTGGCCTGAAGATGGTGAACTGGTTGCAATGAGTGGTTCAAACCGGGCAAAAGCCCTGCGCTTTGTACGTCAGCTTTCCGGAAAATTTGAAGGTTCCTCATCGGTGCGCGATGCCCTTTCGCTGGCCTTTGCCGGACCCGGCGGAAGCCATCATCCTGATCAGCGATGGCCTTCCCAACCCTGCCTACAACAATGGCTTACCACCCAGGGCATTGATTCAGGATATCGTTCTTTCCAATACCGGGGGCAAAGAGATACACACGGTAACTATCGGCGATTATTTCAGGTACAAGGGCACGGTTGACTTTATGGAAAGCCTGGCCCGTGCCAACTACGGTAATTTCCTGGCGTTGGCGCAGTGATTCCAACCTCATTAAGAATACGATTCAGAGTTTTGAATGCATTATACTGATCGATTGATCAAAACACCCCGCACCTTTGGAGAGCCGGGCTGAGTGGGACTGTTGGCAGCTGGATGCCTGGCCCGGTGAGTAACGATATGAAGAGCAAAACGATTGGGCGGGATTCATCATGTGACCTTACCTGGAGCACAGCGGGATTTCCCGTCTCCATGGTCGCGTCGAAACTGAATGAAAGCGGCTTGATCTGCCTGCAGGATGCCGACTCCAGCAACGGGTATATTCCTTAAGCGGAACGATAGCTGGATTCGCATCAGGAAAATCACGTTGTGTATTGGTGACCGCATCCGCTTTCGGCGAACTGGATGTACCCCTGGAGCAGCTTACCGCCGTATTTGGCAGTCGTTCCAACGCCAGGCTGGAAGCAAGGCATTTTCAATTACGCAATGCAAACAAGGGCACGAGGTCGTTTGCAGACCTGCGAGATGCCGGACCACTATTGCAAAAACCCAGGCGCAACCCGGTCACCGGCAAGATAGAAGAAGACAGCCCGGTTTAAGCGGGACTCACATGAATTCAACCATGAAGGTTTATATTTAACCATGACACGTCAAATAACGATTTTAATCAGCCTGGTTTCGGCAATATTGGTCATCGCTTTGATGACGAGAATCCTCCCGCCCGATGCAGCAGCCATCATGCTCGACGTAAAGCGCGCCTCCTGGCCGTTGACGGTCCAGAATATCCTCTGGCTGACATTCTTTGTCGGACTGGGTGAGCTGTCACTTCGCTGGCGTGCCGGGTCGCCTGGAAGAAATCCAGTTCGAGCGTGGTTATCTGCCGCTGGATGAAGAAACCGTGCTCAGGCCCGGTGATGATATGACGCCGATTTATCAGAAAGTGCGTAGCAGCAAATACCGGAATGTCTGTTTTCTTCCACGTCTGATTGAGCGTTGTGTGCTCAATTTCAATCTCGGACAATCGGTAGACCAGACCAATTCGCTGTTAAATTCCAGCCTTGAGCTGTTTTTGCACGAACTTGATCTGCGCTACAACATGATCCGCTATATCACCTGGTTAATCCCTTCACTCGGTTTTATCGGCACCGTCATCGGTATCATGCTGGCACTGAATTACGCCGGCGACCGGGCGAATGTTGAGAGTCCGGAGATGTTGTACCAGGTGACCGAAAGACTGGGTGTTGCCTTCAGCACTACACTGGTAGCACTGGTCATGGCCGCCATCCTGGTTTTCCTGCAAAACATGATCCAGGGCAGAGAGGAAAACATGCTCAACAAATCGGGACAATATTGTCTCGACAACCTGATCAACCGGCTTTATTCCCCTTGATGCAAGCGGGATCTAAAGACAGGCTCAATATGACAGTCATGCGGTTTCTTTGCCGGTATCTGCTGCTGTCGTTGCTCAGCTTATTACTGACACAAGCTCGCCAGTGCCCAGCAGGTTACGCCAATGTCTCCTTCGGTGGTGCTCGTGCTCAAACTGGTATCAGCGACACATGTAAAACCTACAACCGGCATCGTGGTTTCCGAAAACGGGCTGGTCCTGGTCCCCGCCGATTTTATTTCCGAAGACGGTGAAATCATTGTACTGGATGGCGGTACCGATATTCTCAGCCATGGCCGACCGGCAAAAGTCATCAATCGTTCCGAGCCCGGTGGTTTGGCAGTTCTGTCTGTTGAAGGACTCGAAAGGCCGGCTTTGATATTGTCGGAAAGTGCCGTAAATGCAGAAAGCAAAATTCACCTGGAAGCATTCCCACCAGCTAAATACATCGCAAAAGGCGCTCAGCCTCTTTGGGTGCCTATAAAGATTCTGCTGAATCAATCAACACAAGTTTCGGTATCGCCTGAAACACCCCTGCCCTATGTAAGTGGGCCCGATCATCGATGATTGTGGACACCTGGCCGGGATGAGTTTGACCAGCGGTCCACAAAGCCTGGAACCTGGAAAAAACCCTGTGGTGATCTTCAGGAACGAACTTGTCCACGCTCTTGATTCAATACAAGTCAATTTGCCCGGGGCAAGCTGCGCCCCTGTCCGCACAACAGACAGAAGCACCGGTGAACACAATAGAGAATAACAACGGCACTCTTGCCGATCCGCAAGAGCCAACATCCCAAAAGCAGCGAGGCTGAAACTTTTACGGATGAACCCATCATAGCTGAAATGCAGGAAGCTCTTGTCACGGAATCAAGCGCAGAAACCGCCCCTGTGAATCCAGCCAAACCGGCGACTGGCAAACCAATTGAGCGGTCACCTATTTGGCGTGAAATTCCTTTCTGGGTGCCACTACTCGGGGTAATTATCCTGGGCGTATTGATATGGAAAGGTATATTCTTTTTTCGCCTGAGCAAACACGTGCCAACCAAAACTACCCCTGCACACACCGGGCTCTCGAATCCATCTGCCTCCGATGAACCAGACACGGCACAACTGCAAGCCGGTACGGACCCCTCATCCCCGAAGCCCCGCTCAGCACCGCTGGATGAAGCAGAAATTCAGGATATGAACGCCCTACCCTCCGGTTGTAACGGCATCGTGATTATTGAGGGATATCTTGACGCAGATACCCGTTTCAAACGTTTATGTGCTGTTAACACAGAGCAGATTGATCTCATTATAGGCAGGGGTGAGGCAGACATCAGCATTGAACACCCGGCCATTAGCCGCAGCCCACGCTCGTCTTCAATGCGATATGCAGTCTATGACCCTGTCAGACATGGGTTCAAGTAATGGCACTTTTATCAGGGGTATTCCCTGTTTGCCGGGAGAGATTATGTTCATCGAGACGGATGATGAAATCTTCCTGGGTGATGTCGGGTTCCGCATCAGTGTACTCAGTAAAGAGGTGGAAGCGTCATGACAACGAGTTCATCAGCACTGCAGCCCGGCTCCCTGATCGGGGACTTGCAGATCAACGCAATTCTTGGCGTTGGCACATTTGGTATCACCTACCTGGTCAGCGACCCGGCCATTGGAACCCGTTTTGCGCTGAAGGAGTACCTACCCTCCAGGCACGTATCACGGCAGGAAAACGGTGAAGTCGTGCCCAATGACGAGCAGTCCAGAAAGATTTTTGCGACCGGTCTCAAGCTGTTTCTGACCGAGGCACGTCTGGTCGCTGCGCTGGACCATCCGAATGTCGTCAAGGTTTTGCGCTATTTTGAGGCCAATGGTACTGCCTATTTCCTGATGCCCTATTACCAGGGGCAGCCACTGCATCATTTGCTTGAAACCAGCGGTACTTTTGATCGTGATAATGCCAGGGCATTGATGCTGCCCCTGATGAATGCGCTCGAGTACATTCACAAGCAAGGTATCGTTCATCAGGATATCAAACCAGCCAATATTTACATGACCGAAAGCGATGGTCCCATATTGCTGGATTTCGGTGTCGCGGCGGCGATCACCGATGGTTCACATAAACTGGGCAGCGAAGGTTACGCAGCACCCGAGCAAGCCGAAGCGCATGATCTCATCGGACCCTGGACTGATATCTATGGTCTTGCAGCAACACTTTACCGTTGTGTTACCGGCAGAATCCCAACAGCGGCGGCCACCAGGCAGGAAAATCATCTCAAATGGTGCTGCAGACCCGCTGACGCCCTTCCCGGAACTCGCACCCGCCGAAAAATACGGCGGTTTAACCGATGCTGTCGAACTGGGTTTGAAAGTGCAACCGCAGGAGCGGCCAAGGGATGTCGGGGCATGGAAAAAATCATTCAAGAGTCTCGACTGGCATCGTTCGGTGGTGGTCGGGGGCAGCACAGAAACGTATGAGAAAGAGCGCAAGGAATGGCTGCCTACCATTTTGTTCGGGATTTTTCTGGTGGTCATGACGGCCATCGGGATTTTTCTACTTACCGATGAATCACCGGAGCAAGCCTCCACAGATACAACTACAGTCACTGATGATGTCGCATCTTCCAGCCAGCCGGCAACAAGGGCCCAAGAGCCGACTTCGGAAGAACTTGAACGCTGGCAAGGTGCACTTAAGGCCGATACTGTGCTGGGCTACCGATCTTTTATAGCCGACTTCCCGGAATCCATCTACAGGCCGCAGGCTGAAACGCAACTGGATATTCTTGATGAGAAAGCCTGGCAGGAATTGTCGGCAGAAGACAGCGTACCGGCCTATGAGGATTACCTGGAGATGTTTCCCAAAGGCATACATCAGGCTGAAGCACTGCAACGTATCGATGCCATCAAGCGAGCCGATGCAAAAAGGGAACGTGAAAGACTGGAGCGTGAAAGACTGGAAAATCTGTCCTGGGAAAAAGCCATCGACACACGGACAATCCCGGCATTCGATCAATACATTACTGAATGGCCAGCAGGTTTACATATTGAAGAGGCCAAACGGATACGCCGCTTGTTACAAGATCAGTCCAATGACGATAAAGCTTTCAATACAGCACTGAATCTGAATACCAAGGATGCTTTCCAGGCTTACATCAACGCCTTTCCCAATGGGCGTAAATGTCACGGCAGCCCTTGCAGCATATGGATGACCTGACATTGCGCCCCTGGCAAGACATTCAGGGATTGCCCGGATTGCCCTGCCATGATAGTGGTGCCCGCAGCGGCTTATTGGCAGGGGTCTGATGATTCTTCTGCACTGGCATTGAGCATGGAAAAACCCCGCCGGCTGATCACCATCGATGAACCGTTTGCGGTCAGTGTTCACGAAATCACCATGGCCGAGTGGGACCTCTGTGCTTCGACGAGCAGGGTTGCACATCACAACCGGCTGATAATGGCTGGGGAAGAGCCAATCGCCCGGTCATCATGGTCTCCTGGAACGATGCCGAAGAATACGTCCACTGGATAAGTGAAAAAACAGGCCAAGGCTACCGTCTGCCAAGTGAAAGCGAGTGGGAGTATTTTGCCAGAGCGGGTGAAGAAAGTGATTGGCAGGGTGGCGACCCTGCAAAGGTCTGCAAGTTTGGCAATGTTGCCGGCGCTGAGACTGGTTTTCGCTGGCAGCACCCGCAATGTGAAGACAAACTGGCATTGGGTACCACCCCGGCAGGTTCGTTCATGCCCAATTCATTCGGTCTGTACGATACTACCGGTAATGTATCGGAGTGGACCGCAGATTGTATGAACCTGTCCTACCTCGACGCACCCGTGGATGGCAGCGCCTGGGGGCGTGGCATTTGCAGTTCACATATGACCCGTGGTGGTTCATGGATCACCGGCACAAAGGAAATCAGGTTGCCAGCGCGATTTAATCTTAAAAATGGCGATCGCAATGATTTCACCGGCTTCCGCGTTGTGCGGATAATTGAAGAATGATCTTTTGAGTGTAAAGCATGCATAGACCCCTTTCAGTTTATAAACTTCCTGACAATCTCGATGTTTTTGTACGCGTCGGCAGGTTTTGCCCAGGACGAAGAAAGTGAAGCTGTGCCTGCAGGTCAGGAAGTGGAGTTAACGAAGACAATTATCGCCAGTTCATGGAACTCAAAGATGCACGGCAACAAAGAAACATGTTGCCGGAAAACTCCTATCAGTCCCAGGCAGGCGCACAAAAAATTGACAAACTACCTGAAGAATCGCAAAAGCATCTCAGAAACGAATTGCGTGAAATAATCATCCAGGGTGATCAATGGCAGCCCGGTGATGAAAACACTGACTATCCCTACGTGCCCAGTAACGCAGCCAGTACAAACCGGGCCCTGCAAAAAATGGAAGTGGACGCCTGGGGTGAGCTGGTGGATAACTACCATAAGCGTGAGGCTGAGATATACGAAAACGCTTCCCGCTCAAAGGCGGCGTCATCAACAGCCGGTGCAACTGGTGAAGGCTCTGCCCAGGGTTCAGGTGAAAGTGAAGGCGAAGGCGAAGGCTCTGCAGGTGGCAACATGGGCCAGGGCGGTGAGGGTCAGCAGGCCAGCCAACGGAGCAACTCTAAGCAAAGCAGTACTGCGGGTAGTTATTCACCTGAATCTTCGAATGACCCCAATGCCACAAGCACGGAAGGTGTGTCTCAAAACGCCATGGAATTCCTGAAAGGGCAAGGAAACCAGATGGCCAATGCAGGGTGAAGCTAATACCGCTTCCTCTGAAGACAATAACGGACAAGCAGATGGTCAAGAACAGACCGGCCAACAGAGCACTGACGAGCAAAACCGCACTGCCAGTGCGTCCTCCTCCGAGAGCATTGTTCCGCCCTCCTCCGACCAGTCCGAATCTGAGAGCACAGCAGGGTGCTTCACAAAATGCCCTGGAATACCTGACGGGAGGCAACGACCGTACCGACCAGGAAGGCACTCTCACCATCGAGGATCTTATGAACGCCCAGGGTGTTCGAAATGCGACTGGTGCAGGCTCACAAGAAGACCCTGATACAACCCCACCTGATAATGACGGGGTTCCGTAGTTTACCTGGCTATAACCTGCAGCAAATCCCGCAGCGCCACGACAGTCGCTTCCACCCCTAATACCACCGACTCTTCGCCTTTTACCTTGAATAAGGGCGAGTGATGGGATGGGACCGGTGTACCACCAGCCTCCTCGGCGTCAAAATCGGCTTGCGGTGTGCCGCCTACAGCAAAGTAGGTGCTGGGAATATAGGGGTCGGTGGTGAAAAACGGGAAATCCTCAGCCCCCATGCCTTTGCGTTTTGACTCATAAAATATATCTTCACCCAAAGCACTGCGCCACACGCCTCGAAGACGCTGGGTTAACTCGGTGTCATTAATGCCCGGGGGCACGCTTTCATCTGAGACGATCACTTCAGGCAATAAATCGTCAGGCAATCCCGCAACCCTGCCCATGTTCTCCGCGACTCGCCTGATGCCATCCAGGAGAATTTTACGGGTTTCAAAATTGTCATTACGCACGGTTAGCTGGAGGTGGGCCTTGTCGGAGATAATGTTGTGCTTGGTACCTGCATGGAACGAACCAACGGTGATGACGCCCGCCTCTCGTGGCGGCATATCTCTGCTGATCACCGTCTGTAAGGCCAGCACAATCTGCGAGCCCAGCACCACGGGATCCACACCACGATGTGCACTGGCACCATGGGCACCAATACCATGAATGATGATATCGACAGTATCCGCTCCCGACATGGGTGAACCGACAACGGCAACCAGCTTACTGGTAGGGCACGCCGGATGCAACATGGAACGCCAGTGCATAATCCGGCTGGCCAAATCTTTCCCAGATTCCATCCTCCATCATGCCCTTCGCGCCATTGACCCGTTCTTCGGCTGGCTGTCCGATTAACATCAAGCGTACCGGACCACGTATCTTTAGTAGCCGCCATTACCCGTGCGGTACCCACCAGGCTGGTCATATGCACATCGTGGCCACAGGCGTGCATTACAGGCACTTCGTTGCCATCCCAATCTATCTGGGTTGCCGTAGATGCATACGGCAGTCCGGACTTCTCGGGTACCGGGTAGTCCCATCCATATCGGCTCGCATCATCACCAGCGGCCCGGGGCCGTTCTTGAGGATGGCTACAACGCCCGGTGCCACCAACGCCTTCGGTGACTTCAAACCCGGCTGTGCGCAACTCTTCAGCCAGATCGTGCTGCTGTTTTGGTCTCCATAGAGGAAAGCTCAGGGTTACGATGAAAGTAGTCAAACAAGGCTCCCAGGTGCTGCTCGTAGTCTTTTTCCACCGACTCGGATAGTTCATCCGCCACAATTGACTGAACAGAAAAGGCACTGCAAAAAACAGTGGCAAATAGAATTTTCCCCGAGTGAGAAATCGCATAACCCCTACCCTCAGTGATGTTGTTTTCTGGAGTGCGCAGAATATCAGAGCAAGAAAAGCACAGGAAGATAAATTTTCAATAGCGATATTCATACCAATGCCGGGTTCCGGCGTATATACTTAAGGTGCAAGGCTGCGTAAAAGCAGTTCTTGTCGTGTGCGTTATTACAACGTGACTTGCGACATTTGCCGTCAAGCACGGTTTCACTCAATGTTTACAGGAGGGAGCCATGGCTATCGCAACAACATTGAAGTCATACCTTGAAGATCACCATGTTAAATATGACATGGTCAATCACGTCCATTCCGCAACCGCCCTGGAATCAGCGCATTCAGCCCACGTACCAAGCCACCAGGTGGCCAAAGCCGTGGTACTTGAAGATGCCAATGGTTACATTGTCAGCGTAATGCCATCTCACAACCGCCTTGATCTCGAATGGGTCAACGAAAGCCTGGGCCGCAAGCTCGAACTGGCACATGAAGATGAACTGCCAGACCTGTTCCAGGATTGTGATCTCGGCGCAGTTCCGGCACTTAGCAACGCTTACGGGCTGGATGTGATCTGGGATGAGCAGTTAACCAATGCTTCGGAAATCTACATCGAAGCAGGCGACCATGAGAACCTGATCCATTTGCATGGTGACGAGTTCTGCAAGCTGATGGAAGATCTGCCGCACAGCATTATCAGTGCGGGCAAAGACTATTCAAGGTGGATAAACGACTGAGGCAGGGTTTTGCCTCGACTAGGGATTGTTGGGTTTGCTTTGTGAGAGGATCACATTTTTCATAATTTCCTCGGTCAGCTTACCCGCTTTTTCATCGAACTTGTCAGTTCGGTTATAGATATAAGCTGCGGCATCGAATTGCCGGTCGAATGCTTTTGTGTCAACTTCCTCTTCAAACATCCGCTGGTAAGCGTCCATCTTGCCGCCAACGGAAAGGATAGCTTCATCGGTCAAACGTTCGAGTTCCTCATCAAAAAGCTCAAACTCCATCACGTTTCTGATACGTATCGTTTGCGTTCTGTAATTCTGCAGATGAACAGCCACCCCTTCGTCCTCCACCAGGCTTGAGTAGCCAATGGCATCTGCAATCGCATTGCGGATGATGATGGCGTCCTCGGTGATTGTACTCATATCCACCATGCTGATCAGAACAGGATTATCGGAATTGATGGCAGCCAGCCTGGCCAGGATTTCATCATGAGAATCCTGTGCAAAACGCAGCAGGAATGCTGCGCCGGACAACATGGATTCCTGATCAACAATGCGGATTAACGGGGTTTTGTAATCGTCAGGGCTGAAATCTGTCTGGCCACTCGTTTCCTGTGGTGTCAGAGACTCCAGCAGCGCCGGATCTGCACCACCTGAAATTAACAGTATCAGGCTGAGTTGACGATATTGCTCACCAGGCGGAAGACCACGTATTTCTTCAATTTTGGTACTGGCACTGATGTTCGACACACAAGTCACTAGCAGAAAGGGTAGCCAGTAATGATTTTAGCCCAGCAAATCATGGAGTCAGCGGCCTGACCGTTGCTGAATTAGAAGCAAAGTTCAGGCTTGTCAACTTGGCAGCGTTGCCTTTGCCAACATCTGCACCGGCCTTATATTGTCTCAATTTTGGTGATTGTCCCGGCACTCTCGACTCTTACAACACCATCAGGCAGACCGTTTTTAAAGCTGCCTTCATAGTAGAGTCGCACCAATTTGACCGCGACGTTGAATAATCATACCGCCGGAACCCGAGGCCAGCCCCTTTTGTGGTGTCACCGATAAATTCAACCGTATCCCCACGCGCATTCATGATCAATCCGTAACTCTGCCGGTGGCAACACCGTTATCACAGACACCATACCAGCGCCCGGCATCGCCGAAAGCCCGGATGTTTAAACCGGCATTGTTGTTCCACGCTGACTTGCATGGATCTGACCCTGGACTGGTAAAGACTCAAAGTTTTGTTTCTGAATTCTGCAAAAGCCACGCGCCGTTATCACTTCTTTTGACTCCAGCCACTCCATTTGCACAGACATTTGCCGGTCAAAAGCCGGTGCCATACGGGCCAGGAAATAGCGGTTAACCTCTTTCGATTCAGTCCTGGTTTCGAGGCTCTTGTGCAGCGCCCAGCCGGAACCAGCCAGGGCTGCCCCGGAAGCTGCCACCACTGCGGCCGAACTAGCAGCAGTCGTGGCCACCGCACCGTAAACTGAACCCAGCCAAGGCAACGACAGCCACTGCTGTGGCTATATTCTGTTTATGAGCCAGTTGGCGGCGCTCTTCGAGCATACGGTATTCGGCCGCAATAATTTTGCGCATTTTTGAGCCGTAATTACCGCTATAAGTGCCGTCATAAATGCTATCTGACTGCGCGGCCAGAAATTCCCGCTCAGCGCCGACCAGCGCTTCGGCAAGTTGTAATCGGGCCCTGACACTTTCATCGCCGGACTGTATAAAAAATATTTTTGCCAGCTCGGGATCAAAACGTTCCAATGCAGCCTGGCGTGCAAAAAAAGTCGCTTTTTCATGATCAACCGAGTTCAGTATTTCAACGATTCGAGTGCTGGCACCTTTAACAAAACTCTGTACAAAGGGGATCAACTGAAAAGTCATCCGGTAGCGTTGAGATTATCGTTCCATTCATCTGGATTTTTTCCAGCGAATATTGTTCTATAGCCGCTATTTTCTGGGCTCCATTACCCGCTCCTTTTAGCGGTAGGGCAAGACTGGCCTCATCCCGTTCACGCAGAAATGTGACAAACCCCAGTGATGAAAAATGGTCTTGCGGACTAATCATTCAGCCGTGCTCTAAAACTACTTCTTGCCTCATCCTGGGTCTGCCGCCAGGCTGAGTTCACCAGGGGTGAACTGGAAACCAGTAAACCACCAAGGGAAGGCTGGACCCAGCGACTGCTTTTGACAACAATCAAAGGGGTTACAAGGTCACCGAAGGTCACCGGCGAAGAATTCATTAATTCCCCCACATCTGGGAAGGAGTAGATATTAAAATCTATGGTCAGGACACTGGGTATTTGTTCGGAACCCAGTATCGGGCGACTATGCAAATTTCGCTCTTTGTTCCAGTCAACGATATGCGGGGATAAAAGCACTGATCCTTCGGGCAGTCTGTTCTTTAACTCACGATATAAAGACATCGCGTAGTAGCTGGATTTTTCGATAATAGATTGCGCAATTCTCGAGGTTTGCCGATTTCCATGTACCGCATAAGGCACGTCCCCGCCTATCGCATTGATGGCAAACGAACTCACATAGAGGTTTTCCGCATTTGCATGGATTATGGCCGGATACCGAATAACGACCAGTGCGGAGGCATCGGATTTTTCCTGGCTGGCGATCTCTTCAGTCTTCCGACTGGAAAAAGTTGACGTATCTTTCCCTCGTGCGGTTCCGGCGCAACCGCTTATGATCCCAACCGCAACGGCCAGCAGAATCATCATCAGAAGACGTACGGCGTTCGCCTTAATATACAAAAGTACTTCTCAAACTATTTTCCACCCGGATAACGAGATCAATTGGAACGCTTTTTAAAACCAAGGTTCCATTATTGAACTGGAGACCAGGGTAACTACAAATAAATGCCGGCGCATTATGCCATATACAGGAGTTGCCAGTCGCAAGTTACTGTGCCTGCGCAATGTTGGCCTCCTTTAAAGCAAAAGTGATATTTTTGCCCATGTGTCAAGTGGTTGTCCGATTTGGCTAAGCTGACTTCACTTTCCGAATATACACTTCAAACTCAATTGTTGAGGTAAAAACGGACACGGATAAATGAGCTACATGAATAGAACCTCAAGATTGAATGAAATACTAAACGAAGCGCCGTCTGCTACCTTTGACCTCGACGAAACAGAACCAGGCACGAAACTACAGCACCTTGATCGTGGCGTGTGGCGTGATTGCAAAGTGGACGGTAAGCAGGTAATAACCCCCATTAAAATTGAAGCCCTGCCACCTGGCAAGTATCGACTGGTAGAGTGATTAACAGGATACTTCCTACAGAGACTTTATGACCCAAAGCCCGAATTCAAGGCCAAGATAGACAATGCCAACACAGAACATGATCGTAGCAATCGGTGGCCCTAATCCTTTTTTGTAATTCATGACTCTAGCCTGTTGGTGCTATCTCAGTTTGTGACTACAACCAGAATCCAGAATATGAGTGCTGTCAGTAACAGTGTTGCATAAACATCTTTGATTTTCATATCACTCCCCGCTAAACCATGGTCGGCACACGCATCCATGCCCAGTTAGTAGATTGAAGAAGTGATTCCGAAATAAATGGCTATGCTTCTTTTCTATTGGTCCGTTACTAGTTAACTATAGGTGACAAACTGAATAACAGGAAGAATGATTCTCAATCGTATCTTCCGTGATTACCCTTGTCTGTGTGTAATTAATGAAAGAATAGCCAGCGATTGGTAGCTGCCTGTTTGGCTACCACGGAAACTGTAGATAGAAAGTTGGAGGCCAGGGTCGCTACCACATATTGCTGCAACCCCATGTTTTTATGAAAGTATAAATCAGATGATCTGAATCTACTCCTTTAAATACTCCTTTCATCGCATTGTAGGTACATTTGCCTTCGAACCGGGGTGGTTTGCCTACAAATATCACCCACTTCTGCCTACATACAGACCTGCCTGATTGTTGGATACTAACCCTGCACCCTGGCATTCACTGCTGACCCCAGTGGCCTCTTATGTCGGGGTGTTTTCGGTTTAGTGTATCCAGTTCGGTATCCCCTGCGCCCCATGTCAAATCCTGTTTATTAAATGCACATTTTTGGAATTGATTTACATCAATTGATCTGTTGTTTACATGTGCATAATCAACTCCGGTGGGGGAAACCCAAATGGAGTGAGAAATGAAAATACTAATAAGCATTTTCTTGATCTTGATTCTTACTGCCTGTTCAACAGGTGTATCTAGAGAAGCAGCACAGATAGCCTATCATCACGAAATGTCTAACTTGGTGTCTGATTGTTTCAGGTTGGGTCCGGTGAAAGGAGAGGTAGAAGCATCTTGGATTTCACCTGAATTCAGTGAACATCGGAAGGCTAAACTCGCTTTGACACAGAATGCACTAGATAAATATGGCGCAGATGTGGATAACGTTGTGTTTATTAATACAGTGAAAGTCTATGAAGGCAAAAACACGATTTTCGCACAGGGCGCAGCCTTCAAGTGCGAGAGAGAAAGTTAATATTTAGCCCCAAGGTCGTCAAGACAAGAATCGGCCCGTTAATTGGTATAGCAACATAACCCCATGATCGTAGCTGGCACTGACCAATATATCTGGATTGACTACGGCAAAGATGAGCCAGGCATGGCGCTGCAACGCCGTAAGCGTGAAGGCGGCATATACATTTGGAATGACTACTTGGTGGATGGTGAGGTGGTTAAATCACCCGTGAAGATTGATAAATTGCCGCCTGGTA
>PVMK01121364.1_pt1 | contig 34489 bp, 31 predicted proteins | sample 1853481 | NCBI WGS metagenome assembly PVMK01 (sample SAMN08533507, study PRJNA380276) | Marine sediment metagenome, whole genome shotgun sequencing project. | reverse complement strand
CTTTAGCCTGTAATTGCTACAAGTGCCGGTTCCTTTCTTTCGGGCAAAGTGCATAAACGGCATTGAAACGGATGCTGTCTGGCATGAAGCTATAAACCACTTTAATATTGATTAATAACTCTATGGTACTGCGCTTTTTTGAAAAACCGGCACGGCTTGAGTATATGTACACAAATGGCTTCACAAACCGGAGTGAAAATACTCGATGTGGGCTGCGGAAACCACTCACCTTCCCGCACAAAACGCCATTATCCGGAATGCCGCTATTATGGCCTGGACAAAACCCCTCAACATGATATTAGCAAAGAAGATCTTGTCTGCATGGAACAGTTCTTTGAAGTGGATCTGTCAAACCCCGACGGCCTTTCTCTGATACCGGATAGATTTTTTGACTGTATCCTTTTATCTCATGTAATTGAACATCTTGAAAACGGAATGGAAATTATTGCCTGTCTCCTTCATAAACTTGTTAAAGGGGGTGTTATCTATCTTGAGTTTCCTTCACCCAAAAGTGTCAATTTCCCCAGTATGAAGGGAACCTTAAATTTTTATGACGACCCCTCCCATGTTAAGATTTATCAGCTGGAAGAGATAGCTGTTCTTTTCTCTGATAACGAATTTGATATCATCAAAGCAGGAACGAGAAGGTCATTAAAAAGAATACTGTTTCTTCCCCTTTATGTTCTTGTTTCTCTGGTTTGTCATGGCTATATTGGCGGATCCGTATTGTGGGACGTTTTTGGTTTTGCAAACCACCTTGTTGCGGTAAAAAAATAATCGTTTTTGCTAAAAAAATTTACTAAAACTACAGAATTGAAAGATATGAATCTTTGTGCAGTGGTATTAAATTATTTTGGTCAAGAGGAAACCATAGCCTGTGTCAACAGACTCACGGACCAACTCCTTGCAAAAATAGTTGTGGTTGAAAATTCAGGGTCAGATGATGAGAGCCGTATCCTGGCCGATGCTTTTAGGCAAACACCCCATGTTGAGGTAATCTCAAGCAAAAAAAATCTTGGTTTTTCCGGAGGGATAAATTATGCGCTCAAACAAATGATACCCTATGGATTCGATGCTTTTTTAGTTATGAATAACGATACTCTTTCCCCATCTGACCTGATAGAGAAGCTTGTCAAAGGGGCTGAGTCATTTTCACTGGACATTGCATCACCTGTTATTTATCACTACCCTGAACAAGACAAGCTTTGGTCAAAAGGAAACTATTACAACACATGGACTGGGTTGCTCACGGATAAACCGATTTCTTTGCTGCCGGGAGATTTTTTCTATTTAACGGGGTGTTGTCTTTTGATCCGCACCCAGGTATTTGAGACCCTGGGCTTTTTGGATGAGGACTTTTTTATGTACGGTGAAGACACGGAGTTCTGCTTTCGGGCTTTCCAACAAGGATTCAAAGCAGGAATTGTTCCGGAGGCAAAAATCTATCACAAGACAGGTTCGTCAGCTGTTCACAATTCTTTTTTTTATGAACACCACATAAACCGCAGCCACTTTTTACTGGGCCATAAGCTTTTTTTAAATTTTTATGCCCGCTTGTTTGTACAGACATTAAAAACAATACTCCTTGGAATGCGCGCGATGATGCGGACGCTCCGTTATAAAAATTTAAATGCCCTTAAGGGGTATCTGCAGGCACGACGCGAAGTCCCTTTTGTCAGGAAGTTATAGGCAACAGTTTCTTCCCGCTCTCCATTTAGCGTTAAACAAAGAATTATCTGAATGAAAAAACTGAAACTACTTCTGTCTGACAGGCCGGTCTGCTATGTAACGATAGAGATTAAAAAGCAATCTGCGGATCGGCAGGGGAAGGTAATGGAAGAATAGACCGGTTATCCAAAGCCGCAATACTGCCGGCTTTGCAATACCCTGAAAGCGGGAACAGGTAAGCAGCGTGTAAAGAGGCTGGAAAAATATACGGCTGTGCTTATGGCGAATATAATTAATGGTATCAAAACGCCTGGCAGTTGCTTCTATCACCATGCTTTTTTGTGTTATTCTGTAGTAAAAAAGTATCTCAGGCACACAAAAAAATGTATAACCGGCAAGAGCGGTACGTATCCAGAATTCCCAGTCTTCATGGCCTATTTTCATGGTTTCGTCAAACCCGCCGATTTCCGACCAGATGGCTTTCTTAAAAAGAGACGTGATGTTAATATAATTCCTCTGTAACAGCCAGAATAAATGTACCGCAGAGGGCTTGAAAGTGTCCGTTCGTTCCCCCGTATACTGTGTCCAGCAGTAGGCCACGCCTGCACCGGGGCTCACTTCTATGGCAGCCGTTGTTTTGGCAAGAAACTCAGGGTGCAGATAGTCGTCAGAATCAAGACAGACAATAAATTTCCCCCGTGCGACTTCGATACCCGTATTGCGGGCGTTGGAAAGACCTTTGTTTTTTTGGTGTATCACTCGTCCTTTTTGCAGAAGCTGTTCTGTTGTAATTGTATCAATACGCTCAGGCTTGTCAGAGCCGTCATCAACAACAATGCATTCCCAGTCTGTGAGGCTCTGACAGGCGACACTCTTAAGGCATTCCTGAAGGTATGCTTCTGTCTTATAAACCGGAACAATTATGGAAATCAGGAGATGTTGAGACATGGCAGGTATTCTTTCCATGAAATATAAATAATCAGTAGGACACGTAAAGGCGCCCAGTTATCCGCTTTAGCAGCTTCAGCGGCCTGCGCAAAAGTACTGTTGGCAAAAGAAACAGCTGGGAAGAGCGCTGCTGATTTTGAAAACAGGCCCAGTTTGATTCTATTGTGCCGGCGTCTGAACGGAATTGCCCGTTAAAAAGTTCCAGTGCTTTTTGGTAAACGGCTATATCAATTTCGTTAAGTTTGCGTATTTTTTTTATATTATCAGACGTAAACGTAATCATCTATTGCCGGTTTTTAACATTTAATTTTTTATATACAGGCCATTTTGTCCAGCCAAGCTTATAATGTAATAACACCAGAGATTTGTCGAACTGTTCGGTAAAGCCAAAACAGGTAATGTCATTTTTTAATACTTTTACCGCAGTTTCAAGAATGGTTTTTTTGTCAGCATCGGGTAATTGCTGTTTTTGCTCACCTAAAAGTAATTTTGTCTGGATGTTTGAAAGCTCATTGATGCCGCTGTCGAGAAATGTGTCCAGGTTGAATTTTGAAGGCGGATAGTCTTTCAACAGATATCGGCTTTTTCCTTCGTTGACATGCTGGCAATAGGATTTTACCCGTTCGACAGGATCTCTAAAAAAAGTGATTATGGGCAGCGTATCCACTTCCGGAATTCCGGTGATCCGCGGTGCATGCCCGCCAAACATACTTATTTGACCCCGTTTTGACTTGCTGATTTTCCGGTATCTGGCTTTATCTTTTTGGAGGTCTCCTGAAAAAAGAAAATGTCTGCCCTTATAAAATCGATTAAGGCAGTCGGTAAATGTTGTTCCGGCTGTTTTAGGGATATGCAGAAATCTGATTTTATTCATAGCTGTCTTTTGTATGTAGAATAAAATAGTTTTCGGATACGTGCACCCAAAATTGTTCTTTTGAATAAGAAAATATAAAAAGCTCTTGCAATATTAGGTTTTATTTTTACCAGCCAGACAAACAACATTTTTAATTTTACAGAAAAAGTATTGGTAGTTCTGGTTATTAAAGAAAAGAGATGTGTAGCAATTTCTACACGAATGTCTTTAACAACTGACCGGTCTTCATAGTTAAATTTTCTAATAAATTCTTCAATCAACGTATTAGAATATAAAACTAGTTCATCCAAGCGTTCAAGACTAAAGTCAGCTTGAGAAGAACTGTAGAGAAGCTTGAAATTTTCCAGGATATTTATATTTACAGTTTCTCCCCATATATGATGCATATTTCTTATGGAGATTTTTCGGGTAAATTCTTGTTGTTCATTTGTTCTAGAACTGGTTAAATTTCCTCCCCACGCACGCCATTTAACAAGGACTTCCGGTATATTTGATACTTCATTTTCAAAACTTACCCGTGAACACAGATCATAATCTTGTGCCAGGGCATAGGCTGGGTCATACCCCTGCAAAGAAAAAACTCTGTTTTTCCTGAACATAATTGACGAATTTATAAAAGTATTACAAAAAAGAAGTTTCCACTTAATCAGAGGTGAGTCTGTCAAAAAAGTTTTTATTCCTTGAGAATTCCCTTTTTCATCTATTATCTCGGCCCAACTGCCAACCAGGGCCGTATTTTGATTATTGTCCAAAAAATTTTTCTGTTTTTCAAGCCGTGTAGGACATGAGATATCATCACTGTCCAGGCACGCAATATATTTTCCGCGGGCAAGATCCAGCCCTCGGTTGCGGGTTGGACAAACGCTAAGGTTTGTCTCATTATTTACCAGCCGAATACGAGAGTCGCTATAGGACTCAACAACTTCCACAGTCCGGTCTGTTGATGCGTCATTAACAATAAGAAGTTCAAAATCCTCAAAAGACTGACAAAGAATACTGTCAATTGCGTCACGAATAAAACGCTCTCCGTTATAAACAGGTATAAACACAGTAACTGTTGGCGTTTTTTTCATTTTGCCTCTTTATATTTTTGACCAGCCCTGTGGGATGAGATCTTTAATGTTACGCTTTGAACTGTTAAACCACTTCGCAGGCGCTATAACGATCTTATCTCTATAAGCCTGAAATCTATGCACTTTACCAGCTGAAACTGCTGTTTGCAATTATATGGTTTTTGCACAGGGTCATCAGACGAAAATATTCATAAGGCTTTTTTTGACTATTATGGTCAACAAATGTCGTCGGACAGTTAATGTTTATATTGGATCTTGCCCAGGTCCTGTCATCCGAAAAAATGAAAAATTTTGGGGACTCTACTTCACCATTTTTCTGAACTCTTCACACGTTGATAAAAGCGCTTCATAGGTTCCAGAGTTTTCCATACGGCCTTCTTTCAGAAAGTATAGTTTATCACAGTTCTTCACGGTGCTGAGACGATGGGCAATCATTATTATGGTGCGGTCCTTTTTAAGCTCTTCAAGAGCCTTGACCAGCAAATTCTCTGTTGTATTATCCAAAGACGAGGTTGCCTCATCCATGATGAGAACTTCAGGGTTGTTATAAAGCGCCCGCGCAATTCCGATTCTTTGCCGCTCTCCGCCTGAAAGCCGTATTCCGCGTTCTCCGACGACTGTTTCAACTCCTTCGGAAAGACTGACAACAAACGCATCAAGCTGTGCCGTGTGTATGGCTCTTTGCAGTTTATCTTCATCGATTTCCGAATCTTCCAGTCCAAGTGCAATATTGTTTTTAATCGTGTCATTTAAGAGATAAATAGACTGAGGGATATAGCCGATTTTTTGATGCCATCCTGTAAGGTTGTTAAAAATATCAACACCATCAACCCGAATATTTCCCTGTTCGGTTTTTAAAAGACCAAGCAGTACGTCGACCAGTGTGGTTTTACCGGATCCGGTGGGGCCCACAAAGGCAACTGAGGCGCCCTTTGGTATGGTTAAAGAAATGTCTTTAATCGCAGGTCTGTCAGATTCCGGATAGCTGTATTGAATGGTATCAATTTCAATACTGTTTTGCAGGCTAGGGGTTATTGCCGAAGGGCCGGGAGGTAAAACAGATTTTGTTAAGTTATTAATGTCGTTCCAGATAGGCTTAACAGCAACTGAATTATAGCGGAGATTTGTAAATGACTGAACAATCATATTCATACAGCTTTTTAAGCGGATAAGTGCAGCACCAAAAAGTGCGAGCGTAGGGGCAATTGACTCTATGGATCTTCCCATAAAAAGCAATAAAAATGCCACCGCCAGAATACCGAAAACAATAATAGATTCAAGAAAAGGCTGTGATAATTTATTAGTAACCTTCCAAAAAGCATCAGCAGAGGTCATACGCCTGATACTTATTAAAAACCTGTTAGTAAAATAACTGCTGTTCCCGGAAATAAGAACTTCTTTAATACCGCCAAAACCCTGGTTAATTGCCTGTATTGAAACCTGCCGTTCTTTCTGGGCTTCACGCCCCAGTTTTTTTAGTTGGGCGTTTAATGCCTTTAGAAAAAAGCCGCTGGCTGAACCCAGTATTATTCCGGAAAAAACCGTAATGCCCGGTTCGGTAACGAGCAGTAATATAAAAATACTGATTAGCACCAGTCCCTGCATGACTATTGTCTGTAAAGGAACCAGAATACCGGTAATTGCCCTTTGCGTTTCAAGATTAAGATTTCTAAGCAGTTCCGAACCATCATGTTTCAGGTGAAAAGAATAGGGCGCATTAATATAGAGAGAAAAAAGCCGGTGGCTTAGATCAACCTGGCGGTTTTTGGTGAAACGTTCCTGAAGATAATAAACAAAACTGATGTAAATATTTTTTATTACAAAAATAACAAACAGAGCCAGACCTGTATAGATCAGCAGCTGTTTTGGCGTTGTTAAGTCAAGATATTCCAGAAAAGGTTTTAAAAAAGGATATTTAAGAATCTGATCAGGAAAAGCGATTACGGAAACAAAGACAGGAATTGCACCTACTCCGATAGTTTCAAGCAGTGCTCCCAGAAACATAAAGCACAATAGAACAATAAACCCCAGTTTGTTTTTGCGGCTGAAAAGAGAAGCCAGTCTTTTTAAAGCGGTCAGCATATTGTCCCTTTTATTTCCTTTCCCATATCAACAGATTGGGACGTTTTTTAAGTTCTTGTTCAAAATTAATAAATTCTTCCGTGTTAAGCACAAGGGAACGGATTTTTCTCTTAATATATCGTTCGGTTTTTCTACTCAGGTCATTAAGGTGGTACTGGTCAATATCTCCAACCAGAACCAGATCAACTATTCCGGTATCTTTTCCGCAGGCATAGTCATCTATAAGATATGCTTTTTCAAGGTCTCCGAGCCTGCTTACTATTCCGTCTATAACCTGATCAATACCCATGATCTTTCCCACCATGGATTTAAGTTCCGGGAAAAGAGGGTGTTTCTGGTTTGCGGAATAATGGACCTGTCGGCCGTTTTTTTCGGAATTTAAAAAACCGGTCTGGGTCAGCTGGTTCAGTTCTTCACGGACTGAATTGGTGGAAAGGTTAAATTCTTTTGCAAGTTCCCGCAAATATGAGCTGGTTTTAGGGTTAAAGAAAAACCTTACCAGAAGCTTTATTCTGGTTTTTGATGAAATGAGACCTGAAAATAGATTTTCCACTTTACTTTCTGATTATGAGTAGTATATCTACTCATAACATGTCGAGAAATATTGTCAAGGCTTAAGTTTCTCAAGAATTATTAAGTAATATTAAGTGGGTTGAGAGAGACGGGTCATTACAGGTCAGTCAAGAATGATGATCTCGCCGGAAAGGGTCTTGTCCAGAGTCAGAATGCCCATGGTACGGTGTTCTGCATGACGGTTATCTGTGGGGCTTCCAGGGATTAAAGAAAAGGATATTGTTTATTACTGTGTTACATGGTTTATGAGAATGGCCAAAAACAATGCATTCAAATCATCTTCCGGGAAAAAAGGTCTTTACCCTTAATTCAATACCCCTTGGAGCACCCCATCCATGGGTTATTCCTATTTTAAAGCCGTTTAATTCAACTACCCTTTTTTCAGGAAGTAGGGCCCTGACATGTCCGGAATCCATGTTTCCGCAGACACCATAAAAATCTTTTAACTCTGTTAAGGTTTCAACTACTGAAATATCCTGATAATCTCCGGCATGGATGATCGCATCCACAGATGAGAGGAGATCAAGTGTTTTACGTGGTAATTCCTTTGCAGATTTCAGGTGTGTGTCTGAAAAAACCCCTACTTTCATATTTTTTTCCATTCAGCATGAAACATGTAAAAAACAGAAAAAGCCGGAGTTTTGTAAATACATTATAACAAAATCCGGTTTTATAGTTATTTCTTTTTATAAGTATCCTTTATCATCCTTCAAATTCATACTCAAATTCACCTCGATCTTTCATCTTTTTTATTTCTTCCTGCCGAAGCGCGTTCTTAAATATTTTTTCAGTTACCGTAAGCGGAAATTCATCTCTGAATTCAACAAACGAGGCGTTCCGCGGCACAGCATAGGCTGGAAACTTTTCCTTGCAAAAGGCAACAATGCTTTCAGCTGTTATGCTTTTTTCTTTACCCGGAGCTGGTTTAATAAATACTTTTACTCTTTCACTGCCCGGTGTTTTCGGGTCAGGAATTCCAACTACAACGGCAATAGCAACATCCGGGTGCTTAAAGAGTTCTTCGTCAAGCTCTGTGGAATATACTTTAAATCCGGAAACATTTATCATGTCTTTGGTACGGTCTTCAATATAAAAATAGCCATCTTCATCCATCCGGCCAATATCATTGGTACACAGCCATCCATCCTCAAGTCCGTCACCGGGGTTGGGCCAGTACCCTTTCATCACCTGCGGTCCCCGGGAATAAATAATTCCAGATTTTCCAAAAGGGACTTCTTCGCCGGTATCAGGGTCAACAATTTTTACTTCAGTATCTGGAACAGGAATTCCCAGACTTAGCTTCTCGTTCTTCATGAAACCGGTAATCTTTGAAAACGCTGAAACATTCAAATGAGTAAGCGGACCGGTCTCTGTCAGCCCGTATGATTCTGATATGGGATTTCCCATTTCTTCTTTAACTGTATCTGCAATTACTTTGGGAAGCGGGGCTGCACAAGACATCATCATGGTCTGCATTCGGCCCACCTTGCTCTGTGCCATACGGAAATACTGGGTCGGCACACATGCCACCAGAAACGGACGGTGCTCCTGCATGGCCTTTACCAGGGCATCATTATCCCTTGGATCAGGAAGTAGAATAATACGCATACCCCAGAAAATTGCAAATTCAACCACCCAGTGACCATAGGCATGAAAGAGAGGAACCGGAATCATGATTGATGCTTTTCCCCTGATTCCTGCCTCAAGCGGTGTCAGCATCCAGGGAAGCCCCTGATACAGGTTGGCCATTCGGTTAAAATGGGTCAGCATGACACCTTTGGGAATACCGGTAGACCCCCCGGTAAAGCAGAGGAATGCCAGATCTTCTTTAGGATCAATGGTAATATCAGGAGGATCAGGCTCGTTTTCATCCACCAGTTTTCTAAACTGAATAGTGCCCGGAATTTCCTTAAGCTCGGGAGGGTTTTCACCATAATCTTCAAAGGAAGTGACAATGATGTTTTTCAGCTTTGTCTTGTCCTTAACCGCATTAACCATATCAAGGTTATCTTCAATACAGACAACTGTTTCAGCTTCAGGGCTGCCGATCTCATGCTCAAGGTCCCGCTGCTTATGCAGGACGCTGCAGGGTATGTGGGTCGCACCGGCTCTCAAAATACCCAGATCCGCAATAATAAACTGGAGACAGTTGGGGATAATGGTTGCAACCTTATCTCCTTTTTTTACCCCAAGAGCAGCGAGTCCGGTAGCAAACCGGTCAACATAATCCCTTAACTTGGAATAGCGTGTTGCTTTTCCCAGGGAAAGGCAGGCAACGCTGTTTGGGAATTTTTCAGCGGTATCATATAAAATATTCCACAAGGGTACTTCGGGATACGGCTCCAGACTCTTTTTCAAGGGATAAGGCCCGAACTTGTAACTCTTTTGCCAGGGTTTATCAGCATACTTTAATTCTTTCACGTCACTCATGTGCTTTTCCTTTTCTATGAATTCATGCCAGATCTGTTTCTACCATAAATCTTTTGCAACGTTTTCCAGTCCCAGCTCTTTCAGTTTTTCCGGAGTGGGTTTACCGGTTTCCTTATCCCACCCGCGCTCCTGATAATAGCCGTCAATAAGTGTGTCCAACTCCTCTACAACATGATTTTTAGCAGGTCCCTCCGGCATGGGCTCTTCCAGAAAACGGCCGGGGAGGGTATCGTCCTTCCGTGAAAATCCGTCCCGCATGTTAAATGCTCTGGACAGATTGACTGTCCGTTCGCCGGTTTTTCTGAAGTCATCTATTCCAAATTCCCAGCCCATAACATTTTCAATCAAAGCAACCCACTCATGGGCATCAAGCATCATACCCATAAATTTACAGGTCCCGGTAATGTCAAACATGGTTAAAGCATCCTCAAGGTCTTTTAAAACTTTAGCATCTTTAGGTTTTGGCGAATACACATCATCTATCTTACTGTCATCAACAATTAGAAATGGCGTATCAATAAAGGTGGGTCCCTGGATATAACCGGTCATATGGTCGCCACCCCGGCTTGCAACTGCATAGCCGAGCCCGGTAATTTTTGCAGCTCTGGAGTCATAGGCAGGGAGTTCGAGACCTTTTACCTGCATGGCAAATTTTTCAGAACCCTGACCCAACTTTTCCGCAACCCGTTTTGTTCCTTCAGAAAGAAGATCACCGATACCTTCACGGGTGGCAATCATCTCGACCAGTTTTACCATAACATCCGCATCACCGAACTTGATCTCCATACCGCCGGTGTTTTCTTTATTTAGAATGCCTTTTTCATAACATTCCATGGCAAAAGCAACGATGCTGCCGGCAGAAATTGTATCGATACCGTATTCATTGCACAAAAAGTTTGCTACCGTAATCGCGTTAAGATCATCAACATCACAGGCGGTTCCCAGTAAAACCACTGACTCATATTCCGGACCTTCACCTTCTCTGTCCTTCCATTTACCCTCTTTAATTTTTGATACCCGTCCGCAGGCAATGGGACATGCATAACAGGCAACACGGTCTTTAAGAACATTATCGGTCAGCGCAGGCCCGTTTACTTTTTCTACATTTTCAAACATGCCGTCTCGAAAATTATGTGTGGGCATTCCGCCGCGCACATTAACCATATCTAAAAGAAGGTTTGTGCCGTGTGTTTCAAGACCCACCTTAAGCATTGAATCGTTGATCAGGGCATACTGTTTTTTTGCAACCTCTTTAAATGCTTCCGGATTAGCAATGGAAACTTTTTTACTGCCCTTTGCCACAACAGCTTTTAAATTTTTTGATCCCATCACTGCGCCAAGTCCGCACCTGCCCGCAGCCCTGTGTGTGTCATTCATGATACATGCAATCTTTACCAGCTTTTCTCCTGCAGGCCCGATACAGGCGACCTTAAAATCTTTTCCAACCTCTTTCTGGATCATTTCTGTTGTTTCCGGAACTTTCTGCCCCCAGAGATGGCTTGCATCCTTAAGTTCTGCCTTGTCATCTTCAACAAGAAGATAAACCGGTTTTTCTGATTTTCCCTCAAAAATAACACCGTCATAGCCCGTCTTTTTAAATTCCGGTGCCCAGAAGCCGCCGGAATTTGCTTGAGCCCATGCTCCTGTGAGTGGAGATTTAGCCACAACACTGTACCTTCCGGCACTTGGACATGCCGTACCGGTTAATGGACCGGTCATGAATATAAGTTTATTATCCGGACCTAAAGGGTCTGTTCCTTTTTTAACTTCGTCATATAAATACTTAGTCGCCAGACCGCCTCCCCCCAGATACATCTTTGCGCTGCTCTCAGGAATATCTTCTTCAGTTATTTTTGCTTCTGTTAGGTTTACTCTTAATATTTTTCCCATTAATCCGTTCATTTGTAATACCCTCCTCATTAAAGTAAGGTTAATGTTTTTCTTAGCTGTAATAGATTACTACTCACTGAAACACAAACAGCTTTTGGTTTAGATTATTAGCCTCCTGCCATGGGCGGAAAGACTGCAATAGAATCTCCTTCCTTCAGTTCTCTTTCATTTTCAGCCGTAATACCATTAACAATAATATTTTTAGGAATTTCCGGCGGCAAATTTAAAATTTCTATAAGTTTTTGAACTGTTGTTCCATTCTCGAGGTTAATGACGGCCCTGTTTTTACTGGACCCGGAAGGAAGGAAACTTTTAAAATCAAAAAAAAGTTTGAGTTCGATGTTCATCTTTGATGAACCTTTCTGAACAAAAAAAGCCATGCGTCCATTAATAACAAAAGGCGCACTCCACTTTATTGCTATTGGATGTTGGTTCCTTGGTCTGACAGGGATTGGTTGCCGCCTGCTCCTGCCGAATTTTTATATTTTACCTTAACTACAAATATGATGTTGATTCAGTTTCTTATTTCACCTTTTGTTTTCTGGTTTGTTTAAACAAAATAATAATATTTATATTAAAGGTTAGTTTTTTATATTAACAGGCTTAACATGTCAAGAACTTTATCGTGTAAAAATAAATTGAATCGACAGTTTGTCGTGGCCACGCTTGAAAAAAACCTGTAATTGACAAAATGTCAAGCCCTGCCACAGCCTTTTTCGCTTATACGGCCAAATTGTCACTATGTCCGGTAAACTTTTAGCAAAAATCGTCTACAAAGAAGTCTTGAGAAAATAAAAACCTTTGTTTTATCAGCCTGTTATACTTTCCAGAAAGTAATTATTATGTAATGGCATATTATTTGCTAATTTATTTCAAATACTGTATCATTTTATGATTTTCCGGCCCGCTTTTAAGCTCCAACATCAAAAGCTCCCACAAATCGGGACAGCCCAGGAAAAACATTAAAAAACAATAAAAAAAGAAAGCCATACGCCCAATCATAAAAAAGGGTGCAGTTTTTCCTTATTGTGACTGGTTGTTGGTTCCTATAGTCCGACAGGGATTGGTTGCCGCCTGCTTCTGTCGGACTAATTTTATAACTATTGTTCAGATAAAAATATTTTATCAAAAACAAAATATAGCTGTCACACAACAGGCCGGTTTTAGATATTAGTTTCAACCGTTTTAACAATAGCACCGCAGACACAAAAAAACTATACGCATGGAGGTTAAATAGCATGAACAGTTGGCCAGGCAAGCTTTTAAGGGTTAACTTGACCCAGGGTACATGGACGGTTGAAGATATTGACCCGAAAATGGCTCGTGACTATATTGGCGGCAGAGGACTGGGTACTAAAATGTTCTGTGACGAAGTTGATCCTAATGTTGATCCGCTGAGTCCGGAAAACAAACTTATCCTGCTGAGTGGTCCGCTTACCGCAACCGGTGCTCCGGCCAGTGCTCGCTATATGGTCGTTACCAAATCACCTTTAACCGGTACCATTGCAAGTTCAAATTCAGGCGGTTACTTTCCGGCAGAACTGCGGTTTGCCGGTTTTAACGGGATTATTTTTGAAGGAAAATCAGAAAAACCGGTCTCTCTATATATAAGAGAAGGCGAAGTTGAGCTGCGCGATGCTTCCCACCTCTGGGGTAAAACAACTGACAAGACAGAAGACCTGATCAGAGCTGAGATTGAAGACAAGTGGGATGCAAAAGAGACCCGTATCGCATGTATCGGACCTGCGGGAGAAAAACTCTCAAAGCTCGCCTGTATTATGAATGATAAACACCGTGCTGCCGGCCGTTCCGGTGTGGGCGCGGTGATGGGTTCTAAAAATGTAAAAGCGATTGTAGTTCGCGGCACCCAGGGTGTTCAGGTCGCAGACTATGACAACTTTAAAACAGGTGTTCGTACGGCCATGGATAAACTGGCTGCCGGCCCGGTTACCTCAGAAGGACTGCCCGCTTACGGAACAGCGATTCTGGTAAACATTGTTAATGAGTGCGGCATTCTGCCCACCAATAATTTCCAGCTGAACATGTTTGATAATGCCAGCAAAATCAGCGGTGAAAGCATCGCGGAAAATATTATGAGCCGCAACAAAGGCTGTTTTGCCTGTTCCATCGCCTGTGCCCGGATGACCTCTATTGATGATCCAAAATATGCCGGACATGGTGAAGGTCCGGAATATGAGACCGTTGAACTGATGGGCGCAAACTGCGGAATTGATGACCTGGCGCCGATTACCAAGGCCAATTACCTGTGCAATGAATACGGTATTGATACGATCTCTGCAGCCTGTACCGTTGCAACAGCAATGGAACTTTATGAAAAAGGCTATATTTCAAAAGAAAAGGCGGGCATGGATCTTTCTTTCGGTAACGGAGAAGCACTGGTCAAACTCATCGAACAGATGGGTACCCGTGAAGGTCTGGGTGATGATGCCACAGACGGTTCTTTTCGACTGGCTGAAAAATATGGCTTCCCGGAAGCCTTTATGGGAGTAAAGAAACTGGAGATCCCGGCCTATGATCCTCGCGGTGTACAGGGAATGGGCCTGACCTATGCCACTTCAAACCGTGGCGCCTGTCACGTACGTGGTTATACCATTGCCAACGCGGTTCTAGGTGTCCATGAAAAGATGGATCCGCAGGTAACAGAAGGCAAAGCCCCGGTAGTTAAGGTTTTTCAGGACCTGACCGCGCTGGTCGATTCATCCGGCTTGTGTTTGTTTGTGACCTTAACACCCGGTATGGGTTTTGAAGAAATAAAAGACATGATCGTCGGCGCAACCGGCTTTGATTATAGTGCTGAAGAAATCCAGACAGCATCAGAACGCATCTGGAACCTTGAAAGGCTTTTCAATATGAAGGTCGGCTTTACCAAAGAGGACGATACTCTTCCCAAAAGGCTGCTTGAAGTGCCGCTGCCGCTGGGAGGACCCAAAGGTCAAGTTTGCCGTCTGGGTGATATGCTGCCTGAATATTATGAGCTGCGAGGCTGGGACAAAAACGGTATTCCCAACAGCTGAAAAACTTTCAGAGCTTGGTCTTGAAGGACTAAAATTTAAATCCTAAGGACCAATCTTATGCAGATAGAGCTCAAACTTTTTATGCGTTTTAAAGAATATCTGCCAAAAGGCGGCGTGAACGGAATCGCACAGCATGAGATTAAAGACGGATCGACGTTTAAAGACCTTTTGATTGATATCGGGATGCCGGTTGAAGAAGATAAAATCATTGTAATTAACGGTATTTCCCACAAGCAGGGAGAAGAAGCCAATGTCCTGCTGATTAAAAACAATGACACCGTAGCAATTTTCCCCCCCATTGCCGGGGGTTAGATACTGTTATTAAAACCCGAGAAGAGGGAATGGTATGAAAAGATTACAGATAAACCATACGAAATGCACAGGGTGCAGGCAATGTGAGACCGCATGTTCTGCTTCTCATTATGAAGGTGAGGTAAATCCACAGAAATCGCGTATCCGGATTTTTCTGGATGAGGATCATGCGGTGTTCCATCCGGTTATTTCCGGACCTTTTACCAATGCCGAATGCACCTCCAAGAACATCATCCTCCTGGAAGGTGTTCAATACGATGAATGTACGGTTTGCAGAGCATCCTGTCCGGGAAGACCCTGGTTTTTTGAGCCTGAAACAAAGATCGCTTTAAAATGTGATTTTTGCGGTGATCCCCCGGATCCCCAGTGTGTTGCAATTTGTGCCCACGGAGCGCTGCAGCTCATAGATGACGAAGAAGATGAAAAGAAAGCCGGCTAGATTGTTTCCTTAAACAAAGCCTGTTTTTGTAACTTATAAATTAAAGAGGATGATTACGTGGAGCAAGAATACGAACGCTGTGTATATCTTGAACAGCTGGGACTTTTCGGCTGCATTCAGTGCGGCAAGTGTACCGCCGGCTGCCCCATCAATTATGTGACCACGGATGAAGAACCGTTTAACATTCGCAGCTCTGGTCAATGATGTGTTAAATGCCAGCAATGAAGAGATTGCCGATGAAAAACATTATCTCTGGCAATGCTCAAGCTGCAACACCTGCTCCCAGCGCTGTCCAAAAGAGATCGAACCTCGTGATGTGGTCATGAATCTGCGCAGCATTCTGGTAGAAAACGGAACCCTGCCGCCAGCCATACGGGATGTCCTTAAAAGTATCTCCATCAATTACAATCCCTGGAGTCTGGGTAAGGAAAAACGCGCGGAATGGTATAAAGATCTAGAAACAAAAGATGCCTCCGAATCCGAGCGCTGTTTTTATGTGGGATGCACCCCGGCTTATGACAGCCGCCTGCAAAAAGTGGCCCAGGCAAATGTAAAAGTCATGCAGAAACTGGGTATTGATTTTGGTATTTTCGGAACCGAGGAAATCTGCTGCGGTAATGAGATTAAACGTCTGGGTGATATCTGGAGTTTTGATGCGCTTCGTGATGCCAACACAGAAATTTTTAACGGTTATGAAAATATCAAAGAGATCATGACCATCTCTCCCCATTGTTTTAATACTTTCAAGAATGAGTACCCGGACCTTAAACCTGAAGTCCTGCATTACACCCAGGTTTTTTCAGAGCTTATTAAAAAAGGTGAGCTTACCTTTTCAAAAGAATTCAACAAGAAGGTTGTCTATCATGACCCTTGCTTTCTTGGCAAACAGAATGAGATTTATGATGCGCCTAGAAATATTATTCAGGCTGTTCCTGGTGTTGATTTTGTTGAATTTGACCGCAACCGCGAGAGCAGCCTCTGCTGCGAAGGCGGCGGCGGACGTATGTGGATTGAGATTGAAGACGCGCCTGACCGTCTTTCCAACATTAGAGTACGTGATGCCGAAGCAATGGGTGTTGAGATAATTGCAGTTGCCTGTCCGTTCTGCCTGTTAACCCTTGAAGACGCGGTTAAAGGTATGGAACTGGAAGAAAAGATCCAGGTCATGGACATCATGGAGATCGTGTCCCAGACAGTTTAGAAGATTAAACAGGCTGAATTAAGCAGCCATCGAAGAACAGGGGTATCCAGTCATATGAGTACAAAAAAGATCGGCGTTTATATTTGTCACTGTGGGGTTAACATTTCCCACACTGTTAATATCGAAGATTTAAAACAGTTTGCCGCTGCTCAGCCGCAGGTTGAAGTTTCGGAGAACTATATGTATATGTGCTCGGAGCCGGGCCAGGAACTGATTCGTAAAGATATCCGGGAAAAAGGACTTAACCGGATTGTAGTTGTCGCCTGTTCTCCCCGGATGCACGAACCTACTTTTCGCAACACCCTTGCAAGCGCCGGGCTGAATCCCTACTGTCTTGAGATTGCCAATATCCGAGAACAGTGTTCCTGGGTACATAAAGATAAAGAGCAGGCTACCTCCAAGGCCAAGGGCCTTGTCGCTGCTGCCATTGCCAAAGCAGGGCTTTCTGAACCTCTAAAAGAAAATGAAGTCGGTGTCACCAAGACAGCCATGGTGGTTGGCGGCGGTATTGCCGGTATTCAGGCTGCCCTTGATATTGCTGATGCAGGATTTAAAACATATCTGGTGGAAAAAGAACCGTCCATCGGCGGTCATATGATGCAGCTTGACAAGACTTTCCCAACCCTTGACTGTTCAGCCTGTATCCTGACGCCTAAAATGTCGGATATTAAAAACCATCCGAATATTGAACTGATGGCCTACAGCGAAGTGGTTGAGGTTCAGGGTTTTGTGGGTAATTTTAAGGTTTCGGTTAAGAAAAAACCCCGTTATATTGATGAGACCATCTGTAATGCCTGCGGATCGTGCGCCAGCTATTGTCCTATTGGAATTCTTGATGCCTTTAATGAAGATCTGTCCAAACTTCAGGCTCTTCATATACCTTTTCCCCAGGCAATCCCGGCAGCATACGTGGTTTCTGAAAAAGAATGCCGCTACTTGAAAGAAGGGACCTGCCGTCAATGTGAACAGGTATGCAAGGAACTAAATGCGATCAATCTGGACATGAAAGAAGAGATCGTCGACTTGGATATTGGTACAATTATCGTATCAACCGGATTTGACATGTTTGATCCGGCACGGAAACCGGAACTGGGTTATACCCGCTATGATAATGTCATTACCGGAATGGAGTTCGAACGCGTTGTCTCGGCATCAGGCCCGAACCAGGGTGAACTGCTTATAAATGGTAATAAACCCAAAGAAGTTGTTTTTATTCAGTGCGTTGGTTCCCGTGACACGAGTGTGGGCAATGAACACTGTTCACGTGTGTGCTGCATGTACACTGCCAAGCATGCACATCTGGTGCGGGAGAAACTGCCTGACGCAAAGATCACAGTTTTCTATATTGATGTCCGAGCCTTTGGAAAAGGTTATGAAGAATTTTATGACCGGGTCAAGGGCGAAAAAGTATTTTACCGGCGCGGTAATGTAAGTGAAGTTTATAAAAAAGGCGATAAACTGATCTGCCGCGCTGAAGATACGCTGCTTGGCAAGCCCATGGAAGTGGAAGCAGACTTGGTTGTGTTGGCAACCGGTATTGAAGCAGCCGAAAGCGCAAAGCAGCTCGGCAAGCATTTAAAGCTTTCATCCTCTCCTGACCGTTTTTTCCTTGAGGCACATCCCAAACTTCGTCCGGTTGATACCGGAATTGAGGGAGTATTTCTGGCCGGATGCTGTCAGGGACCAAAGGATATTCCGGATACGGTTGCCCAGGCAAGTGCAGCAGCAGTTAAAGCCGTAATTCCCCTGGTAAGGGGTAAGGTCAAAACCGAAACCATGGTAGCGCATGTGCGTGCTTCAGCATGTCGAGCCTGTGGATACTGTGTTGAGACATGCCCCTATGGCGCTGTCTCTCTTACAGAGCAGGAGATTAACCGTAGCCCTAAAATTGTGGCAACCGTTAATGAAGTGCTGTGTAAAAGCTGCGGCGCCTGTACAGCGGTCTGTTTTTCCGGGCGCAATCCAGCAGTCCGGTTTTACTGATGAGCAGATGCTGGCAGTAATAAATTCGATATCAAAAAGTTATTAATACAAGGTGTTGAGGTAGAAGATGAGTTTCGAACCGAAGATAGTTGCTTTTTTATGTAACTGGTGTACCTATGCCGGCGCAGATCTGGCCGGTACAAGCCGTTATCAGTATCCGCCCAATGTGCGGACGGTTCGGGTCATGTGCTCGAGTCGCATCAATCCCATGTTTATTGTCAATGCGCTGCTGGAAGGAGCAGACGGTGTTTTGATTTCCGGCTGTCATCCCGGTGAGTGTCACTATGTAAGCGGTAATTATCTTGCACGAAGAAAGATGATACTGTTTAGACGCTTTCTGGAACATCTGGGTATTCACCCCGACCGTTTTAGAATGAGCTGGGTATCTGCATCAGAAGGTGCAAAATGGGCTGAAGTTGTTAAAGATGTAACCGAGGGTGTCAGGGTGTTGGGACCCAATGAAATAAAGAGAGAACAGGTATGGATGCAACAAAGCAGCTAAGAGAAGCAGCAAAAGAGATTCTGGCCCGCGAGGATGTAGCCTGTTTAATCGGCTATGAACAGGGAAGCTATGGATTTAGGGTTCAGCCCTGTGTGCTTACTGATCCGGATCAGGCTGATCGTCTTGTTATTTCACCTCTGTGTGTTCATAATCTGACCAATTATCTTACTCTGGAACAGATTGGACCGCTGACAAAGGACGATATCGGTGAACGTAAAATAGCTATAGTGGTTAAGGGCTGTGATAGCCGTGCTCTTGCGGTCTTGAATTCCGAAAACGGGTTCAGCCGTGACAGACTGGTTGTGATAGGTATTTCATCTTCAGGGGTTGTGGACACAGCAAAGATCGAGGCCAGGTTTCCAAATGCGGTATTACCCGCTGAAGTTAATGTTAAAGACAGTAATTTTATTATTACCTGTGAAGGCGAGACCTGTGAAGTGCCTCAGAATGAACTGTTAGCATCAAAATGTCAGCGCTGCAAGAACACAATGCCGACAATCTATGATGTTTTGATAGGTGAGGAACAGCCTGCAAAGGAAGATGCTTTTGAAGATGTTACGGCAGCAGAGACTTTGAGCGTTGAAGAAAAATCAGCAAAATGGACGGAAGAGTTTTTACATTGCATACGCTGTTATGCCTGCCGCAACACCTGTCCGTTATGTTACTGTTCCGACTGTATGCTTGACCGTTTACAACCGCAGTTTATACGCCGTTCTGTAGAGGTCGCAGATAACAGTTTGTTTCATATTACCCGTGCATTCCATCTTGCGGGCCGCTGCATTGAATGCGGTGAGTGTGAGAGAGTTTGTCCCCAGTCAATTCCGCTGATGGACCTGAATCGTAAACTGGCTAAGGATGTTAAAGAGCTGTTTAATTATGAGGCCGGGATTGATCCGGCTGCAAAACCGCTTTTTGGCACTTTTAATACCGAAGATCCTGATGAGGGTATTTTATAAGAAGGGATTATGGATACATTATTACTTGCAAAAGACAAGCTGAAGGATTTCCTGAAAAGCATAGACAATGCGCAACTGTTGGCGCCAATCGTAAAAAATGGACGGACATCATTTGAAGTGATTGATAATCTGGATGCAGCTGAACTGAATCTTAATGATTATACTGCTACCATAAAAAAAGCAGTCTTCCCCCAGGACGAGACTATTTTTGCTTACCATGCAGGAGACAGCGGCGTTGAAATTAAAGATATTCAGGACATGCCAAAGACAGTAGTATTCGGTATTCGTCCCTGTGATGCAAAAGGCTTTGTTATTCTTGACAGTCTTTTTAAGGGTGACTATGAAGACCCTTATTATTTAAAACGCAGAGAAGCAACAACTCTAATCGGTCATGCCTGTGTTGAACCGACTAACAGATGCTTCTGTTCTTCAGTGGGCGGCGATCCTGCATCACAGGAAGGGCTCGATCTGCTTTTGATGGATATTTCAGACGATACCTGCCTGGTAGAGGTTATTACAGACAAAGGCAAAGCTATTGTGAAATCTGCCGGGGATATTTTAAGCAAAGCAGGTGCTGCTGATAAAGATAAGCGTGACCAGGCAGCAAAGTCTGCTCAGGACAAAATTCGCAGATCTCTTAACCTTGAAAATCTACACGAGCTTTTGCCAAAAGCTTTTAAAAGTGAGTCTTGGAAAGAAATCGGCAACAAATGTATTGGTTGCGGTATCTGTACTTATAATTGTCCTACCTGTCATTGTTTTGATATTCAGGATGAGGGCTGTAAGCTGGATGGCAGGCGGTTGAGAGTTTGGGACGGATGCATGTATCCTGAATTCACGGTTCATGCTTCAGGAGAGAATCCCCGCAAAGACCGTGGTGACCGTATTCGCAACCGAATGCTGCATAAATTCAGTTTTTATCCGCAGAACCTGGGCCATATAGCCTGCGTCGGCTGTGGTCGCTGTATTGAAATGTGTCCTGTTAATGAGGATCTAATAGAAATTTTGAACAAGGTAAGGGAAGCTGTCAATGAGTAATCCGTATATACCATATCCTGCTGTTATTAAGGACCTTCGTCAGGAAACAGAAGGCGACCGTGCAATCAAGACTTTTACGGTAGATTTTGCTGATAAAAAAGTCTGGAACGAATTCGCCCATAAGCCCGGTCAGTGTGCGATGGTGGGAATTCCCGGTGCAGGTGAGTCCATGATCTCGATCTGTTCTTCTCCTACCCAGGCAGGATATCTTCAGTTCAGTATTATGAAGATGGGAAAGGTAACTACAGCGCTTCATGAACTTGGGGTTGGTGATGCTATTACTGTGAGGGGTCCTTATGGTACGCCTTTTCCGGTTGATGGCTGGAAAGGTAAAAAAATACTGGCCATCGGCGGTGGTATCGGACTGGCACCGCTTCGTCCCATCATTAACTATGTGACGCATAACAGCAGTGAATACAAAGGTCTTGATATCATATACGGCGCACGTTCGCCTCAGGACCTGGTCTTTATGGAAGAACTGGAAAAGATGAAAAAAGACGGGTCTGCAGGGATAAATCTGACAGTAGATGCAGAGGCTGAAGGCTGGAACAACAATGTGGGTTTTGTTCCGCAGTATCTGCTTGATCTTAAACCTTCTCCAAAAGATACAATCGCAGTTACCTGCGGTCCGCCTATTATGATCAAGTTTGTACTTCAGAATCTGGTCGAACTTGGGTTTGGTGATGATCAGATATTTACAACGCTTGAAAACCGCATGAAATGCGGTATCGGGAAATGTGGAAAATGTAATGTGGGCGGTGTCTATGTATGCAAGGATGGACCTGTCTTCTCCTATGATAAGTTCAAGCTGCTTCTTCCAGACATGTAATATTTATTTTTAATGGAATCATATTTTATAAAGGCTGCCTTATAAAAGAGCGGCCTTTTTGTTTGTTTGAGATAATTAAATATGTATGCTATGAATTATAGACTGTAATGATCTGCAGACAACAGCAGTCCGCAATTGGAAGAGAACTTTTATTTTAAAGGGTTATGAAAAAAGGAGTATCTAATAATGAAAATTATCATAAAGCTGATTTCAAGCCTTGTCCTTCTTGGCATAATCGGAATTGCAGTTCTATATTTTTCACTTAACAAAATAGTTGAAAAGGGCATAACAACATTTGGGTCTCAGGTTACGCTTACGGAGGTTGCTCTTGAAACGTCAAATATATCACTTTTTTCCGGCGAGGGAGAGCTTAAAGGTCTTGTAATCGGCAATCCAAAAGGATTTAGCAGTAATAATGCTTTATCCTTTGACAGGATAAAGGTGTCTGTAGATGTTAAATCTATTTTTACAGATAATATTCTGATAAAACAAATTCTGATTGATGGACCGAAGATATCATATGAGTTAGACGGGAAAAAAAGTAACATTCAGGCAATTCTTAACAATATAAATTCACCTGCAAAAAAAGAAGAAAAGGTTAAAAAGACAGAAGGCAAAAAAAATAGTTCGCAAAAGAAAATTATAATTGACCTGGTCAAGATAACAAACGGCAAGATAAACCTTGCAATGACAGTACTTAGTGGAAAGGGGGCCTCTCTTGAGTTTTCTGACCTGACGATGAGAGATCTGGGCAGAAAAAAAGGCGGGCTCACTCCAGAAGAAGCAGTTCTCGTAATATTTAGTTCCCTTAATAAGGGTGTGGGTGGAGCAGTATCGGTTTCAGGGGGGGATCTAAAAGATAAATCTAAAAACCTGCTTGAGGGGGTTAAAGGACTATTTGGGAAATAGTTTGTTGTCAAAAGAAAAACTGAAAAAATTATGTATGGCAGGTTTTAAGGTTTTTCAATAACCCATTTTCTAATCATTTCAAAAACCACTTCTCTTTTTATCGGCTTGGAGATATAGTCATTCATGCCGGCCTCAAAGCATTTTTCCCGATCTCCTTTTAAAGCATTTGCCGTCATGGCAATAATTGGGATATCTTCAAAGCCTTTTTCCCGTAATAATTTTGTACTATCAAGGCCGTTAAGTTCAGGCATCTGAATATCCATGATTATGATGTCGTATTTGTCAGGTTCACTTGAGAACATGTCAACAGCCTCTTTCCCGTTATTTGCAATGCTGACAGGATAGCCTGCTTTGGTGAGAAGTTTTATGATAAGTTTTTGATTTACCGAATTGTCCTCTGCCACCAGAATAGAGATGGAATGTTTTGCATCCTCCTTCAATGAATGCTGTGTAATAAATCTGGTTTCAGTCCGGTTGTGTTCTTTTTGTTCTTTTGCCTCAAAAAGCATTCTTTCCATCATTCTGAATAGTTTTACCCTGTTTATCGGTTTTGGAAGAAACCCGTTAAATCCTGAGCTTGCGCAGTTTTTTGCACTGTCATCAATTGAAGAGGAAAGGGCAAGAAGGGGTGTACTGATGCTGTATTTTCTTCTGATAATTTCAGCCAGGGCATGTCCGTTCATTCCTGGCATCATGATGTCCAGGACACAAAGGTCAAAGGGGTTGTTTCTTTCAGAAGATTCAACAAGCGTTTTTATTGTTTCTTCACCGCTTGAGCAGGCGGTAACTATTATTCCAGCAGAGTTCAGGGTTTGGGTTAAAATGTCAATGTTGGCCTGATTTTCGTCAGAAATAAGAACTTTTTTTCCGGAAAGGGATATGGGTGCCAGGCGTTTGAGTCTTTTGTTTTTTGATGTTTTTAACCAAGCGGAAAAAATAAAAGTACATCCAGCGTCAGGTTTACTCTCAACAGTTATATCACCGTCCATGAGCAAAGCAATTTTCTTACATATGGAAAGACCCAATCCTGACCCCCCGTACTTTCTTGTCGTTGATCCGTCAACCTGCTCGAAAACATCAAATATGGTTTTGGTTTTGTTTTCCGGAATTCCAATTCCCGTGTCCCTGACTTTTGTAATGATTAAGATTTTGTCTTCAAGTTCTTTTTCAACATGAAGGGACAGTTCAACTTCTCCTTTTTTTGTAAATTTGGCTGCATTGCCCAGAAGGTTTATGAGGACCTGCCTGAACCGATGTGGATCACCTTTGACCTGTGCAGGAAGGTTGTCATCAATTTGGCAGAGCAATTCCACCTTTTTTGAGGAAATTCTGGGCTTTATTATTTCACATACATCATATGCGAGCATTTCGATATCAAATTCGATATTTTCAATACTTGTTTTCCCTGCTTCGATTTTGGAGAAGTCAAGAATATCATTTATCAGGAAAAGAAGTGCTTCCCCGCTCCTTTTGATGGTTTGTGCAAAATCAATCTGCTCGTTGTTCAGCTTAGAGCTTAGCAGCAAATCGGTAAATCCGATTACACCGTTCATCGGGGTGCGTATCTCATGACTCATATTTGCCAGAAATGCGCTTTTTGCCTGGTTTGCTTCTTCCGCCGTTTCTTTAGCCGCTATAAGTTCAAGCTCATAGTTTCTCTGCTCTGTTCTGTCTTGGAATATCCCAAATGTTCCGGTGCTTTTGCCCTTTTTGTCATAGATAAGAACAATATTTGCTGCGGCAGGTATGATCTTTCCGTCTTTAGCTTGAATCCAGGCCAACCAGTTACGGGCGGATCCTGTTTCAAAAAGTTCGCCAACTCTTTCTGTTGCTGTATCAATATCCTTTTGGCAAATTTTAACAATATCTCCACTCTCTGTTTTATACGATCCAGGCTCCGTAATCATAAAAGTGTTGAGGGATTCTCCGATCACTTCCTGTTCTGAATATCCCAGCAATTCCAGGAAGGCCTTATTTGCTCTTTTAATATAAGTTGATTGGTCGCTTACAATGATGGGGTCAATGGAAGCATCAATAAAGTTTTCCAGCTGCTCATTTGTAGCTTTAATCTCTTTTGTTTTATCCTGAAGCATTATTTCCAGTCCATCCCGATGTCCCTGTAGCTCCTTTTCAGCCTTGTGGCGTTCAATGATTTCCAGTTTCAGCAACCGGCTTATGTCTTTCATCCGGCCGATAACAATTCCTACTACAATAAGACCGGCTGTTCCAAAAATCAGGGATTCATCGGATACCGGACGTATACTTTGGAGTGCATACAATAGATAAGTTAAGGGTAGGGTAAGAACTGCAGTACAGACACCCGGCAGAAGACCATACAGCCAGCTTGCTGTAATTACAGGGATAATTGCCATCATTGCCATGCCGCGTCCCAATGAATGGAACACGACCTCAAAGAATAAGATATAAGCCATGAAAGAGAGAATGCATAGAAGCACCCTGGTATTTCTGCTGATGGGAAGAGGGTCGGTGCTTTTATTAAGATTATCTATAAATGATTTTTTTAAAGCCATGATTTTTTATATAGTGTAGTTTTTAGTATAAAAAGAGAAGATATTTTAAGATTTACATATTAAAAAGCTCATGATAGGTTTCTTATATTATACTCTATATGTCAAGAGAAAATGAAATATTTTAAGATAGTTATTCTTATAGGTATGGTTCTTCTGTTTAGTTCTGGCTGTACAGTAAAGGAACAGGTTCGTGTTGACATAGACAGTTTTATTAAGGATCAGGCCTCCTATATTGATGAAGATGTGGTCATTACAGCTGTGCTTGAGGATGTTGTTTCTCGTTACTCATTATACAGGGGTAAAAAGATTGAGATTACCGCTCCTGTTCATTATTTTGGGCCAAGAAACTTCTGGACCTGGTATGTGCTGCTGCAAAAAGATGAAAAGACTCTTCGCTGTTATACCCACTATTACAGAATAAAAGTTGCAAATGACGCACTTCGTTTACTCAGGAGAGCAAAAAATAAAAAAGAGGCAATAACAGTTATGGGTGTTTTAAAAAAAGACGGCCTTGATATAGAAAGAATTTTTCACGATGGGATTACCGTAAGACCTGAGCGGGGTGTGTTTTCGGATGATATTAATTTTCTACCCAGAAGGTAAGAAACAGTTAATACTTAACAGCTATTAGACAGTTGCGTATTGCAGAAAAATACGCGCATTTTCTCCGGTCTTCAGATTCGTTTACACCAGAGACCAGTGAAACAAAATAATCAAAAGGAATTAAATAATGCAGATTACCGTTTTTAACGGCAGTCCGAGAAAAGTGAACGGGGTCACCCACCTCATGACTGAACGGTTCTTAGCCGGTGCCCAAAAAGCTTCTGCTGAAACAAACTATATCTTTCTGGAAAAAAAGAAAATTCACTCCTGCATCGGCTGTTTTGCCTGCTGGTTTAAGACCCCGGGAAAGTGTGCAGTCAAAGATGACATGCAGGAATTGCTGAACCTGTATATGCGGTCCGATATTATTGTTTTTGCAGGTCCGGTATATGTGGGATCGGTAACAGGCATTATGAAGAATTTTATTGACCGTATGCTGCCTATCTTTGATCCGCGCACTCAAAAAAATAATGACGGACACTATTATCATCTGCCCCGGTACGAAAAGTATCCGGACGTATTTTTAATCTCAAATGGCGGATTCCCGGATCAGGCCCATTTTGAATATTACCGCTCCATCTTTGATTTTATGAAAATAGTTTACAACATGAATATTATCGGGGAAGTCTTTCTTGGCGGCGGATTCCTGCTCCAGGGCTTTGTCCCGGACATGGAAAACAAGGTTGAGCAGTATCTTCAGCTGCTTCACAAAAGCGGTGAAGAGATTGTTCAAAATCAAAGGCTTTCAAATGAGCTTATCCTTGAATTAAAAAAACCGCTTATCCCCATTGACCAGGCGGTTGATCAGGGCAACCAGGTTTTTGAGGCATTAATCGATGCCAGGAATGAGACGTAAAAACATGGACGACTTTGCCATTGTTAGAATAAGATCCTCTCAACAAAGAACTAATATCAAAAAACAAAAAGCCTCCCTGGTCTGGGAGGCTTTTTTACAGCGTAAATTATTTTTTATTCCTGTTAAATAGCTTTTTCCATCATGCTGTTTATACGTTTTACAAAATCTGCAGGATTTTTTATTTCAACACCTTCTATTAAAAGAGCCTGCTCAAGCAGCAGTCTTGAAATATTTTCAAAAATTTTATCGTCTTTTATCTTTTCGAGTTTTTTAACAATAGGGTGGGTCGGGTTTATTTCCAGGATAGGTTTTATTTCGGGCATGTTATCCTGGCCCATCTGGCGAAGCATTTCCTGCATCTGCACGGTGGGGTCTTTTTCATCAACCACCACACACGACGGGGAATCGCTCAGACGTGTGCTTGCCTTTACATCTTTTACGTCTTCTCCAAGAACCTTCTTTATTCTTTCGATTAAAGGCTCTATCTCTTTTTCTTCCTTCTTGTCTTCTTCGGTCGTTGAGTCTTCTGCTGCGTCGGTTCTGTTTAACCTTGCCATTGTCAGAATAACACCCTCTCAACTAAGAACTAATATCAAAAAACAAAAAGCCTCCCTGGTCTGGGAGGCTTTTTGACAGCGTAAATTATTTTTTATTTCTGCTAAATAGCTTTTTCCATCATGCTGTTTATGCGTTTTACAAAATCTGCAGGATTTTTTATTTCAACACCTTCTATTAAAAGAGCCTGCTCTAGAAGCAGTCTTGAAATATCTTCAAAAGCTTTGTCGTCTTTTATCTCTTCGAGTTTTTTAACGATAGGGATGGGTCGGGTTTATTTCCAGGATGGGTTTTATTTCAGGGCATGTTGTCCTGGCCCATTTGCCGGAGCATTTCCTGCATCTGAACAGTGGGGTCCTTTTCATCAACCACCACACACGACGGGGAATCACTCAGACGCGTGCTTGCCTTTACATCTTTTACGTCTTCTCCAAGAACCTTCTTTATTCTTTCGATTAAAGGCTCTATCTCTTTTTCTTCCTTCTTGTCTTCTTCGGTCTTTAAGTCTTCTGCTGCATCGCTTCTGTTTACTGCTTTTAATTCGTGATCTTTATATTTACCAAAAGCCGGTATTACGATTTCATCAATCTCATCATCAAGGATAAGTACCTCAATGTCTTTTTCACGGTACATCTCAAGCAATGGAGAATTTCGTAGGTTGTCTTCTTTTTCACCGGTGATAAAGTATATTGCTTTCTGGTCTTCCTTCATTCTTTCAACATATTCTGCAAAGCTGGTGTGCTCTTCGGATTTTGTGGATTTAAATCTAACCAGTTCGCTTAAGGTCTCTTTGTTGGTAAAGTCCTGGTAAAGTCCCTCTTTTAATGGACGTCCGTACTCTTTGTAAAACTCCGCATATTTTTCCTTGTCTTTAGAAAGTTTCTTAAGTTCGCTTAGAACTTTTTTAACAGACGAACTCTTTATTTTTTCAAGCACTACGTTCTGCTGGAGTATTTCCCTGCTTACGTTCAAGGGAAGATCCTCGGAATCAATTATTCCACGAACAAAGCGAAGGTATGAGGGCATCAATTCTTTTTCATCATCAGTTATAAAAACGCGCTTTACATAGAGTTTAACGCCCGGCTGGTAATCCGCGCGGTACATGTCGATCGGGGCTTTCTTGGGGATATAAAAAAGTGTTGTATAATCCAGTGTTCCTTCTGCCTGAGTATGAATATAAAGCAGGGGGTCTTCCTGGTCATGGGATATGGTTTTGTAAAACTCGTTATAGTCTTCTGCTTTCAAATCCTGTTTTGAACGTTTCCAGAGGGCAGAAGCTTCATTAACCTGATCAGTTTTCTGCTCTTTTTTCTCCTCTTTTTTATCGCCTTCTCCTTCAAAGGTTGTGTCTTCATAATGGAGAAATATAGGAAATGAGATATGATTGGAATATTTTTTTATGACATTTTCAATTCCCCATTTGTGGCTATAGTCGTTTCCATTATCGTTTAGAAAAAGGGTAATTGTTGTGCCGGCTGATCTCTTTCTGCCTCTGACAGGTCATATTCACCCTGCCCGTCACTTACCCATTTAGTAGCTTTATCTTCTCCGGCTTTCCTGCTTATTATTTCAACCTTGTCCGCAACCATGAAAGATGAATAAAATCCTACCCCAAACTGGCCTATAAGGTTGGAATCTTTTTTACTATCACCTGAAAGATGCTCAACAAATGATTTGGTTCCGGATCCCGCAATGGTACTGATATGCTCAACAAGGTCGTCTTTGCTCATACCGATCCCTGTATCATTTATAGTCAGAGTGCTTTTGTCCGAGTCAAAGGAGATGTCGATCCTGGGTTCAAACTCAAGATCCTTAAACTTATCATCAGTTAAAGTAAGATGTTTTAGTTTGTCCAGTGCGTCAGATGAATTAGAGATCAGTTCTCTTAAAAATATTTCCTTGTGTGAATATAGTGAGTGGATTATCAGGTGTAGAAGCTGATTTACCTCTGTCTTGAACTTACGTTTTGCCATTTTTCTTGTTTCTCCTGTAATTTATTGATATTTAACGGTAAAACTTTTTTTTATTAGTTAAAGTTAAGTACGATATAAGTTTTGTCAACACCCTATGTGAAATTTATATGGTTTTAAAAGGAAAAATAACTACTTAAAAAAAATAGAGTTTGTCTTTTTAGTAAATTACTGATAATCTTTGTGTCCTTACAATTTTAACATTTTGAGAATTTTTAGATGATCGAAAGTGATTTACTGCCAAAAAGCGTAGAGCGGATACAGCTGGCAGAAAAAGAAATATATGTTGTGGGAACAGCCCATGTTTCTGCTGAAAGCGTGGAGGATGTTAAGGCAACTATTGATGCGGTAGGCCCTGATTCCATCTGTATTGAACTTTGTGCGGCAAGACATAAAGCTCTTGTGCAGAAAGATAACTGGAAGAAGATGGACATATTCAAGGTCATAAAGGAAAAAAGAGCTCTTTTTCTTTTGGCACAGCTGATACTTAACTCATTTTATACCCGGCTTGGAAAACAGCTCAAGGTTCAGCCCGGGGCGGAGATGATCGAGGGTATGCAACAGGCTGATAGGATTGGTGCTGAACTTGTTCTTGCTGACCGTGATATAGAGATAACACTAAAAAGAGTGTGGGGATATCTTAATCTCTGGAACAAACTGGTAATGGTTTCTCAGCTCATGGCCAGTTTTTTTGTGGGAGGAAGCATTGACTCGGAACTGGTTGAGGAAATGAAATCAAAGGACCAGCTGGAAAATATCATGGAAGCCTTTACCGACTCATTCCCGGAAGTTAAAAAGAGGCTTATTGATGAGCGGGACATATATCTTTCCCAGAAGATCAGGACCGCCCCCGGGAAAAAAATTGTAGCAATTGTTGGTGCAGGGTCATGTGAAGGGAATTAAAGAACATATAAAAAATGTTATTTCCCTTGAACCAATAATGGAGATTCCCCCTAAATCAGTCATTCCCCAGATACTGAAATGGGCCATTCCTCTGTTAATCGTGGTTCTTCTGGTGGTCGGTTTTTTTAAAGGGTGGGTGCCGAGCACTCAGTTGAGTCCATATATATCTGGATACTGGTAAACGGCATTCTTTCTGCAGCAGGAACAGCAATTGCTTTCGGGCATCCTCTCACCATGCTTTCCGCCTTTGTGGGCGCCCCATAACCAGTCTGAACCCCATGATCGCAGCAGGGCTGGGTTGCCGGGCTGGTGCAGGCCTGGATAAAAAAACCAACAGTACATGATCTTGAAGACCTTCCCAATGCGATATCTTCACTAAAGGGTTTCTGGCTTAATCCTGTCAGCAGGATCCTGCTTGTGGTGGTGCTTGCAAATCTCGGGAGTACTTTCGGCACCATTATCTCTGGGTATCTGGATAGCAGAAAGAACATTATAACGGCAAATTAACAGTTGCCGGCAATAAGATGTTTTTGCGCGGAGCCAGGTGTCTTATCTCTATAATAATCAGGGTTAATTTTACTAAGATTTTCCATGTCTTTTGGTTTTTAAAACCGTCATTCACGATTACAGCTTGACAAAAAAAAATTCCATGATATTCTATTAAATTAACCTTTGACGCTTCCCGAGGCGGTAAGTGGTTGAAATAACTAAGACGGCATTTGAAAACATGCAAATATAAGACAAAACACAGGAAACAGCAGTACACTTTTTGGAGGTTGTAAGTCGTGATTACAGATTTAACAAAACTTAGAAACATTGGTATTTCCGCCCATATTGACAGTGGAAAAACCACCCTTACCGAAAGGATCTTGTATTATACCGACAGGATCCATACCATACATGAGGTGCGGGGTAAAGACGGTGTGGGCGCAAAAATGGATTCTATGGAGCTTGAGCGTGAGCGTGGAATTACCATTGCCAGTGCAGCAACCCACTGTGAGTGGGATCAGCATCATGTTAATATTATAGATACTCCGGGACATGTTGATTTCACCATAGAGGTTGAAAGAGCACTTCGAGTGCTTGACGGCGCAGTTCTGGTCCTCTGTTCAGTGGGTGGTGTCCAGAGTCAGTCATTTACGGTTGACAGGCAGATGCGCCGCTATAATGTTCCCAGAATTGCCTTTGTAAACAAGTGTGACCGCACCGGTGCAAATCCTATTCGTGTGCGCGACCAGTTAAGAGAAAAGCTTTCTGACAACCCGGTTATGCTGCAGCTGCCGATAGGACTTGAACACAACCTCGAAGGCGTTATTGATCTGGTTGAGATGAAGGCAATATACTTCAGGGGAGAATCAGGAGATGATCTCAAGATAACTCAAATCCCAGACGAGCTTAAAAGCGAAGCCAATGAATACAGAGAAGTTATGCTTGACGCGGTTTCCATGTTCTCCGATGAATTAACCGAAGCATTACTCGACGAAAAAGTCACTCCGGAACTTATCCATGATGCGGTCAGAGCAGCAACCATCGGCCTTAAGATAACCCCTGTATTTGTGGGTTCCGCATACAAAAATGTAGGTGTCCAGCCTTTAATGGACGGTGTAATCCGTTATCTTCCGAACCCGCAGGATATAACAAATGAGGCAATTGATCTTTCAGGAGAAACCGAAGAAACAATAGCGCTTGAAAGTGATGCTGAAAAACCGGTGGTCCTTCTTGCTTTTAAACTCGAAGACAGCAGATACGGACAGCTTACCTATTTGAGGATTTACCAGGGTACCATAGACAGAAACTCAATTATAATAAATTCCAGAAGCGGTAAAAAACAAAAGGTCGGCAGGCTTGTGAGAATGCATTCAAATGATATGGAAGATATCGACGATGCATCAGCCGGTGACATTGTCGCTGTTTTCGGTCTTGACTGTCACTCCGGAGATACCTTCACAGACGGAAACATCAATGTCTCCATGACATCCATGTTTGTTCCCAATCCGGTTATTTCCCTTTCAATAAAACCGGTAGATGCTAAATCAGAGACAAACCTGTCAAAGGCTTTACAGCGGTTCACCAAAGAAGACCCGACCTTCCAAGTATATATTGACAAGGATTCTAATGAAACCGTAATCCGCGGAATGGGAGAGCTTCAGCTTGATGTTTATATTGAGCGCATGAAACGGGAATATAGTGCCGTGGTAGAGACCTCAGCGCCGCAGGTATCCTACCGAGAAACCATTTCAAGGCAGGCGGAGTTTAATTATACCCATAAAAAACAAACAGGGGGTTCCGGTCAGTACGGACGGGTAGCAGGTTTTATTGAGCCCTGTGAGGAGCAGGATTTTGAATTTGTGGATAAAATCAAAGGCGGGGCTATCCCAAGGCAGTTTATTCCTGCGGTTGAAAAGGGTTTTGAGGCTCAGCTTCCAAAGGGTCGGCTCATCGGAGCGCCGGTGACCAATATTTCCGTGACTATAAACGATGGAAGTTCACATGCTGTTGACTCATCGGAAAAAGCATTTCAGGAGGCAGCGCGCGGTGCATGGAATGAAGCATATGAAAAAGCTTCTCCAAAAATACTTGAGCCCATTATGCGGGTTACGGTTGAAAGTCCTGCAGAATTTTCAGGGAATATACTGGCAACTTTAAATCAGCGGAGAGGTATGATAATCGGTTCACATGAAGACGGCGGCATTGCAACGATTGAAGCTGATGTGCCTCTTGCGGATATGTTCGGATATGCAACTGTGATTCGTTCAAGCACCCAGGGAAAAGCAGAATTTACCATGGAGTTTGCAAAATATTTGCAGGTCCCTAAGAGTATTTCCGAGGAGTTAATCGAAAAAGCCAGAAAAGAATCAGCCGAGAAAAAATAGCATCTTACTAAGGAGCACTTTATGAATCAACAAATATCAAAAAGCAAAGACCTGCTGACCACCCTGAACAGTTCTATTTCCGGCGGGCTCGGAAACGGCAACCTGGGTGTTGTAATGGCGAGGGCAGGCGTAGGCAAGACAGCACTTCTTGTTTATTTCGGCCTTGGCACTTTAATCAGCGGGAAAAAAGTCCTTCATGTTGCACTTGCCCAGAGTACGGACCATGTCTTAAGCTGGTATGACACCCTTTTTAAAAATATTACTCCAAGCATTGACGAGGAAAGGATAAGTGATATTCAGACTGAGATGCCGAAACGCAGACTTATTCAGACCTTTTCCGACAAAGACCTTAATCCCCAGCGTCTCGAAAAAGCAGTAAAGCTTTTTGAGGAGACCATTAATTTCAAACCCGATCTTATTTTAATTGACGGTTTTAACTGGGAAAAGATGTCAAAAGTTGAGACAGCTGCAGCGATTGGTGCTTTTAAATCAACTGCACAGCGGCTTAACGCAGAACTATGGATGAGTGCCAGTACCCACAGATCAACGACCAAAGGACATCCGACTAAAATCGTACCCCCCTGTGATGCATATAAAGAAGTTATTAATACTGCAATATTTCTTGAGCCTCAGGGCAGGGATATCGGGGTTTTTGTTTTAAAGGACCATGAAACCGAAGGTTCTGTAGATACACACCTACTACTCGACTGTGACAGCCTTTCTCTTGCATCAGACAGCAGTGATTCTTCTGTGAAACTTCCGGCGAGCTCTTTTACCCTTCTTTCGGGCGGCGCCAAAGGCACTGAAGAGACCTTTGGAATCTGCGCTGAAAAATGGGGAACAAAGGAGAAAAACTATTCTTTTGAAGGTCATGATCAGCAAGAACGCGCGGTATTGTTTTGCTCTCTGCTTCAGAACTTGAACAGGGACACGTTAGCAATACGTATATAAATTCCCGGATGCACAGAACCTATCCAAAAACACCGCTCTTTCAGAAAGTACTTCAGTCTCTCTGGCACCAGGTGAATACCTCAGGAGAGATCTTTGCGGTGGGTACGATCATGCCTGACAATACGGTTAAAGGCGGAACCGGGTGGGCTGCTGAGCTGGCACGGCACTGGGGAAAACCGGTTCATGTTTATGACCAGGAAAAAGACCAGTGGCTTTTCTGGCAGGAAGGTACCTGGAAAGAAGAAGAACCGCCTGTTATAAAAAACACCCGCTTTACCGGAACCGGTACACGCTTTCCATCTGAAAAAGCACTAAAGGCAATAAACGATCTTTTTGAGAGATCTTTTGGTCCGGCAAAATAGTTTACAGATTAAATTCAAACTTAAAAAAAGCGGGTTTCTACCCGCTTTTTTTATGCCTTTTTCTACATGTAAAAAAATGACCGGCAGGTTACGGAGAAAACCATAAACTGCCGGTCTATATTGAAACCTGCCATGACACATAA
>PVMK01141520.1_pt1 | contig 34491 bp, 32 predicted proteins | sample 1853481 | NCBI WGS metagenome assembly PVMK01 (sample SAMN08533507, study PRJNA380276) | Marine sediment metagenome, whole genome shotgun sequencing project. | reverse complement strand
AATTCAGGCCATTGTTGAAAAACAGTATGATGTGGGCCCACTGACCCGCATCAGGGAGATATTCGGTGGATTCGTAAACAGGAGCTATACCGTCTGGATGGGCCAGCAGGGACGGTCAAAGAAGTTTTTCATGCGCGAATACAACCCCGGCATCACCGAAAGCGAGATCCGGTTCGAGCATGCCCTTGTGGACCATTTGCGGCAAAACGGCCTTGACATTGTTGCGGGTGTTATCCCATGCCGGGATGGATCGACATTTGTCAAAACATCGGTCCAGGGGTGCAAGGCGACCTACTGGAGCCTGTTTGAGTTTCTTGAAGGGGATAACCCGTACAGCTGGGTCAAAACGGATCTCACCGATGCCGAGTTTGCCAGTGCTGCAAAAATTCTGGCACGGATGCATCATGCCGGCCGTGATTTTATCAAACCCGAGGGCGCCGACCGAGCCCAACCCCGGATTATGGAATTAATTGCCACTTTCAAAAGTATTTTTTCCGGCTATGCCAAACAGGCCGGCAACAGACGTTGTGACATGCTGTTCAAATCCAACAAGGCCATGATTTTTTCCGTTATTGACGGCTGTATGGCCGCCGATGAAAACTATGGCGGCATGCTGGAAGTGCCCGTGCATTGTGACTACCATCCCGGAAACCTTAAATACAAAAATGAAAAAGGGGTCGGCCTATTTGATTTTGACTGGGCAAAGATCGATTACCGGGTGTTTGATGTGGCCCTGGGGTTGGTCTATTTACCAGTGAATGGAACGGGGCCGCGGCAGGCAGTCTCCGGATGGATAAATTTGCTCTTTTCTTAAAAAATTACAATGAGCAGTGCATCCGGCTTGACGGCATTGCGCCGCTGACGAAAAAGGAGCAGGAAAGCCTGATACCCATGCTGGCTACCGGAAACCTGTACGCACTCAACTGGGACCTGATGGATTTTTATGAAACCGAGAACGGGATGATGACGAATATTACACCTATATCGAGCACAATATCCTTTTAATGCACTGGATAGAGGCCCATTTTGCCGATATCAGCCAGGTCATTCAAAAGGTCTGCACATATGACCGCTTAGATAATTATGATACTTGCAAAAGATGCAAGTATCAGTTACTTTTTACCCCACGCTTTTTTCGATAGCGCCTAAGGGCACCGATGAGATGCCGGACCACGCCAACGGAGAGCTGACATGCTCATAGCTAAAAATATCACCAAAAAATTCGGTGAACTTGTTGCTGTCAATAACTTGAGCTTTGAAGTAAAAAAAGGGCAGGTATACGGCATTGCAGGGCCCAACGGAGCAGGCAAGTCAACCGTATATAATCTGATCACAGGCAATTACAGCTATGAGGGCAAGATCGAATTTAACGGGCAAGACATCACCGGTCTCCCCCCCCCACCGCATTGCAAAAGCAGGCATTGCACGCACCTTTCAGATACCTGAAATATTTCCAAGCCTTACCGTCCAAAAAAGCATCCGTCTCGGGAGCCGCTTCGGTGCCAGGGGCGGGCTGGATCTGGAACATACCGATAAAATTATAAGTTTTGTCGGACTTACCAGTGAGCGCTTGAAAAATACCAGGCTTTTAAACCTGCTTGGAAAGAAAAAACTGATGATAGGTGCTGCTCTGGCTACAAAGCCTGAAATCCTCATGCTGGACGAACCCATGGCAGGTTCCAACGCAAGTGAGATTAGAAGTATGATGGATCTGATCAAAAAGATCAATCAAGAACTCGGGATCACTATTATTATTATCGAACATTTTATGAAAGTGCTTACCGAACTTACGGAAATTCTTTTAATTATTGAGTCGGGCACTATGATTTGTTGTGACAAGCCTGAAATCGTAACCAGTGACCCTAGGGTTATCGAATCTTATCTGGGTGATGCCTATGCTGAAAGTAAATAAGTTAAACGCCTATTACGGAGAGTCTCATATTTTAAAAGATGTTTCCGTTGCTGTGGACCAGGGCCAGGTAGTGCTCATGATGGGGCCCAATGGCCATGGGAAAAGTACTTTATTAAAGTCAATCTGCGGACTGGTTGAAAAAGTAGGCGGCGAGATTTCATATTCCGGAGAGGATATCATCGGTTCAGCGGCAGATAAAATTGTTAACCTGGGCATTACTTACATTGCTGAAAACCGCGAATTATTTCCCTATATGACTGTCAAAGAAAACCTTAAACTCGGCGCGTACTCTAAAAATGCCAGGGCCAATGAGAAGAAAAATATGGAATGGGTGGCTTCTCTTTTTCCCAAACTTATAGAGCGTCAAAAGCAATCAGCCTGCACAATGAGCGGTGGTGAAGCCAAAATGCTTGCAATTGCAAGAGGGCTTATGTCCGATGCGGATTTGTTATGTATAGATGAGCCGGCACTGGGTCTGCAGCCAAGTTACAGGTTAGATGTTTTAGAGATTATAAAGGAGATCAGCAAGCGGGGAAAAACTGTATTTCTTGTGGAACAAAATATCCCGCAGCTAACTGAGATGGCCGATAAAATTTATATTATGGAAGAAGGTTCCATTTCTTTTGAGGGCAGCAAAGACGATGCATTAAACAATGAGGATTTAAAAGAAATTTTTCTTGGGCTGTAAGGGATCCCCAATTCGGAGTGAAAAGATGGTTTTTGAAATTATCGATGTAATCATAAGCGGCCTTATTAACGGTTCTGTTTATGCATTGATGGCTGTCGGTTTGACACTTGTGTATGGTGTGACCAAGGCATTTAATTTTGCATATGGATCTTTTTACAATATGGGTGGCTATTTTGCATGGATGCTCCTTATCCCTATGGGGCTTATCGGAGGATATCTTTCTGTTTTCTTTGTAGCCATCCCTGTCTTTTTTGTTGTGGGTTACCTGTTGGAAAAGATATTGATATCTCCCTTACGAAAATATGATGACTGGGAGATGAAAGTCATGATGCTGACTCTGGGCCTGTCGCTTTTTATGGATTTTGGCTATCAGGCTGTATTTGGGCCCCGCATTAAATCTTTGCCGGGTATGATCGAGGGGACCCTTGAACTTGGTCAAGTGGTTCTTTTCCATCAGGACATAGTGATCTTCATACTGTCTGTCGGCGGCATGATCTGTTTCGGATGGCTTCTTAACAACACCCGTACGGGGATGGCTGTCCAGGCTGTTGCGCAAAATCCGGCCGGTGCTAAAATTGTGGGTATTCCCAAGGATTTTATTTTTGCCGCCACTTTTGCAATTTCAACCATAATGGTTGGTCTTGGCGGAATTTTGCTTAGCCAGAAAACCTTCATTGACCCCATGGGCAGCACCAATATCATGATAAAAGCATGGGTTATTACTGCTTTTGGCGGCATGGGCTCAATCAGCGGCAGCCTGTACGCCGCTTTTATTTTGGGAATGCTGGAGGCTTTCGTTGGATGGCATTTTGGAATGATATATGTGCAGATTGCTACGTTAACATTGCTTTTAGTCACCCTGACTATACGCCCCCGGGGTTTAATGGGAAGAGAGTAAATTATGAGTTTGAAACGCATGGTCCTGATTTTAGGCGGTTTTTATTGTGTAATGGGAATTATGCCGCTTTTTTTTGGTGACACGGATTATATCATGAACATTTTAGTCATGATACTGATATGGGCGGTTGTTGCCTCCTGCTGGGATGTTATTATGGGTTTTGCCGGGATTTTTTCTTTCGGGCAGGTCGCCTTTTATGTCATCGGCGCATATGCTTCGGCCATACTTTCTGTTTCGCTGGACATTCCGCCGGTCTTTGCCATAATGATGGCAGGCGTAATAACAGGAATGGTGGGTGTGCTTGTGGGCCTGCCCTGCCTCAAGCTTGCAGGGCCCTATGTTGCTTTAGTTACATTTGCAGTTCATATGACTTTGATACCTTTTTTAAGAGGCCCCCTCGGCCGGGCAATTGGTTCCGGAGGATCCCAGGGAATTCTCACTATACCCCCCATTAATCTTCTCGGATTTGCATTCAGTTCCGAGCAGCTGGTGCCGTTTTTTTATTTAACGCTTTTCTTGACGATTATCTGCACGCTGGTCCTTGCTGTGATTATAAAATCCTATTGGGGTACGGCTTTTCTGGCCCTGAAAGATTCCGAGAATTTTGCCACCAGCCTGGGAATCAGTGCTTTCAGATACAAGCTGATGGTGTTTGCCATTACCTCTTTTATAACCGGCCTGTTTGGGGCTCTCTATGCACACTATGTCGGCATGTTGTCGACAAAAATGCTGAGCATGGATGTATTTACAATCCTGATGATCATGATCGTAATCGGCGGTATCGGCAAATATCCCGGTGTTGTTGTGGGCGCAGTTATCACTGTAACCATTAATCAGCTCCTGGCTCCTCTGGGCATGTATCGTCCCCTGATAATGGGAGCTATGGTAGTCGTTCTTGTTCTGTTCCTTCGGGATGGCGTCATAGGCCTGGCTCAAAAGTTTTCTCCTTTACAGCGGAAATTAGGTTAATTCGATCGTTAGGTCGTTATAATTGAATTTTGTGCAATTTGTGGCAAAATATATTTTTTGGTTTCCATACGCCAGCATCGCTCGTTGATAAAAAAGACGGAGCGCAGCGACACAACCATTTTAGGCATTTTAGAGCATTTTAGGCACTTTAGGCATTTTCCGGTTTATCCGGGTCAGGGGGTTACAGGAGAACAGATTGTTTCATATCAATATACTATTTTCTCTAAAAGGAGGCGTCTAATGAAAACATTAAAATTTTTAGTAGCTAGTTTGGCAATTTTCATGTTTGTCGGCCCTTGGGCCTTTGCGGCTGAAACCATTAAAATCGGAGTTCCTCTGGCCATGACCGGAGCATATGCCGGTTCAGGAGACAATTACTGGAAAGGCATCGAGATGGCGACCAACGAGATAAATGGAAGCGGTGGTTTACTAGGAAAACAGATTGAGATTATTCGCTTTGACTCCCAGGAGTTTGCCCCTGAGGTCGTCATGCAGGGAGCTAACTACCTGTGCGGTAAGATGAAGGTGGCCTCAGTTCATGCCGGATGGGCCGGTTGGGGACAAGATATACGAGCCTACGGTAAATATGATGCCCCCTTTTTTTGTGATGATGGTGCCATGCCTTCTGTTGACGTATACAAGAGCAATCCTGAAAAATATTACAATACATATTTTATCACCGATACCGGTGGTGATCAGGCCAACAGCATGTTCAATATGCTGACGGCTCTGCCCTATGAGTATCCCAACAAAAAAATCGTGATTATCAACACCGATGATGCCTGGGGAATGGAAGTGGGAGACACCCTGTCAAAACGATTCAAAAAAATAGGCTGGAAAGTGGCAAAACGCGAAACCGTTCCTTACGGCACAAATGAGTGGGGTCCGATTTTAACTAAAATCCGGAGGATCAATCCGGCGATCATCCATGTTGAGATCCCCAGTTCCCAGGAAGTCATGACTTTTTTCCATCAATTCATTAAGCGGCCAACCAACTCGATCCTCAGCTACGGCTGGAGCATTACCCCTCTTGAAGTGTTGGCAACCATGGGCAAAGATGCAGATGGTATTGTCGGCGAAATGCCCGCGGGTATGCCGGCACCTCTGGCGCCCAACGCCAAGGCTCAGGCGTGGGTGGATAAATACATGGACATCTATAAGCATACAATTCCGGCCGGCTCCTGGATCGCCTATACAAGCGTGATGGCCTGGGCCGATGCGGTGAAAGCCGTAGGAGATGAATATGATTTTAAAGCAGTTAACAAGCATATCAAAGAAGCCGGTTACGACGGATTACAGGGCAAGATCAAATTCGGTGAGAACAATACCATACATGCACAGCCCGCTGCTCCTATCGTTCACTACCAGGTGCAAAACGGACAATTGGTCGCGCTTTACACAGACCCACCGCTCAAGCCGTATAAAGATTACAAGTTCCAGGTACCTCGTTGGATAAAAAAGTAATGCGGGTCAAAATGTTAGATTTAATTGACGTTTTCGAGAGAGCGGACAAGGGCCTCTTAATTCCGAATATTAGGGCCCGAGTTTGCCGCAAATGAATGGGGGTACTAAAATGATTGATCAATCCAGAGTGGTAGTCATCGGTGGCGGTATCACCGGCTGCCACATCCTTTATCATCTGGCCAAAGCCGGCTGGAGCGACGTCGTTATGGTTGAAAAGGATGAAATCACCAGCGGTGCCACCTGCATGGCCATGGGATTGCTGACCGTATTTAACTCCTCGCCGACCATGATGCGTATTCGCAAATACAGCGCTGAGTTGTATGAAGAACTCGGCGTCTACGATAAAGTCGGCAGTTTGCGTATTGCCTCCAGCAAATTGCAGCATCAAACCCTGCAGCGCGATGTCAGCAAGGCCAAGGGCATCGGGCTGGATGTCGGCATGATCACGCCCGGGGAGGCGCTGGAGATCATGCCCTGGATGAGCGACAAAGATATCTACAGTGCGGTGCACATCCCGGCTGACGGCCATCTGGATCCTCACGGTGCCACCCATGCCGTAGCCGATGCGGCCAAGAAGCTGGGCGCCACCATTCTGACCAAAACGCTGGTAACCGGTATTGAGCTTTCACCCAGCGGCGAAGTAACCGGGGTTAAAACCAACAGAGGCTATATTCGCACCGAAATCGTTGTCAATGCCGCCGGACTGTGGGGGGCTCAAGTGGCTGCCATGGTCGGGGTGATGATCCCTTCTTCACCGGTTATCCATCAACACTCGGGGCTCAGCGCCGTACCGGGCCAGGAAGTGCCGGAAGGAGCCCCTTGCTTTCGGGATACCGATTACCTGATTTACGGGCGACCTGAGCATGGCGGTATTCTGGTCGGCGGCTGGGAGACCAATCCGTCGTCCTGCTGGGAGGACGGTGTGCCCTGGGATCATAGCGCTACAGAAGTGCCGTCTGACTTTGATCGTTTTGAACCGCTTTTAGAAAATGCGATCAAACGGTTTCCTTTTCTGGCCGAGGCGGGTTTTGAGCGACTGATCGCTCACCCGGATGCGTTTACACCGGATGCCAATCCGCTCATGGGGCCGTGGCCCGGTTTGAAGGGTTTCTGGCTGGCCTGCGGTATGTCCATGAACGGCTTTGGCGGAGCCGGCGGTATCGGCAAGGCCCTGGCGCAATGGATTACCGAAGGTGATACCGAGCTTGATGTTTGCGGCTATCATGCCTGGCGGTTTGGGCGCAACTATCTCGATCCGTATTATGCCGCGTCCTGCGCCCGTGAATGCTACAAATATTATTACTATACTCGCTATCCCAACGACGAGGACATCTACATGCGGCCCCGGCGGATCAGCCCTTTTCACCATCGGCTGCAGGATCTGGGTGCGGTTTTCGGCAAAAAGAATGGATGGGAGCGTGTCAATTACATTATGCCGGGTGAACCCTGGCGCCGGGCCGGCGAAGATCAGCGCGAATGGGGCGGCTGGGCCAAAGAGCCCTACTTTGAAGTGGTGGCCGCCGAACACAAGGCCATCCGGGAAAGGGTCAGCCTGGTGGATCTGACCTCTTTCGGCAAGATCGAACTTAAAGGACCCGGGGCTCTGCCGCTGTTGCAGCGGTTGGCGGTCAGCAATATGGACCGGCCGGTGGGCACCGTCATTTACACCCAGTTCTGTAATGCCCGGGGTGGAATCATGGCCGATGTAACCATCACCCGCCTGGCAGACGACCGCTTCCGGCTGATTACCGGGTCGGGTTTGATTGACAACGACCGGGGCTACATTATTTCACAGCTGGGGCAGAAGGACCCCGCAGTCGAAATCCGCGATGTGACTGAAAATTTTGCCTGTATCGGCCTGTGGGGCCCGAAGGCTCCTGATGTGCTGGGTGCCGTCACCGATGATGACATTTCCAATGAAGCGCTGCCTTACATGCAGGCCAAATTCATTACGATTAACGGCGTCCAGGTTCTGGCCCAGAGCATATCCTATGCCGGAGAAAAGGGCTGGGAGCTTTATGCGGCCTGCGACAAAGCCATCATTGTATGGGATAAACTCTGGCAGGCGGGCCAGGAGCAGGGCATCATTGTCGGCGGATACAAAGTCCTGGGGTCGCTCAGGATAGAAAAAGGCTACCTCTATTACAATAGCGACATCACGACCCTGGATAATCCCTTTGAAGCCGGTCTGGGTTTTACGGTGGACTTTGAAAATGGCGGCGATTTTATCGGCCGGGACGCCTTGCAAACAATTAAGGCTGAAGGTGTCCTGAATAAATTGTGTACCATTGTCATCGGCGGCCAAGATTGGCTGCCTCTGTACGGTGCGGAAGCCGTCGTTTCAGAGGGCAGGGTGATCACCCGCTTGCGCAGCAGCGGTTATGGCCATACGGTTAAAAAAAATATCGGTCTGGCCTACTTGCCGCTTGAACTTGCCAAAGAGGGAACTGCTCTCGAAATTGAAATTTTCGGTGAAATGATGCCGGCCCAGGTGGCGCCTCGAATTTTGTACGATCCTGAGGGGAAAGCCTTGAAAAAGTGAGGTTTTGTGTGATAGGACATCTGAAACTTTTATTTGGGGTAAAGAGATAGTATACCTTTTAACTATTAGTTCTACTTTGTCACATTTGACAAAAGATGAGGTTTCAGGTTTCGGGTGTCAGCAAGCATTAATTGAGGAATTGCGAATTCAGGAATTTAGGGATTGAAGGCATTCTGTCGATCTAATTTCTGAATATTTGAATTCCTCAATTCCTTAATTCCTAAATCATTGGATTTCTGACACTTGAAACCTATAATATTTGCTTATCGGCACACGTGCTGCGCCAACCGGCGCCACTGCTTCAAAGCTATGGCTTTGAAGAAGCCTAGTGCCCTAGTATCTGAACTATTAAAAAATGGTTTTGAATGGTAGTTGTGAAAGGAGAGATAAATAATGAAGAAAGCTTCACCGGCAAAAAAGTCCACCCTTGATGATCTGTGTGTCAACACCATACGGACCCTGGCGATGGATGCGGTCCAGGCCGCAAAATCCGGTCACCCGGGCGCACCCATGGGACTGGCCGCAGCCGCTTATGTGCTGTGGACCCGTGTTTTAAAGCACAACCCCAAAAACCCCGCCTGGATTGATCGGGACCGCTTCGTGCTATCGGGGGGTCATGCCTCCATGCTGCTTTACAGCCTGCTTTTTCTGACCGGCTATAAGCTCAGCCTCAAAGAAATTAAGGATTTCCGCCAGTGGGGCAGCCAAACACCCGGCCACCCGGAATACGGCCATACCCCGGGGGTGGAGACGACCACCGGTCCTCTGGGGCAGGGATTTACCAACGCAGTGGGCATGGCCATGGCAGAGAGCCATTTATCCGCTGTCTTCAATAAAAGTAATCAGAAGATTGTTGATCACTATACTTATATCATGTGCGGTGACGGCGATTTGATGGAAGGCTTGACTTCTGAAGCGGCATCACTGGCGGGTCATTTGGGTCTGGGAAAACTGATCTGTATCTATGACGATAACAAGATATCGATCGAGGGCGGAACGGAGCTTGCGTTTACCGAAAATGTTGTCGCCCGCTTCAGGGCCTACCGCTGGCATGTTCTGCAGGTCACAGACGGCAATGATCTGGCGGCCATCGAAAAGGCCCTCAAGGAAGCCAGAGCCGAGACAGCCAAACCCACTCTGATTGCCTTGCGCACCCATATCGCTTACGGCAGTCCCAACAAACAGGATACCCACGGTGCCCACGGCGCGCCGCTGGGTGAAGAAGAGATACGCTTGACGAAAGAAAATCTTGGATGGCCGGCCAACAAGAAGTTTTACGTACCGGTCGAGGCCCTGAAAACATTCCGCCGGAGTATAGATAAGGGTAAAAAGGCCGAGTCTTCCTGGCAAAAGAAGTATAAAGCTTATGCCAAAAAGTATCCGGAGCTGGCCAGTGAGTGCCAGGTTGCCATATCCGGCAAACCTTCGCCTGGATGGGATGCCAAAGTTCCGACTTTTGCGAATAGTAAACCAATAGCTACCCGGGCCGCTTCCGGACAGGTGCTCAATGCGCTGGCAGAGAAACTGCCCACCCTAATGGGAGGATCGGCCGATCTGGCCCCTTCCAACAATACGCTGATTAAATCGTCCTTCGATTTTCAAAAAGGATCCTACGACGGCCGTAATATCCGTTTTGGCGTGCGGGAGCACGCCATGGGTGCCATTCTGTCCGGCATGGCACTGCATGGCGGCATTCGTCCCTACGGTGGGACCTTTCTGGTGTTTGCCGACTATTGCCGCCCGGCCATTCGTCTGGCAGCCCTGATGAAATTGCCGGTAATTTACGTATTTACGCATGACAGTGTCGCGGTCGGCGAGGATGGCCCCACGCATCAACCGGTGGAGCATCTGGCGGCATTGAGGACCATCCCCGGTTTGATTGTTATTCGGCCGGCGGATGCAACCGAAACGGCCGCGGCCTGGCGGGTGGCCATTAAAACCGTCAATGCCCCGGTGGCCTTGATCTTAAGCCGCCAGAGCCTGCCGGTTTTAAACCGCAGGCAATATCCTTCGGCGGTCGCCCTGGCCAAAGGGGGCTACATTCTGGCCGATACGGACGGCACACCTGATGTGATTCTAATAGGCAGCGGTTCGGAGGTGCATTTGTGCCTGGAAGCCCAGGGGCGCCTGGCAAAAAAAGGTGTGGCCGCCAGAGTGGTGAGCATGCCCAGCTGGGAGTTGTTTGAGAGGGCTTCTAAAAATTATAAGGATAAGGTGTTGCCTCCGGAGGTCACCGCCCGAGTGGCGGTTGAAGCCGGCATCACTATGGGATGGGAGCGCTATGTCGGCAACCGGGGTGCGGTGGTTGGTATCGACCGTTTCGGTGCTTCGGCACCCGGGGCAACGGTTATGGATAAATACGGGATAAAAGCTTCGGCTATTGTTGCCAAGACACTGGAATTATAGATAAAGCGTAGCGTCATCAATATTCGATGTTCGATGTTGGACGTTCGATGTTCGATGTTCAATCTTTTCACTGTTTCGGCCAGGCGGAGTTTCATAATTGAGCCTACTGTGACATTGCACTGGTGTTGCCGGGATTTTTCTTGACAGTGAAAATAGCGAGGGTTAATAAATCACATTACTAATTGGAAGCGGTTTCTTCACCACCAACAACTTTTAAAAAGGGGGGTCACATGATGAAAGTGTTAAAAAGGACATCGCTGTTAATTTCATTCAAATCCGTAACGATTCTGATCATACTTGTGGCGGCCGTCATTATGGCAGGCTCGGCCCTGGCAGAGGATCCGAAATCGAAAGAGCCTATTAAGCTTACGATCCACGATTGGACCGGTCAGTATCTCACCACTCATATGATGGGCCGGGTCCTCGAGGAGATGGGTTATAAAGTCAAGTATATGCAGGCAGATTACATTGCCCAGTTTGCAGGACTTGAATCCGGTGACCTCGATATCGCCATGGAGATGTGGGAGACCACCGGCAAACAGGCCATGGAGGCCAGCCTGAAAACGGGCAAGACCGTCGATTTGGGCGAAACCGGCATGAAAGCGATCGAGGAGTGGTGGTATCCCTATTACATGAAGGAAAAATGCCCCGGCCTGCCCGACTGGAAGGCACTCAACGAATGTGCCAAAGCCTTTTCGACACCGGAGACCTCTCCCAAGGGCCGTTATCTTGGCGGGCCTGTGACCTGGTCCGGGTTTGACGACGAACGTGTCGAAGCGCTCGGACTCGATTATGAAGTTGTGCACGCGGGTACCGATGCCGCACTTTTTGCCGAGTTAAAATCCGCCTATGAACGCAAAGCACCGTTTCTGGGCTGGGTCTACACCCCTCACTGGGCACCGATTAAGTTCAAGGGTGAATGGGTCGAGTTCCCGCGTTACACCGAAGAATGCTATAACGATCCAAGCTGGGGAACCAATAAACGGCTGGCCTATGACTGCGGCAAACCACGCGGCTGGATTAAAAAGGTCGGCTGGAAGGACGGCGAGAAAAAATGGCCCTGCGCCTATCAAGCGGTGCGCAATTTTAAAGTTGATAATGATACGATTGGCAACATGATCGGGGAGGTTGATCTGGATGGCCGCCCGGTTGATGATGTTGTCGAAGAGTGGCTGAAGAAAAATAAAAGCACCTGGATGAAATGGACTGAATGCAGCAATTAGGCTAAAACTGAAACTCTCACCGCCGGACGGGATGCTTTCCGGTCCGGCGGTCCGCAATGGTTTGAGTGAACAATGGCGACTACCGAATTGGCCTCAAATAACCCGCGATCTGATATCACCCCCCAGGCAAATACGCCGAAAATTGTGTGCCGGGATGTTTGGAAGGTGTTCGGTGATAAGGCCGCACGTTTCCTCGCCGAGCATCCATCTAAACCAAGCTATGACGAGCTCACAGAGGCCGGTCTGATCGGCGCCGTGCGGGATGTTTCGCTGAAAATTCATCCGGGCGAAATCTTCGTCATAATGGGTCTTTCGGGATCGGGGAAGTCCACCCTGGTGCGCTGCATGTCGCGGCTGATTGAGCCCACCACCGGCGAAATCATTTTTGATGGTCTGGACCTTCTCAAGATAAAGGCCAAAGATCTCATCGAAATCCGGCGCCACAAGATGGGCATGGTGTTCCAGCATTTCGCGCTGTTGCCGCATCTTACGGTTATTGAAAATGTAGCCTTTCCCCTCGAGGTTCAGGGCGTCGACCGGGCCACCCGGGAGAACAGTGTCCTTGAAATTATCGAACTTGTCGGTCTGAAAGGCCGCGAAAATTATTATCCACGACATCTTTCCGGCGGCCAGCAGCAGCGTGTCGGCATCGCACGCAGCCTGGCGGTCAAGCCGGAAATCTGGTTTTTAGACGAACCATTCTCCGCCCTCGATCCGCTCATTCGACGTGAAATGCAAGACGAGTTCCTCCGGCTGCAGAACCTTCTCAGGAAAACGATTGTCTTCATTACCCACGATTTCGATGAAGCCATCCGGCTTGCCGACCGCATCGCTATCATGAAAGACGGCGCCGTCGTTCAGATAGGGACCCCCGAAGAGCTGGTGCTCAACCCGGCCAATGACCATGTCGCTGAATTTACCCGTGAAATTCCGCGCCCCAAAGTGTTGTCTGTCAGCGCCATTATGACCCCGCCGGATGATCGTGTCACCTGCGTCGGAAGTGTACCCGCAGATTGGAAAATAGAGGCACTGGCCGCCCGGGTTTTTGAACAGGAGGAGCCCCTGGCGGTGACGGACACGGAAGGCCAGGTTATCGGCCAGGTATCCCGCGACGCCGTGCTTGACGTGCTCATCAACAAAAGGACCCCCAAGTGAAGGCGGGCCCATCTGATTGGGTGGGTCGTCTTTTTGGCCGTCGGCAGTGGCTTATCTTCTGGATGACGGCTCTGGCATTTACCGTCGGTCTGTTTTTTTTCAGAGACATAGCCCCTTGGGCTGTGGAATATCCTCGCGCCTGGGTCGTGCCGCTCAAATTCTGGGTCAGCGACTTCATGAAATGGCTGATCAATGAAGCTGACCTCGGTCTTTTCACCTTCAAAGAATTCACCCGCTCCATCTCCTGGGTCTTAAACTGGTTTCTTGTAGCCGCCCACGGAATTTTTGCGGGGGGCGCAAAAATTCCCTTAAACGGCGACGCGTTCTTCCAAATACCGCCGATATCATGGGTTGCCCTGATTTCCGTTCTTGTTTTGTCAGCCTATTGGATCCGTGATATCGGTCTTGCGATTTTAGTCGGTTCCTGCTTTCTTTATCTGGCCGTTTTCGGCCGCTGGGAAAGCGCCATGGTAACGCTGTCTTCCATCATGGTGGTGGTACCGCTCGGTGTTGCCGGCGGTTTATTGCTGGCTGTCATAGCCTATCGGCACCCCTGGTTCGCGAAAGCGATCTCGCCGGTGCTGGACCTCATGCAGACGGTGCCGGTGTTCGCCTACTTGGTACCGGTGCTGTTTTTATTCGGCTTCGGCCCGGTGGCGGCCATGACGGCCACCCTTATTTATGCGGTGCCGCCCATGGTTCGCTGTACCCTGGTGGCGCTTGAGCAGGTGTCCACCGAGATAGTTGAGTTCGGCCGCATGACCGGTTGCTCCCGGCGTCAGCTCATGTGGAAAATCATGATTCCTGCCGCGCGTCCCACCCTGTTAGTCGGTCTTAACCAGGTCATCATGCTTTCGCTCAACATGGTGATTATCGCTTCGATGATCGGGGCCGGTGGTTTGGGTCATGATGTTTTGCATGCCTTGCGAAGGCTCGCGATTGGAGAAGGCGTCGAGGCCGGCGTTGCCATCACCCTGCTGGCCATCGCCCTGGACCGGCTTAGCCAGGCTTACGCCGTTAAGCGCCCCGTGCAAATGGAAAAAGGGCTGGGCTTTATCCGCTCCCACCCTCATTTGTTGACTGCCCTGGCCATCATCGTGATCATGTCGGTGATTGGTTTTCTTATTCCCGCCATCTCCCATTACCCGAAAAACTTGACCATCACAACCGGCGATTTCTGGGAAAAAATGATTACCTGGATCAACATTAACTTTTTCGATATTATTGATGGCACCAAAGCGTGGTTGCTGATCCATATTCTAATTCCCGTAAAACGGTTTCTCATCGCCCTCCCATGGATGGGGGTGGTTGGCTTGCTTGCTCTTGCCGGTATGCAGCTCGGGGGGCTGGCGGCTTTCCCTTCTGGTTTCATTGCTGGCCGCGTTTATTGCGCTAACCGGAAACTGGGAAAAAGCAATGATCACTACCTATCTTATCGGTATATCCGTTTTTGTGGCTTCGATGATTGGCATGCCTTTGGGTGTTTGGGCGGCGGCTAACAACCGGGTTCACCGCGTAATGCAAGTTGTCATCGACACCCTGCAAACACTGCCTGCCTTTGTTTATCTCATTCCGGTGGTGATGCTGTTTCGGGTCGGCGATTTTTCCGCTATGATCGCGGTGGTGGCTTATTCACTGGTGCCGGTCATCCGCTACACCGATCATGGCATCCGCCAGGTACCTCCGGCCATGATCGAGGCCGCGACGGTGTCCGGCTGTACGCGACGACAGATTCTATGGAAAGTACAGCTGCCGCTGGCAATACCCGAAATTATGCTGGGCGTGAACCAGACAATCATGCTGGGTCTCAGCATGCTGGTCATCACTGCGCTGGTGGGTACCCGGGATCTTGGTCAGGAAGTTTACATCGCCCTGACAAAAGCCGATACCGGCCGTGGTCTGGTCGCAGGGCTGTGCGTCGCCTTCATTGCCATTATCTCGGACCGACTGATCATGGCCTGGAGCCTGGAACGTAAGAAATTGCTAGGGTTGAGTTGATAATTAGTTGAATGTTCGGTATTGAATATTCGTTTTTCATTCGACGCTGGACGTTCGATGTTCGATGTTGGACGTTCATCTTTTTAAATAATTCTTTACGGCATAAATGTAACCTGTGAATGTTTGCAAAATAACTTAACACTTATGGGGAAAAGCCCCTAACTTGGTATAGGAAGAAAAAAAATGAGCAAAGATGCCCGTCACCTGGTAGCCGGGCTGGATTTTTGGTCTTCACCCGTAGAACCCGAGCCTCTGGGGGGTGGTATTACCAACACCAATTTCATCGTCGATGACCGTGGTCAACGCTTCGTCGTCAGGGTCGGGGACGATATCCCGATTCACGGTGTCATGCGATTTAACGAACTCGCGGCCGCGCATGCGGCTCACGCCGCCGGCCTTTCGCCTGAAATAGTCTATCAGGCCGACGGCGTCTTCGTCATGCGGTTCATTGAAGGGCGCACCCTTTCAGAAAGAGGACATCCGGCAGCCACAGAATCTGGATCGGATCCTAGCCCCTGATTCAAACCTGCCATACTGAAATCCCGAAATACCTGAAAGGACCGGTGCTTGTTTTCTGGCCTTTCCATGTTTGCCGAAGCTACATCCTGACTGCCAGGGAGGGCAACAGCCGGATGATGGACTCACTGCCGCACTTTGTTGACATCAACGAAGTACTCGAAGAAGCAGTTGGTGAAGTAAAAGTAGTATTCGGCCATAACGACCTGCTGGCCGCCAAATTTTATCGACGACGGCAAGCGACTGTGGCTTCTCGACTGGGATTATGCCGGTTTTAACGCCGCCCTTTTCGATCTGGCCGGATTGTCCTCAAACAACGAGCTCTCGCCGGAACAGGAAGACTGGGTCCTGGAAACCTACTATCAACAGGCGGTGACAGACAGGCAACGCCGCCGGCTGGCAGCTATGAAGTGTGTCTCATTATTGCGCGAAACTTTGTGGAGTATCGTTTCGGAGATACACTCGACTATCGAATTTGACTACGTGAATTACACCCGGAAAAACCTCGCTCGTTTAGAACAAGCATATGAAGCGTTTCAACAAATGCGCTGAAAGAAAGGAGGGCCCTCAATGACGATTACGATTGAAGAAGTCATTCAGAAAATAGATGACTGGCGGGACAAACCGGCGGAAATTCAGGAAATGCCCGGGGGGTTGACCAATAAAAACTACCGGGTGGAGGTTGACGGCCAGTCATATTTTGTGCGGGTTCCGGGAGCCAGCACCGAGCTTCTGGCAGTTGACCGGGATAGTGAATACCAGAGTTCCAAAGCGGCCGCCGACGCCGGGGTGGGCCCCAAAGTGCTGTACCATCTGCCGGATCATAAAGTGATGGTCTTAGAGTTTCTCATGGGCGAAACCATGTCGATAGAAAAACTTGGAGCTCCCGGGATGCCGACGCGCATAGCTCAATCGCTTAAAAAATTGCATGCCGGTGCAAGATGTTTAAATGACTTTAACATGTTTCGACTGGTAGAATTCTATATGGGTATTGTGGAAAGAGCACGATGTCCGCATTCCCGATGACTACCGTGACCGCATGTCCGTCCTTAGCCGTATAGAAACAGCCTTACCGCAAAAAAGCCTGGACTCCGTCCCCTGCAATAACGACCTGTTGGCCGAAAATTACATCGATGACGGTCAAAATGCTCTGGCTGATTGATTTCGAATACAGCGGCAATAATGATCCCTGCTTTGAACTGGGAAACACCTGCCAGGAGCAGCAATACAATGAGGACCAGTATGCAGAACTATGCGCGGCCTATTTCGGCGAAACCCGCCGCCATTTGCTGGCACGCATGTATTTATATTCTATCATGTCCGACTTTGGCTGGACATTGTGGGGGGCAATTCAGAATAAAATCTCACAAACTGGATTATGATTTCTGGGAATACGCCATGGGACGCTGGGAACGTTGTTTAGGGCATGCTGGACTCCCAAAAGTTTTCGGTTTGGCTTGAGGACGCCCGCAGGGATGATTAGGGAGACGGGTCTTTCGATTTTGGATTTGTGATTTGGGATTTCAGATTGAAAAGACCTGATGATCCGAATTCGGGTTACGGGTAGCGAGTTACGGCACTTGCAGTGCGAGGTGATAGCTCATAGCTGATAATCAAAAAAATAGAATCGATAACATCCCTTCATCAATCCCAAATCTGAAATCACAAATCCCAAATCGAATAAATCCGCAATCGAGACAATCCCAACTTCGCAATCGAACATCACGGCACGCCGATTGTAGCAGCATCACTGCACCACCGACTTGTATCCCCGGAAAGTGCATCCTGCTTACCAATATAGATGGTACTTGAATAGCGGATTGAACCAGTACGGCTCGGGATTTTTACCCGTTGCCCCTGTTTAATAATTCCCTGCCAGACCTGACGCCCTTTATTTCCCTGCCGGTCCTCTTCCCAAACTATGATAAATACCTCTACAGTTGTTGCTTCCAGATAGCAGTACATATCTGGTACGTCTGCTCGCAGCGGCGAAACAGCGGTCAGAACCGAGATTAAAACTGCTGCCGACAAGAATACTTTGAATAGTCGATACATAACCTTTCTCCTGATTATCATTAGATAATATACTATAAACACCGGAAGTGCAAATTCAACCGGTTATTTCTATTCGGTTTGCTGCCCGGACCGGGTATTGAGGTTGAATTTTTTTTGAATTTGAGATAGCTTCCAATTCCCAAAGTTCTTATTGATTAGAAAAGTGAGGTGCGAAGACCCCATGTCATCCATCGTCCAACATGCCCCCAGATTCAGTGAACAAGACGCCGTCGGAATCGCCTGTGATTTATTCAGACTTGAGGTCTCTGCCAGACAACTGCCCAGTGAGCGGGATCAGAATTTTCGCCTGACCGCTCCGGATGGTAAGACCTATGTCCTCAAGCTGGCCAATTCCACCGAGCGCAGGGAGGTCCTTGATTTCCAGAACCAGGCCATGATCCACATCGCCGGGAAACGCAATATTTTTGATAAACGTATCTCGGTGGTTCCCGATGTAATAGCCACTACCGGGGGCGAGCAAATTACTTCGGTTCAGAGCACTGACGGGGTTACCCATTTTGTCCGGCTGTTGACTTATTTACCCGGCAAGCCGTTGGCCCTTGTAAGACCACAGGATGCCGATTTATTGGCCGGCCTGGGACGATTTATCGGTAACATCGATCGTGTGCTGCAGGATTTTGATCATCCGGCCACCCACCGTGATTTTCACTGGGACCTGAAGAACGCCGGCCGCATTATTAAAAGCTACCTGGATTATATCAAGACCCCGGAGCATCGCAATCTGGTTAAAGAACTTCTAAAGCGTTTTCAGACCGAAACCGAACCGCAACTGCCGGACCTGCGGACCGGTATCATTCATAACGATGCCAATGACTATAATGTGCTGGTGGAACCTGACGGCCGATGGCGCCACACCGTAACCGGCGTGATTGATTTTGGTGACATGGTTTACACCCGGACGGTCAATGAAATCGCCATTGCCTGTGCCTATGCCATGCTGAACAAGGCTGATCCCCTGGCCGCTGCCGGCCATGTCATATCGGGATACCATCAATCCTTCCCGCTGACCGGGCAGGAGTTGGCTGTTTTATTTGATTTGATCTGCATGCGCCTTTGCATGAGTGTCTGTCATTCCGCCAATCAGTCGCAACACGAGCCCGATAATGAATATCTGCGCATATCTGAAAAGCCGGCCTGGGGTCTACTGTTTAAATTGGTAAATATTCATCCGCGGCTGGCCCAATATACCTTCCGGCATGCCTGCGGTCTGTCCCCGGTGCCTCAATCCAAAAAAATAGTCAAGTGGCTGACGTCGAATTCTTTCCAATTTGCTTCCATCGTTGACAGCAACTTGCGCGATCAACATCCGCTGGTGTTTGACCTGAGTGTGGGCAGTCTATTGCTGGGAGGCGATGGGGGCGGTGCGGATACGGACGCGGTCACGAAAAAATTATTTGAGCAGATGCAGTCAGCCAATGCCAAAGTCGGGATCGGGCGCTATAATGAGGCCCGGCTGGTTTATACTGCCGGGCAGTTTGCGATTCAGACCGATGAATTGCCGGAATCCCGGACCGTTCATCTGGGCCTTGATCTGTATATGCCAAGCGACAGCCAAGTTTACGCGCCGCTGGACGGCAGGGTGCACAGCTTTAATAACAACAGTGCCCCTCTTGATTACGGACCGACCGTTATCATTGAGCATCAAACCGGCGATGGCGACCGTTTCTGCACGCTTTACGGGCATCTGAGTCCGGAATCATTAAACGGGCTGAAAGTCGGTATGCCGGTTGCAAAGGGCCAGCCCATCGCCCGCATCGGTGATTCGGAAGCCAACGGTGGCTGGCCGCCCCATCTCCATTTTCAAATCATCATCGACATGTTCGAGCAAAACGGCAATTTCCCCGGGGTGGCCCGGCCGAGCCTGCGCGACATCTGGCTCAATATTTCTCCGGATCCCAATTTGATGCTGGGCATTCCTGAAAAATGTTTCCCGGCCACGGGACGGAGCCAGGCGGAAATATTAGGGTTTCGGCGGAAAAATTTGGGGAGAAACCTCAGCCTGGCATACCAAAAGCCATTAAAGATTGTCCGGGGCAGGGGGCAGTATCTTTATACCGAAGACGGGCAGGCCTATCTGGATGGGGTGAATAATGTGTGCCATGTGGGGCACTGTCATCCCCGGGTGGTTGCAGCCGGTCAACTTCAGATGCCGGTGCTCAACACCAACACCCGCTATCTGCATGATAACATCATCGAGTATGCTGAGCGGCTGTTGTCAAAATTTCCGGACCCTTTGAATGTCTGCTATTTTGTCTGCACCGGCAGTGAGGCCAACGAACTCGCCCTGCGTATGGCGCGCACCTATACCGGACGCCGGGAGATTATCACCGTCGAGGGCGCCTATCACGGCAACACCCAGGCCTTGATCGATATCAGTCCTTATAAACATGACGGTCCGGGAGGGCGTGGGACACCATCCGGGGTGCACAAGGTGACCATGCCGGATGGGTATCGGGGGCCGCACAAAGGCTCGGGGGCAGAGATCGGTTCAAAATATGCCGCTTATGTCCGCCAGGTTGTCGAGCGGATTCAATCCGCCGGCAAAGGACTATCGGCTTTTATTTGCGAAAGCATGCTGGGGTGCGGGGGACAGATTGTTCTGCCGGACAACTATCTGTCAGAAGCATTCAAGCATGTGCGGGCGGCCGGGGGCGTGTGTATCATCGATGAAGTTCAGGTCGGGTTCGGGCGCGTGGGAAGCCACCTGTGGGCCTTTGAAACCCAGAATGTCGTGCCCGACATTGTGACCCTGGGCAAACCCATCGGTAACGGCCACCCGCTGGCGGCCGTCATCACCACTCCTGAGATAGCCGATGCCTTTGCCAACGGTATGGAATATTTCAATACCTTTGGCGGCAATCCGGTCTCCTGCGCCATTGGGATGGCCGTGATGGACGTGATTGAAACCGAGGGACTCCAGGAAAATGCTTACCGGGCCGGGAAACGCCTCATTGACGGGCTGAAAGGTTTGATGGATAAATATCCGCTTATCGGTGATGTACGCGGCCGGGGTCTTTACATCGGCGTCGAGCTGGTATTGGATCGCGAGACCCTTGAGCCGGCAACCGAACCTGCGGATTACATCATCAATCGTATGCGCGACCACGGCATTTTGATCAGCACCGACGGACCACTGGAAAATGTCCTGAAAATGAAACCGCCGATCGTATTTTCAGAGAAAAATGCCGATGAGGTCGTCAAGGCCCTGGATAAAATATTGAAGGAGGACTGCCTGCAGGTTTAATATTAGATTTCACCACGGAGACACAGAGGGCACAGAGATACTGTTTTTTGTTGGATCGGGAGACGACGATCCAACAAAAGCCTGTAGCCTTGCGGGCAGGCAACTTTACAATTTTGATCTTTTGCCGCGAATTAAAACGATCGCGGCTGAAAGCCGCTCCCACAAAATCCAATATACTTATTCTTTCCAGATAACCGGGAATATATATTCAGTTCTTAAAATAACGGATCCCTAAATTTGAAGCGAAGGCGGGCAATGAAAATTATACGTGCTTTAATTTGTGGATACATGCCGTGGCTGTGCCTGGTGCTTGTTGCCGTGGTCTTCTGTACCACCTCCATGGCCAAGGATGTGGCCGTCATCAGGATTAAGTATCGCTGGGCCAGGGAATTGGCGCCGGTCGTGCAAAGTATGCTTTCACCGGACGGCTCCGTTACCGTCAGTGAACGGGTAAATTCTCTGGTTATTTTCGACAATCAGGATGCCATCCAGCGGGTGCGCGCCTATCTGGCTGAGTTCGATAAACCCTTGGAACAGGTTAGGATCAGGGTTCGTTTTTATGAGCAGCAGGCCGCTGAGGCCGGGTCGGCCGCGGTCCGCGCTCGAATTTCCGGTGACGACCGGCAGGCGGCCGTCGGCGGCAGGCGCAAAGACGGGGCGGATATTTTCGTCGAGGAGGCCCGTCGCCATCGAACGAATTTTTCTGAACACGCCGTCATCGCTACCGCGGGTCAGGCAGCCTATATTATCGCCGGAAAGGAAATCCCTTATCATGAACGCTGGCCGGACCTTTCCCGGCGGTATGGATCAGGTGTGAATACGGTGATATTTCAGTTTGTTGAAACCGGTTTTGAAGTCACGCCAACAATTTTTAAAGACAGTGTCCTGATAAGGATCGTTCCCCGCATGGCCTATAGTGATGACAAAGATGCGGTTGTCCGTTTTTATGGGGCTCAAACCGAGGTGACGGTTCCATTCGGACGCTGGGTTGAAATCGGTGGGGTGGCGGATCAAAAAAATGAGGTCATCAAAGAAATTCTTTCCCGGGCCAGAAACGATCAAACCACTTCCATGTCCATGTTATTGATGGCGGAAAGGCTCAAGTGAGGGGTTGCGCCCTAAAAATGTTTTACACCGATCCCATACGAATAGGATGACTTCTTATCAAACAACGGCTGACGCCACCTGACTTCGGCCAGATACTTTTTAGGAGCAGAGGTATCAGGTAAGTTATTTATTTTTATTCGAATTTTTCTGCTGGGGCGTGGGGCATAGTCGGTTTCCAGGTACATACCGCTTTTGCTGTAATTGAACATTGTTCCGTCATAACGATATCCTGTACGATTGTCCTCAACCAAAACGGGCGTTTCAAAATAAAAACGCTCGCCGTTTCTCAGTTCCGAATTCGCCATCATTTTGGCACCTTCCTTTGGTTTGAGCACCGGTTCATCATTGAAGGTTAAGACAGTTTTGCAGCCTGTCAAAGGATAAATTCAGTCAAGGTAATTTTACTATCGATAATAGATGGAATACCCTTTTAGAGCGTTTGTCAAATTTATGACAACCGCTATAACTTGACAGATACTATAAGATACTCTGCTATTGGAGGTCAGCATGGTTGCGGGTAAGGTTTTCCAATGTGAGGTTACTGTTTCATCCGGTGTGAAGGAAAAGCTTTTATTAAAGCACAATATTGAAATCTGGGAGGTTGAGGAAGCAATTTATGATGATTCCAATGCATTTTCTATAGTACACCGTGACTGTTATTTTATTTATGGTCAAACTTATTCCGGCAGGTATATTCTAGTATTGGTTAGGATTCTATCATCACAAGAGGTGATCGATTTAGGGTATGAACCGGGAAGAAATGTACTGAAAATAATTACAGCCAGGGATATGAATAAAAAGCAAAGAAGAAAATATAGCAATCGCAAAGGTGTTAGATGATGAGCACGCCAAAAAAGATTTCCGATGTTCCACCGATGAGCGACGATGAACTTGAGGAATTTTGGGATAACAATCAACCCGAGGATTTTGAGGGATGGCGGGAAGGGGCGCTGAAATTCAAACGACCTCCGAAAAAGTTAATCCAGTTGCGACTTGACCCGGCCGACGTCAGAATAATCGACAGGGAGTCAAAGCGTTCGGGAATTGACAGGGCTCAATTAGTGCGTTCATGGGTAAAGGAAAAGATAGAACTTATTCAATGAGTCCTGCTAGAGCGTTTGTCATAATAACGTTCCGATACTGGCAGGTTTTTGAGTCTTTTTTAGATTTATAATAACGTCCAAGTTGGCTTGATCCAAACGCTCTAATAATATAGCGGTTGTCATAAGTTACAATTATTTTCAACCGTTACACAGATTCATCTTTGTTTGTTAGAAACTCGGTCCAAACGGAGCATATTCATGACAACCGGTATAAGCCCTCAAAGTCATCGATTATAAAATCGGCACCGGCCCGAATCAGCTTTTTTCTCAGACTGTCCTTTGCGGGTGCCGATAAAAGCAGGCCCACCCCTTTATATCCTGCCTTCGACCGGGAGGCTGCCTCCATATCATCGGGCATGTCGCCGATATAATAATAGCCCGTAACTTTATTTTTCAAGGCCTTGGCGATGGCATCGAGCATAAAGGGGTGCGGTTTGCTGAGTGATACTTTTTCCCCCGTTTCGTTAAATATTCTCTTTTCCTCCATCAGACAGTCGTCCAGAGTAAAGATCATTTTAAAATATTTCTTTAGGTCAAAATAATCTAATGGATAGGCTGCCTCCGCTTTCGGACGGCCGGTCGCAATGGCCAGAACATTATGGCGGGAAAGATCATCCAGAACAGACCGCTCGATGAGTACTTTTTCTTTTAATATGTAGCCGTTACTGTTGTAAACGTTCGGTTTCAGATTATAAGTGGTTTGGAAAAGTTCATGGCCCAGATAAATTTCCTGAAAGATCTGTTTAATGATGTTGCCGCTGCCGACATCGCCTATGTACAATTCGGAAATGAAATCGTCTTCCGGTTGGCCTTTATGTTTAAGCAAGGTTGCCAGCGGCTGATCGGTGGATTCCAAGAATTCGGTGATAAGGGCGACATCACATCGGCTGATTGTTTCCCGGTACCTTGTCCAGGGATCCTGGCTGGCATGGATTTTGCGATTTTTAGTCAATGAATACAGCAAATTGATGATTACGCAGGTCAGGTCCCAATCGTTGTTCAACCCTCCGCTCTGTTTGACTGTCGCAAGATCGGCGAGCTCAAAAAGAGGTTCCGGCAGGGTCTCCGAAGCCTTGCCAGGTTGAAAAAATAGTTTTGTTGTTTGGCGGACGACATCCCGGTAGGACTTGGAAACATCTATAATTACGCCGTCCATGTCGAATATGATCAGGTTTTTATGTTTCATTTTGCATTTCGATATCACAAAACAGTTTCCAGCAGCAAGAAAATTAAAAGCTCATAGCCTATAGCTCATAGCTCAATGCAACACGATAGAAGATAAGAAGGTGAGAAATTGAGAAGATAAGATCCGCTGATTTACGAATCTATCTTACCTTCTGCTTTTCTTATCTTCTAACCTTCTTTTAGTAATCCTTCAGACTATCAGCTTCTTGTTTTTTGAGGGAAAGTAGTCATAGAGCGTTTGTCAGAATAACGTTCCGATATCAGTGGTTGAACCAGGCTTGTTTGGATTATCAATAACGTCTATGGCTGGAACCAAACGCTCTATAGCGGTGGTCATAAAGCTACCATAATTTTCAACCGTTACACAGATGCATCTTTGGTTGTTAGAAACTCGGTTCAAACGGAACATATTTATGACAACCGGTATAATCAATTTTTAATTTGACATTTGGATTGAAAGTTGTTTTGGTGAACCTGTTTTGAACCTGATGTGGTTCAAACGTTCAAGGTTCAAAGGTTCAAAGGTTCAGAGGTTGATGGCCTCATTTTTTTAACCAAAAATAATTAATCCGCCGAACCTTCGATCTAACAACTTACTTCAGTTTTAAAAGAACAATTTGCAACCCTAAATGTGCTATTTTTCAGGGCGGAGTAATTAACCTTAACAAAGGAGGAAAGTAATTATGAAAAAAGTAATTGTTACTTCATTGATCATTACCACCTTGCTGGTTTTTGGCATTGGTAATCTGTATGCCGCTGAAGAGTTAGCCTTGATAACGTGGAAAGGCTATGCCCCGCAGAGCCTGGTCGACAAATTCCTAAAAGAAACCGGAATTACCGTCAAAGTGACATACTCCAGCAATGAGGAGATGATTGCCAAACTTCGTGCCACCCGCGGCGCCGGTTTCGATCTGGCCCAGCCCAGCCAGGACCGCATCTCGTCCGTCCAGGAAAAATATAAAATTTACCAGCCCATTGATCTGTCCAAAGTAAAAACCGAACAGATTATTGAGCCCATGCTGGAGGCCGTGAAGATGAACACCATGGTCGACGGTAAACCCCATGCGGTGCCTTTTGCCTGGGGTACATCTGGACTGATCATCAACAAAAAATTAGCCCCCAACGCCGGTGATTACTCCGATTTGTTGAATGCGATGTATAAAGGCAAAGTCAGCTATCGTCTCAAAAGACCGACCTTGCTTGCCTTGGCGTTTGCCATGGGTGAAAATCCGTTTGCCAAATACGGCGATGCTGTAGCTTATAAGGCACTGATGGAAAAAGTCGGACAGGTCATGATTGACGCCAAGGGATTTGTGAAAAACTATTGGACCAACGGAGATGCCTTGATACAGTCAATGCTGGCCGGCGAAATCCATCTGGCCATGGCCTGGGATAAAGGCGGATGGAAACTGCATGCAGAAAATCCGAACATTGACTTTTATGCACCGCGAAGCGGCGCCCTGGGGTGGATCGATACTTTTGCCATTCCTGCGAAAGCTAAAAATGTCGAGGGCGCATACAAATGGATAAATTTCATGCTAAGGCCGGAAAACGCTGCGATTTTTACCAATTCGGATAAAACTGCAAATGCTTCTAAGGGTGCGGGCCAATTCATGGAACCTGCAATGCGCGCCAATTTTGAGCGTAGTTTTCCATTGGCGGCCATTGCTAACATTAAATGGTATCCGCCCGTACCGGCGAAGCTGGAACAAATTGAGGGTATGGTTTTAGATAAAGTTAAGGCCTCGAGATAGCATGAAAGACAGATATGGGCCTGAGATGATTGAATATTTACAATCTTCAATTTTCAATTCTCCGCCTCCGGCGGATCCGGGTTAGGAATTGGGTAGTTTAGAGGGGGCTTTCGTCTTACTATGAAAGTCCCCTTTATCCGATCTTAAATTTGTTTTTTCATTATTTTTTAGGATTTCCTTTTTTTCTTAACTAAAAAAGCTTCGCAGAAGATTTTTTATGCAGATCGATCTATCGGTTCAAAAAATCACCAAAACCTTTAAAGATTTCGTGGCGGTGGATGAGGTATCGTTTGAAGTTCCGGACGGCCAATTCTTTTCTATTCTGGGGCCGTCCGGCTGCGGCAAGACGACCCTGCTGCGCATGATTGCCGGGCTGACGGAACCGACAGACGGCAATATCGATATCCGCGGGAAAAGCATGCTGGGTATCCCGCCCAATAAACGCCCGGTCAATCTGATATTTCAACACCTGGCCCTATTTCCCATGATGAACGTCGGGGGAAACATCGCATTCGGGTTAAAGCGGCGCGGGGAAAGTAAGGCCGAAATTGAAGCCCAGGTAAACACCATCCTGGAAAGGGTGGATCTGGCAGGTTTTGGTGAGAAAGAAATCGACCAGTTGTCCGGGGGCCAGAAACAGCGGGTGGCGATTGCCAGATGCCTTGTGCTCGAACCCACTGTGCTGCTGCTGGATGAACCTCTGGGCGCCCTGGATTTAAAACTCCGGGAGCAGATGAAAGTCGAGTTGAAGAAGCTGCAGGCCAAGGTCGGCACCACTTTTGTCTATATCACCCACGACCAGTCCGAAGCCCTGGTCATGTCCGATCATGTGGCGGTGATGAACCAGGGGATGTTTGAACAAATCGACACGCCTCAGAATTTATACAGTAACCCGCAAACCCCTTTTGTGGCGCAGTTCGTCGGTGAGAACAATGCCTGGTCGGGAAAAATACGGCAAAGCGATGATGATGCCGCCGAAGTTGAAACGTCAGAGGGTAATATGTTCCGTACCAAGCTTCGAGAACCGTTAGAGGTGGGTGAGGAGGTCGATCTTTTTCTACGTCCTGAAGCCATGCTGATTCAGCCCGATCAGGGTTTGTCCGGCCTGAACCGGTTTGAGGTCATCGTCAAGGATATTCTCTTTGACGGTGCCAACAGTCGACTGTTGGCCCATCCGTTGGATACGGACATGGAACTGTTGATCGCCCTTCCGCAAACCCGCCAGTTCGACTACATCAAAAAGAACGATAAAATTGAAATCGGGTGGAACGAGCGGTCGGGGATCTGCTTTTCAAAGACTTGAGCGGGTTACATTTGAGATAAAGCTATAATAACTTTTATCTTTAATCCAGAATACAGATCCCCTTGAATTCGGAATTGGGAATGCGGAATGCGGAATTCGGAACGGGAGAAAATGGGGTTGATTAAGTTGATTGGTTGAATGGTTGATTAAGGTTAAAGGATGATATCTATTTAAACTATTCAACTCGGTCAACTCAGTCAACTTAATAAACTTAATCAACTCAATCAACTTAATCAACTATATATGCCCGTAACCCGTAACTCGTAACCCGCAACCCGTAACTCGAAACGCGCAACCCGTAACCCATTTTAATTATGAAAAACCAAAAGCGCTGGGCACTGCTGTTTTTCTTGTCGCCGGTCCTGCTCTGGCTGGTACTGATGATCGTATTGCCGCAGATCGATTTGCTGATCATGTCGTTTCGTTTCGAAACTATTGACGGCAAGGGCTGTTTGGGGTCTGGACAATTACCTGACCTTTTTTAAAGAGCCCATTTACTGGCTGACATTTGTACGAACGGCGATCTACTCTATCCTGGTCACCTTCCTGACCTTTGTCATCGCAATGCCCCTTGCTTTTTACATCACAAAGGTCGTGACCCCCAAACTCCAGGGCTTTTGCTGGTTTTACTGTTGCTTCCCGTTCTGGGTCAGTGAACTGGTCCGGGTTTACGGCTGGATGATCCTGCTGAGAGAAAGTGGGGTGATTAATCATTTTCTAATCAAACTGGGAGTCTTACATCAGCCCGTTGAAATGCTTTACAGAGATTCCACCATGATTTTAGGGCTGGTGTACACCTCCATGCTTTTCATGGTGGTTCCCATTGTCTCCGTGCTGGAAAGCCTCGACAACACCCTGATCGAAGCAGCCTACGATCTGGGTGCCAATATGTGGAGCATCCTGTTTAAAATAATCATCCCCCACGCCGCTCCCGGTATCGTATCCGGATCGATTGTGGTTTTTATGCTGACCCTGGGCAACTACCTCACCTCGAATTTGATGGGAGGTAAAAACTCGTTGTGGTTTACGGAACAGATTTACAACCAGTTCATTGCCAGTTTTAACTGGAACCAGGGATCGGCTTTTGGATTTTTGTTACTGGCGCTGTCGTCGCTGGTCGTGTGGCTGGGGTTAAAACTGACCCGACAAAACCTGAAAAAGGTCGTGCAATGATACGGACGCTGCCGACATCCAAAACATATAACCGGTTGTTCAAGTCTTATGTGATCTTGTATTTCATTTTTCTTTTTGCGCCCCTGCTGGTCACCTGTGTGCTGGCCTTTAACGATTACCAGTTTCCGTCGTTGCCGTGGAAGGGGTTTACCCTGGACTGGTTTACGGCCAATTCAGAGCAGCGGATCGGAATTTTTCACGATCGAATCAACCTGGACAGTATCTGGGTGAGTTTCCGGGTGGCCTTTTTTGTGGCCCTGCTCTCGACGGTCATCGGCACCTGTGGAGCGTTTTTGTTTGAGCAGGAAGATTTCAGGTTTAAACAACTGCTTTATTTTTTAATGCTTGCTCCGCTGGTAATTCCGGGGGTGATTCTGGGTATCTCCCTTCTGTTGCTCAGCAACACCCTGGGAACCTATTTTGAGACCAACTGGAATCTGGATATCGAACTGTTTCGGCCCGGTTTCTGGCTGGTGGTGCTGGGACAATTTTCCTTTATTGCCACCCTGGTGACCCTGGTGGTATCGGCGCGCCTGAAAAAATTTGATCGCACCCTGGAAGAAGCCGCCATGAACCTGGGGGCCAACCGCTTTGAGACCATCTGGCATATTACCCTGAAGTTTTTGCGACCGGCGATTTTCGGGGCCGCGGCAGTGGCGTTTTTAATGTCCTTTGAAAACTTTAACACCACCCTTTTTCTGGTGGGCCACGAAGCCACCCTGCCGGTTAATTTATATCTTCAGGTCAGAGACGGCAGCACGCCTGTGATCAACGCCATATCATTTCTGCTGATCGTGGGCACCTCTTTAATTGCATTGGCCAATTTGTATTTCAGCCGTAAGACCGAGTGAACGTATTCTTTCAGATATCACAACTTCTTTATATTAAATCAAACAACGGAGAAAACAATGATGAAAAACTTTGGGAAAGTAATATTGTTAATTACCTTCACTGTAGTCGGATATAGTCTGGTGTTACCGCAAGCAGCGCAGGCTCACTGCCAGATCCCATGTGGGATCTATGATGACTACGCGCGGGTTGAAGCAATGCTTGAAGATGCCGCTACCGTAGAAAAGTCAGCCAAGTTGATTGCTGAGTTGGCAGGTAAGTCCGATGCGCAATCTCAAAACCAATTGGTTCGTTGGGTGATGAATAAGGAAAAACACGCCCAAAAGATCATCTCTACAATCTGTGACTACTTTTTGACGCAACGAGTCAAGCCTAGTCAAAAAGACTATGCTGAACGTTTAATAAAGCACCATACGGTAATTATTGCAGCAATGAAAGCCAAGCAAAATGCTGATGTGAAATACGCAAAAACCCTAAAGGAAAGCATTGAAGCCCTGTCATCTTACTACCCTGAGCACACGCCATAGGGCTCACCCAAAAATAACTTCATATTTTGGACGTCGATCCATCCGTATTCATTAAAGCTTTTTTCAGACCTCTAAATGCAAGTTTTACTAAAGTCCCTCCAATCAGTTGCCTCCGACCGTGGCTCGGATCACCTTGTAGCCTTCCTTTTCCATTGCGGAGGCAACTTTGTCCTGCAGTTCTTTTCCGGGAGTCAGGGCATTCATGTAGCCGCCGCGTCCGCCGCCGGTGACCTTGGCTCCCAGGGCGCCCAATTCGAGGGCCTTGTTGCACAGGTAGATCAGGGTTTCATGGGAAAGGTCCAGGTCGATTAGAATTTTATGATTTTCCGTCATCATGCGGCCCACCGTTGCCAGATCATCGTCCTCAAGGGCTTTTTTCATTTCAAAGGCCTGATCGGTAATCGTCTGGAGGCGCTTTTTGAAGAGGTCCGGATCTTTTTTCCGCTGGGCCTGGACATGGGCGTCCAATTTGGAGGTGTCGGCCGTCACGCCGCTATTTCCCAATACAACTTCGATGGGCTTTTTTAAATTGATTCGCTCCCAGGTCTTTTCTCCATTTTTGATGTGATACAATATCATCCCACCGTAGGTTGATGCGGTATTGTCAACCCCGCTGGGAGTTCCATGGTAGGCGAATTCACCCTCCCATCCGATATGGTTGATTTCATCGATGGAGAGCCCGAGATTAAATTCATCACTCAGCGCCCGGGCCAGGGACACACAACTGGCGGCGCTGGCCCCCACACCGCTGCCGGCCAGTAGTGATCCGCCATAGGTAATTTTTATAGGATCCTTTTTGATATCGATTTTCATCACTTCCAGTACATGATTGATGGAGTTAATCTGCTGGTTTTTTTTCTTCTCTTTGTATCCCGGGACCTCGGCGCGGTTGTCTTCTAAAATCCATCCCTGGCCTTCTTTTAATCTTTCGACTTCGCACAAAGTTTCAAACGGAATCGATGAAACAATGGCCGGAACTTCTTCCAAAACAAATTGATCACCGATTAAAATTGATTTTCCAAATGCAGTTCCTGTACCCATGATTTTATCCTTTCGTTTTGGTAATAGTTGGTATCAAAATAGAGCGTCTCAGCGAATTAAGGGCTCAGAGTTACTATTTGGACGGATAAAATCATATATGATTCCGAACAATGAACTGTGAGCATATTTTATTTCCGACTTCCTTGAGCGAATTCTTACGCGCTCAAGAGCCTTTCCATTTCTTCAATTAGTGCTTCTTCCTTCCCGATGGCCACGGTGGTGGCGGCTGTCAGGGTGTGGCAGGCGTCTGAGAACCCGCCGAGTTTGTTCGTGGCTTCGGGTAACAAAACATCGAGTCCCATTGATTTGCCGGCTCTGATCTCTTTTTCCATCTGAGCCGAAACGCGCATGGATATTTTCACATCCTTAATCCCGATGGGGCCGAAACCGGGAATTTCATCGGGAATAATTTGAAAACCGGCCACGTACTTTGCCGGATCAACGTGTTCCGTATTTTTTATGGCGTCACAGAAGACACCGATCATTTTTACGCCCATGGGTTTGAAGCGGTTTTCAACGTGAAACCATTGGATGTGATCCGTCTTTACCAGGGCACCCGACTGGATCCGTTTCATTTCTTTCTCAAAGGCGCGGATCTGAACGGATTTCAGTTTATCAAGCATCCGTCGGATTCTTTAGAAGTTCCTTCGAGACAGACCCTGACGCCCATGTCGGGTCCGTTTTGAAAATACCCGGCGGCGCCCAGGGTATCCAGATAGGCGCTGAATTCATCACAAGGCACCTGACCCTGGGAAATATTCAGGTAGTAGCGCTCGCCGACGTCCTGTTTTCTAATTTCCATTTTACCCTGGTCTACGGCTTCCAGGGCAACATCAAGGTTTTCGCTCACCAGGCAGCCGTCCACAAAAAATTCATCGCCCACCGCTCCGATAGCAGCGATATAGGCCAGGTCTTTATTGGCGGGTCCAGAGTGTTTGCAAACAGATAGCAGGTGGTTGAACCCGATATGTCGCGGTCGCCTTTCAGTCCATAGAGGCATGGATCCAGATTGTGGACTTTCGGATCGGTAGACGGTTCGGCCACATGGTGATCCAGGATCAGCGTCAGGTTGCGTCCCCGGTTCAGGTCGGACAGGATCGGGGCGATCCGGCCGGCAAAATCGGCAAACACGATAATCCCGCCTTCCTGCTTATAGACCTTTTGCAGCAGCGCAGGATAGGGTTTTTCCAGGCAAAAGCGCCGCACCCCAAAACCGGCTCTTTCAAACGTCCGGGTCAGGATGGCCCCTGAGCTGAGCCCGTCGGAATCGTTGTGGTGAAAAATTTGAACTTCTTTTTTGGGCCATTGCCTGACCTCTTTGACGCGCTTTCCATGTGCATTGATTAATTGATCGCGCAATTTGGGAACTCCTTTAATCCTTTGATTTGCCCTCATTAACCGAGGATAAGTTCAATGTCAATTGTTTCGTGAAAACCGGGTTAAGAATTTCTAGCTGTCCGACCTTGAGTCGTTCGATCCAGGCTCACAACTGGAGGCCCTCGATCGAAGGGTTCACAGTTGAGGGGCTGGTCGCAGGCTGAACGCTGAACCCTGAACCCGTGAACATTCACAAAAATATATAAGTGTTTGCTGCAATCATTGGCCGATAATCCGATGTGCCTGGATCCTGCGAGTGTATGCAAAATCATACGAGTAAAGAATAAATATATATACTTTTTCAGAAAAAAATCGGTGTGGCAACCCAATCAGAATAAATTTTTATAAAATTGTGCACCGGATTGTTTGATTTTTATAATTTTCTTTTATGACCATGAGAATAGTATAACCACATAAAGTTTATGCATTTTTTAAGAATTTTCTATCCTCCAGGTTCTCGCCAAAGATCACTTCCATCGATAACACATTAAAACATGGCACCAGTTTTGCTCTAAAGGGCCTTAGCTGAAAAATAACTATTTAAGCTCGTAAGGGCAAACCTTCCGAAAGGATGGGACGCAAAGCCACTGGTCCGCCGCCGGCGGATAGCAGGGCTGCTGAGCGACATCAGCACCTTTGCTGAGTTTGTTTCGCGCAGCAAAAAAATCTACTAAGAGGTGTTGATGTGAATTATTTACGATCGTTTGTTAAGCACTATAGTAAGTTATTCCTTTTACTTTTGATATTTTTCCTTTTCGCCGTATGCAATGCTTCAGCGGCGGATGTCACCGTCGCCTGGGATGCAAATTCCGAATCAGATCTTGACGGATATATACTCTCCTATGGTACCGCCAGCGGGAACTATACAACCAGCGTTGATGTAGGCAACACGACTCAACATACTCTCACAGGCCTTATTGAGGGAACGACCTACTACTTTGCGGCCAAGGCATATGATACCTCCAACAACGAAAGCGATTTCTCTGAAGAACTCGTTTACACCCTGCCGGCACCTAACTCGGCACCAAATACGCCTGCCACACCGACAGGTCCCTCAAGCGGTTATGTGCAAACGAGTTACAGCTACAATACCTCCGGCACCGACCCGGATGGAGACCTTCTGACCTATCGTTTTGACTGGGGTGACGGCAATATATCAGACTGGGGCGGCGCCTACGGCCGGACACACACATTTGTCCCCGTTGGTACATACTGCGTCAAGGCTCAGTCGCAAGACACACATGGTGCATCCTCCGCTTGGTCACCATGCCTTAACGTGAGCATTGACGTTCAAACGTTCACCATTACTGCCTCAGCCGGCCTGAATGGCAGTATTTCTCCTTCCGGTTCGGTAACAGTGAACAACGGCGCCGATCAATCCTTTTCCATTAGCTCGAATCAAAATTATCGGGTCGCAGATGTTGTGGTGAACGGATTCTCGGTAGGTGGTGTAACCACTTATACCTTCGACAATGTGGATCATAACCATACGATTATAGCAAGCTTTACCCTGGATAATCAGCCTCCGGTGAGCAATGCCGGATCGGATCAGGCCGTGCCGGTAACCGCAACGGTGCAACTCGACGGCAGCGGCTCCAGCGATGTGGATGGTGACAGTCTGACATTTAAGTGGTCGTTTGTCGCCAGACCGGGCGGCAGCAATGCAGCATTGTCCAACACCACCGTTGTGAAACCCACCTTTGATGTCGATGTTGCCGGCACATATACGGTACGGCTAATTGTCAACGACGGCTCGGTGGACAGCGGATCGGATACGGTGACGATCTCTACTGAAAACTCCGCACCGGCAGCTAAAGCCGGAGCCGACCAGGCTGTACAGGTCAATGATACGGTGCAGCTTGACGGCAGCGGGTCCAGTGATGTGGATGGAAACAGCTTGACCTTTAAGTGGTCGTTTGTCTCCAGACCGGGCGGCAGCAATGCAGCATTGTCCAACACCACCGTTGTGAAACCCACCTTT